>ERZ795059.4354-NODE-4354-length-13317-cov-67.316619_pt1 | contig 13317 bp, 10 predicted proteins | sample MGYA00375143_ERZ795059 | MGnify/ENA primary metagenome ERZ795059 (study PRJEB30188, sample SAMN05720168) | activated sludge metagenome | isolation source: Anaerobic digester | place: USA | collected 2015-01-07 ... | reverse complement strand
TACGGAACGGATACAGGAGCAAGATTCGCCCTGCACTACCGCGATCTCAACATGCTTCACCGGGGACACGAACTGGATTCGCGCCTGTATATCTCTCAGCGACTGCAGGGAATCGCGACGAGCTATATTCTGCCGAGCGACAGAGATATTCGGACATTCACCTCCGCGCAGATCAACCTGCAGCAGGAGGAGATCAGCACCTATGACAGCCGGATCATTTCGATGGAGCTTGCCCGAACGCACAGCTTCGCTTCCAGGGGACAAGGTTCGGTTTACGTGAAATTTCAGCGCGAAGAATTCACCATCGGCAGCCAGGACTCGACCTCGAGATATATTCTTCCGGGCGTCCGGTTTTCCGACAGTCGCTTCAACAACCTGATTCGCCCCGACCGCGGGTTCCGCTATGCCTTCGATCTGCGCGGCGCGCATCAGGCCCTGGGCTCCACAACCCGCCTGCTTCAGTTCATCGGCGAAGCCGGTCATATTCTTCCCCTGCCGTGGCGTCTGTCTTTTCTGGCCAGCGCCAAAGCGGGCTTCACGGTTTTTACCGATGAGTTTTCCGACCTCCCCCCGTCTTTGCGGTTTTTCGCGGGCGGCGATCAGAGCGTCCGCGGCTATGCCTATCAGTCGCTGGGCCCCCGAGACGCGCAGGGCAATGTGGTCGGCGGCAAGCACCTTTTAATCGGCGGCGTTGAATTGCAGCGCGCCATCCTGGAGAACTGGGCGGTATCCGTATTCTACAACGCCGGAAACGCTTTCGACACTTTTTCCGATCTGACGCTGTTTCAAGCTGCGGGCGCAGGCATCCATTACCACACGCCGGTCGGCGCCCTGAATTTATACATCGCCCGGCAGATTCGCGTGGACGATCCGGAATTCCGCATTCACTTCACCGTGGGGGTTGAATTTTGAAACGTGCATTGAAATATCTTATCCTCATCGCCGCTTTCGGCGCGCCGGCGGTTATTCTCGCAGGCGGGGGATGGCTTGCCTGCAGCGAAGCGGGAAGCAGAAAACTGCTGGAAGCCGTTTCCCGCTTCACGCCGGTGAAAATCAAGGCGGAAACCATCGAGGGAAATCTGGCGGACACGCTGCGCCTGACAAATACGATCATCGAGTGGCCGCAGGGAAACATCCGGATACGTCAATTGAAGATTTCCATACGGCCGCTGGAGGCGCCGGGCGGCCACCTGGGGATTTCCCTTCTTTCCGCAGACCAGGTATCGGTATTGGACAACTCACCGAAAGAGCGGCCGGAGCTGGTCTGGCCGCAGGCCAAAGGCTGGATTACCTTTGTGAGCGGCGGCATCGGACGCCTGGCCATCCGTGATCTGACCTATCTCCGCCCCGATGAACAACCGGTTCGGATCGCCTCTCTCGGCGCGTCCGTCGGCTGGAAGAATTCACGCCTGTCCATAAGCGATCTTCGCATCAATTCATCCCGCGGCCTTCTGGAGGGAAACATCCTGGCCGGTTTCCATCGTCCTCTGCTGAAAGCCAACCTTGCCGCAACTTTGACCCGCCCGGCAGCCGGCGTCGATTTCATTCGGCTGGACGGCGCCTTTAAACCGGGGCGGCGCCCCGGCGAAATGAACGGAAGCCTCCAGGTTGACGGCCTGCGCAATACCCGGCCGATCCTGCGGATGTCATCGGACCTCGGCATGACGCCTGCGGGCCTGTCCTTCTCCAAAATCCGCCTGCGGCGCGAGAACCGTCCGGGATCCGTTGCCGGCGAAGGCCTGCTGACTTTCAAAGGCCCGACCCCCTGCATAACCATGAGAATTCAGGCGGAAAACGTGGATCTTTCCGACGAGCTGAAAATCCCGGCAAACCTCTCCGGATCGCTGCTCTTTGAGGGAACCGGCCGGCAATATCAGGGTCGCGTCACGCTGGCCAATACAGCGGACACCCGCCATTCTTTCCGTCTGGCCGGTGATTATTCCGGGGATTCCGAAAGCGCCACGCTCAGCCGGATTCAGGGAACAGCCCTGGGCGGATCCCTGAACGGACGCCTCGAGATCCGGTGGACGGACGGCCTGCGGCTGAACGGCGCGATTTCGGGAAAAAATCTCGATCCGGCAAGATGGGATCCGGAATGGGCGGGCGTGATCCATTTTGATCTTGCAGGCGACGTATCGGCTAAGGCGGGAGAGCCGGCAAGCGGCGCATTGAATCTCACGCTGAAAGAAAGCCGCCTGCACGGAAGGCAGTTGACGGGAGACCTGCGGGCAAGCTTTGCGGGCGACGACATCGATATTCATCATCTGGCGCTGAGGGGAAAGGGATTTGAAATCTCGGCCAGGGGAAGTATTGCGGATCAATTGGATTTCAAGGCTGAAATTCGCGATCTGGCGAGGCTGATTCCGCGCGCTTCGGGAGCTCTTACGGCTTCAGGATGGGCGCGCCGGCGTCATGACCGGTTCAGCGGCGTCGTTTCCGCGCGGGGGCACAGTCTGTCGGCGGACGGCTGGTCCATCGCCAGTGCGAACTTCAGCGCCTTTCTGGACGACCGGGAAAAGTCCCCCTTCTCACTGACCGCGGCTTTCAGCCGGCTTCGCTTTCAGACTCTGACAGCGGATACGCTGACGCTGCGGGGCGGGGGAACCGTCCTTTCCCACACATTGGACGCTTTTACGCGCCGCGGACCTCACGAAATGCATCTGGGCCTCACGGGCGCCTGGCGCAGAAAAGGCTGGCAGGGAAAAATCGTTCGGCTGGAAGGCAGAGATGGCGTCGGCCCCTGGAGACTGTCCGCGCCGGCCGCCCTGGCCGTTTCCCGGGAGAGCCTTGCGCTGGGGCCGATGGAAATCACAGGCCGTGGGCCGGAAGCGCTCCGCCTGTCCGCGGCGCTTTCCGGAAATCCTCTGACCGGTCCTGTCGATTTGAGATGGAACAGCCTCGATCTGGCCAGAGCCAATGCCTGGATCGATCGCGACATCCTCGCCGGAGTCTGCAGCGGAAGCCTCCAGGCAACGCTGCTGCCCTTCAACCGCATCGACCTTGCCGGGGAGACGACCCTGACCGGAACGCTCCAGACGCAGGGGCAAACCGTTGAGATCAGGCAGGGGAAAATGACCCTGAACGCGGGCAGGCGGGGAGTCCGGCTGGATATGAACATTGAACCTTCTGAAGGCGGATCGCTGTCCGGCGCTTTTGTTTCCTCCGGGCCCGCCGAACGGTCGATTCCCGAAACGGGAGAATGGAATCTGCGCTGGCGGGAACTGGATCTGAAAAGATTTTCGGCCGCGCTCCCCCGCCGCACGCGTCTGGAAGGCAAAATATCGGGGGAGATGAATGGAACCCTATTGCCGGACAGACGCTTTTCTCTTTCGGGCCGCGCCGGCCTGGACGGGTCAAAAATTAACCGGCGGGGACAGAGGGGCGACGTCAGCATCGATCTTCGCCGGGCATCCATTCACTGGCTCTGGCAGAAAGACTATCTGGAATGCGAACTCCACGTGACAATGGCGGACCTCGGTGCACTGCAGGGAAAAATCCGTCTGCCGCTGGCTGCGCACTTTCCGCTGGTCATGAACGAACAGGGAAACCTTCAGGGTTCGCTTATGGGACAGGTGCAGGAAAAGGGCGCGCTGGGCGTTCTTTTTCCCGGACTGGTTCAGGAGAGCCGGGGAAATCTCGATCTGGACATGAAAATGAGAGGAAGCCCGGCGGACCCGCTCTTTGAAGGCCGTGTCCGCCTGTCCAAAGCGGGAGGCTATCTGCCGTCGGCCGGTATCACGCTGCAGGATGTCCGGATCGACGCCCGTCTGGCGAAAGACGGCGTAACCATCGATTCTTTCCGTGCTGTTTCCGGCCCGGGTTATCTGGACGGCACCGCACGAATTCGCCTCAAAGGGTTTAAGATCGCGGATTTCGAAGGAAACCTGAACGGCGATCGGTTTCAGGCCATCCACGTTCCCGAACTTCACGTGCAGACGTCTCCCCGCCTGACCTTCTCGGGAACGCCGGAAAAAATATCCGTCCGGGGAGAAGTGCTCCTGCCCCTGCTGCGGGTCAACGGATCGCAATCGCAGGGTCCCGTGGAATCCAGCCCTGACCTGGTCCGGGAAGGAAAAACAAAGTCCGGAACCGGAAAGCCGTCCGTTGGTCTCGATGTTCAGGTCAAACTGGTGCTGGGCGAACAGGCCGAGTTCAACGCGGCCGGAATCGACGCAAAGCTGGGCGGCGAAATGGAGATCCGGTTCAGCGATCCGGAGCGCATTTCGGGCAGGGGTGAAATCCGCGTGGTCAAAGGCCGGTTCCGGACCTACGGCGTGAACCTGGAAATTGTCCGCGGCCATCTTTTCTACGCGGGAGGTCCGGTCAACCAGCCGGCGCTGGACATTCTGGCGATTCGAAAAATAGGAGAAGTAAAAGCGGGCGTCGCGGTCAGCGGCAAGCTTCCAAAACCCTTGGTCAAATTGTATTCGGAACCCTACATGCAGGATATGGATATTCTGGCTTACATCGTGCTGGGGCATCCGCTCGGCGCCGACTCAAAGCAGGCCGGCCTTCTGGCCACGGCGGCCGGCGCCGTTTTGACCTCGCAGCAGGCCGAAGATCTGCTGGAGCAGATTCAGGACTATCTGGGGCTTGCCTCTCTGGAAATCTCCTCGGATGTGCTGGAGAAAAGCAACCAGATGGGGTATAAGCGCCTGAAAGTAACGCCCGAGGGAACAGGCAGTTCGTCGCCAGGCGCTTCGGAAACCATTCTGGTCGTGGGCAAGTATTTGACGCCCGAGTTGTACATCAGCTACGGCCGCTCGCTGTTTTCGGGGGGCAATTTATTTTTTCTGCGCTACGATCTTTCCAAAAACTGGCAGGTGGAAAGCCAGATGGGGCAGGAAAGCGGCATCGACCTCTACTACAAACTGGAATTTCACTAAAGGGAGAGACAACCATGCCATCGCGCCATTTTGATCTGGCCATCGCCGGCGGCACCCTGGTGACCCTGTCCTCCAGGATGGACATCATTGAAAATGCTTCCATCGGCATATCCGGCGGCCGCATCGCCCTCGTGGACACAAACCGCACGCTCGCGGCCGACAGGATCATCGACGCCCGCGGCGGCTTGATCCTGCCGGGGCTGGTCAACACGCATACGCATCTGCCGATGGTCTGCTTCCGGGGCCTGGCGGACGACCTGCCGCTCATGGACTGGCTCCATCATCATATTTTCCCCATGGAAGCGCGCTTCGTGAACAAGCAGATGGTGCGCGACGGCGCCATGCTGGCCATTGCGGAGATGATCCTTTCCGGAACAACCACCTGCTGCGACGGGTATTTCTTTGAAAATCAGATCGCCGAAGCCGCGCTGGCCGGCGGCATGCGCGCGGTTGCGGCGCAGGGATTCGCCGACTCTGCCACGCCGGACCATCCCCAGTACGAAAAAATGATGGCGGCGGCCGGACGGTTCGTGGAACGCTGGCTCCCCCACGCGCCGATGATCACGCCGGCATTTTTCTGCCATTCCCCCTACACCTGTTCACCCCGGACGCTGGTCAACGTGAAGGCGGCCGCGCGCGAGGCCGGAATCCTTTACCTGACCCACCTTCTGGAAAACCGGGATGAAATCGATACGATTGAAAAACGCTACGGCCGGAAGCCGGTGCAGCATTTGCACCACCTTGACGTGCTGGATGACCGGACCGTCGCCGTGCACTGCAACTGGATGAGTCCGGAAGACATCGCGCTTTTTGCCGATCTGGGCGTCAGCGTGTCCCACAACCCGGCCAGCTCCATGAAGCTGGCCGCGGGCGTCGCGCCGATTCCGCTGATGCTGGAGAAGGGCATCGCGGTCGGTCTGGGAACGGACGGGTCCGCCAGCAACAACGACCTCGACCTGTTTCAGGAAATGGATCTTTCGGCAAAAGTCCACAAAGCGACTCTCCTCGATCCCACGGTCATGAGCGCTGAAACCGTCCTGAAAATGGCGACGATCGAAGGCGCCCGCGTTCTCGGAATGGATCGGCTGATCGGCTCCGTGGAGGTGGGCAAACAGGCGGACATCATTATCCTGGATATGAACCAGCCGCATCTGACGCCTCTTTACAACCCCTACTCTCAGATTGTTTATGCCGCGCGGGGAGGAGACGTGAAAACCAGCATCATCGACGGGAAACCGGTCATGGAGAACCGGCGGCTGCTCACGATGGACTTGCCGGCCGTGATGGAGCGCGTTCGCGCCATCGCGGCGCATATTCAGTCGGAACATCAATCCGCGATCAGAACCTCACCGGTTGATGTCTGACGCCATAAATAGCTGGAGAGGAACGGTTTAAAACCGTCCCCTGCGTTGTTATTTGCCCGGTGAAAATAATTTCAGATAACGGCCGTAGCCTTCTTTTTCCAGATCTTCCTTGGAAACAAAACGCAGGGCCGCGGAATTCATGCAATAACGAAGGCCTGCAGGCCCCGGGCCGTCCGGAAACACATGCCCGAGATGGGAGTCCGCGTGTCTGCTGCGAACTTCCGTGCGCGCCTCAAAAAAGCTGCGGTCCTCTTTTGTCAAAATGTTGGCCGGCTCCAGCGGCCGCGTGAAGCTGGGCCAGCCGGTGCCGGAATCATATTTGTCCAGAGAACTGAACAGAGGCTCCCCGGACACGACATCGACATAGATGCCCTCTTGTTTGTTGTGAACATATTCGTTTTGAAAGGGCGGCTCCGTCGCGCTTTTCTGCGTCACATTGTATTGCATGGGAGAAAGCGTCTTCTTCAGGGTCTGATCGTCCGGTTTTCGATAGGGCGGCGTTGAAGCCGGTGTGTTGCTCTGATCCTTCTTCCAAACTTCCCGGAGAAAACCTTCCCGTCCCGACCCGCTGCGGTAGGCCCTGTAGCGCAGCGGGTTTTTCTCGTCATAATCCTGATGGTAATCCTCCGCCGGATAAAACCCCGTAAAAGGTTTCAGCTCCGTCACAATCGGCTTGCCGAACTTTCCGGATGCGGCAAGCGCCTGCAGAGTCCCGGCGGCAATTCTTCTTTCCGCTTCATCGTTGTAAAAGACGGCGCTGCGATAGCCGGGACCGCGATCGGCAAACTGCCCTCCCGCGTCCGTGGGATCAATATGCTTTAGAAAGTAAGTGAGGATCTGCTCGTAGGTCACCACTTTCGGATCGTAATGAACCTGCGCCGCTTCCAGGTGCCCCTGAGCCATATAGGTCTCGTAAGTGGGGTTTTTCTCCGAACCGCCCGCATAGCCCGAAACAACCCGGATCACGCCCGGCAGTTTCTTCATATCGGAAGCCACGCACCAGAAGCAACCGCCGGCCAGCGTCGCCACCGCCGCATTTTCCGTTTGGATCATACCGGTCATTTTACCCGCCCCTTCCGCCGGCTGTGTCTTGCCGCCCTGGCACGCCATTACAAACAGCGCCAGTCCCGCGGCCATCCATGCCTTTTTCATTTCGTCTGCGCCGTATTTGGAATACGGTTCTCCTTTAGTGAAAGTGTAAGGACGATTGCGGAAATGTCAAACCGGCAAAAAAAAGAGGCCGTGAAGGGGCCTCTTTTTTTGCGTCGCTGCCGCGACCGCTTTCATTGAGAAGGCTGCCGAAGCGGCATCGGGCATCTGTTAAAACGGCTACTTCTTCTTTTTCTCGGCCGCCTTCTTTTCTTCCTTCGCTTCAATTTTGGTCGCGGTCATCGTGTATTCGATCGTGACCTTGGAGCCGACTTTCACATCGCCTACCACCTTGGTTGCAGCGCTTTTGGCCACTTCCCAGTTGTCGCTCCCTTTTTTGACGACAATCACATCTCCCTTCACGTCCAGAACCGGCCCGGTCACCTGATAGGTTTTGGGCCCCGCGGCAAACGCCACTGTTGCGACCAATAAAAACATGCAGGCTAAAATCAATACTTTTTTCATCCGTCCATCCTCCTTTTTAATGTTTAAGATTTCATCCCTATTCAACGATAATGCGCCCCTTGATCGCATCATACGTCTTCCCTTTAATGCCCTTGATGTTCATGACATCTTCAATGTTCCGGTACGGCCTGCCGTCGATAATCGCTTTGGCCTTGACGGGGCCGATCCCCAAAAGCTTTTCCAGTGTGGCCTGGTCGGCCTTGTTGATATTGACTCTCACCGCCGGAGCCAGTTTTTCCGCGGCCTCTTTGGGGGCGGCCAGCGCGGATGCCGCCGCCGCAATCAGAGCGGCACAAAGGATCAAGGCGGCAAACAAAAGACAACCATTTCTCAAACACAAAAAATGCTTTTTCTTCAACATAAGACCTCCTTGTATGATATTTTTACAATGAAGCGCCGGACGCAGAGACTTTTAGCAGAGACCGGTGGACTTGTCAAAGAGAATGTCGTGGCGGTTGAGGCAACGAACCTCTTGACTTTATTTGTTTTTTCGGTTAGCTTTTCCGGCAAAAACAGGCGGACCATGGCTGACCCTCAAAAACAAAAACTTCGTTTGGACTATCCGTGCTCATGGACCTATAAAATCATCGGCCGGAATCCGGATGATATGCAAAGCGCGGTTCATGAAGTTGTCCGCGATCGTTCCTGCCGGGTCTCCCTGTCGCGTCAAAGTGCAACAGCCAAATATGTTTGTCTCCATATTGAACTGACGGTGGAGAGCGAATCCCACCGGCTCGATTTGTATGAGAAACTCAAAACGCATCCGGCCATTGACGTAATTCTCTAGAAACCGTTTTGCACCGGCGCCCCCTGAAAGCAGGTCAGGGCGGAAACGGTCTTGTTGCCCAAATATCTCTTTGAGCGGCCATTGAGAGCGTTTTGTTCTATAAATCTTGGCGAAGCGAAAGATCAGCAATGACAACTGTTTGAGCCGAAGGCGAGTTTTGTCATTGCCTTTCGCGAGCCTTAGATTTATACAAAACGCTCGCAGGCAAGCGAAAAGGGTATTTGGGCAACAGGCTGTTTAGGCCTGCATTGCTTCCGGTTATGCGGGCAAAGAAGGAGGCGTTTCCCGACGGTACTCCCGGATATTCTTCCGGTGATTGAAAAGAATCAGAGCAAAGGTCGCAACGGCGCCGGCCGCGGCAAGCCGGTCTCCGCTGGAAGAAACGACGTGCCCCGCCGAAAGCGCGGCCACCATGAAAAAAGAAGCGATAAACGGCACCCGCTTTATCCAGTAAACCAGAACCCAGAGCCACGCAGCCGAAAGCGCGGCGACGGGTACGGTCAGAACCGTAAATCCCAGATAGTTGGCCACGCCTTTGCCGCCCCGGAATCCATGGAAGCAGGGAAAGCTGTTGCCCAGAACCAGAAAAAAACCGGCCCAGATCAGCCACCCGCCATCAAGGAAATACCCGGCCAGGGCCGCCACGGCCATCGCCCGGCCGATGTCGAGGGCAAAAACCAGCACCGCCCAGGGCATGCCCGCCAGACGATAGACATTTGTCGTTCCGGCATTGCCGCTGAAACTCAGGCGCGGATCGGCGCGTCCTGCAATTTTGAAAAACAGAATCGCAAAATTGACGGACCCGGCCAGATACGCTGTCAGACAAACAAAGAAAGCGTTGATCATATCCCTTCCCTGATCCAGTGCGGCGGCTGCAGGCGCCCCCGGAAAATATCGCTCATTCTCAAACCGCGGATGCTTTCACACAGCATTTCCTCCCGGTCAAAGATCCACGCATCAAACCTTAACACCCTGTTGCCTCCATCCGCAGGGGTGACCCTGGCAAAATAGATTTCACCCGTCTTCGTGGCCCGGTGAATAACTCTGCGGTCAAAACCGATCGGAAAGGCCACGATGCCGGCAAACCGCTGTCCCCAGACACAGGCGGCGTGCATCATTGCATCCGACACAAAAGGCGACCCCAGCAGCGTATCCTCCGCCTCGCCGCTTCCGCCCGAAATCTCCGCCAGCGCCCCGTCCCCGGCAACCGTCAGATTTCCGGCAATGTTCCGGTAGGACAAACCGAAAGGAACCAATTCCCTGTAAATCGAATCTGCGGAAACGAAAAGGGGAGCACCTCTTAATTTCCATGCCTCTGGAAAAGGCACAGCCGTTTCCGGCAGGGCATTCTTCCTAACAAAGATCACCCGCGCGTGCTCCAGCGTCCTCCTGATGGAGCTGTTTTTGGCGGTCACCGTCGTCTGCAACGAAGCCTGGATGCCGTCGGCCTTCTCTTCGATTTCAATTTGCGCGGGCTGCGCATCCACATCGGACGGCAGCACCAGCATTCTGGGGAAATTCGCGTCCTTCAGCCAGTTCAGCGGCGCGCCGGGGCAATGGTTGCGGACTTCACCCGCCAGCGCCGCGAGGGACTCCACGGCGGGAAAAACGGTCTTCCCTTCCACGCAATGATCGCGCAGGTACGGCCGGATCGGAATTTCGAGGGAAAAGCGATGCTTCATACCGGATCGGGAAAGGTCTGCCATAAGCGAACCGTTTTCGGGTCCACCGCCACGGGGCGGCCGGCGGCGTTGGCCGCGCAGTGTTTGGTGAATCCCGTGCAGACGAGATCCCCCTTTTCCGCGTGGGTAATGACATAATCGAACTGGAGCCTCACGCGCTCCAGGTTGACCGGCCGGGTGTGGATGTGCATGACGTCGTCGTAGGCCAGGGGCCGATAAAAAGACAGTCCCAGATCGTAAATCGGATACACATAGCCGCTTTCCTCAATGGCCTTGTAGGGGTATGCCACGTCCCGCATCAGCGAGGTGCGCCCGACCTCAAAATAGCGGAGATAGTTGGAGTGGTAAACGACCTGCGAACGGTCCGTATCCGCGTACAGCACGCGGTAAGGGGTCCGGTGCCAGACCAGCCCGGTGGTCCGGTCGCGGACAAATCGCTCATCGGCCTTGTACGCGTCAGGCAAAAATGGCTTGGGTTTCATATCACACTCCCCGAAAGATCACGCAGCAGTTTGTCCCGCCGAATCCAAACGCGTTGGACAGGACGATTTCATGTTTTTGTTTGCGGGCCTTGTTCGGCACAACATCGATATCGGCAAATTCCGGATCCGGCAGGTGATTGATGGTCGGCAGCAGAATCCCCTGCCGCATGCCTTCAATCGCCAGCGCCGCTTCAATGGCGGCCGTAGCCCCCAGCGTGTGGCCGAGCTGGGATTTGTTGGAGGAAACGGGAATTTTCTCAAGGGAACGGCCGAAGATTTCCCGCAGGCATTTCACTTCCGTCCGGTCGCCCTTGGCGGTGGACGTGCCGTGCGCGTTGACGTACTGGATGTCGGAGGCGGTGAGCCCCGCGTCCTCAATGGTTTCCCGGATCGCCCGAATAATCGTCGCCGGATTGGGGCTGGTGTAATGGTGGGCGTCGGACGTCCAGCCCACCCCCAGCACTTCCGCCCGCGGTTCAAGCCCGTGCGCTTTGATCACCTCTTCCGCGGCCAGCACAACGACACCGGCGCCTTCCGAAAGGACAAATCCCCGGCGGTCGATGCTGAACGGACGGGAGGCCTGCGCGGGATCCCCCGCTGCTCGGTCGCCGGCGTGCACCTTGATCGTGGCATTCATGTTGGCGAAGCCGTGAATCAGCTCGGGCAGAATCGGCGCGTCCGCCCCGCCCGCCAGAACAAAGTCGCAGTCTCCGTCGCGGATCATGCGCGCTCCGATGCCGATCGCGTGATTGCCCGACGCGCAGGCGCCCTCAGGCGAAAAAATGGGCCCCGTAAATTTCAGCAGCATGCCCGCCTTGCCCGACGGAAGATTGGCGCACAGATTCGGCAGAAGATAGGGGCTCACGCGCAGCGGTCCCCGGTGCTCCAGATCGTGCATGGCCGCGCGGTACGCGTCCGACCCGTTGAGCGCCGATCCGATCAGGCAGGCCGTCCTCGGGGCAATGGAAGCCTCCATGGTCACGCCCGCGTTTTCGAGCGCTTCCTTGCAGACCGCCATCGTTAAAATCACAAAAGCCGCGTTCCAGTTATAGACTTCTTTGGCGTCGGTAAAATCCAGCTCCAGGGGAAACCAGTCCGGGATCTCCCCCACGACATCGCAGGCCGACTCCACCTTGCAGCGGGTGACCTTGCGAAAACCCGCCTCGCCCCGAACGGCGCGCCGCCAGGTTTCGGCAAACGTCGCCCCGAGCGGCGTGGCCGCCCCGTAGCCGACGACAAAGACTCTTCGGTTCTGCGGAGGTTTCATGACTTGCCTTCCCTATCTTACGAGATTCGGCGCAGCAAGAGACACGCATTACAGCCGCCGAATCCAAATGCGTTCTTGAGCACAAACTCCTGCCGGACTTCCCTGGCGGTCCCGGGCACGCAATCGATCCGTAGGGCCGGGTCCGGTTCGTAATTGATGGTGGGCAGAACGGTGTCGCGCAGCATGCCTTCGATGGCCAGAATCGTTTCAATGGCGGAAGACGCGCCCATGGCGTGGCCGAGCTGCGACTTGTTGGCCGAAGTGGGCGGCACTTGTGCGCCGAAGATTTGCGCGAGCGCGTCCGCTTCCACCTTGTCGCCGATTCTGGTCGATGTGGCATGCGCATTGACGGCATCCACATCCGCAGGCGCCAGCCCCGCGTCCGCAATCGCAACGGCGATACAGCGTCGGACCGTCTCCAGATTGGGGGCGACAAAATGGCTGGCGTCGGACGTCATGCCGAATCCGGCCATTTCGATGCTCGCCGCAAGACCGTGCGCCCTGACAAAATCCGGCGACGCCAGAATGACCGCTCCCGCGCCCTCGGAAACCACAAAGCCCCGGCGGTTGGCCGAAAACGGCCGGCTGATTTTTTCCGGCGCCTCGTGGGGCTGGCCCTCCCTGGGACGATAAGCGCCGTTCATGGTCGCAAATCCGGCCAGAATCGGCTCGACCAGCGGAAAATCGACGGCGCCGGCAATCACCACGTCCGCCAGATGCTGTTGAATCATCATATCGCCGATGATCATGGAGGTGACGCCGGTGGCGCACGCCGTAATCGTGGCGCAGATCGGACCCGTCGCGCCCGTCAGAATGGAAACCTTGCCGCCCACCATATTGATGCAGGAATTGGGATTGGCAAAGGGATGCGGCAGCTTGTTTTCGGCGATCATCTGGCGGTCCGCCTTCAGCACCGAATCCTGTCCGCCGACGGCCGAGCTGAAGGTGACGGCCACGCGCGGCGCGATGTCGGGCGTAATGTCGATGCGGCTCTTCCCCAGCGCCCGGTGAACGACCAGGAGCGCGTATTTGAAGATGGGCGAGGTCCAGTGCGCCATTTCGCGCGGCTGCAAAAAAGGATAGGGCCGAACATCCACGTCTTCGACCTGGCCCGCAACGCGAACGGGAAAATCGTCGCCGTAGGGAAACCGCGTCAGAGGGCCGATTCCGCTTTCGCCGGCGGCGGCCCGCCGCCACTGGTTTTCCAGATCCGTCCCCAAAGACGAAACGGCATC
>ERZ795059.4349-NODE-4349-length-13328-cov-7.138477_pt1 | contig 13328 bp, 11 predicted proteins | sample MGYA00375143_ERZ795059 | MGnify/ENA primary metagenome ERZ795059 (study PRJEB30188, sample SAMN05720168) | activated sludge metagenome | isolation source: Anaerobic digester | place: USA | collected 2015-01-07 ... | reverse complement strand
GCTGGCTACCCGTTTGTGTTTAAACAGCACCTCCACCGTATGGGCAGTGAGCCGTTGAGCCACCTCTTCCGGGCCTATCTTGGCCGGCAATTTGACGAAGTCCTTGAGCCAGCTATATGAGATATGCATATGTTTAAAATTGCTCTAGGAATTTAAGGTCGCCGCTATTGAAGGAGCGGATATCCCCGATATTATATTTGAGCATGGCTAGACGATTGAGCCCGAAACCGAAGGCCAGGCCGGAATACTTTTCCGGATCGATTCCTCCGGCCCGCAGAACATCGGGATGAATTAAACCAGCGCCGACTATTTCCAGCCAGCCGGTCTGCTTGCAAAGGCGGCAACCCTGCCCCTGGCAAAGAAAACAGGTATATTCGCCGTTATTCCCTGGTTCGACGAAGGGATAGAACTTGGGCCGCATCCGCAATTTTGTCTGGGGGCCGAAAAGGCGCTGGCCAACTATCTCCAGCAGGCTCTTGAGATTGGCAAAATTGATATCCTTATCTATCATCAGCCCCTCAACCTGATAGAAAGTGTGCTCATGGCGGGCATCGGTGGCTTCGTTGCGAAAGCAGCGGCCGGGAATAATCGCCCTAAGGGGCGCGCCATATTTCTCCATCACCCGAATTTGGGTGGGGGAAGTATGGGTTCTCATTACTAAGCCGCTATCCTGCCCCGACTGGCCGACATAGAAGGTGTCTTGCATATCGCGGGCCGGATGAAAAGGGGGGATATTGAGGGCGGTGAAATTATAATAATCGCTTTCCAGCTCCGGACCGTCAGCGACGGTAAAGCCTAATGAGATAAAAAGGTCTTCAATCTCCCTTCGGACAAGGGTGATGGGATTAAGGTGGCCATTGGGCAATTTCTCTCCGGGCAAAGTGACGTCAGCGGAACTGGCAGGATCCCCGGCTTGGCCTAATTCGCGCTTCACTGCTTCAAACTTCTCCTGGAGCTCATGTTTGATACGGTTAGCCGCATCCCCCAGGTCTTTTCTGACTTCCAAACTGACGTCTTTGAGACCGCGCAAGATAAGGCTGAGTTCGCCTTTGCGGGAAAGATATTTTAACTCCAAATCTCTAAGATTCTCCGGGCTGGTCGCTTCCGCTAAGCGATCCAGGAAGTCCCGCCTTAATTGGTTTAATTTTTCTTTCATATATTTAACGATTCTTCTTATAGCTTATCAAAAACAGCTCCAAGATTGAGAAAACGACTATTAAGAGCAGGAGGTTAAGCCAGTTAAAAAGATTTTGTGACTTCAAAAAGAGAAGAAAAATCAGAAATAAAGAAAAAACAAAAGACTGTCTGAAAGATAGCTTAACAAGATTAAAGGTCATTTCTTGGCGCTTAGCGAAATAGCGAATGAGAAAGCCGATTAAAGCGGCGGTGCCGCTTAGAGCTAAAAACAGGGTAAGGTAAAATAAGACGAAGCCGAGCCAATTAGTCGCCGTCGGATCAATTAATCCGGCCACAAAGAAAAATATCCCCCAACAAACTAAGGTGAGGATGCCCATGACGGCGAGGTAGCTCTTTAAAGTCATATTTTATTTAAGTTTTCCTTAACTTTTTCCAGCTCAAGGCGATAACGGGCTAATTTCTCTTCTTCTGCGGAAACAATCGCCTTGGGCGCTTTGCTAACAAATTCCTGATTAGCCAGCTTCTGTTCTTGCAGATGAATCAGGCGCTCCAAGTCATTTTTTTCCTGATCCAATCTGGCTGCTTCTTTCTCTGCGTCAATCCCGTCCAGCAAAAATATCTCAACTTTGCCCACGGGCACGGCAATGGCGCCTGAGGGGATGACTGATTCCGAATTTAAAGAAGACAAGCCTGTCTTTAAGCCGCAAATCAGGAGAGAGCTATCTAATAACACCTCGGCTCCTTCGTTTGCCCTGATTATTGCTGGCAATTTCTTGGCCGGATTAACCCGATTGGCGCTCCTGGCATTCCTAATCGCCACTACCACCTCTTGAATCAAATTAAAATCAGTTGCGGGATCAGACGGATTAAGAGGCTTAATCTCGGGCCAGCGGGCCACTAATAATAGGCTGTTATTAAAACTCTGCCAAATCGCCTCAGTGACAAAAGGCAAGAAAGGGTGCCAGAGGATAAGTGTCTGACGGAGAAGGAAGGCAAGAATGGCTTCTTTGCCCTTTTCTATCTTGGCCGCTTCCAGATACCAATCAGCTAGCTTGTTCCAGGTGAAATCATTGAGAGCCTCGGCCGCTAAGGAAAAATTATAATTAGCCATGTGCCCGTCCACCACTTTAATGGTCTCAAACAGTTCTCCCAATACCCAACGATCAGCCAAGGTCTTAGCCTTAGGAGTCTCATTGGTCTCAGCCAAAGCTTCTTCTGGGACAACGGACAGGACGAAACGGGATATGTTCCAAAGCTTATTAGCAAAGTTCCGCTTAGCCGCCAGCTTCTCTTCGCTGAAACGGGAGTCGTTGCCAGGAGTAGATCCCATGAGCAGGGAAAGGCGGGTGGCATCAGCCCCATACTTCTCGATCATATCCAAAGGATCGACGCCGTTCCCCTTTGACTTGGACATCTTCTTGCCCTTCTCATCTAAAATTATCCCGTGCAGATAGACCCGGGAAAAAGGAATTTCTCCCAAAGCGAAGAAGGACATCATAATCATCCTTGAAACCCAGAGAGTAATTATCTCATAACCGGTTTCCAGGACTTGGGTCGGGTGAAAGCGGGCTAAATCTCCCAGTTTCCGACTGGCGGTGAAATTGGTCGGCCAGCCCAAAGTGGAGAAGGTCCACATGCCGGAGGAAAACCAAGTATCAAGAGTGTCTGGGTCCTGTTCCCAACCCGGTTCAGTCGGCGCTTCTGTGCCAACATATACTTCATCGCCCCGATACCAGACCGGGATACGGTGGCCGAACCAGATTTGGCGGGAAATGCACCAATCATGAAGATTCTCCATCCAATCAAGATAGCGCTTAAGGAAACGATCGGGAATAAATTTTATCGCTCCGCTCTTCGCCGCCTCCAAGGCCTTCTGTTTCAGAGAAAGTCCGCCGAGACGCTCCAGCGGCTTGTCTACGGCGATGAACCATTGCTTGGAAGGCAGGGGCTCAATGACCGTACCGCAACGATAGCAAACGGCCGCATTATGGGAATAATTCTCATCTATATGATCGATAAGTCCAAGCTTTTCCATGTCGGCCACGATAGCCTCCCTGGCTTCTCGGGTGCTCAGCCCGGCGTATTTGCCGCAGTTAGCCATCATCCGTCCGTCCTCGTCGATTATCTTCTTACCGGGCAGATTATGGCGCCCTGCGATTTCATTATCGATAAAACTGTGGGCCGGGGTGACTTTGATGGCTCCGGAGCCGAACTCCGGATCAACGGCATGATCGGCCACCACTTGCACCCTGAACTTGCCCAAAACCCCCTCCACTTCTATTTCTTTGCCAACCAAGTGAGCATAGCGCTTGTCTCCGGGATAGACGGCTACGGCCGTATCGCCGAGCTTTGTTTCCGGCCGAGAAGTGGCTAATACAAAAGGTCCGTACTTTATCCAATACAACTTAGCCTTCTCCTCCTTATAGTCCACCTCGTCATCAGCCAGGGTGGAGTGGCAGCGCGGACACCAATTAACTATCCTTTCGCCGCGATAGATAGCCCCAGCTTCATACATCTCATGAAACATGGTACGGACAGCCAGCTGACGCGGCTCGTCCAGAGTAAACGCTAAACGCGACCAATCCAGGGAAGCGCCCAGCTTCTTAATCTGTTTAAGTATAATCGCCTGTGTAGATTCAACAAAACGGCCCACTTCATCCAAAAAGGACTCCCGACCCAGGTCATGCCTGGTCTGCCCCTTCTCTTTAAGCAGTTTTTTCTCCACCACATTCTGTGTGGCAATGGCCGCGTGATCAGTTCCGGGCAGCCAAAGGGTCCGATAGCCCCTGAGACGGTGGTATCTGATAAGCAAATCCTCTATCGCCACCGTGGCTGCGTGCCCAATATGGAGCTTGTCGGTGATGTTAGGCGGAGGCAGGACGATGGTATAGGTCGGGGCATCGTTTGGCACATCTAAATTATCCGGGTTAAAATACCCGGATTTTTCCCAAAGTTGGTAGATATGGTCCTCGTGCTGGGCCGGATTATAGGCTTTATCCAGTTCATTTTTCATACCTTAAAATTACCAAAAAAACCGCCCTAAGTCAATGAAAAAATGGCTTGACTGGCCCCTTATTTAGTTATATATTTAAAGGTCGGCTTCCGGCCGCCGGTTTTAATGCGCTAGATAAATGCTCAACCTAGAACAACAAATATATAACCAGCTGGAAAAGGCGAAAAACATCCTAATTGCCTTCTCCGGCCAGAAAGGCGGCGATGCCCTGTCTTCCGCCCTGGCTCTTTGCCTGGCTCTAAAGAAGCGAGGCAAGGCGGTTGATGTCGTGGCGCCAGCTGACCGATCTTTGCGGGAAGGCTTCTCTTTCCTGCCTGAGGCCGAAAACATCGGCTCGGGTCTCAGCAACCTCAGGCGCTTCGTCGTTTCCGTTGATATCAGCCAAGCTAAAGTGAGCCAAATAAGATATTCGGTCGAAAACAACCAACTAAATTTCATCATCTCGCCTTCGGAAGGTTGGTTCAAGCCGGAAGATGTCAGCGCCAAAGCCGGGGAATTTAAATACGACCTAATTATCATCCTCGGTTCGGCTGACCTGGAATCACTCGGTCCTATCTATGACGAGAACGTGGAGTTCTTCTACAAGACAAATGTCATAAACATTGACAATCAATCAGGCAATGAGGAATTTGGGCAGATAAACTTCATTGACTTAAACGCGGCTTCAGTCAGCGAGATAATCTTTTATCTTATCAAAAACTATGATGAGAAGCTGATAGACGAAGACGCCGCCACCTGCCTGCTGGCCGGCATCATCCAAGCCACCCGCAACTTCAAGACGGCCAATCTCACCCCGCGTACTCTGCTCGGCACCTCGGAACTCATCAGCTTCGGCGCCAGGCGCGAAGAAATTGTTAACCATCTATACCGCTCCCGCGACCTGAGCACTCTCAAACTCTGGGGCAAGGTACTCAACAACCTGAAATCGGAAGCTGGCGGCGCCTTAATTTGGTCGCAGCTTAGCCGTAATGATTTTGCCGACTCCCAGGCGGCGGAAAGCGGAGTTGAAGAGATAATCGACGAGTTAGTCGCCAATGTTCCGGGGGCCAAGCTGATTGCCATCCTATCAGAAGTTTCTGCCTCAAAGACGCGCCTCACTCTCTACTCCTTCCGCGGGGTTAATGCCCTGGAAATGATCAAGGAATATAAGCCCCAAGGCAACATCCGGCTGGCCCGGGCCGAACTGAATAAGGATCTGGGAACGGCTAATACCGAGCTAATTCCAGAGCTCAAAGCCAAGCTTGATAAATTAAAATTATAATGATATAAAGTATCTTGTGGCAGCACTAAGCGCCAGCGCCTAGGCGCCTATAGCTCAGGTGGTTAGAGCACCGCTCTTATAAAGCGGGGGTCGATGGTTCAAGTCCATCTAGGCGCACGTAAAAAAAATTTAGGGGCTCGTAGCTCAGCTGGTTAGAGCGTTACGTTGACATCGTAAAGGTCACTGGTTCGAGTCCAGTCGGGCCCACCAAGATGAAAAAGCCGGTTTTCCAAGACCGGTTTTTTCTTTTATCCATACCTTGACTAAATCCTTAATCAATGATTAAATAAGCTGATAATCAATCGCAAATTAACAACCAAATACCCCTATTAGAATGGAAAAACAACAAGCACCGACATTGTTCCCGATCGGCTTATATCCGGGAAATGCCATCTCCCCCGTTGACGGGAGATACAGAGAGAAAACAGAAGCCCTGGCTCCATATTTCAGTGAAAGCGGACTGATGAAGTACCGCCTGCTGGTGAGCGTGGAGTATTTTATCGCCCTGTCCGACATGGCCAAGATCATCCGGCCCCTAGGAAAGGCTGAGCTGCGCTTCCTGCGCAGCCTGTATCGCTTCTTCTCCGATGATGACTATGCCGCCATCAAGGAGATAGAGAAAACTGCCAATCACGACGTCAATGCCGTGGTCCGCTTCTTGAAAAAAAGGCTGGAAAACCACAAGACTCTTTATGTCTTAAGTGAGTTTGTCCATTTCGGGCTTACCTCTGAAGACATCAACAACCTGGCCTATGCTTTCCAGCTCCGGGGTGGTCTAACTTTATTAGCCACCGGCTACGAAGCGGTTATGGCCGAGCTCCTGAGTGAGCTGGTCAAACCCCATGCTTGGACGTCGATGCTGGCCCATACTCATGGCCAGCCGGCCTCGCCAACAACGGTCGGCTGGGAAGCGCATGTCTTCTACCACCGCCTCTATCCGATATACAAAGAATTGATGAGGATGAGCATTTTGGTAAAATTCGGCGGAGCGACCGGCGGGCACAACGCTCTAAACATCGCCTACCCTGAAATCGACTGGCGGAACTTCTCAAAAAAATTCATCGCCAGGATCAACCGAATCCATGACAGCAACCTAAAACTGTTACCCTTTGTATGTAATCCGTATACAACGCAGGTGGAACCGCATGACACCTATGGTTGTCTCTTTGACACCATCAAGCGCGCCAATACCGTTCTGATTGATCTCTGTCGCGACGTCTGGACATATATCTCCATGGATTACTTCAAACAGAAACCAAATCCGGAGGAAGATGGTTCCAGCGCCATGCCAAACAAAGTCAATCCGATTGATTTTGAAAATGCCGAAGGCAACTTCGGCCTGGCTAATATGTTTTGCGAGTTCTTCAGCCACGATCTGCCACTTTCCCGAATGCAACGGCACTTGACCGACTCTACCATTATCCGGAATTTCGGGACTGCTTTCAGCCACACGGTTATCGCTTTGGCAGCGGTCGAGAAGGGTTTGGGAAAAATCTATGTGAACAGCGAGGATTTGCTGTTTTTCCTCAACAATAACTGGAGCGTCGTAGCCGAAGCCTATCAGACCATATTGAGAAAATATGGCGTGACCAAAAGCTATGATCTGCTCAAAAAAGCCACCCGGGGCAAGGAAGTAGACCGAAAAACCATGATGGTGTTTGCCGGCCAGGTAGTCAAAGAAAATGGCTTGCCAGAATCTGTCTATGAAGAGCTCCTGGCTGTCACCCCGATGAATTATATCGGCGACCGGACAACCCCCTTCTCTGGAAAAAAGCCTTAGCCCCCCAGGCCCTTACCCAAGGGCCTGTTTTTTATCCCTTTCATTTACTATTCCCCGAATTTCTGCTAAATTGGAAACAGAAAGACAACTATATGCTTTTTGCTAAAAAATCCCAAGCGCCACAACAAATCCAAGAAGATAACCCGTCTATCGCCCAATGGCTGGAAGAGGAGGGGCTGGAAACAGAGGGCCAATTGGCGCTTGATGTCTACCAAACTGACAAGAAAATCGTCATCAAATCAACCATTGCCGGAGTCAAGCCGGAAGATTTGAAGATATCCCTCCATAACGACCTGCTAAGCATCCGGGGACAGCGCCAGGCCGGGAGCGAAGCTGGAGACGGTGACTATCTCTTCCGAGAATGCTATTGGGGAGCATTTTCCCGTTCGGTCATTCTGCCGGCCGAAGTGGATAGCAAACGAGTAGAGGCCGAGCTGGAAAACGGCGTTCTGACAATTACTCTGTATAAAATGGAGGGCGGAAAGATAGAAATCAAAGTCAAGGACTGAGTCCTGACGAATAAAACCATGCCTGCCAAGAAGATAGCCATTATCGCCATAAGCCTCGTCGCCCTCGTCGCCGTCCTGATTGGGGGCGTTTATTTTAACTGGAACCGCCAATATCGAGGCCGGATATATCCCGGGGTTATGGTCGGGAAACTGGACCTGTCAGGACTAAACCAAGAAGAGGCTCGCCGTCAGATAAGCCGGGCGATAGCTGAAATAGAAAAAGCTGGCTTAGAGCTGAAGTACGAGTCAGAAAGCCGGGCCCTCTTTCTCACCCCTCTATCTTTAAGCAGCGACTCCTCATATCCGGCTTTAATCTTCGATATTGAAGGTAGCTTGAAACAGGCTTGGGAAATTTCAGAAAACAGCTCATTTTTTAATTATCTTATTTTTCGAATCAATCCTTTCAAACAGAGAAATTTTTCAGCCGAATTTAGCTTGGACGAGCTTCGAACCAAGACAATGGTGGCGGAAATTTTCCCCGCTCTTGATATTCCGGCAAAAAATGCCAATTTTGACTCTGGTTCGCCCCTTAGCATTTCTCCGGAAAGATTGGGTAAATCAATAGATTACGATTTTGTTTTGTCACAAATCAGAAGTCGCCTGGAAAACCTCAGCCTTGAAATCATAGAGGTCCGCACTATTACTGACTACCCCCTGGTCACAGCGGAAGACTTGGAAAAATTCCGGCCAGAAGCCCAGGACCTGCTCAACCGCGGGCCATGGAAAATTATCTTCTCAGATGAAGAGGGGGAAAAGTCATGGGAAATAAGGGCAGAAACCTTAGCGGGCTGGCTAGCCGTCAAAGACGAGGGAAGAAAAAGCCAGCTCAGCCTGGACCAAGAGAAAATCAAAAATTATTTGTCTGAAAAAATCTCTCCGGAAATAGACCAGGAGGCTATTCAGCCGCGTTTTGAAATCGCTGGTAGTCGGGTTTCCAGCTGGCAAGTCGGCCGTAGCGGCCGACAGGTTGATTTAGAAGAAAGCGCAACAAAAATTGAAGCCTCTTTCCTGAATTTGCCGCCAAAATCAGCCGAGCTTGTCATTAAAGAAATATCAGCTGAAGACCTAAGCGCAGAAAACCGTTTTCAAATAGAAGAAATCGTTGGCACTGGCCACTCTAACTTCTCTGGCTCACCGGCCAATCGAAGGCATAATATAAAAACTGGGGCCAATGCTCTCCATGGCCTGCTGATCAAACCGGGGGCGGAGTTCTCCTTAATAAAAGCCTTGGGTGAAATAGAAGCAAAAACCGGCTATCTGCCGGAACTAGTAATCAAGGGCAATAAGACTATACCAGAATACGGCGGCGGCCTCTGCCAGATAGGCACGACTATTTTCCGGGCCGCTCTTGCTTCCGGGCTGCCAATAACCGCCAGAAGAAACCATTCCTACCGTGTCTCTTATTATGAGCCGGCTGGGACTGACGCGACTATTTACGACCCTTCGCCTGACCTGAAATTTATAAATGATACCAACAACTATATCCTGATTCAAGCTAGAATAAGCGGCAATGATCTTTATTTTGATTTTTGGGGAAAGAGTGACGGCCGAACTGCCACCACGACCTATCCCACGATATATAATATCGTTAAGCCGGCGCCGACTAAAATAATTGAAACTACCGAGCTGGCTCCAGGAGAGAAAAAATGTACTGAAAGCGCCCACAATGGCGCCGACGCCTTCTTTGATTATACTGTCGTCTATCCAGAAGGGGCGACCACGACCTCCGTCCAAACCAGACGCTTTAGCTCCCACTATATTCCTTGGCAGGAAGTCTGCTTGCTGGGGGTTGAATCGGCCAGCTCTACCAGCGCCACCACCAGTCCGGAAACAAAGCTGGAAGAAGCCTCTAGCACCCCGGAAATATAAGAACCCAACAAAAAACAGCCCCTGCGGGCTGTTTTTTAATTTTGCTAAATTATTTGACTATCTCTCCTTCTATCGGGGCGGTGGGGCCGCTATGTTTATGCTTAAACATTATCACCTGTTGCAGGGCGGTTAAAAGGGTCAAGACAAACCAATACAGAGTCAGGCCGCCCGGCAAAGAAATGCCGATGAATATAGTAATGGCCGGCATAAAATATAGCATCTGTTTATTCATGATAGCGGTCATATTCTCAGCCGCATCTGTTCCTTTTTCAATCTTTGGCTGCTTAGCCATCATCATCTTAGCCTGCCAAAACTGGGCCAAACCAGCTAAAACCGCCAAATAGACATTGGGCTTGGCTAAATCAAGGAAGCCAAAAGAAATAGTATGCATTATTTCCGGCCTCTGAATGAAAGGATACACGAGCTCCAAATTATTATTTATCCCGTCAGCAAAGACCCGATATACCGCCCAAAGAAAAGGTAGCTGGATAAGCAAGGGAAGACAAGATGAAAAAGGATTTATTTTATTTTCCTTGTACAAATCCATGGTCGCGCGGCTAAGGCCCGCTTTGTCCCCTGAGTATTTTTTCTTTAACTCTTGTAACTTGGGCTGGAGATCTTGCAAGGCTTTCTGGGAATTTATAGCTTGGCGGCCAAGCGGCCAAAAAACCAATTTAATCACGACGGTCAAGAGGATTATGGCAATGCCCAGGTCCTGAAAAGAGACGGTGTTATACAAAAAAACCAGAAGATTGAGGATAGGTTGATAGAAAATTGTGGTAAAAATTTGTGACATATATTTTTTTATTTGACTGGGTCGTAACCGCCTTTATTCCATGGATTACAGCGCAAAATGCGCCAGCAAGCCTTGAATCCGCCTTTTATTAAACCGTATTTATCTATGGCTTGGGCGCTATATTCCGAACAACTCGGATAAAAACGGCAAAAGCCATGGGGATAAAATGCTTTCAGCGGTCCGTGATCAAAAGATAGGGTTTTTTGATACAGACGAATGAGAGAAATAACTAAATATTTAGGAAAATTTCTTAAATATTCGCCCATATTTAAAAATTAAACAAATGCCCCCAATTTTTTTAAACCGGCTATTAAAAGATTCCTTATTTCAAAAAATTCTTTATCTAATATTAAAGGAAAAACTATAATAACTATATCATGTCCAGGCCTTAGCTCCGGCAGTATTGATTTTAGAACTTCTCTTATCTGACGCCTAATTTTATTCCTTAAAACAGCTTTTTTGCTAACTTTAGTATTAATCAGTATGCCGAAACGTACCAAGCCAAGATCATTCTTAGCGCGCTTCAAACCAAAAACCTTTCCATAAAAAGATTGGCCGGTTTTGAAAACCCGGTCAAACTCTTTATCCTTGCTAATTCGGTTTTCGCGGCTTAGCATGTAAGCTCGTTGCTACTTTGAGAGCTTTTTTCTTCCTTTGGCCCGACGACGCTTTAAAACATCACGTCCATCCTTGGTTTGCATCCGTTTTATAAACCCGTGCTTCTTTTGCGCCCTCTTCTTGTTGGGCTGATATGTTCTTTTCGGCATAGAATAAGCTTAACCTACATTAGTGTTTTTACAATAACACCTTTTTTTAGGGAAGTCAATTAAGAAATAGGGTTATTTATAAAAGTTATCCACCCCTTTTCAACATATCTTTAACAGCGATTCGCCTTGTGAAAAACTCCTTTATCTAATATAATTAAGCCAGATTAAATCGTCCCGCGCTTAAAGGTAATAAATAAGACTAATTCCCACTCTTAATATGACCAACGAGCAGGTCTGGCAATCTGTCTTGGGCGAAATTGAGCTTAATCTCTCTCGCGCCAACTTCATCACCTGGTTTAAAGATACCTTTATTTCCTCTTTTGAAAACGAAAGGGTGGTTGTCTGCGTCCCAAACGCTTTTGTTAAAAAATGGCTTGAGGAAAAATATCACAAAAATATACTCGGCGCCTTAGAAAGCGTCACAAAGAACAAAATCAAGGAGGTTATTTATAAAATAGAGATCCGTCGTGGGGGAGGACAGGAATTTGTCATTAACCAGACAAAGCCTGAAATCGGGATTGATGAAAAAAATGAGACAAAAAAGCCGACCGCGCCCTCCAACCAGAATAACGGCACTGTAAATCGCTTCGGATTAAACCCCCGCTATTTATTTGAAAGCTTTATTGTCGGCAAAGGGAACGAATTGGCCCATGCCGCCTGTCTGGCGGTAGCCAATAACCTAGGCAAGTCCTATAACCCCCTCTTTATCTACGGCGGGGTTGGTTTAGGAAAAACCCACCTACTTCAGGCTATCGGCAATGAGGTGGCTAAATATACTGACAAAATTCTCTATACAACCAGCGAAAAGTTTACCAACAATTATATCCAGGCTGTTCAAACCGGAAAAGCTAAAGAGTTTAAAAATCTTTATAGAAATGTCGACCTTCTACTTGTGGACGATGTCCAGTTTATGGGAGGGAAAGACGGTACCCAAGAAGAGTTTTTTCACACCTTCAACGAGCTCCAGCAAAATGATCGACAAATAGTTATTACTTCTGATAGACCGCCAAAATCAATCCCCGCCATTGAAAAAAGGTTAATTTCTCGATTTGAGGCGGGCATGGTCGCTGATGTGGGTAAGCCAGACATTGAGACTAAAATAGCTATTTTGGAAAAAAAGGCGGCGGAAAAAGGATTTCCTTTAGACAAGCAGATATTAACTTACATAGCTGAGCATGTTAAAAACAATATTCGGGAACTAGAAGGGGCCCTTATTAAAGTAATCGCCTCTCACCAATTCAAAAATTTGGAACCAAGCATGAAATCAGTTAAAGAAATATTAAATGATTTTGTGTCTAATATTCAATTAAAATCCCTATCACCTAAAGAAATTATTGAAGCGGTGGCTAAATTTTATAACCTCACTTACAAAGATATAACTGGGGAAAGCCGGAAAAAAGAACTTGTTGGGCCAAGACAAATCGCTATTTTTCTTATTAGGGAAGAGCTAAACACCTCATATCCCACAATAGGCACTGAGTTGGGTGGGCGAGACCACACCACCGCGATGCATGCCTACAATAAAATTTCCCAAGAAGTTAAAGATAGGGGTAATGAAAAAATAAAACAGGAAATAGAATCAATTAGACAACTCTTTGTTTCAGCTTATTAAATTCCTTGTTGACTGCTTGTGGAAAGACACTGAATTAAATTGCTTGGTTTGGGTATAAGTGTAGTGATCTTATGTTTTATAAACAATAAGTTAATTACAATCCGTTTTCTGGCCACAAGTTTTTCAACAAAGAAATTTAAATAAACCCTAAATAAAAACTCGTAATTAAGCCTAAACCCGAATTATCCCCACGCTTATTATTACTATTATTTAAATATAGAATAATAAATAATTAAATATATGAGGTTATACAGCCTCCAAGAAAACTTAAAAAAGGGATTAAACATAGTCGGACACATTACCAGTAAAAACATCAATCTCCCCATATTAAACAATGTTCTTATCAAAGCTATAGACGGAAAGATCGAGCTTATTAGCACTAATTTGGAAATCGGAATTATTAGACAGGTCAGGGGAAAGGTGGAAAATGAGGGGCAATTTACGGTTGATTCCAAACTCATCGGTGAATATATAAATCTTTTAAATCCGGGTGAAAAGGTAAAAATCGAAGAAAAAGGGGGTGAACTTAAGGTGGAGTGCGGAAATTACAAAACAAAGATTAAGGGCGAGGAGGCTAAGGATTT
>ERZ795059.4348-NODE-4348-length-13338-cov-10.214485_pt1 | contig 13338 bp, 7 predicted proteins | sample MGYA00375143_ERZ795059 | MGnify/ENA primary metagenome ERZ795059 (study PRJEB30188, sample SAMN05720168) | activated sludge metagenome | isolation source: Anaerobic digester | place: USA | collected 2015-01-07 ... | reverse complement strand
TGAAGTATTTTTGGATCTTGATTGCAGCTTTCATGTTTGTTCCGGTTTTTGCAGATACCGACATTGAACCGGATGACGGTGATGTTGAAGTAACTGATAATTATGCTGACGAAGAGGAACTTCCCGATGAGGATTTTTCACTGGAAGAAGACGGAGCCGGTCTATCGATTACCACTGCGGTAAACGGCAGCACGGTTATTTATGGAAGAGTTTTCTATAACTACATAACCGACTATTCCCGCGGCAGAATTTATATCTATGAACAGATTGGTGAAACCGGTGAATTTGCCTTTGCAGGCCAGATCCCGGCGAACAGGGAGAAAACAAGCTATTTCGGCGGATTTGTCGGAATATCTCAGAACACATTATTCACCCTGAATGCAATTTACGGCAATACGACATTTAATGACAAACAGCTTGATATCTACAGGAAAAACGATGATTCCGCATGGCTCCACCATAAAACAGTCGAACTGCCTGAAAACTATGATGTTACCGGCAAGGGTTTTGCCACAGATAACGGAAATGTCCTTGTTGCCGCATATAACACAACCATAGATGCCGACAGCAGTGAAATATTCGTTTATTCGGATGCAGATGATTACACTTCGCATAAAACACTTTTCCCTGCAAATGTTGACAAGAACCTGCACAGATTCTTTTTCCCGGGAGGTTTGGATATATCAGGCGACACAATAATCGCAACCTCCACATCACTTGAAACGGAATATCAGGCAGGCCCGACATCGATACACATATTCAGCAAAGATCCTGAAAGCGGAGAGTGGTCGGAAACCCAGACAGTTACATCAGAATTTGGAGAAACTGTCAAAGCGTATTACAACATCTCCATATCAGGAGAAAGATTCGCTGTTCAGACATTTCTTGACGAAGAGCTTACACAGGGTTCAGTCCAGATATTTGAAAAGTTGGAAGGGACATGGGAACTTGTGAAGGAAATTCTTCCGCCTGAAGATGCAAAGAACCATTTCGGATACAATGTTTCCATGGGAGAAGATTTTGCGGTTGCAACTGACAAAGGCAACTCCAAATCACTTCCATACGGCACAACTTATGTTTTTTACAAAGATTACGACCCTGCAAACCCTGATACAAAGACAGAAGACAACTGGGGACTGTTTGATAAATATGAAGTTACTGACGAATCTGTGACTCCGCTCATGGGTTCAGTTGCAGTCATTGACGGTGACACACTTTCAATGGGAGCCGCCCCGACGATCCTGAAAGCAGGTGACCCCATGACCCCTTACATTGCAAAACTTAAAACACCCGAATTCACTGAAACCCCCGATGAAACAGAAACTCCTGACGAAACTGAAGTAAATGACGAAAAAGAAACGACAGATGATGCAAAAACAGATGACAGCGATTCTGCGGAAGAGACAACTGATACAGAAAGCAAAGATAAGGAAGAAAAAAGTTCCGGCTGCTCAGTGATGGTATTTTAAGATGACTTGGAGAAAGATCTACAACGAAGGCAGACAGTAAGTCTTAAAATTTGTAATCTAAAATTTTTTGAGTTAGGATAATTCGCTTTTGTTGATTAACTGTGTGAGGTGACTGATCATGGCTAAATTGTATGAGTATCAGGGCAAGCAGATACTTAAAAGTGTTAAGATCCCGATCCCTGAAGGTGGTGTGGCTGGAAGTGTTGATGAAGCAGTAAAGCAGGCAAATTCAATTGGTTATCCTGTTGTTGTAAAGATTCAGACCTGGTCAACTGGAAGAAATGCAGTGGGTGGAGTGAAGTTCGCTGACAATGATCTGCAGCTTAAAGAGCATGTGACAAGAATGCTTGGAATGAAGATCGGTAATTTTGCGGTTGAAAAGGTTCTTGTTGAAAAGAAGATCGCGATAAAAAGAGAGTTTTTTGCCGGATTTATTCTTAACGACACAGATAAATGCCCGATGCTCCTTTTCAGTTCCCGCGGCGGAAGCGGAATAGAGGAGATCGCAAAAGAATATCCGGAATCTGTTGCAACGATGAAAATAGATTTCTTCAATGGATTTAAGCCCTTTGAGGCAATATCGCTTGTGAAAAAGACGGGTGTTGACTCTGCCGGTGCGGCTGAAATCGGTCCGGTATTAGTCAAGATGTATGAAGGGATGAAGAAGAGTGATGCAAGATCATTTGAAGTAAATCCTCTTGTCCAGCTTGAAGATGGCAAGATCATGGCGGCTGACTGTCATGTTGTTATTGATGATTATGCCGTTTACAGACATCCTGAGTTCGGCATCGAAATAGCCAGAGAATTTGACAGACCGCCTACTGAGCTTGAACGGATCGCATATATGGTTGAAAAGAACGACTACCGCGGGACATTTTTCTTTTTCCAGATGAATGAAGCGAACGAATTTGAGAATGTGATCGGTTTTCACGGTGCAGGCGGCGGCGGTTCAATGATGTCGATGAATGCGGTTTCGGAAAATAACTGCAAGATAGCAAATTTCTGTGACACATCAGGAAATCCTCCTGCTTCAAAAGTTTACAGAGCTGCAAAAGTGATACTCAGTCAGCCCGGAATTAAAGGATATTTCGCTTCAGGAAGCGGCGTCGCTTCTCAAGAGCAGTTCCATTCGGCAAGAGGTTTTGTAAAGGCATTCCTTGAAGAGGATATTGATATTCCATGCTCGATCCGGCTAGGCGGTAATTCAGAGGATCTGGCAATTGAGATCCTTGAACAGTATCTTGGAAATAAATCAGTAAATATAAAGGGTTTCGGCAAGAACGATTCTCCAGATAAAGTTATGAAACACCTTCTTGAAGGGATGGAAAAAAATGGCGGAGCAGGCCATAAACTTACCCCGTTTGTTCTTCCTGATGTTTCAAAATGCGACTATTCGTTCCAGACTATGACCGGAAGCATTCATGTGGAAACTGCAAAATGCGAAACATGTACTTCAAAAGCGTGTATCGAAAGCTGTATTCCGAAAATACTGAAAGACGAGAACGGTTCGCCACGGCTTGCCATTGACATAAAAGAAGCAAAGAAAGGAAAGTGTATTGAGTGTCTTGCATGTGAACTTGCATGCATGTCAAAAGGAAATCAGGCGCTGAAAATAGTTCTACCGATCGAAGGACTGAAAGAATACCGTGAAAAAATTTCAGAGGGGAAATAGTCATGGCAATAATAATTACAAAAGAAAACCGCGTTATAGTTCAGGGGATCACAGGTCGTGAAGGTCAGGTCAGAACAAAGCTTATGAGAGAATACGGCTCCAATGTGGTGGGCGGTGTCACTCCCGGAAGAGGAGGGGAGACAGTAATGGACCTTCCTGTTTTTGATACAGTGGAAGAACTTGTTGAAAACATCGGCGCAGTTGATACTTCCGTCATTTTTGTTCCGGCACATCTGGTCAAAGATGCGGCGATAGAAGCGATCCTTGCCGGAGTTAAGCTTCTTGTGATAGTTCCGGACAGGGTTCCAGTGCACGATGTCATTGAAATTGCGGCTTATGCGAAAAAATACGGAGCGGATTTTATCGGTCCGAACACGCTGGGAGTTCTTTCAGTCGATGAAGGGATACTCGGAATGATAGGCGGAAAGGCATCTTCAGCGAAAGCATGGTTTAAAAAGGGTAATGTCGGTGTCACAAGCAGAAGCGGTGGTATCACAAGTTCAATAAGTTACTATCTTTCTCAATCGGGAGTAGGACTTTCAACCATCGTTCATGTCGGTGGAGACGGAGTTATCGGAATGCCCCACAACAGAGTGATGGAGCTTTTTGAGAACGATCCGCAGACAGAGCTTATCGTAATGTTCGGAGAGATCGGAACTTCGCAGGAAGAGGCGGTTGCCGAAATGATGAAAGCAGGAAAACTCACAAAGCCGGTTGTTGCATATATCGGCGGAAAAGGGGCAAAGAAAGGGACAAGATTCTCACATGCCGGAGCAATAGTCGAAGGAAATAAGGGTTCATGGGAAGGCAAGGTGGCTGCACTCAGGGAGGCCGGAGCACACATAGTTGAAAATTTTCAGGAAATACCTGCAAAAGTTCTCGAAGTTCTCGGAAAGAAATAAGATCACAATTTTTTAAGAATAGTCATTCCACTTTTTTGACATAAACCAAGTCACTGATATAATTCTTTGTTGTTAGTGAAAGAGTAAAGGGGTGTTTATGAAAAGTTTTGTGATAGTGTCAGTCGTTCTTCTTGCTTTGCTTAATTCTGCAGGTTGCGAGAACAAGAAAAAAGATACAATTTATGACGACGGAAACACTGGAAACAGCGGGGATAGCGGTGATTCAGGAGATAGCGGAGATACAGGGCTTCCGGACAATAACACTTCTGATGATGACGATATTGTTAAAAAGGATGATGATACTGTGATGTCTGAAGATTCAGATCTTTTTCAGAATGGTGATAATGAAAATGATGAAGAGACAGTTGATGTTGACAGCAGTGATGATATTGCAGTTCCTGACGAAGATGCTGAAAAGAACGATGACGGAGGGAGAGTGATGACAGCCGTGATCCTTCTTCCGGGATATTCTTCAATCCACGAAGCAGGGAAACCTTTCCAGATAAAAGGTGAAGTGAGTGACACAAAATATCCGCCGGATCAGTTGAATGTAAAATGGGAGATAAAGAAATATTCAGGAACATGGACAACTCTGGTGGAAGATAAGCCGGACAGTTCAGGTATAACCGAATTTCAGCACACTATCCCTGAAAATGATGCCGCATATTTTGCATTACGCCTTACATTAAAAGCACCCGATGACACAGAATTCATGTCACAGGAAAAAGTTTTTGGAATATGTACATATCCTTTTGGAAAGATTCAGGATTTTAATGATCCTGTTCTTGGCGAAGGATGGATGCTGTCCGGAGATGCATACCGCGATTCAGACGGTTCAAACGGGTGGCTTGAACTGACAGGAGATGATTACAACAAAAGAGGAGTTATATACAACAATCTGATGAAAGTGTACCCCGGTGACATAACTATAAAACTGGATATCAGGACTGGTCAACCTTCAGTTCCTGGGGATTCAGGAGCAGACGGATTTGCGATGACTGTCTTTGATTCAGAAAATGCTGTTGCACTTGCCGATTATGTCGCCGCTGTGAAAACCGGCGGCTGTCTCGGATACGGAGTGGCAGGTGAATATTGCGGACTCGGAGGAGAGACGATAGTTGATGCTTTCCATATCGAGTTTGACACATGGTATAACAGCGAACAGGGTCTTGACGATCCGACAACTGAAAATCATATTGCAGTAAACTTAAACGGAGATCCGGGGGGACATCAACTCTGGAAGAACATTTTTCTTGAGGACAGCTTGTGGCACAGCATAGAAGTCACAACATCAGGAAGCAAAGTTACAGTCAAAATGGATGGGAACACCTTGATAGATAACGACATTGAAGGTTTTTCATTCAGAGGGGGATACATTGTTTTCAGCGGTTCGACGGGGGCTGCAAAAAACCTTCATTCAGTTGATGATCTTGAAATTGTTCAGGAATGCAGAGTGCCGTAAATATTTAATGTTATCAGGGAGTAAGAAATGAAAAAGCATGTAATTGTTATCGGTGCAGGACCGGGTGGTCTTACAAGCGCTATGATCCTTGCGAAAAGAGGATTCGATGTGACCGTTTTTGAGAAGGATGATCAAGTCGGTGGCAGGAACAAAGAGATCCGGCTTGGAGAATACTCTTTTGACACTGGCCCCACATTTCTCATGCTGAAGAATGTTCTTGATGAAGTTTTTATGGAAGCCGGAGCTGATGGTGAAAAACTGTTGAACTATCAGAAGATCGAGCCGATGTACCGGCTCGTATATGATGAAAAAGATTCAATAAATCCATCAAGTGACCATGAATTTATGAAAAGTGAGATCAAAAGACTTTTTCCAGGTCAGGAAAAAGGAATGGAAGAATATTTAAAGCGCGAAAAGACAAGGTTTGAAAAGATGTTCGCATGTCTTCAGAAGCCGTACGGATCAATAACAGATTACTTCTCAAAGCAGTTTATCAATGCAATTCCCCATTTTTCGCTCGGTAAATCTCTGATGGATGTTCTTACCGGTTATTTTAATGAAGAAAAAGCCGCCCTTGCCTTCACATTCCAGGCAAAGTATCTCGGAATGTCACCATGGGAATGCCCCGGGGCCTTTGCTCTGATATCATACATCGAACACGCTTACGGAATTTATCATGTCGAGGGAGGGCTTTGTAAAATTTCTCATGCAATGGCCGATGTTGCAGTTAAGAATGGTGCAAAGCTGCATCTTTCAACACCTGTTAAAAAAGTTATCACTGAAAATGGCAAGGCAGTCGGAGTTGAACTTGAAAACGGTGAGAAGACGATGGCTGATGAAGTCATCATAAATGCCGATTTCGGCTATGCCATGACTCATCTTTTTGATGAAGGAGTGTTAAAGAAATATACTCCGCAGAAAGTAAGATCAATGAAATACTCCTGTTCGATCTTCATGCTGTATCTTGGAATAGACAAGGTTTATGACATGCCGCATCATGCAATTTATTTTGCAGATGACTACAGGACCAATGTCGATGACATCTTTAAGAATCTCAAACTCAGCGATGATATGTCGTTTTATGTTAGAAACACTGAAGGAGTAGATAAAACCAACGCTCCGGAAGGGCACAGCGCTCTTTATATCCTTGTTCCAGTTGCAAACCTTGAAGCTGATGTTGACTGGGAAAAAGAGAAGGAAAGATATACAGAGCTTGTCATTGACACAGTTATAAAAAAGACAGTTATGAAAGATCTCAAAGATCATATAAAGGCACAGAAAGTGATAACTCCTCTTGACTGGCAGAACGATTACAATGTCTATAACGGAGCGACTTTCAACCTTGCGCACAATCTTGGACAGATGCTTTATTCAAGACCGCATAACCAGTTTGAGGATGTTGAAAATGTATATCTCACAGGCGGCGGAACACACCCCGGAAGCGGACTTCCCACTATCTATGAATCAGGGAGAATATCTGCAAACATGATCTGCAAAAAATACGGTGTCAAATACGAATCAATGAATACTCTGGTGTAGATCTTTATTTGTTGGCGTTCACAGGGACGATTACTGTAACGATCCTGCTTGAAAGGAATGATCCGTTGCCAAGAACTGTGACAAGTGCTTCAAATTCAAGTGGTTCTTCTGTTGTGTTCTCACAGAAGTCATTATAAAATTTAACATTGAAAAACACTTCAGTTCCCTGTTTTACGGAAATAAATTCAACATCGGTAAAGCTGTCAACACCTTCAGGAGGAACTGCTTTAACGGTTTTTGATGACTTTATGAACTCAGCTGCATTTGTCCCGTTGCATTCCTCATCACTCATTTTTCCGGTTCTGACATTCATATCAATAAAAGTGGTCAGATCAACTATCGCCTCACCGATCTGTGTCGGCATTCCGTTCCCTTCATTGTCCACGGTCTGATAAATGAACGGATTGCCATCCTTATCAAGAGAGCCGGTAACCTGAGCCATCATAGTCATGTCATCAATGGGGTTCGCTCCGTCAGCCGGTTTAGTTTCTTCTTCATCCTGAAATTCATGCCATGTGTTTATCCCTATGAATTTTGCACCGATCGCCCCCATCATTTTCAGAGCATCGTCAAAGGTGGGCCCAAGCTCCTGAGCTGAATCCCATGAACAGTTGGGTGCAATTCCGCAGTCAGCATGTTCTGCATCGGTTATGTAAATATATATCGGCATCGATTTTTTCCTGAAACATGCGTGTCCGATAGATCCCAGATCATTAGTACAATCAGCAGGAGCAAGATTTATAGGAGCTTTAATTGAAAATCCTGTAAGACTTGCAGTCCCGAAAAAACCTTCAGGATTTGCGTTCCAGTAAAGTACAGGACTGTGGAGTTCCGCAATTCCCTGAGCCATTCCACCCTGTCTTTCGCCAAAGTTGTCAAGAGCAGTTTTAAGTTGATCTGTGTTAAGTGTCATTTTCTGCCGCATGAATTCACCGGTATTTGCAAAAGTTATCCTTGAAAGGCCGAAAGCGGCAAATTCATTACCAGGGAATTCAGTTTTTATGGTGTCAATGATCTGAGTTTTTATGTTATCCCTAACTTGATCTATTTCAGCAAACATACTGCCTGAACCGTCAATAACAAACATAACATCAATCGCTTCTATTTTTGTTGAGAATGACAATTCCCGTTCAACATCTGTTTTTCCGTTATATGGAAGAACGACATAGAAAATTCCTGCCGGAATACTGTCTTCTGGATCTTTAGGGTCTGAACCGTAAACAACTTCCGCAAGGTCATCATTTCCGTCGTCATCGGTATCTTTTTTGAGAGGATCTGTTCCCAGTTCCTTTTCCTTTTTGTCAAGCAGTCCGTCGTTATCACTGTCTCTATCCAGAATGTCAGGAATTTCATCTCCGTCTGTATCCCTGCACGGCTGCTCAGGGCATTCTTCAGAATCGGTAAAACCGTCTCCGTCGGAGTCGAGATCAATACAGTCTGCAAGGCCGTCTCCATCACTGTCTATACAACCTTCGACGCCATTTGTTATCCCGTCACCGTCATCATCTTCATCAGCCGCACCGCAGGGACATTCACCACTGTTGCCGGTGTTCCCTGTGTCGCCTGTATTACCGGAATTGCCGGTGTCGCCTGTGTTCCCTGAATCACCTGAATTTCCCGAATTACCTGAATCACCTGAATTACCTGAATCACCTGAATTTCCAAGATCATCATTATCATCATCCGGTCCGCATGACTGGAAACTTAAAATGATCATAAGAGCCAGAAAAATTACGAGAGATTTTTTCATTGTATTCTCCATATCCTAATTATTATTTAGGGTTGCTTTCAGGAACGATTACATTTACAAGCCGGCTTGAAAGATAACTGCCGTTGCCAAGAACAGTCACTTGAGCATCGAATTTTATGTAGGTATCATTGCTGTTGATGCAGAAATCGTTAAAGAATCTGACATCAAAGGTTACATCTGTTCCCTGAGTTACAGAAAAGAAAGTGGTCTCACTCTGTCCCGAAACACCTTCCGGCGGATCTGCCGCAATGGTTTTTGAAGATTTGATGAAATCGGCTGCTGTCTGGCCGCTACAGTCATCATCGCTCATTTTTCCGGTTGTTACATCCATGTCTATAAAAGTTGTAAGGTTTATTATTGCCTGAGCGATCTGATCACTCATGCCTGATCCATCCGGATTTGCAGTGTGCGAATTAAAGTTCTTTCCTGTTCCGTCAAGAGACCCGGTCATCTGGGAAAGAAATTCATAGTCTTCATCCGGAGCATTGCTGACCTTGCAGTTGTTTCCCTGATCATCACAATTGAAAGCAGAGTTTATCCCGATGAATTTTGCACCGATGCCGTTAAGGGCGGCAATTGCCATTTCACGGGTTAACATTTTTGTTCCGGGATTGAACATGCATCCTTCCTTGTTGAAAGTGGGATCGAATTCAATGCAGTCAAGGAATGCCTCATCGCTTATCATGATGTAGATAGGCATGGTCTTTTTTCTGAAACATGCTCCGCCGACACTTCCGAGCTTTTGGGTGCAGTCAGCTTTTGCAACATTGTATACAGCATCTTTAACTAAATTCTGATTACATCCGCCAAAAGCCGCAGGAAGACAGCTCTGAACTGACCCGATATATTCCTCTCCTGTCGCTGTAAGGTAGAATGACGGCCAGTGGAACTCATCACCCTGTCCTCCGAATTTATAGCTGTCAACAGCGGATTTTACATCATCACCATTGATTGTAATATGCTGAAGGATCTGATATGGATTTTTATCCCATCCGAAGATTACAAATCCGTACGCCGCAAATCCCGGTGAAGTGAACTGAGTTGCAATAGCATCGATGATCTTAGTCTTTATCTCTTTTTTGAGATTGCTCTGTTCATCGCTCATTGAGCCGGAATCATCAAAAACGATCAATACATCAATCGATTCAATTTTAGTCGAAAAAGTAAGGGTTCTTGTAACATCTTCAGGAGCGTTATATGGAAGGACAACATAGAAAATGCCGGCAGGAATTGAATCCCCGTCGTCAAGCGGATCAGAGCCATAAGCTATCTCGGCAAGATCGTCACTTCCGTCACCGTCGGAATCCTTGTTGTAAGGATCTGTTCCACCTTCCTTTTCTTTTTTATCGCTTAGACCGTCATTGTCGCTATCCTTGTCAATAAAGTCGGGAATATCATCCTTGTCTGAGTTTGCACAGGGCTGAGATGGACATTCCTGCGAGTCACTGTATCCGTCACCGTCACTGTCAGAATCCATATAATCGGGCATTCCGTCACCGTCGGTATCATTGCAGGGACACTCTGAACATTCAACGGAATTGGGTATTCCGTCACTATCATCATCAGCTTTTTTCCAGGCCTCTGTTTCCCATTCGGTCTTGAGCAGTCCCGGTCCGCAGGCATCTTCCTCTTCACCGCCGGTGTTCCCGGAGTTGCCGGAGTTTCCGCTGTTTCCTGAATTACCTGTATTTCCTGAGTCTCCGGTATCGCCTGTGTTCCCTGAATCACCGGAATTACCGCTATCGCCTGAATCACCACTGTTTCCGCTGTTACCTGTGTCACCCTGATTGTTCTCTTCATCATTTGGTCCGCATGCAGCAGTAAAAACCAGAGTTGAAATCAGTAATAATCTGAATAAAATTGACTTCATCGTTCCCTCCTGAGGTTTATTGTCAAATACTACTAAATTTTAGTGTCACACAACATCAACTTTTCTGATTATAAGAAAATAGATGCGAAAATGAAGAGAAAAGTTTAAAATTATTGAAAAAATTGAGGATTTTGTTATTAGCGTGAAATACTAACAGACACGGCTTTAATGATTTCAGGAGTTTCTAAGAACTAAAAATCGGGAGAGTAGGGATTTTCGTCACAGGCGTCACCTATGCCGTCATTATCACTGTCAAGTTGTGATTTGTTGAAAACATTCAGGCAGTTATCGTTGCAGTCAAGGACTCCGTCACTATCTGTGTCGTTGTCAGGAGCTCCGCAGCCGCAAACTCCTGGAATGATTTTATCAGGATCGTTCTTGCACTGGTCGCAGACATCACCGGTTCCATCTTCATCACTATCAAGCTGATCATTGTTGGAATTCACAGGACAGTTATCGTTTTCATTCAGGATCGTGTCGCCGTCAATATCATTATCGCAGACATCTCCAATCCCGTCAGAATCGGTATCTTTCTGGTTAGAGTTCGGAACATAGACACAATTGTCAACCGAATTGTTCCGTCCGTCACCGTCAATATCGGTATCACAGGCATCGCCTTTGCCGTCAGAATCGGTATCGGTCTGATCAGGATTGAAATCATTCGGGCAGTTGTCCTGACAGAAAACCTTGCCGTCATTGTCACTGTCGCTGTCACTTATTCCGCATCCGCAGATTCCCTCAGCGATCTTGTTTATATCGTCAGGACAAAGATCGTTGCAGTCCGGAGTTCCGTCTTCATCAGAATCGGTGTCGGCAACTCCGCATCCGCAGGTGCCTGGATCTGTTTTCAAAGGATCGGCAGGGCATCCGTCATTATTATTCAAACTTCCGTCACCGTCCTTGTCGTCATCACACACATCTCCAATATTGTCGGAATCAATGTCATCCTGACCCGGATTGGAAACAGAAGGACAGTTGTCTGCAGAATCGATTATTCCGTCACCGTCGGAATCTTCTATTACAACATCTTTGATGAAGTAAATTGAATCAGAACCTATGTCTGCAAGATCAACTGAAAAATTTGGAAATCCGCTTTCAGCATAGTCATATACCATTATGATACCTGTGAAGTGACCGTACTGATATCCGTTTGTATTCCATCTCAAATAAGAATATCCGTCTTCAAGATCTATAGTTGAAGGGAAGGAGTTGCTGTTGAATGCCGCTCTGAGATTTATCGTTCCGTATCTGCTTGAAAAAGTTGTGGAAAAACAGTAATCAGAAGGACAGCTCGTGAAAATGATCGATGCTTTTGAAGAAGCTTTGAAATTAAATGAACTTTCGTCAGTTTCCGCACTTACGGAACCTGAAAAATCTTCTCCGTTCTGATAGAATGTAAGGTCGGAACTGTCGCCAGGATCTATGTCGGGAACTTCGTCCTGATCAGGATATTCCGTGTCAGGATCTTCATCAGGGTTTTCAATTACAGCGTTTGAGAATTTCAGATCGTTCCCATTTAGCTTCACAGAAGAATATGCATCGCCGGTCTTTGTAAAATTCTCAATAATTACTTTACCCGAGAAACGGCCGTAAACTGAACCGTTTACCTTCCAAATGGCAGTGTTCCCAGTGTTGTCAAGTGTGATGTCATCAGAGTTGCCGAGGTCTTCTTCGGATAAGGAAAACACGATTTCATCAAAATCGCTTTTGAATGTTATTACAACCTTTCCTTCAAGATCTGATGGAAGAGATGCTTTTTTCAAAACAATGGAATTGTCTCCGTCGAGGGCCGTCATGTCGGCAATGATTTTTGTGCCGTTGTAATCGTATGAAAAATGGGTTCCGCTGAATTCCACAATCGAATCTTCATCAGGTTTTCCATTTTCATCAGGATTGATTATAACATCATCCGGTCTTGGATCATCTTCGTCAGGATTTTCATCATCGCCGCCCCATCCGTCATCATCTTCGTCATCCGGAATTTCGGGGATGTCGTCTATAACAGGATCATTTTCGTTTATGATGCCGTCGGTCGATTCATCATCGACTACTGAATCAGAGTCATAGATCTCAGAATCAGCATAGGTTTCTTTGTCTTTTATGGTCTTTTTTTCAAGACATCCTGAAATGACAAGCCCGAACATGATCAATGTAAGAACCAGAAAATAATTTTTCATAACTCACCTCATAAGAATGTAAAAATCACCAAAACTGGAAAGAATGTTACTGTATTTTATTTTTAAGTCAAATCTGTTGACCTTTGAGACAACAGAGGATAAAATGGTTTGTGTTGAATGTTTATCACAACGGAGAAAAACATGAAAAGGTCAGTTTTTTTTACAATTATTTCTCTTTTTATTCTCATTTTCGTTTCCTGTGAACAGTCGAAGAAGATCAGGATAGCTCCTTTACAGGATGAAGAGATGACTGAATCTGAAGATCAGGATTTCTCAGATGAAGATTCGGGGAATACGGGTGATACAGGAAATACAGGGAATTCAGGGAATTCAGGGAATTCAGGGAACAGTGGCAATTCCGGTAACACTGGTGATACCGGAAATTCAGGTGATACGGGAAACAGTGGAAATTCGGGTGACAGCAGCACTGATGAAGATATTGTCGTCATCAAGGATTGCACAAAGGACGAGGATTGTGTATATTTAGATGGAGAATG
>ERZ795059.4334-NODE-4334-length-13361-cov-7.174433_pt1 | contig 13361 bp, 5 predicted proteins | sample MGYA00375143_ERZ795059 | MGnify/ENA primary metagenome ERZ795059 (study PRJEB30188, sample SAMN05720168) | activated sludge metagenome | isolation source: Anaerobic digester | place: USA | collected 2015-01-07 ... | reverse complement strand
CTTATCTGACCCCTTGAAAACTTATACTTATTTTTCACTAAAAAACCAGATGCTTTTTATATTTTTTTTTCAGCCAATTTATAATGATCATCTGTAACTTTTTCCGTCTATAATAATCTTGTTTGTTTTACTGAATAATCTATACGAGCAAAGCCGATGCGATTACCCGTTCCTTAAACAGCTCACTCCAACTTTTAAACGGTCTATTGTTTGCGATAATAATCGAGCCGTTTTCAAAGCGATCCGATATAATTTCGTTCAGAATAGCCAATGATTTACCGTTGAATTCCTGTAGTCCCCAATCATCAAGAATAAGCAACTTTAGTTTTATATACGATTTTAATGTAAATTTATAAGTTCCATCCGCATGCTTCATTTTTCCTTGAATCGCTTCCTGATGACGCCATTTAATATTCTCATACATGCAGGTCAATTTTAATTTTTTAAATTCTTTTTCAATTGCGCATACGTTTCCATTTCGCGCCTCTTAAATATTTTAAATTTTAAAGTTAAACGAATCCTTAAATCGCAAATCTTAATAATCGAATTATTAAAAAAAATATATGTAATAAATAAGAGTATTATAAAAATCGCGAATAAATCTGTCGTCTGAAAATTCTTTAAATTAAAGAATTTTTCCGCAGAAGCGTCAATTATGTCAGTTTTTCAATTCTTAAAATAAAAAAAATTCATTGCCGTCATTTATTATTTCTTCGATGTTCCGCGCAAACATAAAATCAAGTTCACGTTCGAAATTCAATGGTAACCTTTTAGTTTTTTGAAGTAAAATTTCCAGAATTTTTCCCCCAAAAAAAAATAAAAAAGTTTGAAAGTTTTTTTAATTCTACAGATACATATATTATTATAGCCGATTTCATTTAAATGAAATCGGCTTATTAAGTGCCGTAGTGGAATATTTAATTTTGTTTTTTATTTTTGTTAGTTCCGGTTTTTACTGTCGGCTTTTTCTTGTCCCAAGCGTTGTTTTATTGGATTTTTATTTTACTCGTCGATTTTGAGCGTCCAAAATTATTAAATTTTATCCTTGATTTTTTTAACCGCTACATTTAATATAATTGAAAATAAAAATTAAGAGGTGATTATGATGCGTTTCAAAAAATCATTTTTAATTCTATTTATTTTTTTCATTTCGTTAATTTCGACATTTCTATTTGCAAATGAAGTTAGTTTCGACGATTCGAGCGAGGAAGCTTTTTTTCAGATGGAAGAGCAAATCGTAGTGTCAGCTTCCAAACGCGCGCAGAAATTAAGCGACGCGCCTGTGGCGATTTCAGTTATTACCGCCGACGACATAAAAATGTATGGAGCTCAAAGCATAGCTGAAGTTTTACGAATGGTTCCGGGCGTTTATGTTCAGGAAACAACCGGCGGTCAGCAGGACGTTTCTATCCGCGGATTATCAAATGGACCAAAACAATCCGGAGCTTTCGCTTCATATTCAAGGAATATACTTGTTATGATAGACGGCCGCTCATATTTTAACGACGTATTCGGCGGAACATTCTGGGAATTTTTACCGATTACCATCGACGATATCGATAGAATAGAAGTTGTGCGCGGTCCCGCGTCTGCGCTGTTCGGCGCAAACGCTGTTACAGGCGTTGTTAATATTATCACAAAAGATTATAAAAAAACTAAGGGAGTATATATATCTACGAGTTTAGTTTTAAATTCTGTTAAAACTTCTGCTATGGACGATAAAAAATTCGGAACTCTAACTTCGGTTCGTTATGGAAACGAAGGCAAAAAATTTTCATTCAGAGTTAGCGGCGAAATTTCCCAAAAAAACGCTTATGATAATATGTCGTATAATCATACTTATGGGATTTATCAATCTAACAGGCAATCCCTTCTTGCAGACGCCGACAAAGGATTTCCGACTAATCCGGATTATCCGTCAACAGACAAAGACGCTTTAGGCGTATATAGATTAAGTTCGTTTATGACTTATAAAATAACCGATAAATCAAGTTTAAGTTTGCAATTGGGAAGAAGTCAGGGGAGTGTTAATCTGACCGGAACCTCCGGAGATTTAATGATTTGTAATTATGACAATCTTGAAAATAACGTTGCCAAATTAACGTATCAATATAATGATTTGAAAATTTCAGCTTCAAATATATTTGGAATTTTGGGCGAACACGTTAAGCATAAAGACACTAATGAAGAAGACCAGGACGGTATGGATTGGAATTCTTTGGATATTGATATTCAAAACGTATTTTCAATTTCCGATAAAGATATTCTTGTTGCGGGTTTTAACTGGAGAAAAGTTGAAAGCAACGCCGACGACGTTTATTTTCGAGATATGAAAGAAAAATCTCAAAAATTTATCGCAGGTTTTCTTAATAACGAATATAAATTAACAGATAGTTTAAAATGGATAATCGGCGCCCGTTTTGATAAATACGACACGCCGGATAAATCCAAACTTTCTCCGCAATCGATTTTGTTTTACAAACCTAAAGACGACCAGACTTTCAGATTGATGTATTCTCAGGCGATTAGAGCTCCGTTTATCGCTGATTTATTCACTAACGCTCAGTTTTCAGCGGGAACATTGCCGGATGGAAATTTGGCGCCTATCATCCGTTTAATGCCTAATGAAGATTTGAATCCAATGACTATTAGATCTTATGAATTCGGTTATTCTACAATTATTAAGAAAATCAATTTTGATTTGAATGTGTATCATTATGAAACTAAGGATATGGTTGCGTATGACGTAAATACCCATGATAGTTTGACTTTTGTGAATCCGGGTTTGGGTCCAATATACGCCGGAGGCACTGCAATTCCGCTTAGTTCGGCGACTTCTTCAGCATTGGATTTAGGTTCGACTAATCTTGACGGAAAATTTAAAGCTAACGGCGCTGAACTTAATATGAATTATAATTTAAGCAAATCAACTCGGATTTGGGGAAATTATTCTTATCAAAATTCTAAATTTCAGGATAAAACTTATAAAGGAACTCCTTCGCATCTCGCTTCTTTAGGAACTTTTAAAAATTTAACTAAAGGCTGGAGTTTTTCTGGTTCAATTAATTATGTGAGTTCGTCGGAAGTCTCAATAACAAATGTTATGGACCAAACGCTTGCTCAAATTAATAAAGATTTGGCCGCTAATCCGGTAGCGTTTATTACGGCTGCTAAAACCGGCTCAGACCCGTATAAATCCAAATATTTAACGGATGGCGCATATATATATCAACAATTAAACGGTAATGTTATAAATCAAGCTACTGCGACGACATTTTACAATAATTTGGTTGCTTGGGGAATGATGAGCGCCGCGAATGCCGCTAAATTACAGGCATTATGGAATCCGGCGTTAGGATTGTCTGACGCTGAAGCTTCGTTTTTGGCTACTGCCGGCGGAGCTCCGGTTTCCTTAGCCGGAACTACTCTTAATATTGGAGGATATAATAATACTCCATTAGCCGATACTCAAGTCGGAGCCGCATCAGCGCGCGCAGTCAACGGCGAGCTTTATAAAATGAGCGCTCAAAGCGAAAGCAGAGAAAAGGTTGAAGATTATCTTTTTATAAATCTTCGTCTTGCTAAGCGAATAATGAAAGACAATGGCGAAATCGCTTTGTCTGCAAGTCTGCGTCCTGACAGACGTCAGTATGCGTTCGGCGAAAAAACCGGCGATAAATTCATAGCTACTTTCAGTTATAAATTTTAACGATATTGAGAAGTTTTCAAAAACGTTTTATATGTTTTTTTTAATATTTATTTAACCGCTCGGCAATAAGCCGGACGGTTAAATAAATAAGACGCTTAAAAAAAATTTTATATTTTTACTGTTTGGATTAAAAGCGCCGAACATTTTTTTGGTTTAAATATTTAATTTTGGCAATGATTTTTGATGAGTTTGAGAAATAAAAAAAAACTGACCGCTAATATGGAGGATTATCTCGAAGTTATCGCTCAACTTCAAAAACAGAAAATCGTAGCGCGCGCGCGGGATATTTGCGAAAAACTCAATGTCAAAAGTTCAAGCGTTAATTCGGCTATTCAGACGCTTGCAGATAACGGGCTTGTTGTTCACGAAAAATACGGATATATTGAACTTACTAAAGCAGGAAAAAAAATAGCGGCTTTAGTTCAGAAAAAACACAACGTGCTTTTAAAATTTTTAGTCGAGATTTTAAAAGTCGATAAATCAATCGCGGAAAAAGACGCTTGCAAAATGGAACATACGATTAGCCCCCAAACATATGATAAAATTGTCGAGTTTGTCAAATATGTTGAAAAACGCAGATTAAAAAAGTATTAATATACTGTAAATAAAAGACACGATTCAGTTGCTTTTAGTTTTTATATTCTTTAATAAACCACTTAGCGGGGTTTATAAAACTCAAGTTTCCTAAAATACTGTAATAAAATTTTCAAACGCCGTAAAATACGGTCTTTTAGATTAAAATAGCGTAGTCATAAAATGAATTCAAAAAAATATTAAAAATGCTCGACAATTTGACAAATTTATAATATTTTGTAGTCATAATGAATGAAAACGAAAAATCATATATCGTATTACCTCAAACGACAAACGGCAAAACTTATTTTTTTGCTTCAAGAACTTGTCGCGTAAAATTGGATAAAGATTCGGTAGGTAAAACAAAAGGAACGGGAAAAAGTAAAGTAGTCAGTGAAAAAATATATCTCGGGACCGCTCAAGCGATAGTAGACAAATTTTTAAATTCGCCAAAACCGCAGAAAGTAAAATCAAAAGAATTTGGCTTATGTGGCGCAATGATGTCTATAATAAAAAAACTGGGTATAGACGTTGTAATTGATAAACATTTGCCGTATACGGTTCGCGGTATAAAAGCTTCTGAATTTATTATTGTATCCGCAATCGATAAAGCGAGTCAAAGCTCAAGCAAGGAAAAAACAAGAAAGCGGCTCGAAACATCAGCTTTGGCAAGAATATTGAGCTTGGAGCCAAGCGAGTTTAACAGCAATAATTATTGGGATATGTTCGATAAAATTTTTTCTGAAGCTGAAATTAAAGAAAAGAAACAGAAATTGAAAAAGCCTCCAAATTCAAAATTAACGGTTGAAGAAATTGAAAAAATAATTGATGATAAAATCATAACAAAGATTGAATTAGAATTATACAAGGCATATACAGAAATTTATAAAAAAAAAGTAAAAGAAATACAAATTGACGGCGCAAATGATGTTACGCATTATCAAAATCAAACGCGCAATTCCCTTGCTCAAAAAGGCAGGCAAAAACAAGGACGGAATAATAAAAGAATAATCGGGCGCCTGCTTGCTTGCGATGACGATGGAATTCCAATACTGCATAAAACTTTTTGCGGCAATGCGCATGACAGTAAAATATTTTTACCGGTAGTCGAAAAACTTATTTCCAATATATCGGAATTAACTCAAGAAAAAAACAAAACATCGCTGACTTTTGACAGAGGAAATAACTCTAAAAAAAAAATTAACGCTATTTCAAAATTAAATTATGTCGGAAGTTTACCGCCTTCATCTTTAAGCAGTCTTATGGAAATATCTTTGGAAAAATATAAACTCAAATATAAAGAATTTTCAGTATTGGAATCAATGCAAACCGTTTTTGACGCTCCGCATAAAATATATATAACCTATAACGATAATCTTGCTAAAAAACAAAAGTATAGTTTTGATTTACAAAAACAGAAAATAATTGAAAAACTCAAGGATTGTTTTAACAATCATTACCAAGAAGAAAATATCGAAGACCGTTTAAGCGCGATATTGAACGAAAAAATTATGCATAGTTCTGCAAAACGCTATATATCATATAATCTCAAACCCAAAAAAATTGTTATAAACGAAATCGCAGATGAAATAAAAATGAAATCTCAATGTTTCGGCAAGAATGTCATTTTTACCAATAAACTTAAAGATAATCATTATGATATTATTGCCGAATATAAAGATAAATTTGAAGTTGAAAACGATTTTAAAACTATAAAAGATCATCGCCTTATTTCAAAGTCGCCTTATTATCATTGGACTGATTCTAAAATTCGCGTTGATTCCTTTGTCAGTACGCTCTCGCTTTTTATTATAAAAATAATTCATAATGTCGCTAAAAATGCAAATATTGATATGGGGATACCAACATTGATTCGCGAATTAAAAGACATTCGCGAATCAGTTATAATTTACGATAAAAGAAACGCTTCCAGACTTATTGAAGAAATGACGGATAATCAGAAAAAATTATTTAAACTATTTAATCTCGCTGATTTTGTTTCATATTAATACGCTATTTTTCATTTTTTCCCTTCGTTTTATGCTGTTTTAAGCGAATTCTTTAACATATTCAGGAAAGTCAAGATAAATTTTACGCGCCGCGCAAAATATAATAAGATTGAAAACTAAATATTGTATTAATATCATTTTTTTTAGTTTTTATAATTTTATGTTTCGAATTAATAATTATAAAATCAATGTTGGCGTTGTCGACACTACCGTCCTCGTCTGAGAATAAAGTTGAATCAATTTTACCTCTTTTTGGGAAATTATTTAAATACTCGTTTGAATAAAAAAAGTATGTCTTTTACATTTTTTTATGTCGACATTTTTATTTGGTGGGGGAATATTATCTTTTAATGCTTCTAAATAATTTTGGTTAGAGGAGTTTTGATTCTGATATTCAGAACATGAAATTATGTAAAAAAAATATAAGATAATTATTAACGAAAAAATTAATTTTATCATTTTTCCAACCGCTTGTATCTAAAATATTGCGCTTTAAAATTAACTTTTCTTTTTTGTAACGCCGTTACGAATATCATAAAATTTATCATTAGCGGATTCAAATAATTCCAAATTATTTTTGAGTTCTGACTCCGCAAAGTTAATTTTCTAAGTTTTGAATTAAAATCGAATAATCGTCTTCGGTAACCCAGCCGCTGTTATTGATATCTCCTTTCAAAGGCGAATCTACGGATTTTCCAAAATAAAAAAGCAGGATTCCTAAATCGTCTATTGTAATTGATCCTGATTGATTCAAATCGCCGCCTAATAAAATTATATTAGGAAAGTTGAAGCTATTCGTATTTATATAAAAATTATTATTTATATATTTTTTATAACCCGGTTGTTCAATCTTTAGATTATACGTATCAAATGAGTTTATATAAAACGTATAAATTCCGGTTATTGAATCCGCAGACGCGGTAAAAGTATCGGTTACGGAATACAAAGTTGCCGAACAGTTTCTATCGTTTCTTCCTTGAAGCGAAACCGTTCCCTTAACGACAATAGCAGGGATGACAGAATCATAACCTTCTGAATTAATTATATTTTTCGGGAATGAATCGAATTTATTCGCCGTTGAAGAATATAAATTTCCCTGCCCGATATAAAACTCTATTGTGTCGCCATAAACCGGAGTAGTATTAATTCTATAAATTATAAAAATATCTGTGTCTGAAAATTCTTTCACTGTCTTATTAATATTTAAGACAACCGTATTTCCTGATAAAACTTTTGAATCCGCTAAATTATCGCTCAAATCAAATGTATCGTTGTTATTAGAATCAGCGTATGCGGATATGCTCTTAATATTTGCGGAAACATTTTGATTAGGCGATGTCAAAATTACGCTGTCGATATTCTGAGAACTATAATGATTATTGATTATTCTAAAATGAAGTATTAATCCGGAATCGGAGGAAGATTTATTCCCTGTCGAATACGATAAAAATTCAAATATGTTCTTTGCCGGAACCGTTTCGGAAGAAATCTGATTATTTTTATAATCTTTATAAGCAACGATTATCGAGTCGCCGGATACAATCTGAATTTTTCCGTCTCCTGAATTTGCCGTCTCAGAATATTCCGTATTGATATAATTGCCATTGCCGAACGATGGAGATGTTTCGAAATTCTGATTCAAAAAAATATATTCCGAATCTCCAGTTAAAACTGTTTTAATATTTGCCGCTATAGAATCAATATTATATTTAGATTTAATTGAATCCGAGTCTATCACAATCATATTAAACGAATCTCCCGAATATATAGTGTCGGGAATTGTTATCGAAGCGGAAGTATATGTTTTTGAAAGCCCTTGAAGCGCTAACGTTTTTTCATAATAATTAGAAGTTTTGCCGAAAGGTCTTGCGAACGCCTTCAAACGCGACAAATAAACGATGTTTTGTTCATTCGGATAATCAAGCCACAAATATATTTTTTTATTTAATCCGTTAGAATCTGAACATATCAGATTAGTAAAATAATATATCGAATCGGGTTTCACAAAAACTCGGTTCTGCCAGTCTCCGTTTTCGTTCGCGTCAAATCCCAGCGAATTGTTATAAAGCGAAATTCCGGTTCCGCCCGTAAAAGTGTCCGCGCTTAAACCCAAATCAAAATTGGAATTAGCTTTAACATTCAATAATACGCATCCGGTTTCATTGTTTATTATAGGATTTAATATACCGGCGGGATTTCCAGTGTCAAAATAAACCGTATCGCAAGAATAATTAATCTCGGAATAAAATTTACAGGGATAATTATAAAACGCTCTTCCGTTGGAATTTTGAGTTGAAGATATCGCTTTTACGTCAATTCTCCATTTTGAATTTTCCGAATATTCAGCGAATTTCGACGGACAAATCACAAGTTTAAAATTATAATCGCTCGTATCAGGTCTCACCGAAACGTCGTCGATATAAACATTTTCAAAATGGTTCGCTCCGTTAGACGTCATTTTAAAACCGATTTCATTTTTACCGGCAGGCAGATTTATGGTTTCAGTATAAAATCCACCGCGGGCGCCCGATTTTGGAAACCCTGAAATATCGCTTTTGTTCAATGTTACATATAACATATCTTTATTGCTTTCTGAAATCAGTCTCCATTTAAAACTCAATACCGATGCATAATTATAATTTGTTATTAGTTGCATCGTGTCATTAATATTGGCGCCTGTAGTCGAATGCGCCGAATAGGGAGGCGAAACATAATAATCGGAAGATAAAACAAAATTATTCGTCGTCCAATAAGAATTTGGCAATAAAGCCGCGGTATTGAAATTATTGTCGTATTGATACGGATTTGAAAAAAAACTTTTTGACGAATCAATCGCCCAGCAAGTATTTGCAGGAGGCGATAAAAGAGTGAAAGCATTTCCAGCTTTCTCCCATCTGAAAACAGCGTGATACTTTTCGGAAGTTTCCGAATCGATATTAGCGTAATCGGTATGATATATATGAACGTCTATCCGTTCGAAATCGTCATATCCGTCTTCGTCAGTTATAACGCCCGCTATCGTCATCGTATCAGACGGAGTTAATTGATTGGCTAATGAAACGGTGTTTCCGTCGTCGTCAAAATACAGATTTAAAGATTGAACGCGCGGATCGTTTACCGCGTTTGTATATCCGATCATTAAAACGGTTTTTTCTACCGGATTTATCGCGTCCGAATCTATTTTAATATGTAATTGAGCCGAGTATGTTTCTCCGTATTCGTTTGGATAATCAAGATAAAGATATAATGAAATCAGTATTCCGCTATCGTTTGTCGGAGTTATATTTCTTGCGTTTGCATACGACGATATTATTGGCGTATCAATTATATCTTCGATAGAAAATTTGTATGTTAGCGGATTTGAAGAATCTACGTTTATTCCGGTTCCGCCTGAAAAAACTCCGGATTTTAACGATAACCTTATATTCGCGTTTGTTATTATTCTCGCGCTAATACTCGAAACATCGGGATATTGAAGCGCGTTGTTCAAACTTTTAGGCAACCCCGAATTAAAAAATCCGGAATCGTCTAAAATATTAATTTCCGTATAAATTGTGTCTGAAACGTTTAAAATCCCCGAATATATCCAGCCGCCCGGCGATTTGGAATAAGCTTTTACCGCTATTTTCCAATCTTGATTTTGACGAAACACTGAAGTTTTCGAAGGAGTGAAAACAAGTTTAAATAATTCGCTGTCTGTAGAAATCGAGTTGGCGCCGGGAGCGGATGAATTAAAAGTATCACAGTTCCAGGCGTTAGTCAAACATTGAAGATTGCGCTCTCCGGAATTTACAGTCCAGCAATAAACGGCTCCGGTTTCGGCGTAACTCATTCCTGAATCAGAACTGATAGAATCCCATATATATACAAAAACCGTATCTATATCTTTTCCGCCGTCGTAATCTTTTATTTGAAAAACAAGCCCCATTTCCTCGTTTGGCGTCAGATAATTTGAAGCCGTCGAAGTGTCTCCGTTTGAATTTCTGAATAATTGCGGAGTCGATATATAAGGCTGACTTCCCGATGTTGTAGACGCGGACAATTGAGCGGAATCATAGTCAACTATTGAATTCTGCCCATGTTGATTTAACGATAAGAATATTTTAGATAAATAAACAGTATTAGTATCCGCCCCGTAATCAAGCCAAAGAAATAACTGCTTTGTTTCTCCGGTTTCTTCCGCGCAATATCCGTTCTGTATAAAATTCGAATATGTATTTGTTATAACTCCGGATAATGAGTTATTGTTTTCCTGATAACCGGATAAATTGTTTCCCGACAGATTTATCCCTTGGCCTCCCGCAAAATTTTCAGCTCTGTATTTCAAAGAATATAATCCGTTGCTGACAACCGAATATCTTATAAATCCGGCAGGATTTGTAAGCGCATTGTTTGGCGAATTTGGATTCGAGGTTTGAAAAATTCCGGTAGTATCAATAAAAACAACCCTTCCATAAAAATTATTTTTTACGTTGATGTAACTTATGCCGTTTTCATATTGATTTTTAGACTTTATTACCGCCGTTATTATCCAATTATACTGAGTATCAAATACCGCCGTTAGTCCAGTTATGAATCCAAGCCGAACTTCCAATTCTCCGGTGTCGGCGCTTCCAGCCGGAGCGTAGCAACTGTCTTCAATAATTTTCCATGTCGAATTTTCAGGTCCCGCTAATTTCCACGTATCCCCCGCTGCTGTCCATTTAAAAGTCGAATGAACCAAACAACTGTCCGGTTCCGTATATTGACTTGAATTATGAAAAATATAAATCATCACAGTATCAATATCGTTAAAACCGTTCTCTCGTTCCTGAATCCTAATTTTTATAATAGAACCAGCGCCCGGACTTAAAGAATCGGTTTCCGAACCCGACGCGTCAAAAAGTTTAATGCTTGATATTTTCGGGTCGCCGGCTCCGCCAATCGTAGAACCCTGCAAAAACAAGGTTTCAGAAGAATATATTTTTCCGTCGGCTGCGTTTGCCATTGATAAAACAGCGGTTCCGGAAAAAGTTTGCGCCGAAGAATCTCCGTAATTTAACCATAAAAATAAATTTGTATCGATTCCGGTTCTTGCCGTAACAGATATATTTGAAACAATGGTTTTATCAACGCCGGTTACGCTGTCCGAACTCGAAGTATCGCCGTTTAAATTATATTTTAAATAAGGGTTTGTATTAATATTGATTATTTCAGAATCCGAAATAAAATTCGAACTTAAAATATTAATGTTGAAATTTCCGTTTGATATAAAGGTAAAATTGAAAAATCCAGTCTGCGGATTAATCAATCCGTTAAATTGCGAACCCGTATCGTTTTTTAAAAAAATTCCTTTGTTTGACGGCGAGGAAATAATCTCGCCGTAAAATCTGCAAGCCGCGTATAGCGTATCAGAAAAAGTTTCCGAATCCGGAGATTGAGAATGGGCGGATGCGCATATTGCCCAGTCTTTCAACGGCGAATAACGAGCGATTTTTGAAGGCGTAAAAACTATTCTAATATTTTGCTCCGAGGTTGATCGGTTATTAGAATCCGGAGTCAATGAATTAGCGTAATCTAATTCCCATCCAGACGCATTTTCAATGTAAAGCGAATCTATCGACGATATCCATTTCATTGTAATCTTTACCGGCTCCGAGTCTTCGGAATTTTCTTGAACGCTCGAATGAAAAATTTTTACGGTCACTGTGTCAATATCAAAAAAACAATCCGCGTCTCGTAACGGAATGTTTAAAGTCATTTTTGCGTTCGGAATTATTGTGTCTGTCTGTTCGGACGTATCAGTCCCATTATATAATTTCAAAACTCCTATTTCAGGTTTTAATCCGGAATTAGTATAACCCGTAAGCGAAACCGTATCAACCGCTGATACTGTCTGCGTAAAAAAAGGCGAAACAATAAAACGGATTTGCGATTGAAAAACTTTATCTTTCTGATGCGGATACGTCATACGCATATAAATTTGTTTGAGATATCCTGCTTCGCCGGAACCTTGAAGTCCGGAATCAATTAAAAATAACGAGTTTGCGCCGTTGAGTAAAACAGCCGAATTTGAGTCGTCTATAATATTTACAAATAAATAACTGTCCGCCGATAAACTGAGCGTTCCGGCGGGAACAATATTGAAATCGCTCGGTTTTGCATATAACTTATACGCGCCGTTCGTTATAACCGTATAATTTATTTTTCCGACTGCGGGCGAGGAAATATTATTATAAAGCGAATTCGGATTGCCTGTATCAAATTCAATATATCCGTGAGCCGGCGGTCTTGAAATCGAAGAATAAAACGCGCATGAAACGTTGATAGAATCGCATGCGTAATTCTGTTGATTCTGAGATTCTACTTTTACGTAAATATTCCATAACGGCAGAGTTTCATATACGGAAGTTTTCCCGGGGGTAAAAACAAGTTTCATTGCATGGCTTGTATATGAACTGTTTCCCGATCCCGGAGAACTGCATGCCGAAACGTTAATATTCCAACTTAATCCGGAAGGCGTTGATAATATCCATGTATCCTGGTTTTCAACCCATTTTATTGTTATATGAGACGTCTCGTTATCCGCGTCCACTAAAGCGCAGACTGACGAATCGCGCATTACAATCGTAATGGTGTCTATGTCTGAAAAACCGTCGTTGTCTTCGGCGTTAAACTCCAAAATCATTTGATTGTCGGGAGTAAGCTCCGACGTTGTTAAGCCTGAATTATTTTTTAATTTGAGACCGGATATAACCGGATTCCGTTTGTATAATCTCGTAAAAGAAGTTTGAAGCGGATAATTCCATTTCATCCATTCGTTATCTATTATAGCGTTATTGTGCGTATGCCCAAACACGTAATACGCAAATTGATAACGATTAATATCTCCAGTGTTTCCATTGACAAAATAAAATTTGCATCTGTTCGGATCCGTTCCAATAGCCGAAACGTCTTTCTCAACGTTAACCCCGAAAACGCCGTTTGTATAATAATCGGATTTTATAAGTATTGCTCTGCCGTAATTCGAGTTATATTTTGAAATCCAATAAGGTTTATATAATATATCGGAAACATTGGCTGCAAGATTT
>ERZ795059.4333-NODE-4333-length-13362-cov-7.903359_pt1 | contig 13362 bp, 12 predicted proteins | sample MGYA00375143_ERZ795059 | MGnify/ENA primary metagenome ERZ795059 (study PRJEB30188, sample SAMN05720168) | activated sludge metagenome | isolation source: Anaerobic digester | place: USA | collected 2015-01-07 ... | reverse complement strand
CCTTGTCACCGGATTATCCGTGGTGATGGTTCGCTCGGAGGTTACCGCTGGGGCTTGCCGTTGAAAGAGAAAATTCTTGCCGGTGAAATGTCTGTAAAATGACGACATGACAAAAACACCATCCGTTGCGCCGAGCAAGGCCGCAGTGCTGTCTGCCTTGATTGCAGTCTATGTCCTGTGGGGTTCGACCTATTACGGCATCAAGATTGCGTTGCAGGACTATCCGCCGTTTCTGCTGACATCGATCCGCATGCTGATCGCCGGTGGCCTGATGTTCATCGTACTGCGCTTGCGCGGTGTCGCTGCACCGACACGCAAACAATGGCGTGCCATTTTCGTACTGGCGATTCTGCTGACGGTTCTTTCGAATGCCTTGGTAAATCTTGCCGAGGAAACTGTTTCCACTGGCTTGGTGGCGATTGGCGTTGCGGCGATGCCATTGTGGGCTGGCCTGTTTTCAGCGATGCGCGGCGAGCATCCGAGTGCGCGCGAATGGTTCGGAATCGCGATTGGTTTCGCCGGTGTTTTGTGGTTGAACATCGGTACCGAAATGAATGCCGGTTGGGCGGGGTTGCTGGCCGTGTTGATCGCGCCCATTTCCTGGGCCTGGGGTTCTATCTGGTCGCGCAAGCAGGATCTGCCTGCGCCTTTTATGTCGGCGGCTTCTCAAATGCTGGTCGGCAGTGTCTTTGCCTGCATCGTCGGACTCGCATTAGGCGAACGCATCACGGAAATGCCCGCCTTGATACCAACGCTCGCCATGTTGTATTTGGTGGTCGCCGGTTCCATTTTCGGATTCACCGCCTACATCTGGCTGCTGCATCATGTGCGGCCCGCGCTGGCGACCAGTTATGCCTATGTGAATCCGGTGATTGCGGTCGCCATCGGCGCGTTATTGCTCGGCGAGAAATTCAACAGCAACGCGATTGGCGCGATGCTGCTGATTTTGTTTGGCGTGGTGTTGATGACGGTGAAGAAAAAATAATTTTCAGCCGCCGCGCAATGCATTGGTGACCGGCATTCGGGCAGCCCGAATGGCAGGAAAAATCCCGCCGATGAAACCGATGAACATCGCGATGACCAGGCCTTTGAATACCAGGCCGGGCGAGACCGAGAACTTGAACGCCACCTGGGTAAAGCCGGCACCCAGCGTGGAAACCGAATAGCCATTGAAGGCGATATACGCAATCAACGCGCCTACCAATCCGCCGGCCAACGACAGAATCAGGGCTTCGGCCATCACCGACGCAATCACCGGCATGGCGCCGAAGCCGATCGCACGCAAGGTGCCGATTTCCTGTGTACGTGCCGACACCGCGGAATACATCGTAGTCAAAGCACCCGCAACGGCGCCGATACCCATGATCAATCCGACGATGCCCGCGAGTATTCCGATCACGAAGGTCAGATTGGACGATTGTCCGCTGAAGAAATCGTATTCGGTTTTTATTTCCACATTCAGTTGCGGGTCTTCCGCTAGCCGTGCCTTCATCGATTCAAGCGCATCGATGTTGCGCAAGCTCACCAATATCGAAGAAACACCCGAGCGGCCAAAAGCGCTTTGCGCCGTTTCGGTATCGGTCCATAACTCGGATTCGTGCGCGTCGCCATTGGTGCTGAAAATGCCGACGATTTTCCAGGTTTGTCCACGAAATCGAAGTTCCGCACCGCTACGCAAACCCTCGAATTGTTTGCTTGCAGCCTGGCCGACGATGATTTCGCGCAAGCCCTGGCGAAACTTGCGACCATCGACAATTTTCAATTCCGGACGCAAGGCAAAGCCGGCCGGCTCGACGCCACGCAGGGTAACGTTGGCGCCGGTTTTCTGGCCGAAGCGTGGCACTTCGGTAATGACGATCAATTCGCCCGAGCCCAGCGGCAAACCGTCCGCGCCGCGAGCAATCGCGGGGTCCTGTTTGATCAGCGTGACACTGGCGCGATCGAGAAAACTTGCCAGCTCGCCATTGGAACCGCTGCGGGTAATGACAAGACGATCCGCGCGTCCGGTCGAGCCCAGGGTCTGGCCCAGACCCTGCGACATAGACAATAGTGCGACCAGCACGCCGACCACGCCGGCAATACCGACCACCACGACCAGCGATGCGCCAAGTCGTTGGGGAATGCTGCGAAGATTCATCATCACGATTTCGCGGGTTTGCGTAAACGTACTCATCTCAGCGACCCACCAATGCATCGACGATCTTGATCCGCAACGCGCGCAGTGCGGGCGGTACACCGATCAACAGCGATAAAACGAGTACGCAGATCCCGGCGATCACCCAGACTCTTGAATCGGTGGTGATCGGAAATTCCGGTGGCAGGGTCGTGGTCAGGAAACTGGCCGACAACATGCCGCTCAATGCGCCCAGGAAACACAACAGAAACGCTTCGGCCAATACCAGCAGCATTACGGTGCGGTCCCTGAAACCGAGCACTTTGAGTACGGCCAATTCCGGTATGCGCTCGCGAATCGACTGCGACATGCTCACGCCGGTCAGAAACAGGATTGACAGGAACACGGCCGTGGTAATCAGATTCACGATAAGGCCGATATCGCCCAATTGACGCGCGAAGCCAAGTTGAAATTCCTGTTCGCTTTGGGTTTTTGTTTCATCGGAGGAGTTTTCGAATTTCTCGTCGATCGCGGCGGCAATTTTTTCCGCTTGGTTTGCATCGTTCATGCGGATCACGAACACACCGGCCAAACCTCGGGCGCGCGGGTTCCTGGCTTCGTCAAACTGGCCGTAATTCAAATACATCAAACTGGTGCGTTTTTTCCATTCGGAATCGCGCCCATCGAAAATACCGACCAGTTTCCATTCCCAGGTCCGGCTGCCGTCTTCTTTCGTCCATATTTGCGAATTCAGCGGAATCGTATCCCCGACCTTCCAGCCATACTTGTCGGCGAGCAGCTTGCCGACGATGGCGCCGTCCTGCGTCGAAACGAAATTGCGCTTGGCATCGTCCGAAATGACCCATTCCGGATACGTGTCGTACAAGCGTTGCGGGTTCACCACGAATTGCGCAAAGAAGCCGCCGCCTTCCTGGTATTGGCCGCCGAAGAATTGCGAATGTGAGACGCGTTCAACGCCGGGCACCGCTTCGATCTGCGTGATCAATCGCATCGGCAGGGGCTGTGTGAAGCTGGTCTTCGCCTGCGTGATCAGTCGGTTTGCGCCAAGAAAATCGGCACCGCCGTTGAACAGGGAATTCACTGCCTGCAATAAACCCAGTAGTGCAAACGCCGACCACAGGGCGAGCAGGGTCAGGAACGCCCGCAATTTCTTGCGGAACAGTCCGGCCCAGATTAGACCAAAATATTTCATGGCTTAATGCGCTGCCTCGTTAACCAGCGTTCCTTTGTCCAGATGCACCGTGCGTTTGGCATATTCGGCCGCTTTCGGATCATGTGTGACCATCACGATGGTCTTGCCGAAGTCGCGATTCAATTCCTGCAACAGCGTCAGCACTTCGTCGGCGGTCTTGCGATCCAGGTCGCCGGTGGGTTCGTCGCAAATCAGAATGCTCGGATCCGATACCAGCGCGCGCGCAATGGCTACGCGTTGCTGCTGGCCGCCGGACAATTCATTCGGCTTGTGTTTGCTCCTGTCGCCGAGACCGACCAACTCAAGCGCCACGTTTGCACGCTTGGTGCGTTCGCTGCCGCTCATGTCGTGCAGCAGGAGTGGCAGCTCGACATTTTTCTGCGCGGTCAGCACCGGCATCAGGTTATAGCTTTGAAAAATGAAGCCAACCGTATTCGCGCGCCAGGCGGCAAGTTCATCGCTGCCGAAATCGTCGATCCGCTGGTTCTGCACTTTCAATAATCCCGAGGTCGGGGAATCCAGCCCGCCGATCAGATTCAGCAGCGTGGTTTTGCCGGAACCCGACGGCCCCATCAAGGCGACGAAATCGCCGGCGGGAATGTCGAGGTTGATGCCGTGCAACACTTCGACGCGCTGCTTGCCACGAACGTAAGTCTTGGTCAGCTCCCGAATTTCGACGAGTGGTTTGTTGTCGTCGTTCATTATTTAGCCGCCGCCGCTTTTTCGACGACCTTGCTGCCGTCGCCAAGTTTTTCGCCGGGACCGAGCACCAGGGTTTCGCCGCCAACGAGGCCCTTGCTGATCATGACATCGGCATCGCGCTTGTCGCCAACGGTGACTTCGGTTTGCTTGGCGATGCCGTTGTTGATAACGAAAACGAAACTCTTGTCGTCTTTCTTGATGACGGCACGCTCGGCAACCCAGACGCCGGTGGGTTTGGGGGCATTCGCTTCACGGGTTTCCAGGAAGCTGACGCGCACGCCCATGTCCGGCACGATGCGGCTATCCTTGCTGTTCAATGCGATGCGAACTTTCACTGTCGCCTTGCTGCGATCGGCGGTCGGAATGATGGCGATCACTTCAGCCGGAATTTTCCAGTCTGGATAGGCATTCAACACGGCATCGACCGGCATCTTCGGTTGTACGCGGCCGATGTAGGCTTCGTTCACGTCAACCTGCACTTCGAGCGAATCCATATCGACCAGCGTGCCGATGCCGGTACGAATCGAACCACCGCCGGCGGAGATGGGCGAAATCATTTCGCCCGGCTGCGCGGCCTTGGTCACGATCACGCCCTTGAACGGCGCGCGGATCACGGTGTTATCGACGCCGTTGTTGGAAATTTTCAGTTGATCTTCTGCAACAGTCACGCTGCGTTGCAAACTCCGCAGACGTGCGGCGCGCGAGTCGCGCTCGGCGATGGCGGCATCAAGTGACGAGGCAGCGACCAGTTTTTTCGTCGCCAATTCGCGCTGGCGGATCAGGTTTTTTTCCGCAAGTTTCAGTTGTGCCTGTGCTTCGGCCAATTGCGAACGCGCAGATTCCAGTTGCGATTGCGACAAGTCCTGCTGCGCACTGGCATCCACGGCTTCGAGCGTTGCCAGGATCTGGCCTTCCTCGACGCTTTGTCCTTCTTCGATCATCACTTCTTTCACCTTGCCGGTGATTTTCGAAGATACGGTGGCGATGCGGCGCGCGGTGACATAACCGGAGGCATCGAGTACCGAGGCCGGCCCGCTTTCCGCGGCAGAGCGCGACTTGGTGGTTTCAACTTCGGTCGGCTTCATGCTTTTGAGCACGAACAGCAGCGCGACGATTGCGACCAGAATACCGACGACGATCGGCCAAATTTTGCGCTTCTTCTTTTGTCCGTCAGCGCCACGATTGATGCTGAGTTCTTTCAATAAATCGGCAGGACGAGACATGGAAACTCCAATCAAAATCAAACGATGTGCGTAGTGTGCCTGAGCGGCATGGGGTAATCACCTGACAAAAGTCAGGAAATGCGTGGTGTGGCAAATTATCCGAAGCGGGATGGCGGCTGCGTGAACGGCAGCAGCCGCGCGTCTTCAATCGCGGCGGTGCGATGGCCAATGCCGGCGAGGTAGTCCTGCTGTGAGTTGAAGGCCATAAAACGCTCCACACTTGTCTGGCGCACCAGCATCACCTTGTCCCAGCGTTCCGTTTCTGGCCCGATCAGAAAATGCCCGCCGTCGCCAAGAAAAAGCAGTTCGCCGCCGCTAGCCTGCAGGAAAGGCAGGGTGTGTTCGATATATTTTTCAAAGGCCGCTTCGCCGCTGATCGCCGACTCCGGCGCCAGCTCCGGGCTTTGAGAATAGTCGGCGATGTCTCGAAATCGCAACAGGTTGAGCATGATGAAGTGACCTTCAATTCCGCGCAGGAAAAATTCGCGCCCTGCGCTTTGCGTTGGCTCGATATAACGAACCGGATTTTCCAACACATTCATGGCATCAGTCCTTTGGAATTGACTCGACAGCTATCGGGAATGCCAATTGCGTGGCGTGATCTTTTATGTCGGCTGGCCAGGAGGAAATCAGGTTTTCGAATGACTGCCGGTCATTTTTGAACAGGGCGCGGGTGGCTTCTTCAAAGCCCGGCATATCGCCGGCGATCGCGAGTAAAAAGTGGTAGCCGCGCTCTTGTGATTTTTTCTGCATTGCGCTGTCGCTCTCGGTTTTCCTGGCCTGCTCGACCAGCCTGCGCAGCACGACCGAAGCACCGCCTGCTTGGCTCGCCAGCCATTCCCAGTGCCGCGGCAGCAAGGTGACTTCGCGCGGCACCACGCCGAGTTTGGGTCGCCCGCGGCCGCGCTGTTCTTCGTTACCCGAATCGGGTTCAGAACCGCTCGCATCCTGCACGGGTGGCGTCAACCTCGCCAGCACGGCTTTATCGGAGCCTCGAATATCGATATCGATATTACGGCCCGACTGATTATCGAAGATCAGTACCGGGGCATCGGAACTGCCTTCGATGGCGCGTTTGGCCGACAAGGCGAGCTGATCAAGCCGACCCGAAGCCACTTTGGTATGGCCGACGAACAGGGTGAAGGGGGCAAGTGCTGGCGTGTCCATGATGCAACCTCGGGTAAGAATGGACGTATATTACCCGGATAAAAATCGTTAGTCAATATTACCCGGATATTATTTGTCCGGGCCATTGCAGGCTTGGCAGCTCGACAGGTAAATGCTTGGCGGCGATTCAGACGCCGGCCAACGATACGGCCACTTGGCAGTGATCAGGCGTTCAAGGACTGCCGTTGCAGAAATCATGTGGCTCATCGCCTGCATGCATAACCGAATCTCGTGCGGAAGTGATGTTTTGTTCCTCGGTGACGATGCCGCCGTACCATTCCTGGAACATTTTGTGTGCGGTTTGTTGCGCATCCAGAATATCGGCAGTCGTCATACCTGGCGGTGGCGTCCTGGGCTTGTTGAGAATCAATCCGGTCAGCAGCAAATGAATGTATGCCTGTTTCGCATCGTTTCGCACCAGGCCTCTGAACAGGGGGCCCGAATCGTATTTGTAGGCAAGCCACAATTCAGCGGCGGCATCCAGCGAACCTCGTTGCATGGCGGCATTCATCATCGGAACTGCCGAAGCGCGCCAGCGATCGAAGGCGGGATCCTGTAAATAGGCGGTCGAGTAGCCATAGCGCGCTTCAATCCATAACCCGCTTGCCCAAACCACCATAGCGTCGAGTTGGTGTTGATTGGCCGATTTTTCCAGCAAGGCGACCGCATCGACGGACTTTTTGCCGGTGATTTTCTTGCAGGCCTGAAAAACCTGATAGTCGGCCAAGGCCGCCTGATCCCTGTAATTTTGCGTTTCCCGTGATGCTTCCGGCGGCGCTTCTTCGCTCAAGGCAGCTTCAAGTTTTTTCTCGTCACGGCTAAGGCTGAATTGACAGCGGATCAACTCCAGCGCGAGTCGGCAAGTCGCTTTTACTTCGCCTTTGTCGGACGCCAGTTTCAGTTGATCGAAAGTTTCGTTGATCGGCATCTCGATCGGCGGCAATTGATAAGACGACGTCGATTGGCTTGCATGTTCCCCCGCAATATCCGTCTTTCCGGCACCGCCGGATAAGGTGGCATCGACAGGGTTGGCAGAAGCGTTTTTTTTGTCTGTAGATTTCGCTGATGTCGCCGTATCGCCATTACGCCAACCGTAAACGGCAAGAAAAGCGGCGATGAAAATCAGCAATAGCGCGACGGCCGCTTTTTTAAAATGCGGCCCCACTTATTTCGCGTACCGCGTTTTCAGCATCCGATACGCCGCACGCAAACCCTGTGCTTCGCCACCGGCGGGGCGGCCAGGACGTTCGCCATCGTTCCAGCTGTACACATCGACATGCGACCACACCATGCCTTCTTTCACGAAGCGTTCGAGATACAGCGCGGCACTGATGCAGCCGGCCATGCGCGAAGGCCCGCCATTGGCAAGATCGGCGATATTGCTTTTCAGGTAGGACAAATACGGGCGCCACAATGGCATGCGCCACAAGCGGTCCGAGGTCTGTTCGCCGGCCAGCAAATAATCGGCGGCAAGTTTCTCGTCATTGCAAAACAGTGCCGGCAAATCCGGGCCGAGTGCGACGCGAGCGGCACCGGTGAGTGTCGCGAAATCCATCAGCAATTCCGGTGACGATTCGCAGGCATAGACCAGTGAATCGCCGAGCACGACACGGCCTTCGGCATCTGTATTGTCGATTTCAACACTCAGTCCGCTGCGGGTAATGATCACTTCGCCCGGCCGATAGGAATTCGCACTGATCGCGTTTTCCACCGCAGGCACCAGGCATTGCATGCGCACTGGCAGATTGGTTGCCATGATCAGTTGTGCAAGCCCGAGTGCATGTGCAGCACCGCCCATGTCTTTTTTCATGTTGCGCATGCCGTCGGCCGTTTTGATATCGAGCCCGCCGGTATCGAAACACACGCCCTTGCCGACGATGGAAATTTTCGGATGCGCTTCATTGCCCCAGTTCAATTCGATCAGGCGAGGTGCACGATGACTGGCTCGACCGACCGCATGGATCGCCGGGAAATTCTGTTTCAGCAAATCGTCGCCGACGATGATATTCGCACTGCCACCATAAGCCTGCGCCAGGCGAATCGCGACCGCTTCGAGTTCTTCCGGGCCCATGTGTTCGGTCGGCGTGTTGATCAAGTCGCGCACCAACGTCGTGGCTTTCAATACCGCAAAAGTTTCGGAACTTTCATTGACCGATTCCAGGCACAAACGCGCGACCGGTTTTGTTTCGACATAGCGATTGAAACGGTAGGCACCCAGACCCCAGCTCAGCAAAGCGAGCGTGGCTTCCATCTTCAAGGGCGATGTCGCGCTGATGCGATAGGCGTGTTGCGATGGCAGCATCGTCGGCAGATGCGAGAGGCAATACGGATCGTTTGCATCATTCACGCCCACCGCGACCATGCCGGCCTTGCCCTCGCTATCGGGGATGACCAGAAAACTTCCGCCATTGCCGATGAAGGCGTGTGCCGAAAGCCAGGCTTGTACCTGCGGAGTTTGTTGATCGCGCCAGGCCGAAAAATCGCCGCGATTCATAAAGACGAGTGAAACGGCATTCGCGATTTGATCGGGTGTGGCAAAGCAGGGTGGCAAACTCATGAGATTTTCATTTCCAAAGTTACGTGTTCAACGTGTTCGAGATAATCGGCAAGATCGGTCAGGCTGGTAAATTGCAAATCGGGCGCGGCATACATTTCCGGCCAGCTTTCATCGCGGCGGTTGATCCAGCAGCTGCGAAGTCCGGCGCGTTGTGCGCCAACGACATCGAGCAGGGGATCATCACCGATATGCAAAACTTCATGGGCATCCACGCCGAGTCGATTGACGGTGGCATGGAAAATCGGCGCGTCGGGTTTGGCGTGGCCTTCATTGCGGGCGGCAACAAAATGCACGAAATGATCGGCAATGCCGATGCGCTGCAAATCCGCATTGCCATTGGTTAATGCGGCCACCGGGTAACGCGCGGTCAAACGTTTCAATGCCGCGAGTGCATCCGGATAGAATTCGATGTCGTTTCTCGCCGCATAGAAAATTTCGAATGCCGCTTCGGCGTGATGTTCCGCGTCGCCGCTCTCACGCAAGGCGTGCAGCAGTGAAAGTTTCCGTTGCTTCGTGAAATCGTGTTCGATACCGGGATACAGGTCGACGATGTTCAGGCGCAGCTCACGCATTTTTTCGAGCGGGAATTTTTTGGCGGTGTTCGGGCAATTTTCCTGCAGGAAAATATCCAGTGCCGATTCGGCGCGCTCGATCACCGGCCAGATCGGCCACAGGGTGTCATCCAAATCAATGCTGAGCGCGCGCAGGGTATTTTTCACGCGGCCAGTTTAACACTTCGCCGCCTGTGCTTTGTGCAGGCGGCGGCTGCTACAAATGCCGGATTTCCGCCGGTGCCGAGCCCCAGTTGTCGTGGCGGCCATCGACATAGGTAATCGGTGCATTTGCGAGTTCTTCGTCGCTGGCATCGTCGAGGCACATCATGTTGACGCCATAAATCTTGCCGATCTCGGGTGAGTTGCCGAGGCCGAAGGAACGCACGCCGCAGTGTTTGCAAAAGAAGTGGCGGTTCTGCCGCGTGTTGAACAGATATTCGGTCAGCTCGGATTCGCCGGCCAGCAGGCGGAACGACTCTGGTTTCACGATCGCGGGCCAGAACCGTGTTTTGCTGCAGATCGAGCAATTGCAGCGATAGGTCATTTGGCTCAGATCAATATCGGCCTCGAAGCGAACCGCGCCGCAATGGCAACTGCCGTGATAGGTCTTGAGCATGGGATCCCTTACTTCATCAGCAAATAGCCGGTCTGCCGACCGCGTTGCAAACCCAGGTTCAGCGTCTTCGGCGGATTGGCGAGGGCGCTGCGTAAATCCTGCAAATCGCGAATCTGCACATTGTTCACCAGCGCGATTCGATCGCCGGCCTCAAGACCGCTGCGGGCCGCGCGTGTATTGGCGCCGACCTTGCTGATGATCACGCCGCGCGCGCCTTGCGTGCGATAGCGTTCAGGTAAATCGATCAAGGTCGCACCACTCAGGCGCGCATCGACCTGTGCGCCTTCAAGTTCTTTCGCCTGCGCCTTCAGCGTGGTTTGAATGCTGAGAGCCTGGCCATTTCGCAACAAATCCACGCGGACCGATTGTCCGACGGGCAACAAGCCTTCCGTGTTATGCAAAGCTTCCGCGCCATCGGTGCGCTGGCCATTGAGCGCGGTAATCACGTCTTCCGGTCTCAGTCCGGCCGCTTCTGCCGGTGAGCCACGGAACACGCGCGACACCAATGCGCCACGAATATTTTTCAGGCCCAGTTGATTGGCAATCTCCGGCGTAATATCCACCGTGTCCACGCCGAGCGAGCCGCGACGTACTTCGCCGTAGGCCATGATCTGCCGCATGATTTCGCTGGCCAGATTCACCGGAATCGCGAAACCCAAACCGATATTGCCGGCCGCACTGCCTTGCGGATTAAAGCTTGCCGCATTGATGCCGACCAATTCGCCGCGAAGATTAACGAGTGCGCCGCCCGAGTTACCCGGATTGATCGAGGCATCGGTCTGAATAAAGTTTTGATAGCCGAAGCCTTGCAAACCGCTGCGGCCGACCGCCGAGATAATGCCCGAGGTCACCGTCTGGCCCAGACCGAAGGGATTGCCCACCGCGACCACGAAATCGCCAACCCGCAGATTTTTTCCATCAGCCAATGGCAGCGAGGTCAGACCGGTGGCCTGAATCTGGATCACCGCGATATCGGTATCGGCATCCGAACCAATCGGCTGTGCTTCGAATGTGCGGCCATCGCTCAGGATTACTGACACTTCGTCGGCACCTTCGACCACATGGTTATTGGTCAGGATCAGGCCGCGTTTGGCATCGACGATCACGCCTGAACCCAGGGATTGCGAAATACGTTGCTGCGGAACCCGTGAACCGCCGAAGAACTCGGCCAGCGGATTGCGAACCCGCACCACCTGTTTGGTATAGATGTTGACCACGGCCGGCGTCACTTTTTCCAGCATCGGTGCCAGCGATGGCATCGGCGTACCGCCGACTTGCGCGGGCAGGGCGGCATTCGCGGCCGTTGGCAGCACCAGGTTCGAAGCGCTTTCCACTATCTTGGTGGCTGGGCTGGGTTCCGGCGGCAGACTCAATGCGTGGACGGTCAACCCGCCGGCAACGGCAGCAAAAAAGACACAAAACACGGTGATGATGGGGCGCATGGTCGGCTCAAAAAGATGTGTGGGCAAAAACTGTCCGAAGACTAGCAAAATTAAAATTTATTTCACCCTGCAAGAGGTCATTGTAGAGCGGGGGCATTCAGTAAGCATTTGTTTTTGATATGGAAAAAATCCCTTCCCCGGATATGACAAATGGTTGACAGCGGCGGGATGAGGGCGTAATTTCGCTACTCGGCTCTCACACTATATCTTGGGTGAGCGGCGGGGGGAGGCCCCAAGGGATGGTGTCAGGTGACGCTAAACCCGAAAAGGCCCTGCAGAAGCCTGGTTGCACCTATCGCGGTACAAACATGGAAGTAAGCCTGGACAAATTGGACGCTCGCGGGTTTTGGCCCACAGGCGCGCTTACCTGTCTTTTCCCTTTGGCAATGAGAACAAAATCACATTAATAAATATAAGAGCCAACGCGGAGCGGTGGCGATGGAGGAAACAGGCTATATGAGTACGGTTCGCTTGGAAGCGGTCAACACACCATCGGTAGCAGAAATTGAAATGCAACCGGCCTCATACGATATCTGGGATAAAAAATATCGCCTGAAATCAAAACAGGGCGACGCCGTCGATCACACGATCGACGACAGCTACAAGCGCGTGGCTAAAGCGCTGTCGGAAGCCGAACCTACGGCGGAAAAACAAAAATACTGGCAAGAACGTTTTCTCTGGGCTTTGCGCCGCGGTGCCATTCCGGCTGGTCGCATTACCTCGAACGCGGGTGCCCAGGAACACAAGCCTGCCACCAGCACCATCAACTGCACCGTGTCGGGCATCATCACCGACTCGATGGACGGCATTCTGGAAAAAGTCCATGAAGCCGGCCTCACCCTGAAAGCCGGTTGCGGTATCGGTTACGAATTTTCCACGCTGCGTCCGCGCGGCGCCTATGTGGCCGGCGCCGGTGCCTACACCAGCGGCCCGCTGAGCTTCATGGATATCTACGACAAGATGTGTTTCACCGTGTCTTCCGCCGGTGGCCGTCGCGGCGCGCAAATGGGCACCTTCGATGTCTCGCATCCCGACGTGAAGGAATTCATCGGCGCCAAGCGCGAAGACGGTCGTCTGCGTCAGTTCAACCTGTCCCTGCTCATTACCGACGAGTTCATGAAAGCTGTCGAAACAGATAGCGATTGGCCTTTGGTGTTCCCGGTCAACCTGAAAGAACAGGACGAGGTCAATCTCGACAATCCGAAGGAAGTGATCTGGCGTGAATGGCCGCACTCCAATAGTTATGTCACGCGCGAAGACGGTCTGGTCGCCTGCAAAATCTACGGCCATATCCGCGCGCAGCAATTGTGGAACCGCATCATGGCGTCCACCTATGACTTCGCCGAACCGGGTTTCATCCTGATCGACCGCGTCAATGAAATGAACAACAACTGGTGGTGCGAAAACATCCGTGCGACCAACCCTTGCGGCGAACAACCGCTGCCGCCGTATGGCGCCTGCCTGCTCGGCTCGATCAATCTGACCAAATTCATCCGCGACCCGTTCACCGACAAGGCCGCGTTCGATTGGGAAGAATATAAAGAAGTCGTGCGCGTGTTCACCCGCATGCTCGACAACGTGGTCGAAGTGAATGGTCTGCCGCTGGAACAGCAACGCACCGAAATCCTGCGCAAGCGTCGTCATGGCATGGGCTTCCTGGGCCTGGGCTCCACGATGACCATGCTGAAAATGAAATACGGCTCGGAAGAATCCTGCGCCTTCACCGAAGAAATTTCCAAGCAAATGGCACTGGCCGGTTGGGAAGTGGCATTGAG
>ERZ795059.4330-NODE-4330-length-13367-cov-6.123122_pt1 | contig 13367 bp, 9 predicted proteins | sample MGYA00375143_ERZ795059 | MGnify/ENA primary metagenome ERZ795059 (study PRJEB30188, sample SAMN05720168) | activated sludge metagenome | isolation source: Anaerobic digester | place: USA | collected 2015-01-07 ... | reverse complement strand
CCGCCCCGAAAGTGCGTTCTCCCGGATTGATATCATGACCGCTATCATTATTAACTATTTCCTCCGGATAAGCAATCGGCGTTTCCAAATTTTCCTTCAGGGTCAAAGCGGCACGTTTCACTTCTTCATCGGAAATATAGACGCCTTGAATACGGCGTGGCTCGCTCTCGCTCGGATCCTGGAACAACATATCACCTTTACCAAGCAATTTTTCAGCACCGGCCTTGTCCAAAATGGTGCGAGAATCGGTGTTGGACGCGACACTGAAGGCAATACGCGCCGGAATATTGGCTTTAATCAAACCGGTAATAACGTTGACGGACGGACGTTGCGTGGCAATCACCAAATGAATGCCGACGGCGCGCGCCATCTGCGTCAAACGCACGATGTAAGCTTCCACGTCCCTACCGGCGGTCAACATAATATCGGACAATTCATCAATGATAAATACCAAATACGGCATTTTTTCCTGAGCAATCGTATTATAACTGGCAATATCGCGCTTTCCGAATTTTGATAAAATCGTGTAGCGGCGCTCCATTTCGGCGACCGTCCACTTGAAAGCGTTGAGCGTGCGCGGGACGTCGGTGATTACCGGCGTCAACAAATGCGGAATACCATTATACAAAGTCAATTCCACGCGCTTCGGGTCAACCATAATAAAACGCAAATCACTCGGTTGATTTTGATATAACAAACTGATAATAATCGCATTCAAACAAACGGATTTACCGGAACCGGTTTGACCGGCCACCAACATGTGCGGCATTTTACTGATATCGGCAAACCAGGTTTTACCGGCCACATCCTGCCCCAAAGCGATTTGTAAATTATTTTTACGATGAGTATATTCCTCCGATTCCAACATCGGTTTCAAACGCACAATCGTTGTTTGTTTATTCGGCACTTCCAAACCGACATAAGGTTTGCCGGGGATCGGCGCTTCAATTCTTAATGGATAAGCGGCCAAAGCCAAGGACAAATCATCTTGCAAAGCGGTAATTCTGGATAATTTTATACCTTCCGCCGGCTTCACGGAAAATTGCGTCACCACCGGACCGACTTTAACATCCTTCATTTCCACTTCAATACCAAAATTCTGCAAAGTCTTTTTGATTTGCTGGCTGCGCGTTTTGATATCTTCGTTCTGCGGTTTGGCGCTCGGTTTCTCTAAAATATCCACGGATAATTCTTGTTGATATTGTAAAATCTCATCGGTTTGGTAAGGGAATAATAATTCATTATCGGCTATTTCATGTTGATCCTTTTTCAATAATTGTGATTCCGAAGCTTCAAACACCGGCACCCCCACAATCTCTTCATCATCGTCCGTGCCCTCTTCATCAGACGCTTCGTCTTCACTTTCCATTTCTTCCTCAGCGCCATCATTCAAATCCACAAATTCGGCGTTAGACTCAGCTAAACCGTCATCCAATTCCAATTTACGATTGACCATTTCCGCCACGGCCGGCTCACCGTCAGCGTCAAAATCAGCATCCTCGTCGGTGGTCGCGTCATCGTCTTCCGCCTCCGCCGCTTTTTCACCGCGCTTGCTTAACTTATCGCCAATCGCCGTAAACAAAGTCGCGAACAAACCGGCCACGGACACCAAAAACCACCAAATTCCTTTGGCCAACCACTCAATGACATAAGTCTTTTTAATCAATTGATTTAACGAAGTTTGGAAAGTCAACATCACCCCGATCAACAACAAACTGGCCAAAATAATTCCGGCCAAAATATTACCCACAAATTTAACCAAAACAATCATACCGACAAATCCCAAATAACCACCACCTTGGTAAAGCGCGATTTTATCAATCAGCGCGCCGGCATCGGCCAGCGGCAAATGCAACCAAACCCAATAAGTGGCCAAACCGCAACTGTTTAATATCAACAAAAAAGCCCCGAAATAATGGGCAAATCTTAAATTAACGCGATTGTTTTTGTAATTATGCCAATACAAGAAAACACTCAACAACAGCAATAAAGCAGCGAACACAAATTTTCCCCAACCGAACAAAATACTGTAATAATGATTGATAAAACGCCCGAAAGCGCCGGCAATATTAAAAAAACTCAAAAAACTGGCAATCGCCAAGATGAACAAAAGAATCACGCTTAAACTGCGTTGCAATTCCCTGCTCAGCATAAAGAATTTTTTGAGTTTACGGTTTCTGGACATAATTTATCTTAATTTTTTATCTTAATTTTAGTAAAAATTTTTCTAACATTAGCGCTTTTTCTCAAAATTTTAAATTCATAAAATTTCGGCCATTTAAGCCTGATTTCACACTATAATTATAGCATAAGATAAACAATAACAAAAGAGCGGATTTTCCAACCCCAAAACTTGTGTTTTTTGCTATTTTATGGTATAATATTAATGTGAGATGGAACTTTGACAACGATCCAAGACGGTGACTCTCACCACCACAAACCTTGGGTTATAACTAAAAAAATAAGAAAGGAGGCAGCAATGCCTTTAATCAAGAAAGCCTACGAAAAAAACCGCATGGGCGACGCCGCCCGCATCCTGACCAACACGATCATCGTGGCGGTCGTCCTCTTCGCCATGAGCAGCTGGAACCTGCTCTGGCAGAAAGTCTTCGCCATGGTTCTCGTGGCCAGCAGTAGTTACGTCCTGTACAGGATGGTCTACTACCTGGTCTGCGAGCAGACCTTCATCCGGGAGCCCAAGGACAAGCGCACCGGGCGTAAATACCGGAACAATGAGCTTGTCTGGGAGGAGTGGCGCGGCGGTCTGATTCACCTGCCCCAGCGCATCATCGGCGCGACGCTCTTTGTCGTGACCAGCAATGTATTGCTGTTCACGCGGAGTGGCATCGCCACAATCTACGCCGGCATCCTAACCACCGTCGGCTTGGCGATTGCCTACATCGGGCTCTACGCCAATCCGGAAAAAACTCCGGCCCCGGAAATCGTCGCCAAGAACGAAAAAGCCTTGGCGAAGTGGAACGCGGCCCAAGAGACTTACGCTGAGGCCTGCAAAGATAAGATGTGGCGAAATTTCTTCTATTTCGCCGGCATCATCGGGCTGGAAATCATGTTGCTCAGCCTGACAACCGCCAAACCCCCGCTCAACGACGCGATGAAGGGACTCCTCTTCATCAATCTTTGGCCGGGACTGGGCATGGTCGGTTTCAGCCTGGTCTTCATGATGATCACCGGCCGAAACTTTTTCATGTTTCTGCCGGCGGCCTTCATTCCGTTCTGGTACGGAATGGAGTACCTGCTGGGTTACCAGCTGATCCCCACGGGACACCTGGAATCCGGCTTTGACAGGATCTTCCTGCCGCTGTTCCTCGGATTCACGCTGATGATGGACACGGCAGCGATGATTCGCCGCAAGTTCTTCGTCACGCCGGCTGACTACCGGTCGATGCTGGAGGACGCGGCTGATGGAATTAATTTCTCCTAGTCGAAATTATTCGGCTGGGAGGAAAAAATATCAACACCATTCAAAGGAGGTGTGAAATCAAAAAAGCGCTTGCTCTACCAAGAACAAGCGCTTTTTTCGTTTATGAAAACAGTTTTTTACAACATTGTAATGCTCGCCACGCTATCATCGGTATCAACACGCATAATCTTAACGCCTTGAGTATCGCGACCCAAAACGGAAATGCTGTTGAACGGCAAACGAATCACTTGGCCTTTTTCGGAAATGACAATCAAATCTTCATTTTTCACACTGACACTGTTCACAATCATCGCGTCCACAATCGGACCGGTTTTGTCAGTAACATGCGCGGTACGAATACCAATTCCGCCACGATTTTGCAATTTATATTGATTGACATTGGTACGTTTACCATAACCTTTAGTGGTAATAACCAATAATTCCAGAGTGTTTTCTTTTATCTCATCCGGACTCATCACACCCAAATAAACAATTTGATCATTGGATTTTAATTTCATGCCACGCACCCCGTTAGCGACGCGCCCCATCGGACGCAAATCACTTTCCGCAAAATGAATGGCTTGACCTTGCGCGGTCGCCAAAATCACTTCGTCGGTACCGGTACTTGGTTTAACCCATTCCAAACGATCTTCATCATCCAATTTCATAGCCACCAAACCACTGCGTCTCACATTGGAGAATTTATCAATCTCCACTTTCTTAATGACACCACGGCGCGTTACCATCATCAAATATTTCCAACCTTCCAAATCATCCATAGACAAAACACTGGTGACTTTTTCCAATGGTAACAATTGCAAGAAATTCACCAACGCTTGCCCCTTAGCGACGCGACTGGATAACGGCACTTCATAAACTTTCAACTGAAACACTCTACCCTTGCTGGTGAAAAACAATAAATCATTATGAGTATTGCAAGCGATTAAATTATCCACCAAATCCTCTTCTCGAGTTTCAATACCGGTCACGCCCTTACCACCACGATTTTGCAATTTAAAATTATCCGGCGCAATGCGTTTGATATAACCGGCGCGCGTAATCAAAACCATGGTCGGCTCATTCGGAATCAAATCCTCTTGCGTAAATTCACCAATGGCACCCTTCACAATCTTGGTGCGACGATCATCACCATATTTTTCTTTCATTTCAATCACTTCTTTTTTGATGATTTGCAAAATCTTCTTTTCCGATCCCAAGATAGCTTCCAATTCTTTAATCAATTTTAACTTTTCCGCCAACTCATCTTCAATTTTTTGTCTTTCCAAATTGGCCAAGTTTTGCAATTTCATTTCCAAAATCGCCACCGCCTGACGTTCGCTCAATTTAAATTTCTTCATCAAACCTTCCTTGGCGGCTTCTTTATCTTTGGATTTCTTAATCAAGGCAATCACTTCGTCAATATTATCCAAAGCGATTTTCAAACCTTCCAAAATATGCGCGCGATCTTTGGCACGAGCCAATTCATACTCAGTGCGACGACGCACCACGATTTGACGATGTTTCACATATTCTTCCAAAACACTCTTCAAATTCAAAACTTGCGGTTGAATGCCATTAACCAAAGCCAACATATTCACATGGAAAACATCCTGCAATGGTGTATGCTTATACAGCAAATTTAAAACTTTTTGAGCGTGCGCTTCTTTTTTCAATTCAATGACAATACGCATGCCATCACGATCAGACTCGTCACGCAAATCTTTAATACCATCAATTTTTTTATCTTTTACCAAATCAGCGATTTTTTCAATCAACACCGATTTATTAACTTGATAAGGAATTTCCGTAATTAAAATTCTAAATTTTCCCTTTACTTCTTCAATCTCCGCTTTACCGCGCATCACGATTCTTCCCTTTCCATGAGTATAGGCTTCGCGAATTTCTTTAATATTATAAATAATACCACCGGTCGGGAAATCCGGGCCTTTGATAAATTGCATTAAATCTTCTACGCTGGCATCGGGATTTTCAATCAAATGAACAATACCTTCCACCAATTCACTCAAATTATGCGGCGGAATTTTTGTGGCCATACCGACGGCAATACCCATCGCGCCGTTCAACAACAAATTCGGCAATTTTGCCGGTAACACCACCGGTTCCTTGACTGAGCCATCATAGTTTGGCAAGAAATCCACGGTATCTTTATCAATATCATACATCACTTCTTCGGCAATCCCACGCAATTTCGCTTCGGTATAACGCATGGCAGCCGCGCCATCCCCGTCAATGGAACCAAAGTTACCTTGACCGTGCACCAACGGATAACGCATGGAAAAATCCTGGGCCATACGCACCATGGCATCATAAATGGAAGCATCACCGTGCGGGTGATATTTGGCCATCACCTCACCGACGACGTGCGCCGACTTTCTAAACTTTGACGAAGCACGCAAGCCAATGGACCACATCGCGTACAAAATACGACGATGCACCGGTTTCAAACCGTCACGCACATCAGGCAAAGCACGCGAGACAATTACCGACATCGCGTAAGCTAAATAAGATTGCTTCATTTCTTCCACCAAGGAAGTTTCCTCAACCTTACCTAAATATTTTTGAATTTCATCCATAAACGCTATTCTCTATTTATTAATTATTTTATTTCATTGATTAAATCCCCCAAATCAGCACCGTTGTTGACTTTTTGTTTCAACTCGGACAAAACTTGTTGTTCCTCAACGCTTAAGGATTCTTCGTCAATCTCATTCAAAGACGCGCGCCAATCAACGTTCGTCTCTTGTCCGCTATTTTTTGCCTCGTCAACCAACAATAAAAATTCCTGGAATTTATTATCAGCCAATGGTTTATCCAATGCCTGATAAAACTGAGCGCGACTGATATTCCACCAGAAACCAATTACCACCAATAAAAAAACCGCGGACAACCCGTAAATCCAAATTGCAAAACGTTGGCGGTGTCGTAAATTTCCTTGACTCTCGGACACCCATTCTCGCTCTTCTTGCTCTTCAACGTCGCGGGCAACGGCAATATCCTGGTAATCTTCCAAATACTCTAAAAATTGATGCCTTTGTTTTTTGTTTCCATCACTCATAATTTTATGCTAATGGTTTTAAAATTTTTACAATCACATTTTCATTGACCAACTGACCGGCGCTTACCTTCAAAGAATTTTCCGTCGTATATTCGCCCAAGCCCATTTCTTTGGCAAACGGTTGCAAATCATCAATATCCATATTGGAACCGGCAGTCTTATAATGCATCGGAATAACAATCTTCGGATCAATTTGTTTAATCAAATGCGCCGCTTTTTTGGCATCCAAAGTATATTTACCACCAACCGGAATCAACAAAATATCCACGTTTTCCAAAGCCTCCAATTGCTCACTGGTCAAATCACAGCCCAAATCGCCCAAATGAGCGATGGTAATTTCCTCTGCCTTGATTTTATAAATGACATTCTGACCACGCTCCTCACCCTTACTCTCATCATGAAAACTGGCCATACCCTGCACAAAAACATTTTTAATTTCATATTCCCCCGGAGAATCAATAACCATTGTGCCATTGGTAAATCGCAAAGCTTCAATATTATTATGATCTTCATGCTGGTGCGTCACCAAGGCAAAATCGGCCGTCAAATTAGGTAATTTTAGACCAATATTAGCACTATATGGGTCAATTACCACGCTGACATTTTCACCGTTTAAGCTAAATTGGCATTGAAAACAAGAATGCCCATACCAGGAAAGATTCATAGTCTGATATTTATGTTTTATGAAACAATTATAATGCAAATATCAAGAAAATTCAAATCATTGGCTTGATTAAATAAAGCGTTTTTTAAGCCCTGTCAAGCAGTTTTTTTGTTGTTGCTCAAACCGAAAGCATTTGTTAAAATAAAAACATCATTAAACAAAACTTTATGGAATATTTTTTATTGATTCTAAACGTGGCGGTAGCGATTATCCTGGGCATTGTTCTCTGGAAACTTTTTTCAAAAAAACCGGAAAACCCACAATCCGAGCAATCTTTACTATTATTGCAAAACCAAATCAGTGAAAATAACAAACATTTGCAAACAGAATTTAATCAAGTCCGCCAAGAACTGCAAAACCAATTACAATTTTTGACGCAAAACGTCAGCCAAAACTTGCAAAACAACCAACAAAGTTTGCAAAAACAATCGATTTCCAATACCCAAATTTATAAAGACATCACTGAAAAACTGGCCAAATTGGAGTCATCCAGCAATCAAATTGTGGATTTTTCCAAGCAATTGCAAGATTTGCAAAACATTTTAAAAAGCCCAAAGCAACGCGGTATTTTGGGAGAATATTATTTGAATTTGACCCTGGAAAATGTCCTACCACCGGGCTCTTACGCAACACAACACAACCTTGGCAAAAATGATGAAGGACAGGATTTGATTGTGGACGCGGCGATTTTCATCAAAAATCAAATCATTCCGGTGGATGCCAAATTCTCTTTGGAAAACTACCAAAAATTGATTGATTTACCCGCCAACCACGAAAGTCGGCCGGCTCTGGAAAGCAAATTTAAACAGGATTTGAAAAATCGTATCAACGAAACCGCCAAATATATTCGTCCGGATTTGGGAACCATGGATTTTGCCTTTATGTTTATTCCGGCCGAAGCGATTTATTATGATTTATTGATTAATACGGTGGGCGTCAGTGGGAACACCGGCGATTTAATTGAATACGCCGCCCGTGACAAAAAAGTTATCATCGTTTCGCCGACCACGTTCTTAGCTTATTTGCAAACGGTTTTACAAGGTTTACGAGCGATGCAAATTGAAGAATCAGCTAAAGAAATCGGTAAACACGTTCAAAAACTGCAAAAACACGCCTTGGAATTTAATGACAATCTGGACAAACTGGGCAAACATTTTAATACCGCCATCAGTATTTACAATCAATCCCGTCAAGATTACCGCAAATTGAATAATGATTTAATCAAGTTGGGCGGGGAAAATACCGAAGAAATTGAGCCTTTTCTTTTAGAAAAAACTAACACCGATTAATTATGATCGACAAACTCCTGGCCAAAGAAAGCGCGGAATTTACCATTGAAGATCTTTTGAAATTGATCAAAAAAAACAATAAAACCGCCAATTTGGATAAAATCAAGGAGGCTTATGAATTTGCCAAAAACGCGCACCGCGGGCAGCTGCGCGCCTCCGGTGACCCTTATATCCTCCACCCGCTACTAACCGCGAAAAACCTGGCGGAAATTAATATGCCGGAGGAAGTGATTATCGCCGGTTTAGTGCATGACGTGCCGGAAGACACCGACATGGATTTGAGCGATGTTGAAAAATTGTTTGGTGAAGATGTGAAAAGTTTAGTGGAAGGCATTACCAAATTGGGAAAAATCAAATATCGTGGTTTTGAACGATACGTTGAAAATTTACGCAAAATGATTATTGCCATGGCCAAGGACGTGCGCGTCATTATTATCAAATGCGCCGACCGAATACATAATTTGACCACGCTGGATTCACTCCCCCCGGACAAACAACAACGCATTGCCAAAGAAAGTCTGGAAATTTTTGCACCAATTGCCAACCGACTGGGTATTATCAAATTCCAGGCACAACTGGAATTATTGGCTTTTAAATATGTTTATCCTGAAGATTACAACTGGGTGATGTCAATTTACAAAGATAAAGATACTGAAAAGAAACAGGAACAAATGGAAGCGGACATTGAATTGATTAAAGAAAATTTCCACAAAAACGGTTTAAAATATTTGGAAGTTTATGGACGCAGCAAACATCCTTACAGTTTGTATCGTAAATTATTGAAAAACTATCGCGACATCAATCGTATTTACGATTTAATCGCGATGCGCGTGATTGTGCCGACAATTGCCGATTGTTATATGGCGATGGGTTTAGTACATCAATTATGGAAACCGCTCACCGGTCGTGTTAAAGACTATATCGCGCAACCCAAGGTCAACGGTTACCAATCGCTCCACACCACTGTTTTTGATAACACCGGCATGATTACGGAAATTCAAATTCGTACGCCGGAAATGCATGAAAATGCCGAGCTCGGGGTGGCGGCGCATTGGATTTACAATGAAGGTAAAGATCCCAATAAAAAAGTGGAGCTGAAAAACACCCAAAACAGCTGGCTACAAGAGTTAAAAAAATGGCAACAAGATATTCAAAATGATCCGGAAGCCATTAAAAATATGAAACTGGAAATGTTCAGCAACCGCTGTTTTGTCTTTACACCACGTGGCGACGTCATCGAATTACCGGAAGATTCCACACCGGTGGACTTTGCTTACAATATTCACACCGACATCGGTAATAAATGCGATGGCGCTTATGTTAACGGCAAATACGTCCCCTTGGAAACAAAATTAAAGAATGGAGATATTGTGGAAGTCGTGATAAATAAAAACCGCAAAGGACCAAATCAAGCTTGGTTAAAATTCGTAAAAACAAAAATTGCCCGCTCGCAAATCAAGCAAGCGGACAAAAAAACCAGCTTTTTATCGTTTAATTTGTTTAAGAAAAGTAAAAAAGAAGATAAGTAATTATCTTTTTTTTAAACACACTAATAGCCTCCCGGCTCTTGCCACCTTTTGTGAGTACAAAAGGTGGCACCAAAAAACGCCGCCCTCCTGGTCCGAACGGAAAATTTGTGGCTCATTGTTCGTTCACTCGCCTCCATAAGCCACTTTGTGGCTCGTCGGCTCGTGTCCTACGGAGCACTCCAATTCGCTCACAAATTTTTACCTCCTCGGACCAATGGGCGGCAAAAAAAAATCACATTAAATTATTAAAATCAAAAAGAGCGAATGACAATTCGCCCTTTATCAATGCAAATCACATAAGAATCACTTACAAAACATTCATTTACGCCGATAAAATTTCCGTGATAAATAATCCGTGACGTCTCTCACGTAATTCCCAAATTCAAACTTTATCATCTCTTTCCAGATGCCGAACCAAGTTCGGCATGACAGGTACGGCGTTCCGCTTAACACCAAATTATCTCAACTTCTTAATTAACCCATCCACCTCGTCCAATTCAAAGATATCAATGCTAATCTTTCCTTTTTTCCCGTTCCACTGAATATCAACCTTGGTTTGTAAAAGTTGTTGCAATTCATCCACGCGCGCTTGCACGTTAAAATCAGGCAACATTTTAAGAGGCTTACCGGCCTTTATTTTTTTAACCGCTTCTTCTGCTTGGCGCACCGGCAACTTGTATTGAATCAATTGTTCAAATAACGCTTGACGTTGATCAGGTAAAGATTCCAAAGCCAACAAAGCACGCGCCTGCCCTTCGTTCAATTCACCATCACCAATCGCCTTTTGCATCTGATCCGGCAAATTCAACAAACGTAAAGTATTGGCCAAAGCGCTGCGACTCAAACCCAAACGCTTGGAAGCTTCTTCTTGGGTCAAAGCGAAACTATCAATCAACTGCTTATATGACATCGCTTTTTCGATGGGATTCAAATCCTGACGTTGAATATTTTCAATCAACGCCAATTCCAATTTTTCCAAATCACTGGCCGTCTTGATAATCGCCGGAACTTCCGTTAATCCCGCCAATTGCGCCGCTCGCCAGCGACGTTCGCCGGCAATCAATTCGTAATTGTCTGCACTCTCCTGCGTCAACAACAACGGTTGCAAAATTCCATATTTTTTAATGGAATCAGCCAATTCTTCCAACTCAGCGGATTTAAATTCACGACGCGGCTGGTAACGATTCGGCTTGATTTTGCCAACCGGCACGTGACGCACCTCTTCTCGCGCCACGCTCTCTTCAATTTCAGCGGCTGAACGTTGCAAAGGCGCGGTAACACGGCTGGTGGATGAAAAAATCGCACTCAAACCTTTTCCCAAGCCCTTATTTTTCAAACTGGCGTTCATAATTTTTTAGTTTTAATTGTTATTTTTAAATTTTTATTGATTTTCTTCAGCGCTTTCTTCAATAGTTTCTTCGTTATTTACAACATTTTCGCCACCATCTTCCGCGACTAACTGATTTTCCAAAGCCGGCACGTTGATCGGCTGATTACTCAATGTGCTGATAATTTCACTGGCCAACCACGAATAAGCGCGCGCTCCCGGGGAGCCGGCGTCATAATCAGCGATTGTTTGCGAATAACTGGGCGCTTCGCTCAAACGAACATTGCGCGGAATAATGGTTTCCATCACGCGATGCGGAAAATTTCTTTCCAAATCATAACGAATATCCCGAGACAAACGATTACGCTTATCATACATGGTTAAAACCGCCCCCAAAATCTCCAAATCGGCGCGCAAATAAGATTTAACCAAATCAATGGTTTGCACCAACTGCCCCAACCCTTCCAAAGCATAGTATTCCGCTTGCACCGGAATCAACACGTATTTACTGGCTACCAAAGCGTTGATAGTCAACAAACCAAGGGATGGCGGACAATCAATGATAATATAATCAAAATTATTTTCCACGTTTTTCAATTTTTGCGATAAACGAAACTCCCTGTCAGGCAAATTAACCAATTCAATGGATGCGCCCGACAAATTTATATTGCTGGGAATCACAAACAAATTCTCCTGATTACTGGGAAAAATCACATCTACGGCTCGTAAATTTTCCACCAACAAATTGTAAACGCTACGCGCTTCGTTGTCATAAACATCAACCCCCAAACTGGTGCTGGCGTTCCCTTGCGGATCCAAATCGATCAACAAAACTTTATTTCCCGCTTTAGCCAAATAAGCGGCCACGTTTACCGAAGTGGTGGTTTTACCGACACCGCCCTTTTGATTTACCACGGAAATCACGAAACTCATATAATAAAAAATTAGCTGTTAAAACTTTTATTGATAATATAATATCACACTTTTCGGGGTTTTGCCACTGCCTGTCTTGAACAAAAAAAGAGCTCCTAATTGAAGCTCATGAAATATCAAAACACATACGGAGAATGCTGCTGAATCGTGGACTCATCCACTTCCTCGCAGCCCCACAACAAGGCGTGGGTGCGCCAGAACAAAATATCCTCTTGCTTGGCGCGCGGGTCATACAACTCCCGATAAGAGTCGTCCCCGACGAAAGCGCTGATCAACACGTACTGACGGGGGTTTTCCTCGGTTTTCTTGAGGATAATCACCATCGATGAGCACGGTTGCGCTTGCCCGACTTTACAAAAACGACTCCACCCGTTACGACCTTTGCGGATTGCCCACAAAATGTGTTCAGGGGAAACGTCATGCGTGGACACGATGTGGCTCTGACCAATCACTCTCCCCAAACCAACCACCGTCTTCAGAAAATGCATATTCGGCGGCAGTTTCACGCGTTGCAGCGCCTCACGCAAAAGAGGCAAATCAACGTGACAGTGACTGTTATTACGATCAATCACCAACTCGCCACTGCCCAAGAGACCAATCGTTCTGGTTCCGGAAAAAACTTTAACATCACCGGCCATGACCTTACACTCTCCTTTCTCACTGAATTTTTAAAACAAAAAAGAACAATATTCTGGCGGCGACCTACTTTCCCCACAAGGAGTATCATCGGCGCTGATGGGCTTAGCTTCTGAGTTCGGGATGGGATCAGGCGTTTCCCCATCGCAAGTGCCACCAAAATACTGTTCTCTTTCCAGTTACTATCAATTTACAATAATCAAATTTTCATGACTATTTAATACGACATCATCTGCATTGAATCATTTTAACGATTTTTAAAGTGTAATAATATGACTTATTAGTATAGCTCGGCTGAATGCGTTACCGCACTTACACCTGCTACCTATCAACCTCGTAGTCTACAAGGAGTCTATGATATCTAATCTTAGGGACAGCTTCGCGCTTAGATGCTTTCAGCGCTTATCTTAACCGCACATAGCTACCCAGCGATGCTCTTGGTAGAACAACTGGTACACCAGTGGTGCGTCCATCCCGGTCCTCTCGTACTAG
>ERZ795059.4322-NODE-4322-length-13386-cov-6.228940_pt1 | contig 13386 bp, 9 predicted proteins | sample MGYA00375143_ERZ795059 | MGnify/ENA primary metagenome ERZ795059 (study PRJEB30188, sample SAMN05720168) | activated sludge metagenome | isolation source: Anaerobic digester | place: USA | collected 2015-01-07 ... | reverse complement strand
TCAATCCTGAAAATTGGCATTGCCTACTTTGATATTGTGGCAAGCCTGACTGCTTCTTCACTCAACCCAAGTTTTGCCAGGGCATCTTCAAAGGTTACTGTGCCCTCTTCCTCAAGGGCTTGCCTTGCAAGCCTTATGTCCTGATTGTCCTCAAACTTCTCAAGTAACACAAGGTCTTCAATGGGTACAATTGCGGCAATGTCCTTGCCTCTTGAGGAGAAAACAAACCTTTTCTTCCCAAATCTAACCTTGCCAATTATCTCTGCAAGGTTCTCTCTTGCCTTTGATGGGCTCACTTTCTCAACTGATGAACTGCCTGGCATATTTGCACCTCTGTACATAATGTACATATTGTACATGAAAGGTCAAGTATGTAGGTTTCTTCAAACTCCTGGTTTAGTAAACAAGGAAGAGAACCTACTATCTGTGCAACAAGGCTGGCTATGATTCTTCAGAGTGTATAGTTCCGGTGTAGGGTGGCAACACCATAACATTATTAAATATTGCAATATTACTTCAATAAAGCATCATGCTGGAATGGCAACAAACGTTGTATTAATATATATTATTAATGGTGAGAAACAATTCATGTTTTTTGACCTGTGGTTTTGCCAAAAATGCACACCTGAACATAATTTATAAAATGATGGAAATACTGCTGGTTTCACATTTATATGGCTAAATCACCAATGCGTTTTTTTTGCTTTAATGCGTTTTTTTGACAAATATTTTTGAATGCGTACATCCAGTTTTGTATAGAAATGGAGTAAAGTTGCTTGTGATGGTGCTTTGTTTAGATAATCACCTTGCTTGATTAGCATAATTAGACAATGTTGGAAATATTGAAATAAACTCAGGTTGCATCTATATCGTTACGGTGAATGCCAAATATAGCAAAATATGGCATCAAACATAGTGTTTATATATATCCTTACGGTGAGTAACAATTTATGTTCTTTTGCCAATTCACTCACTTCAATTTTACGAAAGGTTATTTAATTGTGATGGAACCTCTGCCGGATTCTCGCACATATAACAAACCCACTTACCGAAATTTGACTGTGTAACACCATTGCACCATTGCTCAAGATAGGCAAATTTTGTATCGTCCTTGTCAGTTTTCTCACCCTTAACTTCAATAATCAAATTAACTCCATTTGTTAGTCTGACCAGGAAATCAGGAAAATAGGATCTGTAAATACCTTTATGGATGTATGGTATTGAGAACCCCAAATGGTCATTTTTTGTCCATGCATCAACGAGTGAATTCCTTTCCAGCTCATAACCAACAGAGCATTCCCATTCACTGTCGTACACAGAAAAATTAATATGATTTTTTTTAAGATCACCAACAACCTCTCGCCTTGTATACCAAGGAAACATCATACTTGTTGATTTAACTGGCAAAGATGGATCTGGTACAGCTTCGATCTTCTCAGAACTGCTTTTTTCAATTTCATCCCATATGTGGTTGATCAATTTTGACATATTCATTGCAATTGTGATTCTTTTTAGGTCTTCTGGTAAACCATCAGGCAGGATTCTAACATAGCCATGTTTAATGTAACTATTTACAAGAGAGACAAAATCTGCAAAGGTTGCTATTGGTTTTTCTTTCTCCTGGTATCGCTCATATTCTTTTTTGGCAACTTCAAACACGATTTTTTGTAATCTGTATTCCTCAGAAAGAGATTTTAAATCTATGGTTTTGAGTTCATTTTCATCAATGCGGCCATCCTTAAAAACACCCATATCAACAAGTTTTGGTGTTTCAAAAGCATTAAGTACAAATGGCGTTGCATCCTTATAATTTATCGAAAGTTTGTCCCTGAAATAGCTGTTGATTCTGGCAATATTTGGCCATTTGATCTCTTTGTCAATTTTATTTGGATCAGGTGCAATTCTTATTGGGGGTGTTTTGGGTATTTCATCATCATCTGTGCCACCATTACCCTCAAACGGTAGAAATTTGAAAGGTACACCAAACACATTCACATACTCAGGCTGTAAAAATCCATTTTTATCTACATCGTATGTAACCCTTCTAAGACCCCTGCCAACAACCTGTTCACATAAAAGCTGGCTTGTAAATGCTCTAAGACCCATGATGTGTGTTACAGTTTTTGTGTCCCATCCCTCAGACAGCATCCCAACAGAAATTACGTTCTGGATTTGTTCACCCAATTGACCAACTTTGCCTACTGTGTTTACTTTTTCACGTAATTCAAGAGCCTGCTGTTTTTTTGATTTTTTTATTGGTACAGCATCATCTTCATCAAATGTATCGCTAACAGAAGTTTCAGATGTTCCATCATCAAAATATTCTGCTTTTCTCAATAACTCAGAGTCAATTCTCAATGTTTTTTCTGGATCGCAAAGTTCGTGTATTGAAATTCCCTCTCTTTTATCAAAAGCATTCTTTATTCTTGCAGCGGTTTGAGTGTTGTTTACAACTGAAATCATTACGGGGGGTGTATCAGAATGTTTTTTATCCCAGGCTTTTTTAGTGTCTCTCCAATCATTACCAAGTATATTGTAAGCTTTTGTAACCAAGTCTGGTAATTGCTCATTTTCATTTGCTTTTCTATTTAAATCCTGCTTTACCTCATCATCCATATAAATATGGTAAAGCCTAGATTTGGAATCTTTTGTCAGTATCGAATCGTCCCTCACAACAACTTGTGGTGTTTTTACCAGTCCCGATTCAATGGCATCATTGAGGCCAAAATCTGAAACAATCCATTGGAAGAGATACTCTTCCTCACTCTTTTTGCCTGAAGGCCAGAAAGGTGTTGCTGAAAAATCAAAGCAAGCCCTGATTCCAATAATTTTATTTATTCGGTCCAGGCCATCAATCCATTTTGTAGCCTCTTCTGCAGCCTCTTTATCAGGATGCTTGATGTTTGATGGCACTCTCCAGGCATGATGTGCTTCATCATTTATGACCACAATACCATTTGTTCTTGAAAGATCCCCCAGGACCTCCCTAACAAATGCAAAATCAGATTTGGCACCTCGCTTGTCAACACCCTTTTTCTTTGAAATCTTTTCATCATCTTCAAATGACAGCTTGTGCCAGTTTTCTACAAGTACTTTTGCCTGATTTAGGCGGTCCCTCATCGTGGGTTGTACAATGTTGAATTTGTCGTAATAGTTTGAAGTACTGGAAGGCTTAAGGACATCAAGCCTTTCTTTGACTGTGAGATTTGGTGCTACAACAAAAAAATATTTGGAAAACCTGGCATCATTAGGATAGGCAACTTTATTTAAGGTTTGCCAGGCAACAAGCATGGCCATCACAACAGTTTTACCTGTACCAGTGGCCATTTTTGAGCAAAGTCTGGGGAATGAACCACCATCACCGATGAAACTGTGCTTTTTCGATTCGTTGCTGCAAAGAATGCTCATAAGATCCGTGGATGAATAACCTTCAACTTCAGTTAGCCAAATAAGCGTTTCTATTGCTTCAATCTGGCAGAAGAAAAATTTGTTTGGCTGGTCAGGGTCCTGGTTTTTCCAAAAACTGAGCAGTTCCCTGGTAATCTGTGTTATCCCTGGGTAATCGCTGGTTCTCCAATCGCTTATCCTATTTCTGATGTGATTGGCAAGCCCAATTTCTACATAGGTTCCAGGATCATTTGGATCATTTGTACCTGAAGCAACAACATAACCGGCCGGCCTTCTTCCTTCAGCAAGCACAAATTCTCTTGTGGTTTCAACAAATTTCCAGTGTTTCCTGGGTTCTTCCCATGGTGTGTTGACAATAAGCTGGCTAATAAAATCAGGCATGTTTCACCTCTATTGACATTTCTGCAAATTCACAAGATAACATAACCAATCCGTAACCAGTCGGGGGTTGTTGGTTCTTACCACCGGGGCGGCATCCATAAGACCGCCTTTTTTTATTATGAAGTAAAAACCAGTACATTTTATCAATCTTTTGCTTCTTCTCCAAAATGGTTTCTAGATTATCCACGATTTATGGTATAAAAAATATATTTGTTACCGTTCATCGCAATCAATTATCTTCAAGCTTTCAATCCCCCTGTCATCAATGATCTTGATTGCGATCCTGTCGCCAGGGACAAAAGGATTGGAAACGGTGCCAAAAAAGGACTGCATTTTCTCCTGGTTCAGCTCTGCCTTGAGTGTTTTTTTAAGTTTTGCCCAAGCTGAATCTTCACCAGTGAGAGGAAAGAAGATTTGTCTTGGAATGATGCTTCTTCCATCATAATCAGTGTCAAGCATCCAGCAGGCAATATTGTTCTTTCCACCAGATTCTATTGTTCCCTTGACCATGTCATAATAGTCAAATCCAAGGACTTCAACCCTGTATTCACCATCTTCCTGTTTAATCAGTTCAACATCGGGCGAACCAACAAGCCAGAAGCTTTCATTTGAAGAACGTTTCTTTTTCAGGTCTTCAGTTTGAAGGTCCGGATTCATGGAAGCTTTTAGAACTTGAAAACCACATCTTGTTGGATCTTCCTCATCAATGTCTTTTGCCGCTTCCGGGTCAAACTGGAATGCTGTGAAAACAACTATTGAAGGCTTCGGAAAAATTGTGTGGGCCTCTTCAAGCGCAAGTTCAACCTGTTTTTGCTCAAGTGGCATGTGCTCAGGCCCAAATGAAAAGGCCACTTTTTTGGATTCATCTCCCTTTGTCTGTCCTGTTGCATGAATGTGTTTGTAGGGAGTAATTTCAATAGAAGCCAACTCAATCTTCTGGCCAGATTTCCCCCTGATTCCAGTTTTCAGCAACTCGTCCGTCCATTCTTTCATACGCAGGGATTCACCCTCACGTGCAAGACCGCTGTCAAGATCTTTTTGGTCATTTGATTCAGTTTCATCAAGTGACTGGACTGTTGGTGCTGGTACGGCCTCAACTGTGAAAGGACCTGTCACCCTGACCTTGGTTTTGTCAATCAGTGGCTGGTCATAAAGAATTTCCTGGTCTGCCCTTCTTGCAATAGAAGCGTCCATCTCTTTTTGCATCTCACGTTTAAGTTTTCGAAACCTCTCAAAAGGCTCCACGGTGTCTTTAGGCCAGTCCTTGGGCAGTTCAAAAGGAACTTCCCATTCCTTGAGTTCACTAACACCTACATCCCCTTTTGAAACTTCTCCTTTTGAATTCATAGGAATTGGTTTGAAAGAGGAATTTACAAAAGCCTTGTTCAGGTCAGAAAGAGCCTTTTCAATATGCGGATGGTGTTTGTCCCAGATTCTGTCAATCTCCTCGTTGTTGGCAATGGATTTAAGGGTGATGTGGGGAACGGTTTTGTAGAAGAAACCGCCGTCCACACCCAGCTTTTCGTCCTTGAGGGTATAGTAGTCAAACATGGCGGTTGTTAAACGTTGTCTAGCGATGGCAAGGGCAACACGGGAGGTGTCGCAGGTGATCCAGCGTCTCCCCCATTTCTCGGCACAGAAGGCTGTTGTGCCACTGCCACAGGTGATGTCCAGGACCAGGTCGCCTGGGTCCGTTGTCATGAGGATGCAACGTTCAAAGACTTTTACAGATGTTTGGACAACAAATACTTTATTTTGTTCAGACATTTGTTCATCCCAAATATTATTATACTTAATAAATGGGAAATCGTCTGAAAACCTTTTGTATCGAGGAGTATTACCAACTATTCTAATTCTATCACTTTTGTTAAGTCTTTCGATACCAATCTGATTTGTTTTCCAACTCCCCGAAGACGTTGTAAAAGTATGGCTATTGAATATAATTGTACCACCACTTCCCGATTGACTTTTTAAATCACCTAAAATGTAATCATTTGAAGGAATAGGTTTAATTTTAAACAAATCATTGTATTTACAATTATTATAATTCTTCGAAAACCAAAGAATATAATCACCACATTTATCTAACAACAAATTTCCTAAGCCAGATGTTGTTTTATATGAAATTAAACTTACAAAGTTTTCTCTCCCAAAAACCTCATCCATGAGGTTCCTGACCAGGTGCACGTTCTCATCGCTTATCTGCACAAAGCAGGAGCCCGTATCTGCGAGCAAATCTCTGGCCAGCAGAAGCCTGTCCCGAAGGTACGAAAGATAGGAATGTATCCCCAGTTCCCAGGTGTCCCTGAAGGCCTTTATCTGTTCCGGCTCACTGGTCAGGTCTTCGTCTTTGCCATCCTTCACATCTCTCTTGCCCACAAAGGGCTGGAAATTGCTCCCGTATTTTATGCCATACGGTGGGTCAATATAAACCATCTGCACCTGCCCGGCCATTGCCTCCTTTTGTATGAGCGAGTTCATCACAAGCAAAGAATCGCCGGCTATCAGCCTGTTTTTCCAATTCTGCTTGTGCTTGTAAAATTGAATTGCTTCTCGAAATGGTTTTTTCTCAGTTGCTTCAAAAAGCCCATGACTATATTCAACCGTACTCGTAGTTATGGAATTCAGGACCGAGCCTGGGCTAATCCTTTCATGTATATGAAGGGACACAACAGGCACATCAAAACTTGTTCTTTCTGCCTTGCCAGCCCAGTTCAGAAACGGGTCCTGCATTTTTTGGAGCTTTAAAAGATGACCCTTTATTTCATCAATGGTATCTGAAGAAAGGGCGTCATTGAGCAATTTCTCTACTTCTGCCCTGGAAGAATCAAATTGAAGCTCAGGATCAATGTGTGGATCAAACGAGTACTTTTTCTTGGAACAATCAGAATCATTTGTTGAATTCACCAGACCAACATCTGGATTGTTCAATCTTCCTGAGTTTATATGTTTGTAATCTTCTATCCTTTTACCCATTTGTTACCTCCAGAAAATCTAAAACCAAAAATTGGTACACGTAATAAGCACAGTTTTATTATTTTAATTATTAAAGATTTTATTATTACGTGTACCATGAAAAGAGATAAGAATGAAAATATAAAAAAGGGTATCTCAGTTAGATTCAAGTATTTTGCTTGAAAGACAGAAAGTTGTTGACTTTCCACGTATACCCTCCATTCTCATTGTTCCCTTTTTTATTGAAATTATACCACGATTTTCAAGGGAAATGCAAGATTTTTTGGGTCCAAGCTTTGAGTTTGGATCAATGCCGATATAGGTTGCAAGCTGGCCATAGGAACAGAAAAACTCGAGTGTGTTGAGTTGATGTGCGATTGAAACAAGAACCCTGAGTATCTTGTCAGGCTGTGAATTGCCATTGATTGTGTTGTAGTATTTGAAAAGTGCGGGTCTTATTTTGAGGTTCCAGATGTTATGAAGTGTATTTTCAAGGTATTCTTTCCTGTGGTGACCGTACTCAATATAGTGGCCAGGAGAATATTTTTCAAAGATGTCGTAAATTTCATCGGATGAATAACCGCAAGAGTCAAGCCTGGTTATTATTGCAAACTCGGCCTCAGAACGTGAACTCCAGCTGTGTTTGTCACATCTCAGGTAGTGACCTTTGGGGTGGTTCTTCAAGATTTCAAGAGTACTGAAAACCCATGGTTCTACATTTGTCTTGAAGTATCTTGGCAAGGGGCTAAAAAAGGCTGAGACCAGATTATCATTGTATGTCGTGTAATGGGCTATGTCGGACCAGTGAATGGTTGGAAGGTCACCAAAACGAATATAACTGTCACCTTCCCAGAAATATCGGTGATCATCTACCTGAGAGTCTGGAATAAGAGAATAACAATTTCTGAATCTGGCTTCTCCCTTGCCAATTGAGCCTTTCCAGTTTTTGATATCGATATGTTCAGGCACAGAGTCAACTTTGACGAAGTGATGCCACCCTCTTTTTGATTTGCATTTTGGGATGTCATGCAGTCCAAGTTCGTCAAGCCTCTTTGAGATGAATGATTCAGAGACCAGATCGTCGCTCTCAAAGTCTGCGAGTTTTCCGGGACCAAGCCGGATTGCAATGTTGCAAGACTTTGGAGCATTCTGCCAGAGCTCTTCGACAGGTTTGGTTTGCCATCCAGGTGCAGGCGGAAATTTTTGTCCTTGCGGAATGGGCAATGTTTCTAAACCCAGCTCATCATAAAACTTGTGAATTTCTTTTTGTGCCATTACCAAAATTTGAGGCAATAGGGTATTGACACGACTATTCAATGTAATATACTGTCAATCATCGTAATTCATCGACAATCAATACAACAGTCGTTTAAAAGAGGGCCCTCTGCAAAGGGCTTTCTTTATTTTATACCCCTGTTACGTTTGCCCAATAAGACCTCCTTTCCATATTTGATGATTGATACTATTAATGTTATTTCCTATAGCACCTCTTTTCAATAGGTTTAAATTATTGCATTTAAATATTCAAAAGAGATGTTAAATACTATCTTTGTATTTCTTCAGCAAAACGAATATAAAATCATTTAACTTTTCTAATTCTTTTACAATGTCCTGGAGTTTTGATTGTTTAACAGATTTATAATCAAAACCCTCAAGATGCGCAAACATTTTTTTGCTTGTATTGAACAAACTTTTATATGAAGCTCCTGGTTGGTTTTCACCTTTTTTTGTTTCAACAAGTTCTTTTGTCTCGCTTACTGACAAATCCATTTTTTCAATCAGATGAGCTATTTCAATTTGTCTTTTTATGTCATCCAGTTTTAAAATCTCACCTGCATGTTTTGGTGTGAGAGGCCCATTGGGATCATCAAGCATATTTTGGACCTCTTCTGGGAGTTTCAAAAGTCTAAGCCAATTCAATATTGTTGCTTTACTTTTGCCCAACATCTCGCAGATTGTATTAACGGTTAATACAATCTGGCTGTTAAGCCTGGCAGGATCCCTTTGTGCTAGAATCATTGTATTTATTGCTTCATCGATGGACAGATTGTTTGCTTCGAAAAGTTTTTTTAAAGCCCTGGAACGTTCGATTGGAGTAATGTCCTCACGTTGGAGATTTTCTGCAATCTGGATGTGGATGCGTCTTTTGTCGTCAAGGCCTTCGACTATTCTTACCGGGACAAATTCCCAGTTTAGCATTTGAAGGGCACGATATCTTCTTTCACCAGCAACAAGTCTGTATTTTTCTCCAAGGGGTTCAACGATAAGGGGCTGCAGGAGACCATTTTTCAAAATAGAGTTGGCCAATTCTTTGAGTTTTTCTTCTTCGAATTTCTGCCTGGGTTGCCATTCTGGGGGGAGAATTCTTGAAATTTGTATGTCATTTGCAGGTGAAACTCTTTTCCCTGCAAGAAGATTCATTACATCAATCTGATCTCTGGACATCAGAGCCTCCCTTCGATAGATGCTGATATTGTAAAGGTAATATGGCTGATAAAAAATTTATCCACAAAGTTTTCAACAGATAATCCACAAAAAACAAATATTTGACAAATATATTGTCAAAATAACAGTATACAAATGACAAAGTATAAACTTCCAATGTATTTTGAGAGAGTTTACCCATTTGAAAGGATATCCCTTGTTTTGTTACAGACATAGACATGTGCTTTTCCACGCTTCCCCGCCCTGTCTACAATCATTTTCTGGACCATTTTATCAATGATGTTGTTGACGGTCTGTTTTTCAACGCCAGTTTCGCCTGCTATATCATTGACAGTAAAAAAGGGGTTGTAAGCAATGTAATCTATGCATGACCTTAGAGAGCTGGTGGTATGGACCTTGGGATCACTCTTAAATTTGCTCAAGATCTCTTCCTTTAGGAAAGTAATTTTATTCCAGAGCGAAAGTGCATTTATGGCCTGGGCTTCAACACCTTTCAGAAAAAATAAAAACCAGCCATCAAAATCTCCTGTTTTTGAAACTTGCAGTAATCTCTCCATGTATTCTTGTCTATTTGATTTGAAATACTCACCTAAATGAATAATGGGGAGTCTCGTTATTCCCCAATGGCAGAGAAGGGTTGAGATAAGCATTCTACCAATTCTTCCATTACCATCTTCAAACGGATGAATTGCTTCAAACTGGTAATGTACCAATGCAGCCCTAAAAAGAGGTGGCAGGTCATCATTGTGATTTTGAATGTATGATTCAAGGTTATCCATGAGATCCTGCATTTGAAGAGGTGGGGGAGGAAAAAAAGTCATCCTGATTGAGTTCTGGCTGTTCCTGAAAGATCCTGGATTTTTGTTCTCTCCTCTTTGGGAGCCTTCCATCAGCAATCTGTGGGCCTCTTTTATGAGACCCAATGTAAATGGTCGTCCATCAAGCAGTTGTTTGTATGAATAGAATAAAGCATTAAAATGGGCGATGTTTTCGTTTAAGTCATCGTTTTGTTCAATAAGACCGGCACTATAGCTGTAATAATCATTAAGTGAGGAGTGCGTCCCTTCAATTTGTGATGAAAATACCGATTCTTTTTTAAATAGTATATTGACTATTGTTGCTCGAGATATTTCTATTAGATTATTGTTTGCCTCCGATATTTTTGTCATTGCTTTATGGTAGGGTTCCATGTGATCCCAACTTGGGGAAACTTCAATTGGAAGTGGCGATGGAGAAAAAGCATTCACTTTCTTGTTGCCAAAAGATGAATCTATATAAGCGCCAGGTATTATTGTCATCTCCTGCCCTTCACCCTGTCTACAAGTTTCCAGTAATCATCAGCACCAATTGAATTTGGGTCAAATTCAAAAATTGGTTGGCCTTTTGCTGGTGCTTCAGCTATTTTTGAATTGTAATGAATTGGATCGCAGATTTTATCAGAATAGGCCGTCTTTAATTGTTCGTAAATTTCATTGCTTCTCTTGACTCTGTTATCAAGAAACGTAGGTAATATATATTTCAGTTCAAGGTTCTGCTGGTATTTTGCAACAGCATCAAGGTTGTCCTGGAACTGGACTAGACCCTGGACAGAAAGAACTTCCAAAGAGATCGGAACCAATACCTCATGAGCAAAGAACAAAACACAGAGATTCAAAATGTCCCAACTCGGAGCAGTGTCAATAATGACATAATCGTATTTGCCATTTAAGGGTTCTAATGCCACAGCAAGCGCAAATTGAGGTTGATCGAGATTTTTTGAAATGCTAATTTTTGTTGCGGCCAATGAAGAGCCACCTGCCAAAATATCAAGGTTTTCCCTAGCTTTGTAAATAGCATTTTCAAGGGATATTGAATTACCAAGCACATCAGATAAACCTGTTGGAGGTTTGACACCTAAAAGTGGAGCAACCTGCCCCTGGGTATCGGTATCAATGACCAGAACTTTGTTTCCAGCGATTGCCAACCCGGCAGCCAAATTGACCGCTGTTGTTGTTTTACCAACTCCACCTTTTGACAGAGCAATTGCAATTTTTCTTACTTCACGTTTGCCAGAGCGCTCTTTTATTAATCGATCAAGTTCATTTTCTGGAATCCTCCAGATGCCACCCTTACCAATTTTTACAGCTTTGATGTAGCCTGCACGACACCAGTCTTTAATTGTTTTTGGAGATAATCCAAGGATTTGAGCGGTTTCTTCTGGTGTTAATAGTTTTATATCTGACATGGTATCCCAAAGTATACCAAGGAATACTTAGTTGTCAATATTAAATTGTTTCCAAATATTATACAATTATGACCATGATAAATCACATCGTTGGCATTGGCATCTTTCGCAATTATCACATTTAGTTTCACATTCACATGATTCACAATCTTTTTCACAGAAAGGCCAAATACAGTATTTCATATCATCATTATCATCTTCTTTTTTTGAATACATTAGATTAACTATCCCTTTCATAAACTACCTCCTTTCTTATTTGATATTGGTAATACAATGTTATTATTTATCAAACGATATAGGATATAGTTAGCTTCATCGCTTTTTACAGATAATTCATTCTCAATCATTTGTTTGTTAATGACGGAATTATTTGATAAAATGTTGAATAGTTCATCATCTATAGGAACCCAATTTTTTCTTGAAGAAAAAACGATATAACCAAATTCCTCTTTCCTATATTCATTATCGCCAATAATATAATTATCATCTAAAATAAGATTAGTTTTTTTTGCTGAAGGTTTTTTTGTAAGTATTTTTCTTGTACACATTGGATCTTCTGAATCTAGACTTCCATACATATTTTTAGAATATGTTCTACAGCCACCTTGGCAATCATATGGGAAAGCGTCACATTCTTCCTTACAATATTTAGGTACGAAAACATCATTTCTATAATCATCCATAAGATCCCATGCAGCTTTTAACCCAACATCAAGAACTGAACCATAATTATACTCACTTTGAGGACAAGGTCTTAATTGTCCAGATGAACCGATAATAGCACTTGAACATCCTGCACCACAACCTCTATAATGAAAGTGCTCTCTTTGTTTATCAGAAGTAAAACCACAAATAGGGCATGGAGTTAATGTATCTATTTCTAAATTTAAATTATCATGTGTCCAAATAGTATCATCAAGCATTTTTAAAACATCTATGTGGGATAAATTGTAATCAAGAAAATTTCTATTCCATGAAGGATAAGATGCTCTGGTAACACAAAACGTGTTACAACCAAGATCTTTAATAAAATTTGCAGTTGACTTTATTGTATTTAAATTAATTTTAGTAACAACCATACTAATTGATATATTAAAGTTATTATTGATTGCATATTTAATACCACTTACTACTTTATCGTAGGAGTTTTTTACACCTGTAATGACATCATGAACTTCTTTTATGTCTGATGGGAATGAAACTAATATACTGTTTATACCAATATCTTTTAAAATATTTACATGTTCATTGGTAATCGATGATAAATTTGAATTAAGAGTCATTTTAATATTAGCGTTCTTTAATTTTAATAGACAATCATAATATTTATCAATTACAAATAATGGTTCGCCACCTGTCAAACAAATATCAAATATTTTATTATTAATTATTTCATTAGCAATAATGTTTTGTTCTTTGCTTTTAAGAAAATCTGGTAGAATTGAAGTATTAGCACGCCAATAATTATAACAATATATACAATGATGGTTGCACCACGATGTAAGTTCCCATTGAATGCCTATCGGGGCACTTAGTTTTTTATACATATTTTGTGTGTAACTGATTTTATCAAAATGTCAATCCTCGTTTATTGTCAATATTAAACATATATTAAATATTTTGATATTGCATCCCCCGTATTCCTGAACAACCTGTCCAGCTTAATGGCAACCAAGTTACAGGCAACTGGTTCACCAGGACAAGAATGAAATGTTCCATTTTTAGATTGTGATACATCATTGGCAATGACACACTTGTTAGCTTCCAGAATGCCGTAATCCTGGGCTGTTTTAGGGGTGTTATCAGACCTCTGCCACTCATTGCCCTCAGGAGTACCAGAACGTTCAAATTTGGGCCCTTTCTGAAGATCATTTTCAAGAGTTAATTTGGGGTTCTTGCCATTTCCATTGTGGCTGGTGAGTGACTGGAGTACAAAACCCAGTGATGCGAGTGCAGACAACCCACCCGGTCTC
>ERZ795059.4321-NODE-4321-length-13390-cov-6.464867_pt1 | contig 13390 bp, 20 predicted proteins | sample MGYA00375143_ERZ795059 | MGnify/ENA primary metagenome ERZ795059 (study PRJEB30188, sample SAMN05720168) | activated sludge metagenome | isolation source: Anaerobic digester | place: USA | collected 2015-01-07 ... | reverse complement strand
CACGATGACGCTGCTTGTCTTCCACGAGATCCGGAATCGAAACGCCGTCCCAATCATGCGCCATGGCATAAAGCGACCTGTCTATTACGGGCCATAGCTTATCTTTCAATTCAACAATCTTAATAACCCGTTTACGTTCCTCTGCTAAAAAGACAACAATCTTTTTGCCTTGCCACATTGTGAACCATTGTAAAATCGCATAATCCGCATTATCACCTTGAAGCTGTCCGAATATCTTTGTGTCATCGTACCCTTGCGCTATCTGACGTGCCGCCACGTTGTCATCAATCTCGGAACGTGAGTTTTTGTTCTTTAGGTTTTTAAGATTAAAGAACCCTTTTGTTTCTTTCATCTCATCCTTAGTCATGCGCACCTGTCTGCCAAAGAATCTGGCTGAACCAGTGCGCCTCGGACCACGACCATTAACAGATACAGCATTCGGATCACGCAAAAACGTCATCGGGTCAATCACTTCCGGCACTGGTACTTTCAAATCCCTATCAAAATCCGAGAATAACAAAAGACCTCGCCCAAAAAACAAGGTGTCCCAGTCCCAATCATAGTCAATTTCATCTTTACCCATGTCCGCATAGTCATAGAGAGCAAGATTATTAAGGTTTTCCGCTACTTCCATGTCCCCACGTTCACGTGGTTCAAACTCAACACTCAATCTGTCTTCGTAAAGTGAAGCAAGAATCGTCTGGTGAATCGTAAACAGAAGCGGATCTCCCACCGCTTCGGCATCACGTTTCTGATTATTGTAAAGTTTTAACCGTGTTTGCCACTTGTCCCATTTCGGTTTTATAAACTTATAAGCAAGCTGATATTCTTTTTCAACTTGCTCTACGAGTTTGGAATAATCTTTTTCGTCCTGCTTGTCATCAGGCTTAGAATCGACATAACCAACGTCGGCGGTACTCTCGGCTTTAGTCCTATCTTGCTTTTTAGGCATAAGAGAGTGTCATTCAATGCTAGTATAGCATGTTTTTTTTAATATGGGTCAAGGTTCGTCTTGTTTTGTACCACACCTCCCGCCGCATGCACTGGTCTTTCAACGAAATTAGGTTCAATAACCAAACATCTGCCCAAGTTTTCAATCATGTGGTCATCTTTATCGACGGGTTTTTCTTTCGGCATGTGAAAGTCCGCCTGCTTGCCCGTCCACTCTTGCCACCTGTAATGCTCTAATTCCCAAATATGCCTGGAACAAGTATCGAAAAACAAAACTTCTGGCGCTTTAATCATGTTACCGTTTACTTCCGTATAGTCCAATGCGTCGGCAATACGTCGGTCCGAGGCTTGTCTGTGTTTTGTGGCAGGATGATAGACCAATCCCAAGCGTTTTAACTTCTGCGCCAACGATTTGTCCGTTCCCTCTCTATGACTATCCTCCACAAACGCCGCCGGATCAGCGAAACGACGCACGACACGATACTCACTTGCCTTTTTCTTGATACGCTCTGCCAATTCTTCGTCTGATTTGCACTTGATATACAACTCGTCAATCACAAACTTAGTGCCGTTCCTATCAATTGCATACCACGCTATTGCGTCCGGATTGCGTGGATGAGGGTCTAAAAACTCCATTACGGTATAATCATCATAATTAACCGCAAACGGTCTTATAACGTGAATTTCCCTGCTGAATCGCTTGAATATAAGACCTGTAAGGTGTTGGAATTTACCATAAATACGAGCCTGCTTGTCTTCTTCATCGTACTGACTGATCATGCGCTCAATATCTTTCGTTTCCAAGAATCCACGCACACCCTTTTCCTTTGAAGCGGACCAAACATCCGCCTCAATGAACGTGCGCAAGCCTTTTTCATTGTCGGGGTTGGCGATAATGTCATCGTAAAGCCACGCTGAACCTGTAAGCGGAGTAGCTGTTATCCAAATAATCCCACCACGGCGCATACGGGATACGGTTGCCGTGAATACTGAACGTGGAGGCGGTTCATCCAGCCATGCCCAACCCAAAGTTGTTGATTCGAACTCTTTAATATCCTGGTCAAAACTCATGATGTCGAACTCAAAGCCCGTATCAGTTTTCCATTTGTACTCGTATGCCTTGCCTGCCTTGTTGGTTGTATATCTTCCCTCCGGAAACCACTTCTTCATTTCGGGGATAATAGCTTCTTTGATTGTTGTCGGATCTGAAATGATACGACCCTTTTTAAGATAGATCCACTTCTTCCAGAGCGGTTGTTGGAAGAACTGATTTCCTACGGGCCAGAACAAATGCGCCAACATGTTTATCGCCAAAGTGGTCTTACCAATACCATTGGCGGCTGAAAGTAACGTAATAAAATACTTATCGCTTCCCACGAGATTAACAAACTGCTCACCTTTCCCAGTGGGTTCAAAAAATCTATACATCTGCCGATTAACTCGGTAGGCGTATTCCTGTTTAAGCATTCTATCTAAATCGTTCACACAAAATACTTTACAGCATCCTCCCAGTTAGTGAAACGAATGCCACGGTCATCAATGTATGCGATTGCAGGCGGTTTTTCGTTGGTAATGACGTGATAATGCACCTTGCGACGGAATCCCCACTCGTCCAACCAAGCCTTAATATCACGCATACGCTGTGCAATTGTGTCTGCCTTGAAACGACTAAGAGCAGGATTAAGCCTCGCCGTATGAATTACAACCTTGTATCCGGCTTTAACCAGTCTTTCCATAGCCTCTAAAGCTCCATCCATTGGCGGATCATAAAGTGAACCGTCTTGCCAACCGTTTCCGTAGGCGTGAATTACGCCGTCCAAGTCTATTGCGATAACTTTTGTCATATTAACCTTTCTTAAAATTAGATTCGCCCTCCTCAATAGCTTGCATGAGTTCTTCATCACTCATTTCCTCAAATGGACGTTTCACGCCAACATCAAGCTCCTGCGCCGCATAAAGTCCTTTGAGTTTATACATCTTGTCCAGTCCGTCCGCCCTGGCTCTCCAATTCGGAGCAAGGAATACGATAAGTTGTGCGCCTTTGAGAACGGTTCTGCTTCCAAGATACATACAACCTGCCGATTCTAACACTTTCTTCATCATTGTTTCCGGTAATGCAACGTGTAGGAACAGGGTTTGGATATTTGACGCTTCCATGAGTTCAGCATGACGGCGCATGATGTCTTCGTTGCTGTAAAACACATCCACGAGTGCTAAGAAGTCATTACGAAACGCCGATCCGGACTTAACAACCGAGGCAGAATAACCCGCCTGACGCAATGCTTCGGCTTTGGATCTGCAATACGGCAAAAGCGCCGCCGCTTTTAACTGCTTATTGGTGATTTTACGGCTCCGAGGCTTGGGAACAAACTTGTTTTTGTTGCGTTCATCCCAAACACGCTGGTGTCTAGGTATCTCACTCTCATACACAACATCATCGACGTTGGGTATTTCTCTTTTTTGCTTTCTTGGCATAGTAGATGACTTCGATTAAATGTTTATGCTTGCTTATTTAACCAAGCATTGAGAGGGTGAATCCCATGCAAAGAGCGAATCGAAGCCATGTATCATGCAAAAAATCATAGTAAAAGTTAGTGCCAGTTTTTGAGTTAGAGATACTGGCAAACTCTCAACAAGTAGCATGGGGGGAATGCTCCTCGTTGGCTAAGCTGCGGACGTGTTCAGCATCAGCACGTCCCTTGAGTAAAGCTCAACGTCTGTAATTGGTATCCGCTTGCGTTGGAATTGAACATATACCTCGACGGATAGAACGCCGTCACCTGTTTGGCTTCTGTTCGATTGCTCCTGCATACGCCGTAGCGTTTCCAACATCTCCATTGAGAACTTGAGAGGCTTCCCGTTGGCTGACAGTAGAACCACGAATGCTGACGGTCTTCCCGTTAAGTGTGTCTTCATGTTCTTTCTCCTTTCGTTTCTTTTCGAGAATATCCAGTTCTGTACACTTGAGTGAACAGTAGATTGAGTAAGGTGCGGCATTGTTTTGGCACTGCTTACGGTAGCACTTCATCGTGTAGCCTCCCTCTCCAGCCGAACACGTCGGCGTTTAGAGATGATCTCCTCGACTACCTGTTGCTTCCAGATGACTTGGCAATCGAGGCTATCGCAGAGGTCAACGCCATTGCGACGAGTAGCAGGGCGAGTACAGACGAAGCAACGTGCATGATTCTCATCTTTCATCTAAGCCTCCGTCTTATGAACTCGTAAGCCAGCACGCCGAGAACGGCGATTGCTAGAGTGAGAAGTTTCCAGCCGATAGACACGAGGCTTCTCCTTTCCTTTGTTGCGGTAGTTGTCCCAGTACTCTTTCCAAGGTATCCACTTACCCATTGTACACCTCCACATCTCGCATGTATTTTATTGTGAAAAGAACGCCTACATATTGCACGGTTACAACCTCGTCTCGCTCTTGCTTGCGCTTGAGCGCGGCTTCGTTGCAGTTCACTGTGACAACCCTATCGCCCAGATACCGTTCGGTTACTTGTTGTCCGTACATGGTTACTCCTTTTTCATCCCCCGCCCCCATCCATGAGGACAGGGGATATTATTAGTCTCCCACTCTTACGAGTGAGGGCGGAGGGTGGAAAGCCCCAAGCGACTGCCAAGCCCATATCATCTTGGCTTTTTTGGGTGTGAGAAATCGCTGAATTTCGTTCAGAGCTACCACCAATGGTCTGCACAAGGTTAAACAGATTGAGGGTTTACGCTCCGTGCCTTGTTGCGGTATAAAACCGCTTGGGATATTCCAATTTAATGCTTTGAAGCACCCACCCCTCAAGCCATGAGCTTAAGAGGGCGAAAGAATCAAAAGCCTTTTGACTTGTTGTTTCTCTTGGCCTCCCATAACGGGAGGGGTGGATATTCCAATGTGTCTAACTAGCCACATTCTAGACACATTTTAGACTAATGTGCTTGTTTACAATTAGGTTAAAACTTAACATAAACTTATAAAACTATTTATTACTTTGCTAAGTTAAGCTATTTTAATTAGGTTAAAAGTTTACTTGCTTTCATTTTGCCAAGTTATAATTTCCATATTTTATCTCTTAATAATTAGTCCTTTTTTGATCTTCATCCCCTCAACCGAAGTTGAGGGGTAAATATATTATCCCCATTCTTGGAATGAGGGGACGAAAATCAAAGCTATCCCAGAGGCTTATTTATCGCCTCTATGACGTCATCAATGCCTCCAAGGATATATTTGCCACCTTTTTCCTCCCAAGCTCTCTGAAAGCGTTTTTGAGCCTCTGATTGCTTGCCAGAGCCTGCCTTTACCTCGATCTGATACACTTTGCCGTCAATTATGGCTGTTCGGTCCGGAATACCGTGGTAACTCCGTAAGCCTGCTGAATTGGGATAGTGAAATGCGCCGATGATGTCCAGGTACTCTTTTATTGCGACTTTCTCAATGTTCTCTGGTGTAGGTTTTGGCATAAAAAGATGCGATACTTATGTTTACTTAGCCCTAACTATTGCGATTATACCAGTTTTTTGTTCTCACCGCAACCCCTCGTTATCCACCTAGCGCAATTTTGAGCCTCAAAAAATCCCATTATCTTCAACATTTGCCACAATCTCACTCACTTTCTCCAAATTCTCCTGATCCTTGCGCCTCATCAAAACTCCTCCAATCTCTCCCTTGAACTCCGGTTTCTCCAACTTCCCAATCTTCTGCACATTCATCAAACAATCCCAGTAAGGCGTATCCAGCACAATCTCATTTCTCGCAAGCGGTTCTTTCACATTCTCAATCCTCTCCAACATCCCAAACCACAAACTCGCAAACTCTCCACCCTCATTCAACCTGTCCAACACCAAACTCTTTAATCGCAAAATATCTTCCTCCGTTTCCACGTCCGCCAATTCCCCGTAAGACAAACCCACCAAATCCCAAAATCCCTCCTGATCCTTGAACACCTCAATCTTCGGTTGTTTCACCACATCGCTATACCTCATAACCTTTGTCATTATTTTTAACCTCTCGCAAATAAGCCAGCGGATTCTTAATCACCTCTCCGCTCTCCCTCATCCACTCAAACGCATCGCTCGTAAAATCATTTAGCATGTCCAGCTTCGCAATCTCAATCCACTTGCTCCTCACCTTGCGCCACTTCTCATCTCGATCCTTTTCCTTGAACGAACCCTCAATCAACCTCTTCCTCATCTCTCGCTCCGGATGACACGTAATGTACTTGAGATAATAATACGCTCCCACCACCTCCTCCGTCTTCCGGTTAATCGACATGCCCTCCATATTCAAAAAACAATTCGGGTACCAATCATCGAAGTCCTTGAAGTCCCCTCTCATCGGAAATTCAATCTTCGTCGCCACCCCTTGGGGGGTAGGGGGGTTATTCTTATCATTCTTATCATTCTTACATTCTTTAGTTGTTGTTATTTGTTTGTTATTTGTTTGTTGTTTGTTTGTTAGTTGATTGTTAGGTTGTGTGTTAGCATTGTGATACAAGTCGTATTTATTTACCTTAATTAAGGTAAATCTATTGGTTGTTTTGATTGTTATTTCTTGTGTTGATTTTAGCCTTTTTAGTGAAGTGCGAATCTGCTGAAGTGTCAATCCACTTTTTTGGCTTATATGCTTCAAACTGGTTATAAAACTTCCCCTCGGAACGACCTGATCTTTCCAAGTTTTATCCTCTATATTTGCCATTAAAACAAGTACAATAAATAGCCGTGTGGTGTTGTGGTCGTCCCACCACTCCCATTCCTCAATCTTCCGCCACAACTTGATATATCCTCTATGCATAATAAAAACTATATGAACCTACCTACTTGCTCCAACCCATCAATAGGTTGCGCCGGTTGATTACGGCGTAGCAGGTAAGCTCGTATAGTCTTACTAAGCATTGATGTTTTGAGCATATTGAATTGTCTGTTTATCGCTGTTTATCATACAGCGTGGCGAATTGCTGGTAAAGTTCCTGACCTCCCTTGTCCCATTCAATGAACTTTCCGTTGTTATAGTCCAGGAATATCTTGATTCGCTTATTGCCTATCGCATGACGGGATTTTTCGACCTTTAAGACGGTATAAGGTTCATAGACGGATTCTGAATCCTCCGTGCGCTTTTGCTTCTTCCTGGGACGATCCAGCACCATCACACACGTTGCGTCTTGGGAGATGGCTGACGTGCCTTTCAGCGTATCAATACTGGCTTCTTCGTCCGAGGATATTTGCTTCGGCTGGACCGCTAGAATAATCGGCGTTTTGTATTTCTTGGAGAATAGGCGCATGTCCAAAACCGTCTGCTCCACCACTTCACGCTCATTCATCTTCTCGGCTTTGTTTACAAAGAACCGCAGGTGATCGAAGAAAAAGGCTTTTATTCCCCGTTCCTCAATCATTTGTTGCATTACCGGCACGCACGTCTGCCTGAATTGCCACCTGTCCTCAATTACAGGCAGAAACATCGGCACATCTTTCATCTTTTCAATCGCCATTATCTTCTTTGACGGCGGATCCGATTCCTTTAAGTGCCTGGTTTCTTCCGCCAACTTGGAAAAACGATACAATCCCAACTCACCCACGCTCATTTCACCGGAGAAAAACCCAACGGGTTGTCCGGCTTGCGCTAAATCATACGCCATTTGGATCATAAGCCACGTTTTGCCGGTGCCTCCTCTGGCGGTTATGACTATAAAATCACCCTCCTGGATATCATTGATTGATTGTCCCAGCCCCAGCGTAGGCAATATGAGTTTTTGTTTGCCGATATTCTCAACATGCCCGAATTGTATCGCCTCTTTGAACGATAGTATTTGCATAATAAAAACTCATAAGAGCGAATAAACGTGCCTCAACCCAACGATAGGTTGCGCTGATTTTACAGCGTCGTTTACTCGCTCGTATGAACTTATTAAGATCGTTGTTTTAGGCATATAAAGCGTAAGATACGCATTGTCATCCGATTCTACCATGATTTTTCTTGTACATCAATTCGTGGACCTTCTCGATTACCCACGGGAGCGCCCATGTTTTGCCCATGATTTGCATGAACATTCCCTCGTCCTGCCTGGCTGGAAAGTCGTATAAAGATCCATTGGAAAAGTGGATCTCTATATAACCTCCTCGTTTTTTTACTTCGGTTACGTATGGCATATTTTATAAATTTGATGCTCTTTTTGGCGTTTTACCATATTGGAAAACAGGAATGACTTTATCTTTACCTCCCTCGGTTCTCCACTTGAATTTACCTTGATTATGACATTTGAAACAACCGAACTTATACCCTTTCACACGCATACCCATTTGTCTTCTATACACATAAAATGGCTTCAAACAAAAATCACACAAATCTTCTATCATCAATCTATTTTGACCGTCCAATCGTTTTTTAGAGTTTTCAATACCTTGTTGCTCGGCATCGTTTTTCAAATAATCTTTGGCGGGTATAGCGTTCGGACGCATAGTCCCATGTACTCTTCTTATTGACATATTTATTTAAAAAAAGGTTTATCCGGCGCACTCACGTCCATGCCTTGCAAGTCATTGGGACGCTTGGCTACTCGGAACGGTCCATGCACACGCATTTTCCAGGTGAATAAATCATAACCCTCCGTATAAATCCCCGAATACTGCCCAATACTGACCACGAGCGCAACCGTGTCCTTGCGAAGTGTCCAGCTTCGTGAATCGGGTATGCGCTTGTAAAGCACAAATCGTGGGATCATTCCTTTACGCCATGAGAGTTTAAGGAATTGCCACAATGAGGCTTTGGTGTGTTGCACGTTCATAGTATTTAATTTATTCTTTGAATAAGTTTCTAGCTTTATCTATTATTTTACCAACATAAATGTTTTTCTCTTGATCATCTCCGCTAACCATTTCTTCTTTCAAAAAAGATTCTAAATTTTTTATTTTTGATTCAAAATCATTTACAACAACATAAAGTTCATCTAACTCTTCAATTGAAACAACTTCTATACTCTTATCTGTAATGTTTTTAAGAAAACGCACATTTTTTTCATTGGGTGAGATTATCTCATATTGATCTCCAAACTCAACCACTGTACCTAATGGATATTTATTATTATTTTGCATATTACTCATCAAATAAAACATTAAATTGTTTGCACTGCTCTCTTTGCCAATCGGCAACAAAGAACTTCTCGTATTCTAACTCTTGATTTTTCCATTGTACGCACTCGCCCTGTTCAAAACGTGTTACGCCTTGATTGATGGCTTTGAAAGTTACGAAGCCAAATGCGCATGTCATCGCTATAGCCAAAAGTATTGGTATGTATTTCATAGTTGTAGGCAATATAGTGTATTAAAGGCTTTTTCCAGGGACGTGCCAGTGGCTACCAGCACGCCCTGTTAGGCTAGGTGATACATGGGATTATGCATCTATGATGTGGGTTGATAGTTGCGTCAACCCATCACATAGAGGCTCGACTTTTAATCCGTGAAGATGGAGTAATGGTCGAAATAAGGCGCATTTTGGGAGGTTTCCGTGGCAATGATTTGCGCTAGATACCAGTCCCGAATTGCCTTTTGTGCCTCATCGTCCCGTTTGCCTTTAGGTGATTCGATTCTGGTCTTTTCGTTGTTCATTGCTTTCCTCCTACAACACATTGTGCAACATGTTGTATAAAAGTCAAGCCTCTACTGTGGATTATTTTTTTAAGAACTTCTTTACCTCTGTTTCGGGGATGTAATAAACAACCTTACGCTTTGCTACTGCTTTCACCTGTTTGTTCTTGATGTAATACATCACCGTTGTCGGGTGTACTCCCACCGCCCTCGCAAACTGCCTCTGATTCAGAAGCTTCACTTCTTTTAGCTTTGACATATTGTAATAAGTCTTCGTATTTAGCGATTTGCAATTTAATGTAATTGCTCGCACCCTCCATTTCCTCCTGATCTGGTTCGGGGATTTCCGGCACTTGTAATTTAAGTTGACCTTTCTTTACTTTATCACGCCACTTGTTGCTCATCTTGGATATTTTATCCATGACATACTGGTTGGCTTTGGTTCGAACGATGAAGTCTTTAATACGATTCGGAGTTTCCAATACCTCGTTATAGTCTTTGATGATTTGTTCCAGGTGCGCAATTTCTTTATCAGTTGCCAGTTTTAGTTCGCTTCCCTCTGGGAGTACGACTGGGCTTTCTTTTTCTAACATAATAATCTATTGCGGAATTGATGTGTGAACACGTGTTGCCGTATATAAACGCTTCGCAGGTACATTCTGCTTGGATTGTTACCTTATGCGATAGCTCTTTCCGGCTCTTGCTCCGCATGTTCACTTGAATTAGATTCCTCATAAATAGGTGTGGCGATTAACGCATAACCCAATGGTCTTTTTTCGGTTTCAACTTTGTAACCCTTGTTGCGCATGAGTGATATCCATCTCACCGCCAGCGACCTCTCCGGATCGCTGACGTGGATTGTAATTGTGTTCATAAGCCTTAAAAAGGTATTTCCTGCCCATTTTCGTCCAGCGTTACATTCTCTCTCTTTTCTTCGGGCTTGCTTTCCGACAATGAGAAAGTATAGTCTGGGTGACTTTCCTTTTCCTTTCTGTCGTTCTTAAAGATTGCGAAGTTTACATCGGACTTGCCAGCGACGATTGCCGCCAAACAAGCTACCAACACTTCACTAACTCGAAATACTGATGAAATGTATTGAACACCGCTAGAAGATGTTTTCTTCCAACCCGAACCGATATTTTTACTTGCCATATTATGATTTCTTATAATAATTATTAGTTAATTCTTTATCACGTTTTTTGATTGCCAGACACGCCAGGAACACCGGAGCGTCCGCCTCATAATCTGCGTCCGTATATTCGTGCATGGTACATTCGCCGGTTTCTTTATCGAAGTGGAGGATCGCTGTGCCGTCCAGTTTTTCGCCTGTTTCCTCCTCGTATGCCAGGCGGTATGCGGATAGCTGATAGCGCATTTCGTTATAAACGCCCTTGCTGGTTTTATAGTCAATCAGTATCTTTTTGCCGTCCACGGTTGCCAAAACATCGAACATGCCTACAAAGCCGTGATTCTTGGAGTAGATAAATCGCTCTGTGGCATGAAATTTGACGTGGTGTGCCGTGTACCAGTCCAAAAACGCTTGAATACCTGCATAGACCTTATCATCTGCGTCTTCGGGCAATTTTGGCGCTTCTACGCCTGACAACATGGCTTCGGCAAAGGTTTCGGCGTACGCATGAACCATTGAGCCAATATCCGCCGCCTCCTCTTTCTTGATTGTGTGCTGTTGCAAAGCCTCCTCGATAACAGGATATAGCTGTTCTTTGGTATATGGTCCGTTCACCTTTTCCAAAAACTCCCACAAATGCGTTCCGGCTAAACCAACCGCCCAGGGAATAAGGAAACGTGATTTATCAATCATTCCCGTGGCGGAGGTAACAGATACAAGGTATGTTTCTTCACCCTCCAACTTGTATCTATGGCTGTTTGGATAGAACGTGATGTTTACCGTTCCATTGTAGAGGGATTTTTGTTTGGTTTCGGTCATATAATCTCTAACATTTTCATAAACAATAATTCTTTTGCGGTTTTATTACCTGCGTCCGCCATTTTTTTCAAAATTGCCATGCCTTTTTTGTCCTTTTCTTCTTTAGTCCGGTTTTTTGCATTGGCATTGAACTCATCAATGTCCCGACGGATCTCCGCACGCATTTCCGCACATTCTTTGCTTCCGCATTTTTCACAAGTTTCGGGTTCTTCTTTGGCTTTTTCTTCAACCCTGGTCATGTGTCCTGCTTCAATCAATGCCATAACCTCATCAAGAAATAATATAATGCAAATATCTTGATCAACATTAACTGTAACAAAAGTGCATGAGTTGTCTTTAGAGCTAAAATCATCAACAACTAAACACAAACTACCTAAATTAAACTTTTCACCTTTTTCAATTTCCAATTTTTTAATTTGTAACATATTAGATAAAATCTTCGTTATCGGCTGGTTTGGCATTTGCTTTTGCTAACGCCTCTTCCGCCTTTGATTTATTAGTTTCCTTTTTAGGCTCTGCCTTTGGCTCCGGCTTAACCTCTTTACCGTCAAACTCGTCCTCCAACTGCTTAACTACTTTGCACGCGCATTCAACTTTAGCTTTTTCTTTCGGATCGGCAGGCGTTTGTTCTTTCGCCCATTTATAATTCTTTGTTCCGTGGATTGCTTCAACGATGTTTGTGTAGTTTGGTTCGATTATCGTGCCAAGCTGTCCAGTCCTGTCTTTAGCTCTGAACTTATCGCTTGTTGGATCAACCAAAATAACACGTTTAGTTTCTTTGGTTTCCGGATCTGTTTGCACGGTCATATAGCCCACAATGTCCACCATGTTGATTAAGTCGTCGGCAAGTTTGGTTTCAATAAGAGGCTGTTTGATTTGCCTGTCTTCATCTTTGCTGGTTTCAACGTGCGCTACGATTAGAACATGAAGTCCAATATCACGAATATATTTTAACTTGTCACGAAGCGTATGTTTCATAAAACCCCAACCAGCCATTGTAGGATTACCGTCGCTTTGTTTATATTTTGATCCAGGCAGAGCAAGTGTATATCGTTTTAGTTTACTCATTAGTTCACCAATCGGATCAATCACTATGGTTTCGTAGCCGTTCTTTTTGGCAAGCTCCACGGCTTCACCAAACTCGGTATAAGAGTTTACGCCGGCTACATCAATCTTAATTCCACGAAGTCCGAGATACTTTGTGCCATTCTCACAATCTATGAGTAACGGCTTGGGTGCGGTACTAGCAAATGTCGTCTTTCCCACACCACCCTCTCCATATACAAGCATGACTATTTTCGGCTTGTATGTCGGATCGGCTGTGTTTATAATTTGCATACTTAGTCTTTTTTATTAAGTAAATTAAAAGCTCGACCTTTCTGCATATTGTATAACACATTGCACAATATGTTGCAAGCCGAGCTATGGGAATTGTTTAGATTTTTACCAGCCGTCGTAGTCGGGCATTTCTTCAATGATAACCATATTGCCCCAACCGTGATTCCAATTAAGCCAACCGAACGTAGAACGCCAAACCTTGCCAAGCAGGGTTGATACATAGACTACACGCCCCTCAACGGGAGCATAGACGGGCTTGCCGTAGTCATTCAAGTCATTACAATCTATTCCAGGATGATAATACGAACCGCTCCTGGAACGAACGTACTGCAAAAATGCGTATCCGGCATGCGGTCTGCTATTGCACATGGGTATGCCGTTTTTGATGTATGGTGTTGGATCTTTGAAAATGGATTTTACAAAAGCCAAGCTCCAGCCGTAAACGTAGAAGAACCAACCGTATTTTTTGGTATTGAAAATATCGTAGTGCAAGTGTGGTCCGGTAGAAGCGCCGGAAGTACCACACACGCCGATTTGTAGATCGGAAGAGCACACGTCTGAACTCCAGTCACACCATCCAATCTC
>ERZ795059.4315-NODE-4315-length-13399-cov-5.737860_pt1 | contig 13399 bp, 9 predicted proteins | sample MGYA00375143_ERZ795059 | MGnify/ENA primary metagenome ERZ795059 (study PRJEB30188, sample SAMN05720168) | activated sludge metagenome | isolation source: Anaerobic digester | place: USA | collected 2015-01-07 ... | reverse complement strand
CAAGAATGAAAAAGTTTTATCGGTTTTTTTAACTGCAGGGTATCCTAATAAAGAACAATTTGAGGATATTGCATTAAATTTGCTTAATGCAGGTGCGGATATTTTAGAGATAGGAATACCGTTTTCCGACCCATTGGCTGATGGTCCGGTTATTCAATATTCTTCTCATATAGCTTTGCAGAATGGGGTAACTGTAAAAGATTGTATTGAATATGTAAAAAAAATTAGAATTAAAACGGATAAAAAACTTATTTTTATGTCGTATTTAAATCCGATAATTGCATACGGTGTAGAAAACTTTATTAAAGATTCATTATCAGCAGGAATAAACGGATTAATAATTCCCGACTTGGTACCTGAAGAGTATGTAAATGTGTTGGGGAAAAATACTGATAGTATAGACATAATTTTATTAAGTACACCCAATACCCCTGCCGCACGTTTAATAAAAATTGACCAATTAAGTGAAGGATTTATTTATTTTGTAAGTGTTAACGGTACAACCGGAGTAAGAGAACTAAATGACCCAAATATAATTATTCCTATTGAAAAAGCGTATAAAACAATTTCGAAAAATAAAATGCTTGTAGGATTTGGGGTATCAAATAAAGAAAGTGTAAAATTGCTTACAAAATATTGTGATGGTGTGATTGTAGGAAGTGCTATTGTAAATAAATTAGATAAACCTAACGGTACGAAAGAGGCAATAGAATTTGTAAAAGAACTTAAGCAGGCATGTTTTATCAGTTAAAATTCTACCTCCCATAAGGGAACAAAACCATGCTTTTTTATTATTTTTTGCCCTTCGGGACTAATTACCCAATCAATAAATGTTTTAACAGATCCTTTTGCACTACGTGCGGTAAAAAAATGCAAGTATCGTGTAAGAGGATATATATCGTTCCTAATATTGTCTTCGGTAGGGGGAATGTTATTAATCTTTAAAGGTTTTACTTCTTCGTTTTTAACAAAAGCAAAACTACCGTAACCGATTGCATTAAAATTTTTATTAATTTCGGTAATTACGCTTTTGTTTGTAAAACGAATTATTGCCTTATTAGTGTAATTGCTATCATTTAAAACGTGTTCCTTAAAGTATAAATGGGTTCCGCTATTAGGGGGTCTATTAATAACAGTGATATTAGCTTTATCACCGTTTAAATCTTCCCAATTTGTTATGTTTCCTAAAAAAATATTCTTCAATTGATCTGTAGATAAAGAATTGATTTTATTTTCATTGTTAACATAAATTATTATTCCGTCTTTTGCTATTAGATAAAACATTCCTACAGAACCGTAATAATCGGCAAGCAATTTAGTTTCGTTCCCGCTTGGCAATCTACTGGCAAGTGCAATATCCGCTTGTTCTTTTATTAAAGCAGCAATCCCTTCTTTTGTACCGCCGCCTTCTACATAAATTGAGATATAATCATGAGTTTTCATAAATTCTTCTGCAAGTACAGTTGTTAAACCAAACATTGTATCGCTTCCCTTTATACGAATAATTTCCGTTCGGTTTTGCGAAACGGAAGAACAAGAATTAAAGAAGAAAAGTATTATGAGTAAAATTGATATCGTTAGTTTATTTTTCATCTTTTTTCTGCCCTGGAGCGTAAGCGTTCTATTAAATAGAATACTCCTTCGTTCCATTCGGGTTCATCCATTGTGTTATCTAAAATATTAATAAAATCTTTAATTATATTATAATGTTGAATAAATGCATTAAAATTTATTGGCTGTGATAAATCGTCAAAAGGGGAATGATATATATCGTTAATATATTTTAGGTATTTATTTAATCCTTCTTCGTAAGAAAGATTTACATAATTTATAGATTCCGAAATTAAAATAGAAGGAATGCCGGCATTGGCAAAACTTATTTGGTCGCTACGGCTATATGCCTCGGATTGATAAAAAATATCAGGAATTTTATCAACGGAAAGATTATTCTTTTTTGCGGTTTGTTCCAAAACACTTTGTAAAGAAGAATATTCTGCACCTATTCCGATAATTCCTTTAACAGAATCGAACGAAGAAATACCGTCTATATTTATATTGGCAATTGTTTTATACAAAGGAACAACCGGATTTGTTGTATAATAAGCCGAACCGAGTAGCCCTGCTTCCTCACCCGTAGTTAAAAGAAAAATAATTGAGTGCCTCGTTTTTTCTTTGGAAAAATAATTGGCAAGTTCTAATAAAGCAGCAACACCGGCAGCGTTATCAAAAACTCCATTGTAAATTGAATCTCCTTTAACTTTCTCTCCTATTCCCAAATGGTCATAATGGGCGCTTACTAAAATAAATTTGTCTTTTAAGTTATTATCAATTCCGGTTATTTTTCCTATTATATTTGGTGCTAAAAAATCGCGCCTTTTATATGTACCGGATACGGAAATTTTTACGGAAAGAGGAAAACTATAGATTTTATGGTCTTTTGTAAGTTTTAACACATCGTTTAATGAATATTTGGAATTATTAAATAATAATGATGCTTTTTGAAAATTTATTATCATTCCTAAGTTAACACTTGAAGAGTAAGCTAACGATAAATGTTCAAATGAATACGTTTGTTTTAAATAATTCCAAGCAGCAGGAGTGTTATTTAATGGGTTAGGAATAATAATGCATCCTCTCGCTCCTTTAGATACAGCTAAACGCAATTTTACTGCTAATGAAGTGTAAATAGTTTCTTTTTTACCTTCAAAAAAAGTAATATCATCGCTACTCGGTTCGCCTTCTAACATAACAACAATTTTATCTTCAACATTAATATTTAAATAGTCGTTATAGTCGTACTCGGGGGCATTTATACCATATCCAACAAAAACTGCATCTAAAGTTCTATTTGATGAAAAGTCTTCGCTAATTTGGAAAATTAAAAAATCTTTGTCAATAAAAAGCGTATCGTTATAATTAGAATTGGTTAAAATTAACTTAGAACTTAATGAAGGCTTATAAGCGTGCATTGGTATATATTGGTAAAAAGTACCGTTATTGCCAGCGGGCATTAAATTAGCTTTAAAAAATTCTTCTGCCAAATATTTAGCTGCTAAATTTCCACCGGTTGTTCCTGTCCCTCTTCCTTTAAATAAATCACTTCCCAAATAGTCAAGATGAGTTCTAATTCGTTCTGTTATATTATTTTGTGCAATGCAAAGGTTCGTAAATAAAAAAACAAAAGCAGCTAAATATTTAATCATAATTAAATTATTTTTTTATTGATAAATATAATAATTATTAGTATCATTTAATAATAGTTTAACATATTCTTATTTTATTACAACAATTAATTTATATAGTTAAATTTCGGGGGAAATATGAAAAAAATATTTACAATTGTATTGTTGCTGGTTTCATGTGTTTTTAATTTTGCACAAATACAAATTACAAAAATAAGACAAGCAACTTTTAAAGGAGATTTAAGGTGTTTTAGTTATTCTGCAAATAAATTATATGTTGTTGGATATAACTTAGGGGTAGTTAGCTTTGTTCAAAAATCGACAGATTATGGAACAACATGGGAAGATGTTTCAGGTGGATTTGCTTCGGGTGATAATTTAACCGCCATTTCGTTTGCAACCGAAAATTTGGGATTAGTTGCCGGTGCTTCCGGTGTAATTTACAGAACTACAAACGGAGGAAATACTTGGTTAAATGTTAGCCCCTCGGGTATTTATAACGGCGGCATTAATAGTATAGTAATGCTTAATAACCAACTTGCTTATGCCTGTGGCTCGGCAAATGGCGGATTTAATATCATAAAATCTACTGACGGAGGATTATCATGGGCAGGTGTTAATACAGGCAATACCAATACAATGTATAAAATGAATTGGAGCGATTTAAATAATTGTGTAGTTGTTGGGGCTTCTGGTAAATTTTTAAAAACAACCGATGGCGGAAATACTTGGTTATCTGGAACGGTTACAGGTTCAACTGCCGCATTATATGATGTTGTTAAAGTTGATAATAATACTTATTATGCAACCGGTACAACGGGAATTTTTGCAAAAAGTACTGATGGCGGAAATACATTTTTTAAGGCAACAACAATTGCTTCAACAACATTTTACGCAATAAATTTTAAAGATCTTAGTAACGGAGTAGCTTTAGGTTCAAGCGGAGTGGCATTTAAAACTACAGATGCAGGAGTTAATTGGTCTTTGGTTGATACTTATACAAGTGAAGTTATACGCACTTGTTATTTGGTTAATAATATTTTATTGGGCGGAGCATACCGCAGCACTTTAATAAAATCTACAGATTTTGGGTTAACTTGGGTAAATCTTGCCAATAGTTCTCGCGATATATACGGCATAAATATAGAAAACGGAACTGATAATATTGTTGTAGCTGCTGATAGAGGTGAAGTTAATTACTCAACAAATATCGGTATTACTTGGGAAAAGACTAACTTTACAACCGGAGATATCCTTTACGATGTGGTTAAATTTAACAATAATATTTATGCTTGTGGGCGTGCAGGCGCATTTTTTGTTTCAACAAATACCGGGCTTTCATGGCTAAATAAATCAATAGGTACATCCACAACCCGTTTGTATAAACTATTCTTTTTTGATGCCGAAAAAGGATATACCGTAACAAATGAAGGCAAAATTCTTTACACTACAAATGCAGGTACTACATGGTTGGAACATGGGGTATTTTCCAATACAACTTTGTACGATATTTATATGCTTTCGCCTACAGTCGGTTTTTCGTGTGGTAGCGGTGATAGACTGTTTGGAACTGTTGACGGATTAAACTGGACTCATGGGGCAATGGCTAAACCAAACGGACAAGTTACAGGCATTTTTATGCTTAACGAACAAAAAGGATATATTTGTGGTGAAAACGGTGCGGTATATAAAACAACAGACGGGTTTAGAACCATTCAACTCTTAACTGACACTTTGGCACTTAACGGTAAGTTAATTCATGATGTTTTTGCCTTTGACGAAAATAATGTTTACGCAGTCGGTCAAGGGGGAATTGTATTAAAAACGGTATCTCCAAACCAGATGAATATTATTACAACTTTGGATGAACAACAGGATTTATTGGATATAGCCAAATTTGACGATGCTTCATTATTAATAAGCGGAGCGAATGGCTTAGTTTATAAAATAAGTGATCTCTCCATTCCGGTTAAATTAGTCTCTTTTTATGCGGAAATATCAGCCAATAATGTAATTTTAAATTGGAAAACCGCAACCGAAACAAATAACAGCGGTTTTGAAATACAAAGAAAATTATCCAATGGCAATTTATGGCAAAAGGTTTTGTTTATTAAAGGAGAAGGTACATCAACGGAAATTAACGAATATAATTTTATCGATCATAATTTGTTACCAAATAGCTATAATTATCGCTTAAAACAAATTGATTATGACGGTTCGGAAAGTTATTCAAAGGTTATAGAAGTAAATTTAGTCGAATTGCCTTTATCAATAATGCTTGAACAAAACTATCCAAATCCGTTTAATCCTAAAACCAATATAAAGTTTTCAATACCCCAAAAGCAATTTGTAAGTTTAAAGGTATTTAATATATTAGGAAAAGAAATTATTACATTAGTAAATGAAGAGTTAAACTCCGGGAATTACTTAAAAGTATTTAATGCTAATAATTTAAGCAGCGGTGTTTATTTTTTTCAGTTGCAAGCAGGTGAAACAAGATTAGTTAAAAAAATGAATCTAATTAAATAGTTTAATATTAAAAGTAAGCTATAATATCAAGATTTATGCACCAATAAATTTGAGGTGAAACAAGATGAAAAAAATATTGTATGTAGAAGATTTGATAATGGCGGTTAACATAGTAAAAAAAATGTGTCAAAACAAATACGATGTTCATCATGCATTAAATGTAGAAACGGGTTTAGAAAAAATAAAAACCGAAACTTTCGATTTAATATTATTGGATATTAATTTACAACAGCCAATGGACGGGTTAGTACTGGCATCAATTTTAAAAGATGAAAAGCTATTTGAAAATAAACCGATTATTTTAGTAACTGCATATCAATTTGATTTTGATTCACAAGAATTGAAAAATTTAGGACTATCGGGTTATTTACAGAAACCATTTACCAAGTCAGATTTATTAACAATATTAGAAGACTTTATTTAATGAATAATACCGATACAATTATTAAAAAAATATTTGAACAAACCGAGTTAAAATATATTATTACTAATTCGGTTTTTGAAACCGTATTTTATAGTAAAGGTTTCGCAAATACAGTAAATAAAAAATTTGCATGCGGAATAAATATATTTGAAATATTAGATGTTGGAGATACTATCGATTTTATTGATAATATTAAAAAGAGGAAAAAAATTAAAACAAGAGTACAAATATTTGGAGAATATAAAAAACATCTATGTATAGCAAGTAAATATTATATTAAAGAAGAAGGTGAATACTACTTGTTTAATTTGTGTGTATCTGAGGAACAAAATAGCATTATTTCATCTCAAATGATATTGGACTCCATTCCTATGCCCGTATTTTTTGAAAATGAAATAGGGGAAATAATAAATTGTAATATGGCGTTTGAAAAATTAATAAATAAACCGAGAAATACAATATTATCTACTAAAAATAAAACGAAAGCTTTAATTAATGCGTGTTCGGTATCGGGAGAATCGAATAATAATTTACGAGTAGTGAGGGAAGAAAAAATAATAAAAAACAGCTCGGGAGAAAAAAAAGTTTATGTTCTTGTAAAATCTCCGTATTTAAATAAAACCATGAAATACGGAGGTAAGGTAGGAGTATATAACGATATTACAAATGAAAGGCTAATTTATGATAAATTAATTATTAACGAGAATAAAACAAAAGAAGCCGAATTGCTTTTTAGAAATTTGTGGGATGATTCGTTAGATGGATTTAGACTTGTAGATAAGAGAGGAATTATTAAATTAGTGAATGAGGCATATTGTAATTTAGTTGCAAAAGACAAAGATGAGTTATTGGAAAGGAAATTTACAATTGTTTATTCCGAAACTGAAAAGCGTATTTATAATAAATTTAAATTAAGACTATCAACTAATGCTATAAAAGAACATTCGGAAGATTTTATTAAATTATGGAACGGCAAAGAAATATGGATGGAATCGTTAAATAAAATAATATATATAAAAGGTATTCCACATGTATTAAGTATATTTAGAGATGTAACCAAAAGGCACGAAATTGAAAGTGAATTGAAAGCATATCTAAATTACGAATCTTTAATTTCAAAGTTGAACGAAAATTATTTTTCAAATAAAATTGAGAATATTAATGAGGTATTAACAAACAATTTGGAGGTACTTGGCAATTATTTAAAAGTTCAGTTTGTGGGTATGTTTTTAAAGAAGGGGAACAGAATGCAGTTGATTTCAAACTGGTATGAAAACAAAAGTAAAAAGAACAAAACATATTTAGACCACAATAATATTATTGCTAATTTAAAAATATTTAAATTGCTAAATGAGGGGAATATTATTATAATTGAAAAAGACGATGAACAATTATTAAATGAATTTAGAATTTTAAGAAACGATCTAATAAACTATGAAATAGAAATTATTGCAATACTTCCGTTATTTGAAAACGGTAGTCTTTTGGGATATATTGGTATAGAGGGGAATAAAAATAGATTTGAGGAATTAAGTGTAACACTACCTAAACTAAAAAGAATAAGTGAAAACTTTGTTAATTTAGTAATAAGGAATAAAAACTATAAACTTATTAAAAGAGAAAAAGACGAACTTGAAACTATATTAAGTACAATTATTGACGGGGTAATTACAATTAACAAGTATGAAGTAATTGTACATGCAAACGATGCGGTTTATAAAATATTTGGAAAGGAGAAAGGATTGTTTATGGGAAAAAACATGCGATATTTTGCGTCTTTGTTTTTGCAACCGAAAGAATCCGAATATAGAGAAGAATCGATAAAATTTTATGATTTTATGACGTCATTTAAAAGCGGTACAAATTCGTTTACGCTTTTAAATGAAAACGGAGAAATAAAAATACTTAATGTTAGTATAACAAATGTAAATAATTCAGTTGGAGAAATTGACGGTTATATATACATAATTTGGGATATGACCGAAAAAATTAATACTGAAAAAAAAGTTGCGTTTTCGCAAAAAATGGAGGCAATTGGGCAGCTATCGGCAGGTATTGCACACGAAATTAATACCCCAATGCAATATATTAATGACAATAATAGATTTTTAACCGAAAGTTTAAATTACTTTAATAGTTTTGTTAATGAATTGATGAATAATAGTTTTATAAAATCGGGAAACGTGCCGGTTGACTATATAAAACAAATAATAGAAAAGAATGATTTAAAATTTTATTTGGAAGAGGGGATAAGTGCAACAAGCCAATCGAATATTGGAATAGAAAGGGTTATTAATATTATTAAAGTAATGAAAGAATTTTCGCATCCCGGAAAAGTATCGAAAACGATTACGGATATAAATAATTGCATCGATGTTTCAACAACCATTAGTAAAAACGCATGGAAGTATTTTGCTGATTTAGAGTTAAAACTGGAACCCAAGCTACCTACAATAATTTGCAACGCTCAAGAAATTAACCAAGTTTTATTAAATTTTATTGTTAACTCGGCACAAGCAATTGAAGAAGCTATCAAGTTAAATTTTAAATTAAAAGGAAAAATTATTATTGAAACCACAAAAGAAAAGGATTATATTAAGATAAAAATAACCGATGACGGAATTGGAATAAAACAAGAAAATTTAAACAAAATATTTGACATGTTTTTTACTACCAAAGAAGTGGGAAAAGGATCGGGACAGGGGTTGGCAATTTCTTACGATATTATAGTAAATAAACACGGAGGGAAAATTGAAGTGGAATCTAAATATACACTAGGTACAAGTTTTATAATATATTTACCCATTAATTAATTAGGTTGTTATGAATAAAATATTGCTTGTTGATGATGATATAAATATTTTAAGCGGCATTAAAAGAATGCTATTTAAAAAATATCAAATACTTACGGCAAATAGCGGAAACGAAGCTATTGAAATTGCAAAAATTAATAAAGATATTGCGGTAGTTGTATCGGATTATAAAATGCCCGAGATGGACGGTAATCAGTTATTAAGCAATATAAAAACGATAATACCGGATGCAGTACGTATGATGTTAACCGGATATGCGGACATAGATGCATCTATAAAAGCCATAAATGAAGGGAATATCTTTAGGTTTTTAACAAAGCCGTGCCCTACCGAAATATTGGCAGGGGCAATTGACGAAGGAATTAAGCAATATAATTTGGTAATAAGCGAAAGAGAATTATTTCAGCAGACTTTACGCGGAACAATCAAATTATTAATAGAAATATTGGAAATTACTAATCCCTTTGCTTTTTCCAAATCAATACGCTTGCGCGATATAGTTAAAAAATTATCGCAAAATTATTCCGAAACACTTTCAACAAAAATTGAATTGGCTGCCTTATTATCGCAAATAGGTTTAATATCTTTACCGAATGATGTGATAGAAAAAGTGCAAAAGGGGAATACTTTAAACCCTACCGAAATGAAACTTTATTTATTACATCCCGAAATTAGCCAAAAATTATTAAGTAATATACCACGATTGGAAGATGTAGCCTTGGCAATATCTTTGCAAAATAAAAAGTCGAAAGAGTTACAAAGTTTTCCGGACGGGGAAATACCGGAAGATAGTTTAATTATAGCAAAGATATTAAATAAAGCAATTGAAATGGATAACTTTTTGGAGGGGAAAAGAAAGGAAGAAGAAAATAGACAAGAACTTGAAGTAAAAGAAAAAGAAAATAAGAAAAAAATAGTTCAAGACTACTTAAGAATAAACGAATTACAACCCGGTATGATATTGGACTTGGATGTTGTAGATAAAAACGGAGTAATACTGTTAAGCCGAGGACAACTTGTAACAACACTAATGAAACTACGCTTACAAGGGTATCTGGAATTGGGTAGAATTTATAATTTGGTTAAAGTTAGGGCTTATTAGTAATTATTTTTCCATAGCCAGTTTATAAAGTTTTTTATACTTTTTAGCAGCATTATTCCAGCTATATTCGGCAGACATTCCATTAATTTGTATTTTACGCCAAAGTTGTTTGTTTTGATAAATATATAAAGCACGTTTTACTGAAGTAAATAAAGCATAACCGGTATAATCGTTAAAAGAAAATCCGTTGCCGCTATCATCACCTATATGACTATATTCGTGCCAATCGTGTACGGTATCAGCCAAACCGCCGGTTTTTCTTACAATAGGCACTGTACCGTATTTTAGCGAGTAAATTTGATTTAATCCGCACGGTTCATAATTAGACGGCATTAAAAACATATCGGAACCGGCTTCAATTAGGTGACTTAATTCGTTATTGTATCCAAAATATGTTCCGAACTTATGAGGGAAGTTATAATTCAAACTTCTAAACATATCTTCGTATTTCGGTTCACCGCTTCCTAAAATTATGTACTGAGCGTTAAGTTTTATTAAGTCACTCATGGCTTCGGAAATAATATCAAAACCTTTTTGTATTGCCAACCGTGAAATAATTCCAATAACGGGAATATCGGGAGTATAAGGGAGGTTGAAGTATTTTAATAAAGCTTCTTTGTTTTGTTGTTTTATATGCAATGATTCAATAGAATAATTGTAAGGAATAAATTTATCGTTTTCAGGATTCCAAACATTGTAATCTACCCCGTTTACTATACCGAATAAATCGTCTTTTCTTTGGTTTAAAATACCCTCCATACCATGCCCGTATTCTTTTGTTAACAACTCTTTTGCATAAGTTTCGCTAACTGTGTTAATTATTTCACTAAAATAAATTCCGGCTTTTAAAAAATTGACATCGTTGTGAAACTCGACTGGACCACCCGGATAAAAGTATTTCCCCTCAATTTCTGCATTAATAAGTGAACCTTTGGAAAACTTACCTTGGTAACCTATATTGTGAATTGTAAAAACAAATTTAGTTTTATGAAATAAGGTATCCCACGAATAATTATCTTTAATTAATAAAGGGATTAAACCCGTTTGCCAATCGTTACAATTAATAACATCCGGTTTCCATTTAAGTCTTTGAATTAACTCGATAACCGCTTTTGAAAACAAAATAAAACGAACGTCTTCGTCATAATCGTTTGTATATAAAAGATGACGATGAAAAAAGTTAGGATAATCAATAAAATAGATCTCTACATTACTATTTAGTAAATATCCCTTATAATAGTTAACTGCATGAGTAAATCCACCTGCTCTAATAGAAGTTTCTTTAAACTCTTTAAGAAATTGGAGGTCAAATTTATTTTCATCTACCGAGTAGTACTTAGGCATAAAAACTTTTACATTACAATTTAAGCTGCTTAAGGCAATAGGCAATGCCCCTGCAACATCGGCTAACCCGCCTGTTTTAGCAAAAGGAACAACTTCGCTTGCAATGTACGCTATATTCATAAAGCCTCTTTAAGAGTGAACCACCCAAATAAAAAACATTTTCCATATTACAAAAATAATAATAAACTTGCTTATATTTAAGTTGTTAGTAAATAAATAAACAAAAATTTATTGTTAATACAACCTTTTTTTTTAAGAAAAGTCTAATTTATTAGATAAAACAAAAAATATATGATTGAAAGCGAAATTGAATTAATAAAACTAGCTCAACAAGGAAACAGACGAGCATTTGAACAACTAATATTTAAGTATGATAAACATGTACTGAATATAGCTTATTCATTCAGAAATAATTCGGATGATGCGAAAGATATTTATCAGGAAGTGTTTTTGAGAGTATTTAAAGGTTTGAAAAATTTTAGATTTGATAGCGAATTTTCTACTTGGTTATATAGAATTACAACAAATATATGTATTACATATAAAAACAGGAGTAAAAAAGAAATGTTTGACTCTCTTGATTCCGAAATAAATAACGGAGACGAAAAATATTCGGATTACATGCCCTCGGACTCTAAAACAGATGAACTTTTAATAAAAAATGAAACAAATAAAATAATTGAAAATGCCTTAAAACTACTTCCTTCGCAACAAAAAATGGCTTTTACAATGAAATATTATAACGAATATAAAATAAAAGAAATAGCCGAAATAATGAACTGTAACGAAGGTACCATTAAACGATATTTATTTAATGCTACACATAAATTACAAAAAATGCTTGCCCCAATAATGGGAAGATAAAAAGAGGTGAATATGAACTGCCAAAATATAAAAGAATTATTACTACTTTACAGTATAAATGAACTTGAAGAAAATGAAATTAATAATGTTAATAATCATATTTTACAATGTGTTGAATGTAAAAGAGAACTGGAACAATTATTATTAATTTCCAAAACTATTAAAAATAATAAACCTGAAGAAATTGATGAATACGAATTACAAAAAGCAAGATTAAGTTTATTGGATACATTAGACGATTTGGAAAACAAAAAAAGCTTTTTGAGTATTATTAAAAGTTATTTATCTGTTTCTTTTTATAAAAAACTGAATCCCGCGCTTTCATATATTTTTACTTTATGTATTGGCGTATTGCTGGGATTAACAGGTTACGAAGTTATTAATATAAAGAGTACGGATAAAGATATTGAAACGTTAAATATGAATAATGAAAAAATAAAACCGCTAATAGAAAATGTTACTTTTTTAAGTAGTAACCCCGAAACAGGCGATGTTGAATTGGGATATACTGTAAGTAAACAAGTTTATTATAAAGGCAATTTTAGTGACGACGAAACAAAAAAATTAATAGCCATGGCTGTAACCAACAGCAATAATTCCGGTTTAAAAATTACGGGTATTAATGTAATAAATAAGCAAAAAGATAAAGCATATATTAAAGACGAAAAAATTAAAAATGCTCTTATTTTGGCTGCCAAAAGTGATAGAAATGTAGGTGTTAGAAGGCAAGCACTAATTACGTTAGGCAGATTTACGCCGGATGACAACATAATTGAAACATATCTGGAAATTTTAACAAAAGATAATAATGCTGCTATTAGAATTGAAGCAATAAATAAATTAACCGAAATAAAATCGGAAGGATATCAAATAGACGACAAAACAAAAAGTATTATAAGCGAAAGAGCAGAAAAAGACGATAATAAATTAGTTAAAATTAGAGCTGCCAAGTTTATAAACGAGGAGATTTAAAATGGATAATAAAATAAAAATTATTATAATTACTTTATTATGTTTAATAAGCATAATACTTAACGCAGAAGAAAGAGAAGGTGGCGGAGTATTAAGTTATAAAGTATCTAACGGCTCAACTTTGGATATAAATATAATGCAGGGGGATATTAATATTAAAACATATGAT
>ERZ795059.4306-NODE-4306-length-13412-cov-7.720446_pt1 | contig 13412 bp, 8 predicted proteins | sample MGYA00375143_ERZ795059 | MGnify/ENA primary metagenome ERZ795059 (study PRJEB30188, sample SAMN05720168) | activated sludge metagenome | isolation source: Anaerobic digester | place: USA | collected 2015-01-07 ... | reverse complement strand
GGTGCCGTTGGCTGTGGCCAGGGAAGCAGGGATGGTGAGTATTTATTATCCGGCATCAGTCTATACAGATATTAAAGAAAAACTTGAACAGGCCCTGCAGGCCCGTAAGAAAGTAACGATTAAAGTGACCGAGAAGACGACCGGTTTCCGGGAAGGAGTCCTTTCTTTCTAAAATTAACAATGAAAAATATTCGGGCCGGTCCAGCAATGGACCGGCTTTTTTATTTCAGCCGGTTGAAATCTATCGGTTTTTAGTCGCTCAGAAACCACATAAATCAAAGAAACTGCCTTTAGCCCGATCAGGCAGTTTATTATTACTTGCCAGTTAAAATCCAATCAATCTTATTTGTAGAATCAGCATAATACGAAGAATCTGCCTTTAGCCCCAGCGGGGCGACATACAATTAGCCGAAAGGTTAGAAAAGCTCCACTGAGCCCCAGCGGGGCGAAATATAATAGTAATATGATATAAATGCCGCTGGTAACAAGAGAAAGGTGGGATTGTCCGCCGAAGCCCTTGGTAATTTTTTTCAGAAAAGTGATTCAACAAAAAGCCCTCCGTAGCTTTAGCTACGGAGGGCGAATCCCTTCTTCGCTAAAGCTTCGAAGGGCGAAGGTATTTAGCGGATTTATCCGCCGTAGCCCTCAAACAAATCATTCTGAGGAGGTAAATTCAACAAAAAGCCCTTCGTAGCTTTAGCTTCGAAGGGCGAAGGCGGAGAGAGAGGGATTCGAACCCCCGGACCTGTAACAGTCAACGGTTTTCAAGACCGCCGCATTAGACCGCTCTGCCATCTCTCCGGGTGCAAAATAAACGGCTTGCACTTTATCTTCCAAAAATTATTCGCTATTCAAGTAATTTTGTTTCAAATCATTACAATTGAAGCACCTCAGCGCCCTCAATAAGTATTTCTGGAAATACCGGATCCGGCTCGGCGGAGGGATTCTTTTTGTATTCCTGTCCAACTATTTCAACGTGTTATCCCCCCAGGTAACCGGTTTTGTGATTGATTTTGTACAACGTTCACTGAACCTTCCCGGTTATAAAGCCCCGGAAAAAAAGCCTGATTATGATATGCTGGTCGATAAATTCATCACTTCGGTGGATGGATCAGGGTATTCGATCGGGAAAATTGTGGCAATCTGCGGGATGACCATCCTGGTACTGGCCCTGCTCCGGGGATTTTTCCTGTTTCTCATGCGCCAAACGATCATTGTGATGAGCCGGTACATTGAATATGAGCAGAAAAATGAGGTTTTCAGTCATTACCAGCGACTGGATATGGCTTTTTATAAAGCACAGAGTACCGGCGATCTGATGAACCGGATTGCGGAGGATGTCAGCCGTGTGCGGATGTTTACCGGTCCGGCTATTATGTACCTGGCCAACCTCATTTCGGTCATTTCACTCAGTGTGTTCTTTATGTTGAAGCGGGATCCGGAGCTCACCCTCTACGTGCTGGCCCCGTTACCAATCCTGGCCATTACAATCTATTTTGTAAATACGACCATTCACCGCAGAAGTGAAAAAATCCAGGAGTCGCTTTCCCAACTGACCACCAATGCCCAGGAAACCTATTCCGGGATCCGGGTAATAAAATCGTTTGTGCAGGAAAAAGCAATGATGGGCTTTTTTACAAAAAATGCGGAGGAGTTCAAAAAAAATGTACTTGGACTGGTAAAAGTGGAGGCGATCTATTTCCCTTCGATCACATTGCTCATCGGACTCAGTACGTTGCTCACTATTATGATTGGCGGGTTGTATTATATTAAAGGAGGACATGGCATCGGTGTGAATACTATCGTCGAATTTGTGATGTACATTAATATGCTCACTTTCCCGGTGAGTGCTATCGGGCTTACGGCCAGTATGATTCAGCGGGCTGCCGCTTCCCAGAAACGAATCAATGAATTTTTGGAAACTGAACCGGCGGTCAGGAATGAACAAACGGGTGAGAAAACCACCCTGAAAGGTGCTATCCGATTTGATCAGGTTGATTTCGTTTACCCGAATACAGGCATCCGGGCCATTCAGGATTTCAGTCTTACGATCAGGCCGGGAGAAAAAATTGCCATTGTTGGTCGTACCGGAAGTGGTAAAACCACCCTGGCCCAGTTGCTGCTCCGGATGTTTGATGTAACAGGAGGGTGTATTGAACTGGATGGGAAGGATATCCGGCAAATCAACCTCGCTGATTTAAGGGGACAGATCAGCTATGTGCCACAGGATGTCTTTCTGTTCAGCGAGACGGTTGAAAATAATATCGGGTTTGGGCTTACTGCTTATGACCATACCCAGGTGGAGGGGGCTGCCGGCAGGGCCAGTGTAGACAAGGAAATTGAGGGATTTTCAGAACGTTATGAGACCATGATCGGGGAACGGGGAGTAACGCTTAGCGGGGGCCAGAAACAACGGATTTCAATTGCCAGAGCGTTGATCAAGAACCCGGAAATAGTCATTTTTGATGATTGCCTGAGTGCCGTGGATGCCAGTACCGAAAAAGCCATTATCAGTGGGCTCAACGAATACCTGGAAGCAAAAACAGCCATTATAATCACCCACCGTATTTTCTCACTGTTCAATTTTGATAGGGTAGTGGTGCTGGAAAATGGCAGAATAACAGAAACCGGCACTCATGAAGAATTGCTGGCCGTGAACGGCTATTATGCTTCTCTTTACAGGAAGCAACAGCAGGATACTGAACCAATCCCCCCGGTAAGCTGACCTTTTTCCTAATAAAAGACCTTACTGTCCGCTGAAACAAAGTCGGATGCCGATTTGGCCGTTTCGAAAACATCTCTATATTTGTAGCACCCAAAACCAAAGTAATTCATTAACTGCTAAAAACTTATACAGTGGCGTACGAGAACAATGATAAGAAAATGGAGAGCATCTACAGTAAACGGATTCGTGCCGGAAAAAGAAGAACTTATTTCTTCGATGTAAGAGCTACCCGTGGCAATGATTATTACCTCACGATTACAGAAAGCCGGAAAAGGTTTGATGATAATGGCTATGACCGTCATAAGGTATTCTTATATAAGGAAGACTTTAATAAGTTTATCAAAGCCCTTGGTGAGGCCGTAGATTATGTGAAGACAGAACTGATGCCCGATTTTGATTTTGACGCATTCAACCATGAAGATTCAGATGAGTATAATAATGGAATAGAAGGCGGGACTGTTGAAGCCAGTACACAGGAAACAGTTTCAGCTTCCATTGATGAAGTTCCTGCCTCTTCAGCCCCGGTTGCCGAGTCAGGCACCGAATCAGGAACAGCAGCTGAAGAAGTAGATAAATGGTAATCTATCAACGATTTTATATTAAAAGTACCTGAAAAAACAGGTGCTTTTTTTATTATATATGTTTCGTCTGCGTAAATTTTACAGAAATTTTCACTTTTTATTCGCAGATAACAAAAAAAAACTAACTTAGTTCCGGATTATGGACTTTCTCCTTTCTCAAGGAGTGCTTATCAACATAAAATTGTTTCTATGCAACCAAAATTTACGCTTAAAAAACGTGGGGTTTTTTATTTCCTAACCCCGCTGTTCATTGCTGTTTTCTCCCTCTTTGCAGGGACCACAAATGCCCAGACAGTTTCTACTGCATCTGGTACAAATTTCAATGGAGATTACTCCATTAACAACCCTGCACCCCTGGTGCAGACTTTCGTTATTGAAAATGCGAATGCCACTCCGAGAGTATTCACAGATCTGAGCATGCAGATGGCTCCTTATTTCACCTCTGTTGCCGGTTCTACTTCTAACATCACGCTTTATTACAGTTCCGCTTCTTTATCCGGACCTGTAACTACTGTGGGTGCACCTGACTGGATTCAGATTGCCACAGGTACTGCTACGGTTCCTGCGGCGCTGGCTACTGTACCTATTTTAACAGGTATGACTTTTCTAATTCCCGCTAATACCCAATACCGTTTTGCAGTGGTAGCTTCAACGGGTATGGCATTTTCTTTTTCACCCACACCAACACCGAATACTTTTACAGTAAGCGGAGTAAGCCTTAAAGTTGGTAATGCACAGATCGCAGCCCAGAATGTGGGTTATGCCGGAGTATTTCCAGCATTGCCTTCTGGTAACACCCCCGCATTTTTTGGCGGTAGTGTAACTCTTTCTGCCAACTTCCCCTGTGCCGGTACTCCTGCACCGGGTAATACCCTTTCTACATTATCTACGGCTTGTCCGGGTACAAACTTTACATTGTCTCTTCAGAATCTGACAGATGGTACTGGTGTAACTTATCAGTGGCAGTCTTCTCCTGATGGAACCACCTGGTCTAACATCTCGGGTGCTACTGGTGCCACATATACAACTACACTGACAGCTGCCACTTATTACCGTTGTAATGTAACCTGCTCTGGTAATACCACTGCATCCAATCCATTACAGGTAGCCCTGACACCTCCTTCAGGTTGTTATTGTACGCCTGCTGCATCTGATTGTTCTGACGATGATGTGATCACCCGTGTTCGTATCAGCACATTAGACAATTCATCTGCCTGTAGCCCGAATGGCTATGGTAACTATACTAATACATTACCTGCACCGATCGTTTATTCTGGCGCAGCGAATCCTATTACTGTAAATGTTCCAACAACCTGGACAGAGCAAGTTGCAGTATGGATCGATTATAACCAGAACGGTCAGTTTGAAGCGTCTGAGTTTACCAACGTTGGAAGTAACGTAGGTAATGGAGGAGTAATCACTGCCAATATTGCAATCCCTGCCGGACTGCCAAACATCACTACCCGTATGCGGGTAAGGGTTCGTTTCAGCACCGCCTGGACCAGTGGCCTGGCCTGTTCTGCAATCACTTTTGGTGAAACAGAAGATTATAATGTAACGATTGCTCCTTGTGTTCCTGTTACAATTACCAGCAATCCCGCAACAAGTGTAACCACTACATGCGGCAGCAATGCCAGCTTTACTGTGGCAGCTACCGGTACACTTCCTGTTTACGGATGGGAATGGAGACCAAATAGTACTTCTGCCTGGCAGAATGTTACCAATGGTGGTGTTTATTCAGGTGCAACTACTGCAACACTGACTCTCACAAACGTTACTGCTGCTTTCAACGGCTACCAGTACCGTGCATTAGTTTCCGGTGGTTGTTCAGCTGTTGATTTTTCAACAACTTCTACTTTAACAGTTAATGCAATTCAACCTGTTGTGAGCCCTGCTTCTGCCAGCATCTGTCTGGGTAGTGTTCAGCAACTGTCATTAACCAATATTGTATCTGCACCGACTACAACAACCTTTACAGCTTCTGCTGGTTTGCCACTGGCTATTCCTGATGCCACACCTAATGGTGTTTGGAATTCAGTGAACGTAAGTGGTATTCCTAACGGTTCTGTTATTACAGACGTAAGTCTCCGCCTTAATATCAACCATACATGGGTAGGTGACCTCGAAATCAACCTGCTTGCTCCGAATGGTGCAAACATGAACCTGATAGCTGAGCTGGATGGTGGTACAGGTAGTAATGGTACTGACAACTTTACCAATACGGTGATCAGTTCTACTGGTACAGTTGCACTGAGTGGTTTTGCTGCTCCACGTACTGGTACTTTCAGGGCTGACCGTCTCCAGTTCTACGGACCTTCTGTAGGACCTGGTGGTTCAGGAACAGGGTATCAGACTGTAGCCGGTATGGACTGGCCAACACTCCTGACTACCATTAACGGTACCTGGAACCTCGGTCTGTCTGACTGGTTTAACGGTGACGCAGGAACCCTGACCGGCTGGTCACTCGCCATTACTTATGTTGCACCGAACTTTGCACAAGGAACATGGGCTGGTCCTGCCGGTACGATCTTTACTGATGCCGCTGCAACCACAGCTTATACAGGAACTCCTGCAACTTCAGTGTATGTGTTGCCGACTGCCGCAGGTGTGAACAATTACACCGTGTCTTTCACTACACCGACACAATGTACTTCTGCAACTACAACAGTCCCTGTTACTGTCAGCGCTCCGATTACTGCTGCAACTGTTACTCCGGCCACACGTGCCGTATGTCTTGGTGGTAGCACTACATTCGGTTCAACCGTTACAGGCGGTACTAATACCACTTATCAATGGCAGCGCAGCACCGATGCTGGTCTGACCTGGAGCAATATCGGCGGTGCTACTTCAGCAACACTGACTGTTTCTAATGTAACTTCTGGTATGACTGGTTATCGCTACAGAGTGGTTGCCTCCAGCGGTGCTTGTGCAAGCTTCACATCTACCAACTTTGGTACCTTGACTGTGAACGCACTGCCTGTTGTAACAATCGCTTCACCTGTGGTGAATGTGGTTCCGGGTACAACAACCAATGTTACCGGTTCAAGCACACCTGCTGCCGCTGCAACAAACAGCTGGAACTGGACACTGAATGGTGCTCCGCTGACTGGTAATACTAACACACAAACGGCTTCAGTGGATGCACTGGGAACTTACCAGGCTACTGTAACGGATGTGAACGGTTGTGTAAATACATCTAACCAACTGGTAATCGGTGCAGAAGCTTCAGATAAACTCTGGATCTATCCGAACCCGACTCCAGGTGCCTTCCAGGTACGTTTGTACTATGCAGGCAATACTGCTGAAAAGCGTATTGTTTCCATATACAATCCGAAAGGCCAGCTGATCACCAGCCGTACATTTGACCTGAACTACCGGTCTACGCCTTACCTGAGCATGAACTTTGATCTTAGCGGAATGGCCCGCGGAACTTATGTGGTGAAAGTAGCCCATGAGTACAGCGGTAAAGTAATCTCTGGTCTGGTTCTGGTTCACTAAGATGAAGTAGTATCCACTCACTTTATACAAAGCCCTCCGGTCAACGGAGGGCTTTTTTTTTTATGACGCCCAGCTGGTTTTTTGTCGTTAAGGAATTTGAATTATGGCAATATGAATCGCCGTGACCTCTATCTGCTACGCGGAATACTTTAACACATAGGTTTAATTTTTCACTAAAGTTCTTATAGCATTATAAACACCGCAGACCTTTAGGGGGAACACGCTAAAAGGATAACATAGAAGACACATAGTATCCAATTTCTGACTATGTGTTTCCTATGTCTCTATGTAACTATGTGTTAAAAAAGCGGCGTAGCCGCCATCCGCTTCACGGAATTTTTTAACACATAGGGTTAGAATTTCAACTAAAGATCAGCAATCCTTACAAACACAACTGATCTAAAGCAGGATGATGCTATAAGAATAACATAGGAGAGACATAGAAATACATTCGCTTTCTATGTCTCTCCTATGTCTCTATGTGACTATGTGTTAAAAAAGCGGCGTAGCCGCCATCCCCTAAGCAGATACATATGACCTATTCGGTTATTTATAACGCCGGATTGGGGATACTACCCGGCTTCTCAGGTTGGATCTGTTCTTTTTTAAACGGAAGTACCGGCATGGTATACAGGAGCTGATTCCCTGGTTTTACACAGGGCATCCGGTCGGTTGGTAAACGGAATACCAGATCGCCATTGGGTAATTGATAATCCAGTTGCCCCTTAAGGTCCTTGCTTTCAGGCTGGTTGTTCGGGTTTGGGGCTGGATTTAATTGCTTTTGTAAAAATTCCGATGACCATTTCATCTTGTGCAGGGATGAATCGTACCGGTACCGGATGAGCTCATCCAGGTCAATCGTTTCTTTTTGCTGACCAGCAACTGATGTAACGGCCAGCAGGCCAATGGAAAGAAAGATTACTTTCATAAAACAGGTTTTATGCTGTCTAATTTAGCTATTATTTCATTTTTTTCCAACTATTGATCAATCCGTTGGTCGAAGCGTCATGATTCGTAACAGGTGTTTTACCTTTTAATTCAGGTAAAATTTTATTGGCCAGTTGTTTACCCAGTTCCACACCCCATTGATCAAAACTATAAATATTCCAGATAACCCCCTGTACAAAAATTTTGTGTTCATAAAGGGCAATCAGTTCGCCCAGTGTAAATGGAGTTACTTTTTTAAGAAGAATAGAATTAGTAGGCCGGTTGCCATTAAAAATTTTAAAAGGCAGTAATCTGGCTATTTCCTCCGTACTCAAACCTTGTTTCTCCAGCTCTGCTTCCGCCTCTGCTTCTGTTTTTCCATTCATCAGGGCTTCGGTCTGGGCAAAGAAATTACTCAGCAGTTTTACATGGTGATCGCCAATCGGATTCTGCGATTGTGCCGGGGCAATAAAATCACAGGGAATCAGCGGGGTTCCCTGGTGGATCAGCTGATAGAAAGCATGTTGTCCGTTCGTGCCGGGTTCACCCCAGATCACCGGGCCAGTGGCATAATCAACCGGTTCGCCATTCCGGTCCACACTTTTCCCGTTACTTTCCATATTGCCTTGCTGAAAATAAGCGGCAAAGCGATGCAGGTATTGATCATAAGGCAGAATTGCTTCAGACTGAGCACCGAAGAAGTTGGTATACCAGATACCCGTCAGGGCCATGATCACCGGTATATTTTTCCCGAAAGGGGAGGTCGCAAAATGTTCATCAATATGATGAGCCCCTTTAAGCAGTTGTTCAAAATTTTTATAGCCGATGGTCAGTGCAATGGAAAGTCCAATAGCACTCCAGAGTGAATAACGTCCACCAACCCAGTCCCAGAATTCAAACATATTGTTCTTGTCTATTCCGAATTTCACCACTTCCTTTTCATTTGTGCTCAGGGCTACAAAATGTTTGGCCACATATGTTTCCTTTTTCGCTTTTTTAAGGAACCAGTCACGGGCCGTCAGGGCATTGGTCATGGTTTCCTGGGTAGTGAATGTTTTAGAGGCGACCAGGAAAAGTGTACGTTCGGGATCAACTTTTTTCAGGGTTTCCGAAATATGGGTGCCATCGACATTGGATACAAAATAGGTTTCAATCCCCTCCATCCAATAAGGTTTCAGGGCCTCCGTTACCATCAGCGGCCCCAGGTCACTACCACCAATACCGATATTGACAATGTACTTTATTTTCTTATTGGTATACCCCCGGTGCTTCCCGCTATGGATCTGCTCACAGAACCCCTTCATTTTTTTCAGTACTTTCTTAATGCCGGGCATTACATCCACTCCCTGTGTGAATACCGGCTTACCAGAAAAATTGCGGAGGGCTGTATGCAGGACTGCCCGTTTTTCAGTTGCATTGATCTGCTCCCCGTTAAACATCGATTGAATAGCTTCAGGTAGTTTACACGACATTGCCAGTTCCTCGAGCAATTGAAGGGTTTGCTCATTCAGGATATTCTTTGAATAATCGAAAACAAGGTCTTTTGTACAGAGTGAATATTTCAGAAACCGCTCACTGTCCTGCCGGAATAATTCACGCATATTGGTCTGGCTGATTTCCGCCTGGTGCGCTTTTAGCTTTTTCCAGGCATTGGTTTGTGTGGGGTTGATACGGGGTAACATGATTTTATAATTGGTTGAATACTTGAATTGTTTTTTCGGTCATGGCCGGAGTAATGTCCAGGTGTGTCACTAACCTTACCCGGTTGGGAGAAATAGCATATCCCAGAATATCCTGTTCTTTCAGGCGGGCAACCAGTTGCGGGGCCGTCAGGCTTTCATCGAGTTCAAAAATGATGATATTGGTTTCCACCGGCAACATCATTTTGACAAAACTGCGGGATGAAATAGCAGTTGCAATCGCTTTGGCATTTGCATGATCTTCTTTCAGTCTTTCTATATGATGCTCCAGGGCGTAGATACCTGCAGCCGCCATAAAACCACCTTGCCGCATGCCACCTCCGAATACTTTTCGGTATCGTTTTGCTTTTTTGATAAAGTCCTTAGTGCCCAGTAATAAACTGCCTACGGGACATCCCAGGCTTTTACTCAGGCAAACTGAGATACTGTCAAATACTTTACCATAATGCAGGGGATCTTCTTTCCTGGCCACGATTGCGTTCCAGAGACGGGCTCCATCGAGGTGAAAAGCCAGGTCATGCCGCATACATACCTGTTGTATCGCCTGTATTTCGCTGAACGTATAACAACTGCCACCTCCCCGGTTACTGGTGTTTTCCAGGGATACCATACGTGTATGTGCCCGGTGTACATCATCTGGCTGGATCGCTTCTTCCACCTGGCGGGCGTTAATCCGGCCCCGATCACCATATAATAATTTGACAGAGGCTCCTGAGTTCAATGCAATCCCGCCTCCCTCATACTGATAAATATGGGAGCTCTCATCACAAATCACTTCATCACCGGGTTGGGTATGACATTTGATCGCAATCTGGTTGGTCATGGTGCCGGAAGGACAAAATAATGCCGCTTCCATGCCAAACAGGTCCGCAGTCATTTCCTGGAGGGTATTGATGGAGGGATCTTCTCCAAATACATCATCCCCCACCGGGGCTTTCATCATGGCTTCCTGCATACCCGGGGTGGGACGGGTGACCGTATCGGACCTGAAATCAATGATCATTTTAAATTTTTATGCAAGATAATCAGTTCACACCTGAAATAGGGTAGTTGGCGGGTAAACGCTCATTTTTATGCCCGGTTTTAATATCTTGCCCCCATGCAAATACCGTTCTGGATCCAGATTATCATCATCGGAGGGTCTGCCATCATGCTGACCCTCGCCATTTACCTGATGTCGGTATTCAACAGACTGTTTACCGGTATACCCAATCAATGGCTAAGGAAAAACCTGGCTGTTCTACTCGTGGCCATTTGTTTTATGTTTTCCCTGACGGCCATTTCATCTGAACTCTTCGTGGAAGCAGCCCAGAAAGGTTGGGCAAATGCGGCTTTATTCCAGGTACTGAATACCATACTCATCACTTTCTTTGTCTATAATTCTTTTCTGCTGGTCAACCGGATCAAATCGCTGAAACAACTCAGTTTTGTCCGCTATCATGCGGTCATCATTCTTACGATTATTGTCTCTGCCTTGATCATCTATACCGGGATCAATTATTTTGAAAACGGGATGAAATTTGTAAAACTCAAAGCCACGTTGCTTTTCAGCTTTTATAATGCGGCCACGGCCGGACTGATTTATGCATCGGTTAGTTATGTGGAACTGGACCGTAAGCGGAAACTGAATGAAAAAGAACTGGAAGTTACCCGCCTGATGGCGCTGAAGACCAAGGCAGAACTGGATGCGCTGCATTCCAAAGTGAATCCGCATTTTCTGTACAATGCACTTAATTCTATTGCTGATCTGTCTGTTACAGATGGCAAAAAAGCCCGGCGTATGACCATTGCCCTGGCAGACTTGTTCCGGTACAGCATTAATTACAGCCAGAATAATTTCTCCAGTGTAAATGATGAAGTGGCGATGACGGAAGTTTACCTGCAGATTGAGAAGATCCGTTTTGAGGATCAGCTCAATTACACAGTGGCGGTAGAACCAGAGGCCGGACATTACCTGTTACCCCGGTTTCTCCTGCAACCCCTGGTGGAGAATGCGGTGAAGCATGGGTTGAAAGCTACCGGACTGATGACCGAGATTCACCTGAGTGTAAATATACAGGGAGAGCAAATGCAGATTTCTATCGCGGATAATGGTCCCGCATTTCCGGATGAGCTCACACCCGGTTATGGCGTAAAAAGTGTATACGATAAAATGGACCTGTTATTTCCCGGCCTCTATGAAATACGGTTTATCAATCAACCGGAAAAACAAGTGGTACTTACATTAAATAAACTGATCAAGAATGAACCGGTTATTTAAAACGATTGTCATTGATGATGAGCCGGCTGCCCGCCGTCTCATGAAAAGCCTGTTAGCTGAATTCAGTGGAAGTATTGAAGTGATTGACGAGGCGGGAAACGGGAGGGAAGCTATTGAGAAAATTCACGCCCTCCGTCCGGATCTTATTTTTCTGGATATTCAGATGCCCGACCTCACCGGTTTTGAAGTAATTGAACAGCTCGATTATAAACCCAATATTATTTTCACCACCGCTTACGAGCAATATGCCATCAAGGCCTTTGAAAGTTTTTCCATTGATTACCTCCTGAAACCGATCAAGGAAGAACGACTGGAGCAAAGTATCCGGAAATTAACGGAGTTTGGAAAAATTGCAGGACCAGGTCCGGGCATTGATGTGAGCGGACTTCAGGAAATAATCCGTCAATTACAGGCCCCACCCAAAGCAACCGCCTTGCCGATCAAAATAGGGGACCGGATCATCCTGCTGCGCTTTGAACAGATTGCTTATATGGAAGCGGAGGACAAATATGTTTACATACATACGACTGAAGGTGTCAAGCACCTGACGGATCATTCCCTTACCACCCTTTCCGAAAAACTGCCTTCCCAGTTTTACCGCATTCAGAAATCGTATATTATCAATAAGGACCGCATCCGTGAGATGCACCGGCATTTTAATGGCCGTTATCTCTTTATAATGGACGATAAAGCCGGAACCCGGCTTACCTCCGGCCGCACTTATGCGGAAGCAATTCGGGCTGAATTTGGGCTCTAGAGAGATCTTCCACCTGCCCCCAATCCTTATTTACTATTGACCGTGGTCAATATTCCGTCTATCCGTCTAAATCGCCATTAATACGAAACAAGGGCTGATTTGTAACCCGGTTTGCCTCAAACCGTCATACTTCCATACTTAGAAACGGCCGAACATCCCTGAAACAGGCCGTTTAATTTAAAACAATGAACTATGTAATGCAAAGTACTGAATTTTGGGATGTAATATCCAAAGACAGGTACTACACATTAAAATCAACGATTATGAGATATTTTAAACATTTTATGGCAATCGCCCTTCTGGCTGTATCGATGATAAGCCAGGCCCAGAACGGAACAGGCCGGATTAAGGGTACCGTAACTGATGGTAGTGCAAAAATCCTGGAATCGGCTACCATTACCCTTTTAAGGGCCAGCGACTCGAGTGTGGCAAAAATCAGTGTCGCCGACCGCAATGGGCGGTTTGAATTTGAGGGAGTGGCAGCGGGCAGGTACTTCGTACGTATTTCAGCCGTTGGGCATGAAAAGGGCTATTCTGAGACTGTTGAACTGAATGACACCAATGAGCTGATCGTGTTAAAAAACATCGACCTGATCCCACAGCCCAAATCCATGGGCGGGGTTACAGTAACTGCCAAAAAACCGCTTATCGAGCAACGGATTGATAAGACCGTCGTGAATGTAGAGGCATCGGTAACCAATGTGGGTACATCAGCCATGGAAGTATTGGAAAAATCGCCGGGTATCTCTGTTGATAAGGATGGTAATATCAGTTTGAAAGGAAAACAGGGCGTACAGGTATTTATCGATGGCCGTCCCAGTTATTTATCCGGTACCGACCTGGCCAATTACCTGCGCAGCCTCAGCAGCAATCAGCTGGACCAGATTGAGATTATGACGAATCCTCCGGCCAAATACGATGCAGCCGGCAACAGCGGTATAATTAATATCAAAACAAAGAAGAC
>ERZ795059.4297-NODE-4297-length-13429-cov-7.125019_pt1 | contig 13429 bp, 9 predicted proteins | sample MGYA00375143_ERZ795059 | MGnify/ENA primary metagenome ERZ795059 (study PRJEB30188, sample SAMN05720168) | activated sludge metagenome | isolation source: Anaerobic digester | place: USA | collected 2015-01-07 ... | reverse complement strand
CACGATGATCGTCAACAGCATCTTTCGCATGGGTCTCTCCTTGTTTGCCTTTGGACCGCGCACGGGCCCAAAAGGTTCACCGTCGCGCATCCTAGCAAAACCACGCCCGCCGGTCACCAGGCATCCTTCCGGCCGGGGATACAGGACCCACGATTCATGCGAGGCACAACGGCTCTCTTTTACGGCTCCCTTCCAGGTTATAAATAGTCCGCGTAGAGATTGTCGACATACATGGATCCAGTCATGTCGGCATCGCCGCCTTCCGCGAACTTGAAGGATGTGTAGTCGTCTCCAGCCAAGTAGTAGTTGACCATGTTCATGCAAAACGTGGATTCGGAATTGACGAATACGTCATACGTTCCGTCCGCGTACAGGTCGACGTCGATCCGGTAGTCCGTGTCGAAAGCGATAGTCGAATCGCACGTGATTACGCTGTCCTTTGCCTTGTTTTTGTTGATATAAGTGGTCGCGGCAAGGACGCCGTCATCGAAGCGAAACTGAAGAAATGCCGCGGGGCCTGTACTGCAGTTTGCGATGAACTCGAGGTAGGTTCCAGTGTCGGAGTTCACATCGAAACTCACTCGGATGTCGCCCGCCGCGCCGGCGTCGATCAGCACTTCGGCCGATGTGTACATATCGGCGCCCGATCCACCGGTAATAAAAAGAATCCGATTGCCCGGTTCCGAGGTATTGGCAACCTGCATGCCGGCCGCGCCATGCCAAAGGTAGGTCCACGGCGGACTGGGCAAGCTCCCCGGCTCATAGTCATCGAAGGGGATATCCAGAATCGCCGAGTCGTCGTCATCAGCCGCGTCGTCATCGGCGGCATCGTCATCGGCCGCATCGTCATCGGCCGCATCGTCATCGGCGGCGTCGTCATCGGCGGCGTCGTCATCGGCGGCATCGTCATCGGCGGCATCGTCATCAGCCGCGTCGTCATCGTCATCATCGGTTGCGTCATCATCGTCGACAGCGGCATCGTTGTCGTCATCGTCATCATCGCCGATGCAGGCGAGCAAGGAACTAAAAAGAATCGCGGCCATGAGCAGCAAAACCATTAAACGCAATTTGTTCATTGAATCCTCCCAAAGGAATTGTCACTCATCTTTGCCAATCACAAGGGCGCTTGGCCTCGTTTACCGACACCGATTATCCTTAGGCGATGCCGGCCACTGTACGACGCCGGCGGAAGACGAAGTCGGTCCGCCTTTTCAACCATGGCATTTCCCTACACTCAGTTTGCTTGAGGCCGGACAGCGGTCGCTTCGATTTTCAAAACAATTATAGGTACAACTTCCTGCAATCTCTTTGGAAATCGTTGTCGGAAGATGATAGTTCCCTTCGGAAAGCGGAGTCAATAGACTCAGCGTTCTAGTTCAAACAGCGTCAAGGCTAAGCTTTGGAACCGATGGCCAAATCACAACCAACAGTCGATGGACTCAGAAGCCAAGGCCGATGAAAACCAGGGGAGCGCCGAAATAAGGTTCGTCGCGGACTTCTTCCTTAAAGGTCTCCGGCTTGTTGCCGCCGTACACGCCGAAGCCCAAAGCCCATTGCGGCGTGATGTACAGATCGACTTTGTCGCTGAGTCTGATAGCGAACCGGTATCCGATGCGGCCTTCGTTCCACAGTTCGAAACCGTTGTAGTATTTGTCTTCGTTCTTTTCATAGAACCAATCATAAGCGGGCCATAACTGGTACTCGGCATGCAGCCCTTTCCACAGATAATGACGCAAGCCGACGACCACGCCCGGGGCATGCGTTTCGCCGCAATCGAACTTGATGTTCATGTAGGAAAGACCGAGGATCAGTTCGTTGTCGGGCGCGAATTGATACATATATTGCAGGACGTAGATGCGCATGAACGGCGACATGGGGCTGGCTTCCAAGGCATGGCGTTTTTCGGCGGCCAGCGCGACGGCGCTTGGCGTTTCATCCAGGGGAGGCGGCGTTTCCTGAGCCGGAGCCGGCGTCGCGGAACACAACAAAACGAACAACAAGACCATCGAAACAACTACGGGAAAAACAGCACGGTGCGACTTTGAGCAATGCATAAATCGATCCTTTCCATGTTTGAGCGAGAATGGTGTTCGCATGGACAAACCTCGTGCGCAAATCGGCGTTGCGCTTCACATCAACTATCCACGATTTTGTATGACTTACAGACGTAACCACTCGGGATCCCGATCGGCTCCGATAATAGGCGCAGCGAAAATGACGATCAATCGGCTTGTCGTTCTATTTCGGTTATCTTGCCGGGAACGATCCGTATCGCGTCAGCCGAGTTCGGTAACGACTGAAATTTGAGGTCCGAAGGCGGAATGACGGCAAACACGGCCCTGTCCTTCCAGGACAAAACCGCGGCGCCCGGCAGATAATTCAGTAAGGTGTCCCTTAAATAGAAGGGTCAATCGGACAACAAATCCGGCGGCAGGTCAGCGGCATCGGGGAAGCTGGTTTGCGTGCCGTGGGCCTGGACGCTGAGGGCGGCGATGCGGTTGGCGCGTCGCGTCGCCTCGGCCGGCGAGAGCCCTTTCGCCAGGAAAAACGCGAGGCTGCCGACGAAGCAATCGCCGGCGCCGGTGGTGTCGATCGCCCGCACGCTTTCGACGGGGATATGCTCCACGGATTCGTCATTGACCAGCAGGCTGCCGTGCTCGCCCAGGGTGATCAGCACGTTGGCCGCGCCGCGCGCGAGCAGGACGCGGGCCGCGACCACGGCCTCGGCGACGGAGCCGGCGGGCAGGCCGGTGAGCATTTCGGTTTCGCTCTGGTTGGGGCAGAACACATCGCTGAGGCGGTAGGCTTCGGCGGGCAACTCGGCGCGGGCGGGCGCCGGATTGAAGATCGTCATCACGCCGCATTCGCGGGCGAGGCGCAGCGCGGCCAGGCTGGTTTCCAGCGGGATTTCGAGCTGGCAGATCAGGACGCGGGACGCGGCGATCGTCGCGCGCGCCGCTTCGATCTCCGCGAGGCTGAGCAGATCGTTGGCCCCGGTAACGATGATAATCGAGTTGTTGCCCTGCCGGTCGACCGCGATGGGCGCGACGCCGCTGAAGGCTTCGCCGGTAAGGCGCACGTGTTGCGTGTCGACGTTGAACTTCGCGAAGTTGGCCAGGGTGTCGCGGCCGAACACGTCGTCGCCGAGTTTGCTCACCATGCTCACGCACGCGCCGAGCTTGGCGCACATCACGGCCTGGTTGGCGCCTTTGCCGCCGAAGCCGATTTGAAAGCGGTCGCCGTGCAGGGTTTCGCCCAACACGGGCAGCCGGGGGACGTAGCTGAGCAGGTCGATGTTGCAGGCGCCGACGACGCAGATGCGCGGGTTGTCCATTTCGCCTCCGGGTGAAAAAGGGAATGCCCCAGCGTACGCGAGTCGGGCGGGCGGGTCAAAAGGCGGGGTAGAATTCCGCCATACTATCCGCAGAATCCACCATTTCGAATCTTGATTCTATCCAGACAATTGATACGATTGAAGAATGAAAAAAAACAATCTCCCCAGACCTTGATGCGAACAGAGTCGATCAATTGGAAGAATCCTCTTTTTGATTGTGGGATCGAACGATAAGTAAAAAGCAACCTTTAGGCGTCAACACGATAATGGAGACGATATGAACGACGCAAAGAAAACGAAAACGCAACTGCTGGAAGAAATCCAACAATTGCGACGCCGGATGGCGGAACTGGAGAAAGGGGACGAAGGTCGCCGGCGCACTGAAAATGAACTGTTCGAGAGTAAAGAAAAGCTGGCCCAGAATGTCGCCGAGTTGAACGCGATCATCAACGCCCTGCCCGGTCTGGTCAGCGTGATGGACACCGAGTTCAACGTCCTGGTCGCCAACAACGAAGTGTATAAAAAGTTTGGACAGAAAGGGCTGAACGAGGTCCTCGGCAAGAAGTGTTACAAGACAAGGAAAGGCTTGGACAGTCCCTGCCCGCAATGCAATTTGATCATCGCCTTTCAAACCGGTCAAATGCAAAGCCGGGTTTCCACGCCGGACGAAGAAGAGTTGATGGGCATCGCCACCAAGGCCTATGCGATCCCGTTGATCGACGAGCAAGGCCAGCTCTGGGGCGGCGTCGAGATCATCATGGACGTCAGCGATATCCGCAAAACCGAAAAGGATCTGCGGCTCGTCAAGGAGCGCATGCAACTGGCTTTGGAAGGGGCAAACCTGGGGACGTGGGATTGGAACGTCGTCACCGGCGAGGTGCAGTTCAACCGGCAATGGGCCGAAATGCTGGGATATCGATTGGAGGAACTCGAACCGCGACTGACCACCTGGGAAAAGCTGGTCCATCCGGACGATTATCAATACGCAATGGCACAAATCACCGCCAACTTCGAAGGCAAGACTCCCAGTTACGAATCCGAGCACCGGCTGCGGGCCAAGGACGGAACGTGGCGGTGGATTTACGACTGCGGCAAGGTGCTCGAACGCGATCGGGACGGAAAACCGATCCGCATGACCGGCGTGCATCTGGACATCACCGATCGCAAGGCGGCGGAAGAGGCGTTGCGGGCCAGCGAAATCAAATTCCGCGGCATGGCGGAAAACCTGGCCGACGCACTGTTCATTACCGATGCCGAGGGCATTATCACCTATATGTCGCCTTCGACGAAACAGGTTTTCGGCTTGCCGCCGGACGAGATGATCGGACGAACGTTCACCGATTTCCTGGCCGAGGATCAAATCGCCTATGCGTTGAGCGAATTTCAAACCTGCGTGACTTCGGGAAAGCAGACGGCGAACATTCAGTTGATCATGAAGCGAAAGGACGGATCGCATTTTCACGGCGAGCTTTCGGCTTCACTGCTGATGAACGGCGACAACATGCGCGGTACGCTGGGGCAGATTCGGGACATCACCGAGCGAATCAAAGCGGCGGAGGAAAAAAGTCGGCTCGAGGACCAGTTGCATCAGGCGCAGAAAATGGAAGCCATCGGGCGCTTGGCCGGAGGCGTGGCGCACGACTTCAACAACATTCTCACCGGAATCAACGGTTATTCTGAGATGATTCTGGGCGGTTTGGAGCCCGGCGATCCGCTGCGCGCCGACATGCTGGAGATCAAATCCGCCGGCGAGCGGGCCGCCGCCCTGACCGCGCAACTGCTGGCCTTTTCACGCAAACAGGTGATCGACCCGAAGGTCGTGCGCCCCAACGAGATTCTCGAGATGTCGCAGAAGATGCTGCGGCGGATCATCGGCGAGGACGTGGAGCTCCGGTTCATCGCTGCACGCAATCTGGGACGAATCAAAGCCGACCCCTCGCAGATCGATCAGATACTGGTCAACCTGGCGGTCAACGCGCGCGACGCGATGCCCAGCGGCGGCAAGCTGATCATCGAAACGAGCAACGTGACGATCGACGAGGCCTTTTGCGCGGCGCACCTGGACGCTCAACCCGGCGAGTATGTGTCGCTCACCGTTTCCGACACCGGCTGCGGGATGGACGAGCAGACGCGGCAGAAAATATTCGAGCCTTTTTTCTCGACCAAGGACAAGGAGAAAGGCACGGGTCTCGGGTTGGCGACGGTCTACGGCATCGTCAAACAGAACGACGGCTTCATCACCGTCTACTCGGAGCCGAACGTGGGCAGCACGTTCAAGGTCTACTTCCCGCGCGTCCAGGAAGAGGCGATTCCGCTGACGCGCGCCAAGGGCGCCGATTTGCCGCGGGGGACGGAGACGATTTTGCTGGTTGAGGACGAGGCGATGGTGCGCGGGTTGGTGAAGAAGGTGCTAGGGCAACAGGGGTACACGGTGCTCGAAGCGGAGAATGTCGAAAGCGCCATCAAAATTTTCACGGAAACCCAAGAGCGAATCGACCTACTACTGACCGACGTGATCATGCCGGTCATGAACGGTCGCGAACTGCACCATCATCTGGCGGCGAAACGGCCGGGGCTCCAGGCGTTGTTTATGTCGGGGTACACGGAAAACATCGTCGCGCATCACGGCGTGCTCGACGACGGCGTGAGCTTCATCCAAAAGCCGTTCCAGATAGAAACGATCGCGCGGATGGTCCGCAAAGTTTTGGACGGCGAATAATCATTCCCCTGCCCCTCTTTTATCGCGCGTCGGGGTGCGCTACGCTTTTCGTCGGACGGAGGGCGAGCGCATGAAATTCAAGTTCCTACTCGTTTTGATATTGTCGATTTTCGCGGCGGCGGCGTGCGACAGCGGCGACGATGATGACAACAACGATTCAGCCGATGTGAACGACGACGACGATTCAGCCGACGACGATACGCTCGACGACGACGATTCAACCGACGACGATACGCTCGACGACGACAGCGGCGACGACGACACGAGCCCCGGGTGGATGGTCGACGCGGGCGACCGTATTTTCCTCGCCGACGAGCTGGGCCGCGCGCTGATTCTACACGGCGCGAACCAGACCTTCAGCGTCGGCTACGGCGAGCCGGTCGAGTATTGGGCGATCGAGGACGACTTCGTGCGCATGCGCGCCTACGGCTTCAACCTCGCGCGGCTGCCGGTTTTCTGGCACAGCTTCGAGCGCGAGGAGGACGAATACGACCTGGAGTACCTCGACCGCCTGGAGGACGCGCTGGACTGGTGCGCGGACAACGACCTGCGGGCGATCATCGATTTTCACCAGGACATGTTCAACGAAAAGTACGGCGGGCGCGGGTTTCCGGACTGGATGGTGCGCGACGAAGGGCTGCCGTTCAATCCGAACCTCGAGGGCTTTTTCAAGTACCTGAGCCCGGCGGTGATCACCGCGTTTCATCATTTCTACAACGACGAGGATTTGCAGCAGGCGCAGATCGACGCATGGATGCTGTTCGTCAACCGCTTCAAGGACCACCCGGCCCTGCTTGGTTATGATTTGTTGAACGAACCGTGGATCGACAAACACCTGCCCTGGACGTTCGAGGCCGAAACCCTCACGGCGATGTACACGCGGCTGATCGAGGCGATCCGCGAGGTGGACACGGAGCATTGGATCTTCTACGAGCCGCTGGTGCTCAACCCGTCGGCGCTGCTGCCCAGCAGTCTGCAAAAATTGTCCGGCGAGCGCCTGGCGTATTATCCGCACCTGTATCATCCGCTGATGGACCTGGGCTTCGCCTACCACGGGAACGGGTTTTATTTCCGGCGCTGGGGCAAGGTCGTGAGCGGCAACGCGCACGCGTGGCACGTGCCGGCGCTGATCGGCGAATGGGGCGTGCGCACCGCGGATGATAATTATTTACAGTACATGGACGACGCGCTGACCATGGCCGACGAGGTGCTGGCGGGCTGGACCTTCTGGCACTTTCGCGGCCACGGCGGAGCGTACGACCTGTTCGACGAGGACGGCAACGAACGCGTCGAGCGCGCCGACCTGATCGTGCGCGCCTACCCGCGCGCGGTGCCGGGCATCCCGCGCGAGATTTCCTTCGATTTCGAGACGAAGGTGATGGTGCTGCGCTTCGAGGATCTGCCCAACGCGAGCGGCCCGACCGAGATTTTCATCCCGGAGAGCCGCCACTACCCCGACGGCTGGACGCTGGCGGTGAGCGACCCCGCCGGTTCCTGGACCAGCGAGTGGGACGCCGAAACCGAACTGCTGACCGTCTACACCACGCCCGCGGACGGCGAGCATGTGATTACGATCGCGCCGGCGGAATGAGGGAAAGGACGGCAGTTATTGTCGGCAACTGCGCGTCCAACCGCAGCCGACGCTGAAGCTGTCCCGCCCCCAGGCGAGGTAGTCCATGATCCAGGAGACCAGCGGGTCGACGGCATGGTCCAGGAAGTCGGCGACATCCTCGTTTTGGCCGGCCACCTGCCGCATGCAGTCGCCGTCGAGGTCGATCAGGCCGTCCGGTTTGCCCAGACCGGGGACGGCGGTGGACAAGCGGCGCACCGCTGGGCCTTGGGCCCAGACATCGCCGAAATCCGGCGTCGGAAAAAACTCCGGCAGGTCCGACCACGCTTCGATAAAGGTTATTTCGCCCAGGTCGTTGAAGGTAAATTCCTCGTAAATCGGACAAGGCTCGCCGTCGTTGTAATAAAACACGACGTGACAGCGGCCGAAGGGTTGCTCGTCGAATCCACGGCAATCGCGCTCGGGAATCGACGTGGGGTACAGGCGAAGAATCCGATCGAGCCAGATCATGCTCGTTTTGCCAAGCCCGGTGAGCTTCAACCAGGGCGGCCATTCCCACCGGGCGACGAGAACGGAATATGCGGGGACGGACAGCGGATCCGCGCCGGAATCGAGGGTGTCGAAATACAAGCTGCTTTGCTGCGCGTAATAGTCGGCGGAAAAAGCGGGCGTCAGGTTGCGGGAGGTGGGTTCGTCGCCTCCCGGTTCGTAACACTCGGGCGGGAGAGCGTCGTCGTCGCCGTCATCGTCGACCTCGTCGTCGTCATGATCGTCGTCGCTGTCGTCGTCATCGTCCGCCGGCTCCGCAGCGGGCGAGGAGTCATCATCGGCCGCGCAGGCGAGCAGGGCAAACGCCAGGCCGAAACACAACAGCAAGACGAGCAAGCGATTCATCGATCATTCTCCGCCGCTGCGACCTCGATCGAGTAGTCGCCGTCAACGGTGACGAACACGCGCCAGCCGCCGTCGACCGGCGTGAACTGCGTCGCCTGGATGCCCGCGCCGGCGACGGTCGGTTCGGTCGCGGACGCGGAGGGGATCCACAGATCGGCCTCGCCGGCTTGGGCGGTCGTGCCGGTCAGCGATAAATGCCCGTCGCAGGGAACGGCCTCGAGGCTCGTCAGGCGGCCGGGCACGGCGCGCGGATAGGCGCGATCGAGGCAGGCGCGGATCTCGAAGCGCGCATCGCCGCAGGTTTCTTGCTGTTGCTCGATCCACTCGGGCGTGGGCGGCCACATGGCGTTGTGCGGATCGCCGCATTCCTGCTCCCACTGCCACCACGCGCCGCCGTCCTGCAGCCAATGGTCTTCCAGTTCGGCGTAGCGGGTCATCCAGGCGTCGTTGCTCGCCGGGTCGCTGAACTTGTTGTATTCGCCGACCCACAGCGGCGCCTGATACAGGCCGCGCATGATGTTGTAGTAGATGAACATCAGCTCGAGCAGGCCGTCGAAGGACGGACCGATGGCTTCGGCGTAGTTGTGCGGAGCGTAGACCAGGTTGTCGTCGCCCAGGTCAAAGGCGACCGGCAGGCCGACGACGCCCTGTTCGAAGAAGATAATATGCTCGGGCGCGTCGAGCGACGCCTCGGTCGCGCGGATGGCGGCAATGGCATCGCGGGTGAATTGCGTCAGGCCGTTGAAGGTGCGGATCAGGCTGTCGCCGTTGCCCGGCTCGTTGAGCAGATCGTACCCGGCCACGGCGGATTCGAAGGCGAATTCCGCCGCGATGAACGCCCACAGCTCGACCAGCTCGTCGCGGACGCCGTCGCGGTCGGCGTAGAAATTCTCCCAGGCGCGCATGACGGCCGGGCTGTCCTCGCGCCGGCCGGGGGTGCAGGTCGGTTGGTCGTCGGTGAAGGTGGCCCACAGCGGCGCGCCGTCCCAGCCGCGCTGGTGCGACGTGCCCTCGGGGCAGGTTTCGTTCGCCGGGGTGAAGACGAATTTCGACCAGGCGTCCTGGTGCATATCGATGACCACGTACAGGTCGCGCGCCTTGGCCGCGGCGACGGCGTCGCGTACGCGATCGAGGTATTCCAAATCGATTTCGTCGCGTTCGGGTTCCCAGGCCGACCAGGTGGTCACCAGGCGGACGACGTTGTGACCGAGCGCGGCCACGTCGTCCCAATCCTCATCGGTCAGCTCGGCGACCGTCGGCAGCGAGGGATCGGTGACGAAATAATCGCCCAGGTGGTTGAAGTTTGCGCCGCGCAGCAGCACCTGGCGGCCGAGTTCGTCGAGAATCGCGGCGTCCTTTCCCGGCAAAACGGTAAGCCACGGCGGATCGTAGGGCTCGGGCGGCGTCGTGTCGTCGTCGTCCGACGTGTCGTCGTCGTCGAACGTGTCGTCGTCATCGCCGCCGTCATCGTCGTCGGAAGTATCGTCGTCGGACGTATCGTCGTCGACGGCGTCGTTGTCGTCATTGTCATCGTCATCGCCGGCGCAGGTCGCCAAGCAGAAAACAACGACGAGACAGAACAGAAAAAGGTTTTGGGACCGCAAAGTCACCATATACGCACCTCCGCGTTTCCCGAAGAAAACATAGCGGATTTTACCATATTCGAACCATTGTCCACCCCGCTTGTTAAGCGGGGCGGCCAAACCGAGAACGTTGCGGCCGATCGGCATTCGATACCGCTCCCGGCCGGCGGCAGCCGCCACACAAAAAAGGCGTCCGGTTTTTTTATTCCGGACGCCTTGACGATCGACATCAATCAGGCAAGGTCGAACCGGTCGAGGTTCATAACTTTGTTCCATGCCGCGACAAAATCATGCACGAATTTTTCCTGCGAATCCGCGCAGCCGTAGACTTCCGCCAGGGCGCGCAGTTGCGAGTTCGAACCGAAAACCAGGTCGACCCGCGTGGCGGTCCACTTGAGTTCGCCCGTCGCGCGATCGTGTCCCTCGAACAGGTTCTTGTCTTGCGCGGAGGCTTTCCATTGCGTGTTCATGTCCAGCAGGTTCACGAAGAAGTCGTTGCTGAGCGCCTCGGGACGCTTGGTGAAGACGCCGTGCGGGGATTTTTCAACGTTGGCGTTCAAGACGCGCATGCCGCCGACGAGAACCGTCATCTCGGGAGCGGTGAGGGTCAGCAATTGCGCCTTGTCGATCAGCAACTCCTCGGCGGGGACGGCAAAGCTGGCTTTTTGGTAATTGCGAAAACCATCGGCGATCGGTTCGAGCACGGCGAAGGAGTCCACGTCGGTCTGTTTCGGTGAAGCGTCCATGCGTCCCGGCGTGAAGGGAACCGTCACTTTGCGCCCGGCGTTTTTCGCGGCCTGCTCGACGCCCGCACAACCGCCCAACACGATCAGGTCCGCCAGCGACACCTTTTTACCGCCGGACTGCGCCTTGTTGAATTCGCTCTGGATGGCCTTCAACTTCTTGAGCACTTTCGCCAACCGGGCCGGCTGGTTGACTTCCCAATCCTTCTGCGGAGCCAAACGAATACGGGCGCCGTTGGCGCCGCCGCGCTTGTCGGAGCCGCGGAAAGTGGCCGCCGAGGCCCAAGCGGTCGAAACCAGATCCGACACCGACAAACCGGACGCCAGGATTCTGGCTTTGAGGGCGGCGATATCCTTGGCGCCGATCAATTTATGATCGACGGGAGGAATGGGATCTTGCCAGATGAGTTCTTCGGCCGGAATCTCGGGGCCGAGATAGCGCGAGCGCGGCCCCATGTCGCGGTGGGTCAGCTTGAACCACGCCCGGGCGAACGCATCGGCGAACTGATCCGGATGTTCGTAGAAGCGCCGCGAAATTTTTTCGTAGACCGGGTCGAAGCGCAGGGAGAGATCCGTAGTCAGCATGGCGGGCGCATGGCGCTTGGACGGATCGTGCGCATCCGGCACGGTGCCGGCGGCGGCGCCGCCCTTCGGCGTCCATTGATGCGCGCCGGCCGGGCTTTTGGTCAGTTCCCATTCGTAACTGAACAAAATCCGGAAAAAGTTATTGCTCCACTTGATGGGCGTATTGGTCCAGATGACTTCCAGACCGCTGGTGATCGTATCGCCGCCTTTGCCTGTACCGAATCCGCTCTTCCAGCCCAGACCTTGTTCCTCGAGGGGAGCCGCTTCGGGTTCGGGTCCGACGTGTTTCGCGTCCCCCGCGCCATGGGTCTTGCCGAAGGTGTGGCCGCCGGCAATGAGCGCCACCGTTTCCTCGTCGTTCATGGCCATGCGGGCGAACGTTTCGCGGATATCCTTAGCGGCGGCCAGCGGATCCGGGTTGCCGTTGGGTCCCTCGGGGTTGACATAAATCAGCCCCATCTGGACGGCGGCCAACGGATTTTCGAGATCCCGATCTCCGGAGTAACGCTTGTCGCCCAGCCACTCTTTTTCCGAGCCCCAGTAGACATCCTTTTCCGGCTCCCAGATGTCCTCGCGCCCGCCGGCAAAACCGAAGGTCTTAAAGCCCATCGATTCCAGGGCGACGTTGCCGGCGAGAATCATCAGGTCGGCCCAGGAAATTTTGCGGCCGTACTTTTGTTTGATCGGCCAAAGGAGTCGGCGGGCCTTGTCGAGGTTGACGTTGTCCGGCCAACTGTTGAGCGGCGCGAACCGTTGGCTGCCGGAGCCCCCGCCTCCCCGCCCGTCGCTGGTGCGGTAAGTGCCGGCGCTGTGCCACGCCATGCGGATGAACAACGGGCCGTAGTGACCGAAGTCCGCCGGCCACCAGTCCTGCGACCGGGTCATCAGTTCGCGCAGATCCTTCTTCACGGCGTCCAGATCGAGGCTCTCGAATTCCTTGGCGTAGTCGAAATCCTCGCCCATCGGATTGGATTTGGACGAATGTTGGTGCAGGATGTCCAGCCGCAACTGATGCGGCCACCAGTCGCGATTGGTGGTGCCGCCGCCGGCCAAATGCCGTCCGGCCATCCCCGACCCAGGATTTTTCTTTGTATCCGTCATTGACTTGACCCTCCTTATTAAGTTTTTTCTTCTTCCATTTTTCTTTTAATACACTCATGGCAAAGACCACGAACTTCAAGATGCAACGAGCTTGCCTCGCCGACGTCCCGGATGGCGTCCCGCACGTTCAGCCGGTCCAAGTCATCGCTGTAGAAATCCCGGATGAGGCCGCAACGGACACAGGCGAAATGGTGGTGATGATTCAGATTTGCGTCGAAACGGGTTCGGTCGTGAGCCTGACCAAGCGTGTCGATCAAGCCGAGGTCGTTGAGCATCCAGAGAGTGCGGTACACCGTATCCAAGGACACCTGCGGTAGTTTCGTTCGCACGCGGCGATAGATCGCTTCCGCATCGGGGTGATCCTCCGTCAGCGCGAGCTCACGAAAGATTTCCAGGCGCTGTCGCGTCAGTTTGACGCCGGCGTCACGGCAAATCCGCTCAAACCGGTCCATACGCAATGGCAATTCGGAGTTATTTTTTTTCATTTGTTGAGATCTAATTAGTAATTCATTCTTAATTAGAAGAATAATTCCGCCGTTGCCCGACGTCAAGAATGAGGGAGAAATTATGTCGACCAAGCTCACTTTTAAAAGAAAAAATCGGGAGGGAATCAAGCGATTGAACCCTGCGGGCATCGACCGGAGGTTGAAGTTGCCGGGTCTGGAGAGCCAGATCCGCGAGCAGGACCGTTTCAATGCCCTTTTGCACCGCAGCCGGGCTCGGGACGCCGGTAGAAACTTGAATTTGGTACGCTGTTTCGATTGACACACTATGCCACTTTTGCGAAAATCACGGCATGAAAAAGCGACCTTTCACCCGTAGCGACAAAAAGGCCAAGATCCGCCAAGCCATCAAGATCGGAAGAGCGTCGTGTAGGGAAAGAGTGTACCATCCAGTGTA
>ERZ795059.4295-NODE-4295-length-13434-cov-5.738919_pt1 | contig 13434 bp, 12 predicted proteins | sample MGYA00375143_ERZ795059 | MGnify/ENA primary metagenome ERZ795059 (study PRJEB30188, sample SAMN05720168) | activated sludge metagenome | isolation source: Anaerobic digester | place: USA | collected 2015-01-07 ... | reverse complement strand
GTACACTCTTTCCCTACACGACGCTCTTCCGATCTCATCGATCCGAACGCCGGGCTGCTTCTGGTGGTTGAAGACCAGCACGCTGCCGCCCTTCAGGTATCCGTCCAACTGAATCCCGCCGATCTTGTGCGGTTCGTCCCGGCACTGGAACAACTGCAGTGCGAAGAACCGCCATGATTCCCAGGACAACTCGCGAAGCTTCGAGAAATCGTACAGGCCGGCGTTGTACAGCGTGAACGGCTTCGCCTTCAGGACATTGCCCTTGTTTCCGATCTCCGCGCGCAGGTTCAACATCCGCTTCTGGATGGTGTAGATCGCGAGCTTGCCGCAGTCGATCCCGATCCACCGCCGGCCGAGCTTCTCCGCCACCGCGCACGTCGTGCCGGAACCGGCAAAGGCGTCAAGGACCAAGTCGCCCTCGCGTGATGACGACCGGATGACTCGCGCAAGCAGTCCTTCCGGCTTCTCTGTGGGATACCCAGCTGACTCCGCGTCGCCGATTGCCCACGTCACGTCGCCATCGATCGCCTGAGAGTCTGCATCGTAAACGCCTTGAGTGTACGGCTGGTATGCCCAAATATCCTGAACAGGATTGCCCTCGCCGACAGAGGCTGGCCGCCGTATCTGGGGCTGACCGCCGCTCTTGTCGGGAAGCTGAATCCATCCATGCTCGAGCAAGTAGTCCAACTTTTGGATTACGCCGAATTCCGAAATGTCATCTTCGACAAGATCGTAAACATAACCCGGAATCGCCCAGTGCCTCCCTTTTTCCGTAGGATTGTAGCCCTGCCACTCGAAGCCGGACTCGCCGTCCCGCTCACCATCGCCAGTTGGGTCGGAGTACCGGAATTTTTCGCCGTCCTCTCCAGTGTGCCTGTAATGGCTGTCGACATACTTCCGGAATCTGGGTCGAAAAGTCTTCCGGAAGAAGTACCGCGGCGATCGCGTATACAGAAACAGCGTTTGATGAATCTGACCGAACGTGTCCGCCTTGTTGTGGGTATTCGTGTTTCGCCAAATGACTTCGTTCCGGAAGTTTTGCTCGCCGAACAGTTCATCCATGACGACCTTGGCGTAGTGCGACTTGCGTTGGTCGAGATGGACGTACACGCTGCCGTCGTCCGCCAAGAGTTCGCGAATCATTATTAGTCGTCGCCGTAGGAACTCCACAAACTGTGCGCCAGCGATCTTGTCCTGGTAGGCCTTCTGGTCTTGCGTCCCACGGAACTCCTGTTTCGTCGCAAACGGCGGGTCGATGTACACCAACCGCACGCCCGGTGTGCCGTCGGCGTTGCAGAGCTTACCGGCCTTTTTCATTTCCAGCAGGCTCTTCATGACCTGCAGGTTGTCGCCGAAGATCAGCAGATTGTTCCAGCCGTCGCCGTTCTTTCCGAAGGTCCGCACCGGCTGCAGCGGCACGGCCAGCGTGTCGGCCAGGATGTCCTCCTCGCGCTGCTTGCCGTGATAAACCAACTCGTATTCCCGCTTTTCCGGCGGGAACAAGATGCGCGCCCATTCCGCCGAAGGCTCCTGGCCCTGCTGCAGCAACCGGATCACTTCCTGGCGTTGTTCGGGTGTCATGCTCGTCCTCGCTTCTGGCGTACCCGGTAGGGGACGACCATCTTGGCTGTGGCGTGGTCCTGCCGCTCTTGGGTCACGGCAAACGGGTTACGGTCCCGAACTGTTCAAAATGATGATCGAACGCGAAGGCCTCGGCGATCCCCAACCGCGCAATCACGACTTTGCTCGTGCAGTCGGTGAAGCTCCATTCTTTGTCCTGGTATCGACGGAACACATCCCAGGCTTCGGCCAAGTCGCCCTGGGCAACCTGCTCCAAATCGGCGACTTGTTGCGTCCACAGCAAATCGCCGGCGGCCACGGCCACGCGACGACTTTCGCGCAGTGCGAGCAGGGTCACCAGTTCGTCAAACACGAAGTCCGTCGTGACGAGCGGCTGGCGATTTTGGCGCATCCATTCCACGGCGGCGGGATGATCGGGATCACGACGCACAAAGTAGGCAAACCACGCTCCCGTGTCCACGAAGATGGCCATTACTCGCCTCCGTACAGGTAGCTGTCGTGGTCGCGGTTGCTGACGGGCGGTCCCTGTTCCATTGTCATGCCCGCCACTTCGTCGAGGGCCGCGACGATGTCGGCATGCGCTCGCTCCGCAAGCTGCACATGGCGGTTGGCACGTCGAGTGTGTCGCTGTTGAGTGAGGAAATCGGCGAACGCGGCTACCGCATGGACGTCCTCCGGCGCTAAGTCGGACAGGACCGTTCGCAGCCGCTGCTCCAAGCTTTCAATCATGGTTCCTTCTCCTTCGCCATCAGCATACCACGATCGCCTTGCCCCCGGAACCTTACCGCACGCTGGCTTCCAGGGCCAACTCGTCCAGCAGGCCACTGTCGGCGAAGCTGTACGTGGATTCCTCCGCCACGATCACGTGATCCAGGACGCGCAGGCCCAATGGCCCCGACGCAGCCAGCAAATCGCGTGTCAACAGCCGGTCCGCCTCGCTCGGCTCCGCCGCGCCGGACGGATGGTTGTGTGCCGCGATCAAGCCCGTGGCGTTGGTCTGCAGCGCCCGCGCCACGATGCTCCGCAGCGAAGGCCGCACGACGTCCACGGCACCTTGCGCGATCAACGCATCCTCCAGCAGCGCGTGCCGTCGGTTCAGGTACAAGACCCGAAACTGCTCGTCGGCCAGCCCCCGTAGCCGTTCCTTCAGGTACTCCGCTGCCGCAGCCGTGCCCTTCAACTGCAGGTTCCCGCGTTTGGCGGGCACTGCCACCCGCCGAGCCACTTCCATTGCCGCCAATAGCTGGGCCGCCTTGGCGCCCTTCAGCCCCTTCACGTCCAACAGGGCGAGCAACGGGGCCTCGACCATCCCCCGCAACGAGCCGAATCGCTTCAGCAGTTGCCTGCCCAACTCGACCGCACTGATTCCCTTCAATCCCACGCGCACCAGGATCGCGATCAACTCCGCGTCCGTCATCGCCTGCGGCCCCAGACTCAACAGTCGCTCCCGCGGCCGTTCGTCTTCCGGCCAAGAAGCAATTCCCTTCGACGTTGTTTTTTTTCTCGCCATCGTTGCACGCCTCGTGCCGGACCTTCCTGAAGGCATATCCTAGCGACCGTTCCGGGCAGCGTTCAAGCAGAGAAAGGCCGACAGGGCGTCAAGTACTTCAAGAAGTTCGGACCTGGTGGCCGACTTGGCAGGGACAGCCGGTCCTGGGAGCCTTGGGCGGCGGTCAGGCCGTTTCAGGACGTCTCGGCCACTTCTTGCTTGCCGATCGAAAACCGACTAAGCTCTTCGGATCATGCCGATTCCAACCGACAGGTGATCTATGCCTCACGATCAATACGAAAACCCGCTGATCGTCCGCTACGCCTCGAGAGAGATGAGCCGGCTGTGGAGTGACGACAAGAAGTTTGGCACTTGGCGGCGGCTGTGGGTGGCGCTGGCTGAGGCGGAACAGGAGTTGGGGCTGGCGATCAGCGACGAGCAGATCGCGGAACTCCGAGCCCACGTCGATGACATCGACTACGACGCCGCGAACCGGTACGAGCGGCAGGTCCGTCACGACGTGATGGCGCACGTGCACGCGTATCGCGACGTCTGCCCGCTGGCCGGGCCGATCATCCATTTGGGTGCGACCAGCTGTTATGTAACGGACAACACGGATTTGATGCTGTTTCGCGAGTCGCTGCGGTTGGTCTGCCGCCGGCTGGCGGGGGTGATCGTCGCGTTGGGGGAGTTTGCGATCCAGCATCGCGACCTGGCGTGCCTGGGCTTCACGCACCTGCAGCCCGCTCAGCCGACCACGGTGGGCAAACGCGCTTGCTTGTGGGCTTACGACCTGGCGCTCGACCTGCACGAGGCGGAACATCGGCTGGAGCAGTTGAAGGCCCGCGGAGTCAAGGGCACGACGGGGACGCAGGCGAGTTTCATGGCGCTGTTCAACGGCGACCACGACAAGATCCGGCGGCTGGACCAGTTGGTTTCCAAGAAGATGGGCTTTGACGACACTTATGCCGTCACGGGACAGACTTACACCCGAAAAATCGACGCGCAAGTGATCGACGTGCTGTCCGGCGTCGCCCAGTCGGCGCACAAGATGGCCACGGACCTGCGGCAGTTAGCCAGCCGCAAGGAGATCGAGGAGCCGTTCGAGGAGAAGCAAATCGGATCGTCCGCGATGGCGTACAAGCGCAACCCGATGCGCAGCGAACGGATCTGCTCGCTGGCCCGCTATGTGATCAGCCTGCAGTCCAGCCCCGCCAACACGTTGGCGACGCAGTGGCTGGAACGGACGCTGGACGACAGCGCCAACCGCCGGCTGGTCTTGCCCCAGGCTTTCCTGGCCGTGGACGCGGTGTTGATCCTGTCCCAGAACGTGTGCTCCGGGCTGTGCGTGTATCCCCAGGTGATCGCCAAGAACCTGCGAGACGAGTTGCCGTTCATGGCCACGGAGAACATCCTGATGGCTGCCGTCACGGCGGGCGGTGATCGGCAACTGCTGCACGAGCGGATTCGCCAGCACAGCCAGGCGGCGGCCGCGGCGGTCAAGCTGGAAGGCCGTCCCAACGATCTGATCCAGCGACTTGCCGGCGACAAGGCCTTCGCCGGCATCGACTTGGAGGCCGCGCTCGACCCCGCCCAATTCGTCGGCCGCGCCCCGCAGCAGGTGGACGAGTTCGTGGAACAGGTCGTGACGCCGATCCGCCAACGCTACGGGCGGGAACTGCTGCAGGCTGAGGTGACTGTCTGAGGTCCGGCAAAAACAACTCGCACGTAACACGCCGGAACCGGAATGGCGAAGGTTACGAGAAGGCAAGCCAATGCACGACGCAGTTCGTCCCATCCCGATTCGTTTGCCTCGTAGACATCAAGCATAATCACCAGGAGTCTATCATGGACAGGCGACAATTCTTCCAGACGGGCGCCAAGGCCGCTGTGGCAGGCGCCGCTGTTTCCCTCCCCGTCAACACGGTTCAAGCAGCCGACGCGCCCGCCGCACGACCCGCCGCCGGCGCGTTCAAGACGCCGGCGATTCTCGTCAGCTACACGGCGGAGGACCACCGGCGGCGTCTGGCCAACGCCGGCATTTGCACGCAGAAAATCCGCAAGTGCATGCGCAAACACCTGATCACCGACTATCTCCCCGCGCAATGCGTCTACAACATGGGCGAGTATCCCAGCCGCGCGCCGTGGGAGCCCGGAGAATACGACGAACAGGAACTGGACCGTTTGAAGGATCATGGAATCCAATTGATTCACGTGATGGACGAATGGAACGATCGCTATGGACTGTTCGGCCGCAACAAGTTGACCGCGGTGAACCCGGAGGGTTTTCGCCGTTTTGTGACCATGGTCCACCAGCGCGGCATGAAGATTCTCGCCTATGCATCGAGCGGCTATTTTGCCGGGCACGATCCGGATTACCGCAAGGAATGGTCGCGACCCGGCGATGCGATTGGCGGCTGGTGGGATTTGCCGCGCTGCTCGCCGGCCAGTCCCGGTTGGCGTGCCTATTTCCTGCCGCGCATGGTGCAAATCCTCGAAGATTACGAGTTGGACGGCCTCTATAACGACTGGGGGTACGTTCCCAACGCCCAGAAGCGAATCAAGGAGCCGGCCGCCGACGAGATGGCATTGTTCGAGGAGACGCCGCAGTACGACGGCGCCGTGACCGATCTCTTGTATCTCATTTATTCGGAGGTCAAGCGGCGCGGCGGGATCTACAAGATGCACGCGGACCGCGCCAACGAACCGCAGACGGGCGGGCTCAAGGTCTACGATTATCTCTGGGTGGGAGAAAACGTCGAGAATGCCGACGGTTTGCGCACCGCGACCAGGAACCATACGCCGTACGTAGTGCCGTGTATCCAGGGGACCTCTGCCAAGGTCGAGGGCGAAAGCGAGCACTTCTTGCACTCGATTCCCTACATGCAGTTTCCCTTGCTGCAGGGCGGACGCCCGCTGACCGGCGAGCGGGCCGTGATTCCCATTCCGCGTTTGCCGGGGGTGGAAGAACACGGGTTTTACCGGGCGGCATGGAAATACTACCAAGCTCATCCGAACGGCCCCTACGTCTACGGCGGCTGGGATCCGATTCCGCCTAACCCCGGGATGCGGCCGGCCCACGCACGCTGGCTCAAGCAGTACTTGCCGTTGGTCGAAGACGGAACCTGGGCCTATCTGGAGATCGCCGACTCGGACCTGTTTGCCGCACCTCTGCCAACCGACTGCGTGGCTTCGGTGTTTGCCAATCGCGATCTGCACTTGGTCTTGGCGAACTACGGCCAGTCGCCTCAACAGGTCCAGACGGCCGACGCGTATGTCCCTGCGGATGAACCTGCCGCCTCACCGGCGAAACAATGGCCGCTTCCCAAGCGGTCGCTGCGGGTCTTGCGCTATTCCGTGTGAATCTGTTGGGTACAGCACTTGCGTTCTTCGTGCGGTTAGGTAAAATTCACAATCTTGCCGAATCGATTTGGCGGCCGACCGGCCGTTTCTAAGTCCAAGCTCAGTTTGAGGTTAAGTCAGCACATGCGACCGTTTCAGAAGAACAAGCCGCCGAGGTCCCGCAAGCGGATGAAGGCCCGCGTACGGACCAAGAAGAAGGATCCGTTGTTCGTGGACGGCAAGCGTCCCCGTCCGATGTATGTCGATTACAAGGATGTGGAACTGCTGAAGAAGCTGGTGAATCGTCACGGTCGCATTGTCAGCCGCCGCAAGACGGGTTGCTCGGCTGCCAGCCAGCATGCCGTGACGGAGGCGATCAAACGCGCTCGTTTCATGGCCCTGCTGCCCTATACGGGCGAATGAGTTGGGCGTGACCGCCGCACCGCTCCGCTTCCAGACCCAACGTCGTGTCGAGTTTCGCGACACGGATGCCGCCGGGATTGTGCATTTCTCGGCGTTTTTTGTTTACATGGAGCAGGCCGAGCACGAGCTGCTGCGTTCGGTCGGCTTGAGCGTCGTCTCGCACGACGATCAGGGCGAAATCACTTTTCCGCGCATTTCTGCTGCCTGCGATTTCCGCAAGCCCGCCCGGTTCGAGGACCTGCTGGACATCGAAGTCACCATCGAGACCCTGGGCAGCCGGTGCATTGCGTACGCCTTCCGCTTCACCCGCGGCAGCGACACGATTGCGACCGGTTCGCTGACCACGGCCTGCTGCCGCATCCGCCCCGGCCACGTCCCTCAGTCCATCGCCATTCCCGCGCCGTTCGCCCGCCGGCTGCGAAGTCGCGATGGGCAGCGTGCGTAGGTACGACTGGAACGCAACACGGGAATTCGCAACGCCGACATTCCTTTGCCCCCATTCCCTTGTTGTTGACTGCCGGATGCGCAGTTAGAATGATTAACAGGTTCGTCATCTTGGAGTCCTGCGATGCCGACAATCCAGCTAACGTTTGAACAGGTGGCGGAGGCAGTTCGGCAACTGCCGGAAGGCGACCGCCAGCGGTTACTTAGCGAGGCGAACCTGCGCCCGCATCCGGAACGGCTGCGTGCTGCCGCGGGCCAGCTGCGCAAGAAGTATCAGGCGAAACCCAAACAGCAGAAAAGGATGTCCGAACTGCTCGCTAAGGGCAACGCCGGGACCTTGACGCCCGAAGAGAGTCGGGAACTAGATCAACTCGTCGAAGACTACGGACGTCGGACAGCGGCCATGGCGGACGAACTTGCCGCTGCCTGCGGGATCACCTTGGCGCCGCTGGAAAGCAGATCCGCGTGATGGCCGATCGCCCCTCGGTTCCCCTTCGTCTCCGCGAAGAGGTCGTGGAGCGTGCCGGCTCTGCCTGCGAGTACTGCCGGTTCTCGCAACACCTGAGCCCCGACACGTTCGAGGTGGATCACATTACTCCGCTGGCGGCCGGCGGCCGGACGGAATCGCAAAACCTGTGTCTGGCCTGCCCGGTCTGCAACGCAGCCAAGGGCTCGAAGACTACGGGACGAGATCCCATCACGCAGCGGGAGGTGCGGCTGTTTCATCCCCGTCGTCAGTCCTGGTATCGGCATTTCGAATGGAGTCAGGACAATGGGTGTGTCGTTGGCCGGACTACCGTCGGACGCGCGACTGTGGCCACGCTGAAGATGAATTCGCCGCGGCTGGTCCACATCCGGATCATGTTCGCCAAACTCGGTCTGCGCCCACTGGGTTGAGGCGTTGCGAGTAATCAGGAATTCTGGCTCTCCTGCTTGGCTTTGCATATCCAAGCCGCTTCGGGAACATGCACCGCCACCTGCACGCGGCAGGTGTTGTTACACACCGTTTACACACAAACTCGGCTCCCGCTCGTTTAATGTACTCAGACGAGCCACGTTCCTTTGTTCCAGGAGCCGAGTCATGCGTATTCAGCCTCTTCCCGCTTGCCTGGCGGGCGTGTTGGCGTTGGCGTTGCACTCCGCAAGCTTCGCACAAGTCGCCCACGTTCGCGTCTCGGAGCACCTTTCCTCCCGGTCCTTCGCGGCCAATGTCATCATTCCGCAACGGCGGGTGGTCGCGCCCGTGCGGCCGGGTTCCGGCGAAACCGTGGCCATCGAAAACGTCGAGGCTCACGTGTCGATCGTCGAGCAAGTGGCGACGACCACCCTGGACATCTCGTTGCGCAACCCGACCGGCCGGCGACTGGAGGCCGAAGTGATCCTGCCGGTGCCGGACGGAGCGGCAGTGCGAGGGTTTGATTTTCAGGGCTCCGGCGCCGAGCCCAGCGCTCAACTCTTGCCCAAGGACGAGGCGCGTCGCATCTACGACGAGATTGTGGCTCGCACGCGCGATCCGGCCTTGCTGGAATTCATCGACTTTCACTTGATCCGTTCCAGTGTTTTCCCGGTCGAGGCGCACGGAACGCAGAAAGTCCGGTTGACTTACGAGCAGGTGTGCGAGGCCGATGGCGAGCGCATCGACTACGTGCTGCCTCGCAGCGAGGCACTCGACTACGCCGTGCCGTGGAAAATCCGGGTGAGCGTCAAGTCGCAGCGGAAACTGGCGACGGTCTACTCGCCCAGCCACGGCACGGAGACGCGAATCACGAAGGAGGGCCGGGTGGCAAGCGTCCAACTGGCCGCCGGCGCCGAGCGCGAACCGGGCTCGTTCCGGCTGTCGGTGCTGCTGGCCGAAGGCCAGGGCCCGTCCGCCACGCTGCTGGCGTACCCCGATTCGAAGGCCGGCGGCGGATATTTCCTGCTGCTGGCCGGCGTGCCATCCGAGCCGGCAGCGGAACGGCCGCGACTCCGGCGCGAGGTCACGCTCGTGTTGGACCGCTCCGGATCCATGGCCGGTGACAAGCTCGACCAGGTCCGCGCCGCCGCTCGACAGATCCTGGCCGGACTCGAGCCCGATGAGTCGTTCAACGTCATCATCTACAACGAGGCGGTGGAAGTCTTTTCTCAACGTCCGGTTGTGAAGAACGCCCGCAACATGGCGGCCGCCGATCGTTATCTGCAGGGCGTGCTGGCGCGAGGAGGCACGAATATCCACGACGCGCTGATCGAAGCGTTGCGTCAAGAACCCACGCGTGATCGGCTGCCGATCGTGCTGTTTTTGACCGATGGCCGGCCGACGATCGGGCAGACTGGCGAAAAGCCGATTCGCGAGGCGGCCGAAGCTGCCAATACTCGCGGCAAGCGGGTCTTTACGTTCGGCGTAGGAGTCGATGTCAACTCGCCGCTGCTGGAGCATCTGGCTTCCCAGACGCGGGCGACCGCGACGTTCGTGCTGCCCGGCGAGGATCTGGAACTGAAAGTGGCCCGGTTGTTCCAGCGGCTTTCCGGCCCCGTCCTTGCCGAACCCCAGTTGACGGTCTTGGATGGCGACGGCCACCCGGCGGTCGGCCGGACACTCGATCTGATCCCGGCGCGGCTGCCCGACTTGTTCGATGGCGACCAGCTGGCCGTCCTGGGGCGATACGTGGGCGAACGACCGCTCGGCTTTCGATTGACGGGACAATGCCAGGATGGCCCGCGGAGCTTCCAGTTCCGCTTCAACCTCGACAAAGCCACCACACGCAACAGCTTCGTGCCTCGCCTGTGGGCCCAACGCAAGATCGCCGTGCTGGTCGATGCCATCCGCACCAGCGGTGCCGATCCGCGGACCGTCGTTGCCGGAAGCGAGGATTCACGCACGAAGGAGCTTGTCGACGAAATTGTGCGATTATCGACGGAATTTGGCGTGCTGACCGAGTACACCGCATTTCTCGCCAGGGAAGGCACGGACCTGACTCGGCGCGAGCAGGTCGCCACCGAGGCTTGGCGGAACCTGGATACCCGCGCCCGGCAGGTCCGCTCCGGCCCCGACGCGGTGAACCAGGAGTTGAATTCGCAGTCCCAAAAATCCGCCAGCCAGCTGAACTACCGGAACGCCTACTGGGACGCCAACCTGGATCGCGCCCAGATCGCATCCGTCCAGCAAGTGGCCGACCGCGCCTTCTATCAGAAAGCCGGCCGCTGGGTCGATAGCCGGCTGGTGGGTCAAGGAGACGCCCGCCAGTCGCCACGCGTCGTTGAGTTTGGGTCGGCGGAATTCATGGACCTTGCGCACCGCCTGGCGCGCGAAAACCGGCAGGGCAGCATCATGATGCGCGGCGAGATTCTGCTGCTGGTCGAGGGCCAGGCAATTCTGGTGCGGAACAACTGATGAGCGAATTCAAACCTTCACCACTAACCCAAGGAGTCCCTGTCATGTCTCGAAACTTGATTCCTCTCGTTGCCCTCTCGCTGGCGGCCGCGTTGGTCATCGCCGTGCGGGCCCAATCACCAACCGACGCTCAGCGGCCGAGCCAACCGGCGTCCGCACCGGTGCAACCCGCCGCCCAAAGCGCGGCTCCCTTGGTCCAGCTGGCGATCCTGCTGGACAACTCGGGCTCGATGAGCGGCCTGATCGAGCAGGCCAAGAGCGAACTGTGGCGAGTGGTCAACGAGTTGACCACTGCCCGCCAGCACGGCAAGCAACCTCGACTGCAAGTGGCGTTGTACACCTACGGCGACCCGCCGCCCCGACAGCTCAATGCGCTGACGGACGACCTGGACAAGGTCTCGGAGTCGCTGTTCGCCGTGTCCATCAGCGGCGGCAGCGAGTATTGTGGCCAGGTCATCCAGACGGCCACTCGCGATCTGGCCTGGAGCCCCTCGCCGAACGACCTGAAGTTGATCTTCATCGCCGGGAACGAGCCCTTCACGCAAGGCCCCGTCGAGTACCGTGAAGCCTGCCGCGAGACGATCGCCAAGGGGATCATGATCAACACGATCCACTGCGGGGACGGTATTCCGGACGATTGGCGGGACGGCGCACTGCTGGCGGACGGTAAGGCCGTCAGTATCAACCAAAACGTGCAGGTGGCTCACATCGAAGCGCCGCAGGACGCAGAGATCGCCCGCCTGGGCGCGGACCTGAACCAGACCTACATTCCATTTGGGACCGCGGCGGCGGAGAGCCAGGCCCGGCAGATCACGCAGGATGCCAACGCTGCCAGGCAATCTCAAGCCAGTTCCGTCCAACGGGCCGTGTCCAAGGCGAACGGCTTCTATCGCAACAGCGCTTGGGACCTGGTCGATGCCTTGAAAGATGGCAAGATCACCCTGACGGACGTCAAGACGGAAGACCTGCCGGAAAACATGCGCGGCATGAGTCCGGCCGAACGTCAGCAGTATGTGTCGCGGCAGTCCAGCGAGCGCCAGCGTCTGCAGGATCGGATCAACCGGCTGAACGGCGAGCGGAACACGTTCGTAGCCGAAAAGCAAAAACAGCTGGCCGCCCAGTCCGGCCAGAAGACACTCGACCAGGCCCTGGTCGAGGCCATCCGCTCGCAAGCGTCGCAAAAGCGGTTTATATTCGAGGAAGCGGGGCTGTGAGAAAGCGATCCTAGGTGTTCCCCGAAGAGAAGCCCGGCTTCTCCGAAGAAGCCGGGCTTCTGGGTAGAAGTTCTATGACTCGACAACAGCGCATCCTGGTCGTCGAAGACGACGCGGCTATTCGCCGCGGCATCGTCGACGCGCTGCGCTTCGAGGGCTTCCACGCAGTCGAGGCGGCGGACGGCAAGGCCGGCATGGCCTTGGCCCTGGAGGTCGATTGCGCGTTGGTGCTGCTGGACCTGGTGCTGCCCGGCAAGCACGGCTTGGAGATTCTCCAGGCCATCCGTCAGGACCGACCCACGTTGCCGGTGATCATCCTCACGGCGCTGGGCGAGGAAGCGGACCGTGTGCGCGGGTTGCGGATGGGGGCCGACGACTACGTCGTCAAGCCGTTCAGCGTCAGCGAGTTGCTGGCGCGCGTACAGGCCGTCTTGCGACGGTCCCCGCAACGGCCGACGGATGTCCTCACGGCCGCGGTGCCCGGCGGCCAGATCGACTTCTCGCGCAGCGAAATCCGTTTTCAGGACGGCCGGCGCGAAGACTTGTCGGAGCGCGAGGCCGAATTGTTGCGGTACCTGGTCGTGAACTCCGGGCGGGTGATCAGCCGTGACGAACTGTTGCGGAGCGTGTGGCGGATTGAGCCCCGCGGGCTGTGGACGCGAACGATCGACATGCACATTGCCCGCTTGCGTGAAAAACTTGGCGACGATGCATCCGATCCCAAGCTGATTCTGACCGTACGCGGCAAAGGATACATGTACGGTACAACGGAGAACGCATCATGAGCCGTCCGCGAGCGATTCTGGCTGCCTTCGTAGCCTGCCTGGTGGTCGTGCTGGCGGCCATGGCGTGGGTCAGCGTTGTGGTCGTGTCCCTGGACCGCCGCGACGCCGAGACGCAGCGGCAGGCCGAACTGCAGGAGAACGTCCGGCTGGCCCTGTGGCGGATGGACTCGGCCCTGAACCCCATCGTCGCCCAAGAACAAGCGAGACTTTTTCAACAGTATCAAGCTTTCTACATGCCGCCGGTGGCGGTGGACGCATCGTACCAGCCGGTCGTCGGCCAGCGCGTCCTGCTGCCGTCTCCGCTGCTGACTCAGCCCCCCGCCTTCGTCAAGCTCCATTTCCAAATCGACGCGGCTGGCCGCCTGTCTAGTCCACAAGTTCCCGAAAGGATGCTCCCCGGCGCGGCCGGACAAGGCTGGCTGGAACACGACCGGGTGGCACGGGCGGCCGAGACTCTGCGCGGTCTGGGGGACCATCTGGATCGTGCGGCATTACTGGCCGCGGCGCCGGAACCAGCCGTGCCTGCGGACCAGTCGCTGCGCGTCGCCGCCGTCCCGAGTGCCGAGCCGGTCGCCAACGAGTCGCCGGAGAGCGAATCGCAGCGTTTGCTCGACGATCTGAACGTCAGCAACGCGCTGGCCCAGTCGGCGATGCCGTTGGACCAGCGGCAACAGGGCCGTGCCCGCAACATGCCCGACCAGCAAGCCCTGCGTTCGAACTTGGAGTATCAACAGCGTCTGGAAGCGAACGTACAGAGCAAGCTGCTGGGCAAATACGCCCGCTCTC
>ERZ795059.4294-NODE-4294-length-13435-cov-6.149477_pt1 | contig 13435 bp, 7 predicted proteins | sample MGYA00375143_ERZ795059 | MGnify/ENA primary metagenome ERZ795059 (study PRJEB30188, sample SAMN05720168) | activated sludge metagenome | isolation source: Anaerobic digester | place: USA | collected 2015-01-07 ... | reverse complement strand
TTCCCCCCCCTATGTGAAAGGAGTCTCCCAGCCCGTCAGGTCTATATCTCCTGAAAGTCCCGGCAGGAACTTTCAGGGTACGGTATGGCATATAGATCCGGAGGACCCGAGACTGTCCTCCCCGCAGGAGGCCGGATACTGTAAAATGTCTTCATTATTAATAATTAGCTGACATCCTACCTACAAGGTTCTGCATGTGTGATCGGTCCGCATTGTGTCAAACGCCTCCAGATGACGCAGTGCGGACACTTTTTTTATCCACCAATCGGTATAAGGGTTTTTATAATGCGGGTGGTGGATATCTCTTGACGTACCGGGCCCTGTTCCGTACTGTTCACTTTGAACGTTTTGCATAGTTTCGAGGTGCTTCGTGGCTGACCGGACAGCGTCCCGCATTCGTCCTGCTGTGATACTTCTCCTGGTGCTGGTTTCACTCGCATCAATGGGTTATTTCTACGTTTACCTGCACGGCAGCACCGTGTTCACCCACCTGTTTTATGTTCCCATAATCCTCGCGGCCCTCTGGTGGGGGCGGCGCGGCATCTGGGTCGCTGTTATCCTCTCGGTCTCCCTCGTGGCGACCCACCTCCTCATGGAAAAGTATTATAACACGCCCGATGATTTTTTCAGGGCGCTCATGTTCATCGTCGCCGCGTCGATCGTCGCGGTGCTGAGCGAGCGTTTCACCCGCACCCGGGAGCGGATGCAGCACTTCAACCTCGTCCTGCGCTCGATCCGCGACATCAATCATCTCATCACCAAGGAGAAAGACCTCGACCGCCTGTTAAAGGGGATCTGTGTCAAGCTGGTCGAAAACAGGAGCTACTTCTACGCGTGGATCGCGGTGGTGGACGAGGACTCCCGCCTGGTGTGGGTCGCGGAATCGGGGCTCGGCGAGGGGTTCCAGCCCATGACCGACATGCTGGTGAACGGCACCCTGCCGCTCTGCGTCCAGCGCGGGACCTACCGGCGCGGCGTCATCGTTACGAAGGACCCGCAGATCGAATGCGCGGGCTGCCCGCTCTCGTCGGAGTTTGCCGACAAGGGTCGGATGTCCGTCCGCCTCAATCCCGGCGGCCGCCTCCGCGGCATGCTCTCGGTGTCCATCCCCGAGGACCTGATCTCCGACCGGGACGAGCGCGAGCTCTTCCGGGAGATCGCGGACGATATCGAATACGCGCTGGGCGGGATCGAGCTCAGGGGCGAGCACGAGGTGACCCTGGAGGAGCTGAAGGAGAGCGAGGAGCGGTTCCGCACGATCGTCGAGAACGCGCCCTTCGGCTATTACCGCCTTGACCGCAACGGCCTTATCGAATACGTCAACCCCGAGTGGGACCGGATGCTCGGCTTTTCCGGCGACGACGTGGTTGGCAGCCATATCGCCGTCACCCAGACCGGGGAGGAGGGCAGGCAGATCGAGGAGCAGACCAAGCACGTGCTTGCCGGGGAGACCGTCCGGGGCGAGTTCGGCCTGCGGCGCAAGGACGGGAGCACCGTGTTCCAGACCTATTACAGCCAGCCGCTCTATCACCACGGCGAGATCGCCGGCGCCGAGGGCTTCCTCTCCGACATCACCGAGCGCAAGACCGCGGAGCTGGCCCTGCGCCGGAGCCGCCGGATGCTCTCCCAGATCATAGAGGGAAGTCCCATAGCCACCTTCGTCATCGACGAGAACCACGTCGTGACCCACTGGAACCGCGCATGCGAGGAGCTGACCGGGATCACCTCGGAGGAGGTAGTCGGCACCAACCGGCACTGGGAGCCCTTTTACGGGGAGGAGCGCCCCACCATGGCCGACATGATCATGTACAGCGTGCTGGACCCGGCGATCACGGAGAAGTACGACATCGATTTCCGGCAGTCTCCCCTCGGGGGCGAGGCGGTCGAAAGCGAGCGGTTTTTTCCCGGCCTGGGCAAGCATGGCAAGTGGCTCTTCCTGACCGCCGCTCTCCTGCGCGATTCCGAGTCGAACATCGTCGGCGCCATCGAGACGCTCCAGGACACCACCGCCCGGAAGCGCGCGGAGGAAGAGAAGCTGCGGGCCTATACCGAGCTCGAGCAGATCTTCAACTCCACGCCGGTGGGGATGCGGGTCGTCGACCGCGACTTCCAGACGCTCCACATGAACCGCCGCTTCATGGACATGTTCGACATAGACTCGCGCCATTTCGCCCGGAGCGAGCAGGCCGGGTGGGACCGGGAGGTCGTGCGGACCGACCGCATTTTGATGCGGCGCATTTTGAAGGGGGACAAGTACCTGGAATACGAGGTGACGACCCGCGTCAGGGACGAGGATGTCACCTTCATCGTGCACGCTTCCCCCTATTTTTCCAAGGACGGGAGCATCATCGGCGTGATCGAGAATTTCACCAACATCACCGAGACGCGGATGCTGCAGAACGGCATCATGCGGGTCGCCGAGATCGAGCGCCAGAGGATCGGGCAGGACCTGCACGACGGCCTGGGCCAGAACCTGACCGCGGTCACCTTCCTCATCGAGGCGCTGAAGGAGAAGGCATCCGGGCGCGCCAATGCCGTCCTCCCGGACATCGAGAACATTGAGGGCCTGATACGCAACGCGATCGTCCAGACGCGGAACCTCTCGCGCATGCTGAGCCCGGTCGAGATGGAAAAGAACGGCCTGCGCTCGGCACTGGACGAGATGGCGGTCGCCACGGAAAAGATATACCATGTTTCCTGCAAGGTGATGCAGGACGGCAATTTCCTGATAGGCGACAACCAGACCGCGACGCACCTCTACTACATAGCCCGCGAGGCGGTCACCAACTCCATCAAGCACGGCAAGGCGGGCCAGATATTCATTCACCTGACCGACGAAGAGGACGGCCTCGCGATCACGGTGCGGGACAACGGCGAGGGCGCGGCGGAGCTCAAGAACACCGGGCTCGGCCTCCGTATCATGCGCTACCGGGCCGGCGTCATTGGCGCGGAGTTCAGCGCGGGGAACCGCGAGGAGGGCGGTTTCGAGGTGCGGGTGCAGCTGAAGGTGTGACAGGTCTGCGTTTGTGCCGGGCCTGCCGAAGCAGGGGCTCGCGAACGACAGGCCCGCAAACGTTTGGGGACCTGCCAGCAGTGATGTGATACATGGATGGAGTTTTTCAGGAAACTGTCAGAGGAACTTCACCAGGACCAGGGTTGAATCGTCCTTCACCCGGTTCTCCGGCAGGGCGCGTCTCACCATCTCCTCCAGCAACCCGGCGATGTCCCGGGCGCTCCTGTCCCTGTTGAGGCGGATGATGTTCATGAATTCGTTCTGGTCCATCTGCCCCTCGGCCCCCTGTTCCACGAGACCGTCGGTAAAGAGCACCAGGAAGTCTCCGGGCCGGTACTCCATGACTCCTGCGTCGTATCGGTCGTTTTCCAGTATTCCCAGGGGCTTTCCGCTTTTCTTCAGGGTTATGAACTCGTCGCTTCCCCTCCGGTAGAACAGCTGCTCGTTGTGTCCGGCGGACGCGTACGACACGGTGCGCGATTTCGCATCCATGAACGCGTAAAAAAAAGTGCAGAACATGCCGCTGAAGGAGTCCATGTATACCCAGTTGTTGAGCCTTCCCATCAGGTCCGTGGGTTCCCGGTGGCGAAGGAGCTCGAAGCGCAGGGCATAGCGCACGCTGTTCATGAAGATGGCCGCGGGGATTCCCTTCCCGGATACATCGCCCACGGCGACGCCGAAGGAGTCGTCGGTAAAGGGTGAAAACTCGAAAAAGTCCCCCCCCACGTAGCTCGAGGGTATGGTGAAAGCGCCGGCGGAAACGCCGGGTATAGAGTCGGGGACCACCGAGAGGGCGCGGCTCTGGATCTCCGCGGCAATCTCCAGATCCTTCTCGAGGCGCTCGCGCTCGTAGCTCTTTTTCTGGAGAAGGACGTTTTCGTAGGTCTCCGCCACCTGGTTGGCCACGGTGGAAAGCACCCGCAGGTCGAAAGAGTCGAAGACGTCCCCCCGGTGCTTGTCCGTCACATTCAGGACGCCGATGACCCTGTCACGGAGCTTCATGGGGACGCAGATGAACGACTTCGACCCGTAGCTTCTCGTGTTCAATCCGTGTCCCGCTTTCCCCATGTCCTCGTCTACGTTATAAACCAGGAGCGGGTCGCCGGTCCGGATCACGTTGTACATAAGGCTGTTTTCGAGGTCGATGATGAAGCCGTCGCCTTTCGTCGAGACGAAGTATTCCACGTTTTTCCCCGTCTCGTCGAGTATCACGAAGGAACAGCGCCCGGCCCTGATGACCTTGTTTACGGCGTGGAGGATCCGGTCCAGGAATTCCCGGATGTCGAGGGTGAAGTAGATCGACTGGGATATTTCATAGATGCAGGTAAGCTCGTCCACGCGGTTTTTCAGGTTCGCCATGAGCTCCCTGTTGTTGATGGAAATCGCCGCCGCGTCGGCGATGTAATCGAGCATGGCGAGGTCGTTGTCCCCGAAGCCTCCGGGGCGGGTCGAGTTCACCGCTTCGAGCACGCCGATGAGCCTGTCCTTTACCTTCACCGGCACGGCGATGAGGCTCCGCGTGCTGAAGCCGCTGGCGGCGTCGATATCGTCGCAGAAGCGCTCGTCGCGCGATACGTCGTTCACGATGACCCACTCGCCGGTTTTCGCCACGTGGCCGGCGATGCCCTGCCCCAGCCTGAGGCGCTTTCCCCTGATGACCTCCCCCTTGTCGCTCAGGACTATATCGAAGATGAGCTCCTCTGTTTCCGGGTCCAGGAGGAGGAGGGAGGCGCCCTCGGCGGCCAGAAGCTCGTTGGCGGAATCGATGATCGTCGTGATCAGGTGCTGGAAGCTGATCGACGAGTTGATCTTGTTCATTATGTCAATAAGTTTCTTGTACTGTATCATGATGACGGGCATTTACATTATATGGTATTTGCAACCCGATCGGAAAAGGTCCGTATGATGTATGGGCCTAGCAGGTTAAAGCAATCATGGAAAATTATGCCGGATTGTGCAAGAACAAAAAGGACGGGACAGATGCTTTAAAATTTAAATCGTTCTCACATCCCCTGGCCCGGGCAGGTCAAAGGGAGGCCGGAGGAGGCGGACGCCCCCGGATTATTATATTTGACTTTTTTGCAAAAATCCCGCAGAGTATCTCCATGTATATTTTGTAAACGGCAGGTGCCACCTTGTCTGAAAAAAAGGAGAATATCCTCACGAGCGATCCCGGCTATTCCTATTTCGAGAAAGCGCCGGAGATAAACGCGGACGAATTCCAGAAAGTGATTGATTCACGGAGGTCGGTGAGGGTGTTCGACGGCTCCCCCATTCCCGAGGAGGTGGTGGACCGCTGCCTGTCAAATGCTCTCCTGGCGCCCAATTCCTCCAACCTGCAGCCATGGGAATTTTACTGGGTACGGAGCGAGGACAAGCGGAAGGCCCTGGTCCGCGCCTGCTTCTCGCAGATCGCTGCGAAAAGGGCGGCCGAGCTCATCGTCGTGGTCGCGCGCACGAAGACGTGGAAGGCGCACGCCAGGGAGATGCATGACCTGTTCGTGAAGCTTGGAAAGGGCGTGCCGAAGTCGGCGCTCACGTACTACGGAAGGCTCGCGCCGGCCGCGTATGCGCAGGGGCCCCTCGGGCTGTTCGGCCTGCTCAAACGGATCATCTACGCGGTCCGGGGCCTGACCGGCCCGACCCTGCGTGAGCCTGTCACCCGCGCCCAGCTCAGGACCTGGGCGGTGAAGACGACCGCGCTGGCCGCCGAGAACATCATGCTGTCGTTCCGCGCGCTCGGTTACGACTCCTGCCCGATGGAGGGGTACGACTCGAAGCGCATCAGGAAACTGCTCGGTCTCGCGCGCGATGCCGCGGTCGTCATGGTAATAGCGGCGGGCCGGCGCGCCCCGGGCGGCATTTACGGGCCCCGTATCCGCTACGACCCTGCGCGTTTCATAAAGAAGGTATGACCGTTTTCCGCCTGATACGCCATGAAAGGGATCACTCGAAAAATACTACGGACCGCCGCCTGCACACTGCCGCTCCTGCTGGCTGCTGCCTGCGCCGCTGATGCGCCCGCCGGCAATCCCCTGTCGGGGCCGTGGGAGTACGCCCTCGGCCGTTCCGGCGATGGTATTGAGAATGCCACCGGCTACCGGTACGGGCCGGCAGGCGATATCTCCCGTCTCGAGCGGCTCGTGCCCGGCGGACAGGGCGTAATCTGGCTCAGGAAAAAGTTCGCCGCGCCAGCGGGCTTCCGCGAGCGCCGTCTCGCGGTCATCCTCGGCACGATCATACCGGTCGACGAGACGTACCTGAACGGGGCGTTCATCGGGGGGTACGGCGTCTCCCCGGAAACCGGCCGGCCCTTCTTCAGCGACTGGAACAGGTACCGCCTGTACGGCGCGCCGTCCGCGCTCTTCCGCGAGGGCGATAACTCGCTCCACGTGAAGATCTACGCGAACCACGAGGCGTCGATCAACGGCTATGTTGCCCTGGACGACCGATCCGTGATAGAGGGAGTCTACCGGGCCCAGGATTTTATCCGGTACCACCTGAATCTTGTCGTCGCGTTCGTGCTGTTTTGCGTTGCGATTTTTCTTCTTATTGTAATCTTCCTCCAGCGGCCCCGGGCGCGCTACAACCTCTACCTGGCGGGGACCTGCATCCTGTTCGCCTTTTATATCCTGAATTTTTTCATCGCGCGGCTTCCCCTCGATCCGGGGCGACTGCCCTCGTATCTCATGATACAGAAGATTGCGTACGGCGCCCCCTGCGTGAGCTTTTTCTTCCTCGTGATGTACATCCATCGTTTTCTCGATATACGGCAGGGGCGGGCGCTTGCCGCGCTGAACTACTTCGCCACGCTGATGCCCGCCTTCCTGCTCGTGCTCATGCCGTCATATCCCCTGATGGTGTGGTACGGCAAACATATCCTGTCGGCGTGCGCGGGGATCACGATCCTGTACATACTCTTTCTCAGCATCGTGTCGGTCGTGCGCCGCAATCGCAACGCCCTTATTTTTCTCGCCGGCTTTACGCCGGTCATCGCGTCCGTGGCATTCGATATCGTCGTCCACGTCGGCCTTGGGCGTAACGACATCATCTACCTGAGCGGCATCGGCATTTCCAGCTACCTCATCTTCATTGCGATGATGCTGGCGACGAATTTCGTCAGCTATTATCGCCAGGTGGAGCGCCTGAACGCGGACCTGGGGGGAAAGATCGCGGAGCAGAAGATGACCGAGGACGAGCTGATGGCCGAGAAGGAGCTGCTCGCCGTCACCATCGAATCGATCGCCGAGGCGGTGGTGGCGACGGACCGGGCAGGTAACGTCCTCATCCTGAACCGCGTGGCCGAGGAGCTCTGCCGCGCCACGCCCGAGGAGCTTGTCGGGAAACCCGTCCACCAGGAGCTGGCCTGCAGGAACGAGGCGGTGGCCAGCATCTTCTCCGAGGTCTTCGAGGAGATGGGAGATGCCGACCGGACCCTCGAGATCGGCCTGCACCGGCTGGAGCGTAGCGACGGGGAGAAAATGTATATCGTCGGCAGCTGCGCTCCCATCCGGGACAGGGAGCAGCATGCCGTCGGCTCGGTCTTCGTTCTCCGGGACGTGACCGGGGACATCAAGCTCCAGAACGAGATCCTGAAAATCAAGAAGCTGGAATCGCTGGGGGTGCTCGCCGGCGGCATTGCCCATGACTTCAACAATATTCTTACCGCCATCCTGGGCAGCATAAACCTTGCCAAGATGATTCTCGCCGAACAACCGGAGCCGGAGCGGCTGATGGTTGACGCTGAGAAGGCCGTCCTCCGGGCGCAGGGCCTGACGCGCCAGCTCCTCACCTTCGCGAAGGGCGGCGCGCCGGTAAAGCAGGTGGCCTCGGTCCAGGAGATCATCCGGGACTCGACCGATTTCGTGCTGCGGGGCTCGAACGTGCGATGTTCCTTCGATTTCACCGAGGGGCTCTGGTCCGTCAACGTGGACGTGGGCCAGTTCAGCCAGGTCATCCAGAACCTTGTCATCAACGCGGACCAGTCAATGCCGGACGGCGGCGAGATCGTCATCAGGACGGAGAACATCACCATTGCCGCCGGATCGACCGTTCCGCTCAAGCCCGGCAACTACGTTAAGATATCGGTGATCGACGCGGGAGGAGGCATCGATCCGCAGAGCCTTCCGAGGATCTTTGACCCCTATTTTACCACGAAGAAGGACGGGAGCGGGCTCGGGCTCGCGAGCTCCTACTCCATCATCAAGAAGCATGACGGCCATATCGAGGCGGAGTCCACGCCCGGCCGCGGCTCGGCGTTCCACATCTACCTTCCCTCGTCCGGGCAGAGCGCCACTGCGGACCGTCGCGCCGACGCGAGCGTGGCGCGGATCGGAGGCACGGCCCTCCTGATGGATGACGATCCGGGTGTGGGCATAACGGTCCGGAAGATGCTCGAGCATCTCGGCATGAGCGTCGTGGTGACCCAGAACGGCGAGGGAGCCATCGACCTGTACCGCCGCAGCCACGAGATGGGGAAGCCGTTCGACCTGGTCATACTGGACCTGACGATCCCCGGCGGGATCGGCGGCAGGGAGGTTATCCGGGAGCTCCTGGCCATAGACCCCGGCGTCTCGGCCATCGTTTCCAGCGGCTACTCGACCGACCGGGTCATGGCGGAATACGCGAAGTACGGGTTCAGGGGGGTCATTTCGAAACCCTACCGGCTGGAAGAGCTTTCCGAGGCGATCAGGCGGATCAAGGCCACCGATGCCGGTGACGGGGCGAAAAAATAGCAAAAACCCGGTATTGACTTCCTTCTGGCAGGGGATTATTATGATCACGAAGCTTGTTAATCCCCCGGGGCGGCCCGGAGACCGGAATACCGCCCTGAGATGATATCGATTCAGACAATGCCCGATAAAGAAAAGGAAATAATAAAAATCCTGATCGTTGACGATCACCCTCTCCTTCGCCAGGGGATCAAGCAGGTCATAGAGCTGGAAGACGACCTGCGGGTCTGCGGAGAGGCCTCAAGCGCCAACGAGGCGATAGACATGATCAACCGGGACAAACCGGTCATCGTCATCGTCGATATCACGCTTACGGGCAATGTAAGCGGGATCGAGCTCGTAAAATCGATCAACGAGCGGTTCCCGGAGATCAAGGCCCTGGTCCTCACCATGCACGACGAGTCGCTGTACGCAGAGCGGGCCATACGGGCCGGCGCACGCGGCTATATAATGAAGGAAGTTGCGTCAAAAAACATAATCAATGCCATTCGAACGATCCTCAACGACGAGCTCTACCTGAGCGAGAACATCTCGAAGAAAATCATAGATAAGCTGGTCCGCGGCTCCGCGGACACTATCGGGATATCGGTCGAAAACCTGAGCAACAGGGAGTTCGAGATTTTCCAGCTGGTCGGAAATGGCTTCAGTACCAAGGAAATGGCCAAAAAGCTTAATTTGAGCATATATACGGTTGAAAGCCATAAAAAGAACATAAAAGAAAAATTAAAACTGAAAAACTCGTCTGACCTTGTCAAGTATGCAATCCAGTGGGTTATTATGCAGAATAAGTGATCTGCCTGTTTTTTCTCATGGTCTGCTATCTTCCGAGTGGCATGCTTGATTGATCTTCAGGATTAGGATGTTTGAAAGTGAACTTTGATGATTGTCATTGTTCTTATCACCGGTTTTTGTTACCGGAAAATAACAATTATCAGGCATTGACCGCCGTTCAACGGGTATGATACATTGGACATGCGGCCTCATTATACGGCTCGTTCGAACAGAGTGGACTGCGAAGAATTATATTTTAGAGTGAGGAGCTTTTTGTATGAATTATAAATCCGGTATTTGCACATTTTGTGGTACGGGATGCGGGCATCTCCTGGATGTGAGGGGAGATAAAGTCCATGGCGTCTTCCCGCTTCAGAACCATCCGGTCAGCAAGGGCCGACTCTGCGTTCGGGGGTGGAATGTGCACGAGCTATTAAGCACGCCCGAAAGGATCACGACCCCGCTCATCAGGAAAAACGGCAAGCTGACCGAAGCGTCGTATGACGAGGCGATCGCGTATCTTGTCGAAAATCTTTCCAAATACAAGAAAGGGGCCGCGGACGAGATCGGATTCCTCGCATCGCCCCGTTCCTCCAACGAGGAAAATTATCTTTTAATGAAGCTGGCCCGCGCGGTGTTCAACACGAACAACATTAACCTGGATTCCGAGCCGGGCCACCGCACCACGCTCGATGTCATGCACAACGCAACCGGTATGGCCGGCATGCTCGGATCGCTCGAAGAGATCCGCAAGGCCGAGGTCATCCTGGTCGCCGGCATCGACATCACGAAGCAGAACCCCATCATCGGCAGCGAGATACACATGGCCGCCAGGGCCGGGGCGAAGGTCGTCACCATCGACACCCGGAACACGCAGATAGCCAAGCTTTCCAGCACGTTTTTGCAGATCCGGCCGGGCGCGTACAGGATCGCCATGGCCTACATGGCAAAAGTATTAATAGATGAAAAAATTTACGATGCCGAGTTCGTGAAGCGCAACGCCGAGGGCTACGATGCATTTGCCGCATCCCTCTCCTCCCTCTCGGACGCGGATGTGGCCGAAAAAACCGGCGTAACGACCGACGAGCTGAAAGCCGTTGCCCGCGACCTCGCCGGCGCGAAGACGGCGATGGTCTTCTTCTCCTCCGGCATCTCCGGCTTTCCCAAGGAAACCGTCAGCTACATATTAAACCTGTTCCTCCTGGCCGGCAAGATCGGCAGGGAAGGATGCGGCGTGAACCCGATTACCGGGATCAACAACCTTCAGGGAAGCTACGACATGGGCATAGCCCCCGATCTTCTTCCCGGCTTTCAGGCCGTTTCAGACAAGGCGGCGCTGGACAGGTTCGGCAAGGAGTGGGGAGTGTCACTTAACGCGACCCCGGGCAAAACGGTATACGACCTCCTGGCCACGAACAAGCTGAAAGCCCTCGTCGTGGTGGATCATGACGAGACGATAATCAGAAACGCGATCGAGATAAGCAAGCTCGACTTCGTAGCTTTCATGGGCGCATACAAGCACGACTGCATGAACTACGCGCACGTGGTCCTGCCGATCGCCGAGTACATAGCGACCGACGGCACCTACACCAATACCGAGCGCCGCGTGCAGCTCTCGAAGAAGAAGGTCGAGCCCGAGAAGGGCATACTTCCCGGATGGAAGCTCTACGCCACGATCGCGGCGAAGGCCGGCGCGAAGTGGAACTACGCCGCTCCCGCCGACGTGATGGCGGAGATCGCGAAGCTCACGCCGAATTACGCGGGCATTACCTACGACAAGCTCCAGGCTCTCGGGGGCGTGAAGTGGGGCGGGGCGCGCCTCGACGCGGACAAGCTCCCGAAAAAGCTCTCCTTCGCGGCCGTGGCCGGTAACTTCGCGGTTCCCCAGGCGAGCGAGGAATACCCGATCCTGCTGCTCGTCGGCGAGGCCCAGCACTACTGGCACCAGAATAACCTGATGAAAAAGACCAATCTCCCCCTGCGGGAATACAACGCGACGCTGCTGCTGTATCCGCAGGGTTACGTCGCCATCTCCCCGCAGAACGCCAAGGAGTTGAACGTGCGCGACCGCTTCCCGGTCAAGATCGTGTCCCCCTACGGTTCGATGGAAGCGATGGTGCAGGTCACCGACAAGGTGAAGCCGAACACGGCCTATGTGGCCTACTTCGTCGATGAAATGGTCACCAAGTTCTTCATGGAACACAAGGATGTTCTGAAGAGAGGCGAAGACGCAACAATCCCAGTCAGAATTGCGAAGGTATAACCATGTATTTGATAAAGAAAAGCCAAGTATCGGATATCGCAAAGGAACTGCAGAAGGAATACCAGGTCTACGGCCCGGTAGTGGACAAGGAAACGAAGCAGACGATGTTCGTCAAGGCGGACGATATCGCCGAGATCGATCTCGCGGCGCCCATACCCGCAGTCCCGCCGAAGCACACGGTATTCCCGCACTACGAGCGGATCATGGCGTACAACTATGACCCCCAGTCGAAGAAGGTGGACATCAATCCGGACTTCGACGACAAGCCGAAGGCGCTGTTCGGGCTTCGTTCCTGCGACCTGACCGGCGTCATCTGCCTGGACCGCTTTTACCTGGGCCAGGAGTTCGTCGACGAGGTTTACAAGAACCACCGGAAGAAGATGTTCATCGTCACCAACACCTGCAACGTTCCCTTCAAGCAGTGCTTCTGCGTGTGCACGGACAGCGGTCCCAGCGCCCGCGAAGGGTACGACCTGAACCTTACTGACCTCGGCGACCAGTACCTGGTCGAAGCCGGCAGCGACAAGGGCAAGGCCCTTGCCGAGAAACTGGGCCTGGCCAAGGCCGATGACTCCTACAAAAAGAAGAAAGAAGAGATTGTCGATGAATCAATCTTGAAGTTTGACTCGATCGCCAAGGACAACAAGGCGTGGGTCTCCCGGGTCGTGAACAGGGTCACTACGGGACTCATCGAGGAGAAAACATGGGAATACATCGGGAACCAGTGCATCGAATGCGGCGCCTGCTCCTTTGTATGCCCCAGCTGCTCCTGCTTCAATATCGTTGATTCCTGCACCTCTGCCACGGCGGCGGACCGGATCCGGACCTGGGATTCCTGCTCCTACGAGGGATACACCAGGATGGCCGGCGGCCACAATCCGCGGAAACCGGTTGAGGACCGGCGGAGCAAGCGGTTTTTCTGCAAGCTTTCATATTCGCAATCCAAGAAATATCTGCGGCCGGGCTGTGTCGGCTGCGGGCGCTGCCAGTGGGTGTGCCCCGGCGACATCGGTCTGCCCAATGTCGTCACGTATATAAGAAGAGAGATCCAAAAATAGGTGGGTGACATGAGCGAAATTAATAACTTAACAATACCGGAAATCGCAACGATCGAGGAAATTAAAGACGAGATCGTCGAGGTAAAGACTTTTTATCTTAAGTTCGATGCCCGTCCGAACGGCGAGCCTCCCGCAATCAAATCGGGCCAGTTCGTCATGTGCACCGTGTTCGGAGCTGGTGAATTCGCAGTATCGCTTCCCCCCAGCCCGCAGAAGGACCGGTTCCACCTCACGGTGCGGCGGGTCGGCAAGGTGACCAACGCCCTGCACGAGCTGAAGGTCGGGGACAAGGTCGGGATCCGCGGGCCGTTCGGCAACGGGTTCCCGTTCGAGGAGATCAAGGGAAAGAACATCATATATGTGGCCGGCGGTATCGGACTGATACCCCTGCGCTCCTCGATCATGCACGTGATGCAGAACAAGGATAAATTCGGCCGCATACTCCTGTTCCTCGGCGCGCGCACTCCCAAGGAGCTTATGTACGAGTACAACCTGAAGGAATGGAAGACCGCTCCCGGGTTCGAGACGCATATTACCATTGACAACCCCGTTCCCGGATGGGACGGCGAGGTCGGGTTCGTGCATACGATGTTGAAGA
>ERZ795059.4291-NODE-4291-length-13442-cov-5.289609_pt1 | contig 13442 bp, 8 predicted proteins | sample MGYA00375143_ERZ795059 | MGnify/ENA primary metagenome ERZ795059 (study PRJEB30188, sample SAMN05720168) | activated sludge metagenome | isolation source: Anaerobic digester | place: USA | collected 2015-01-07 ... | reverse complement strand
AGATTGGATGGTGTGACTGGAGTTCAGACGTGTGCTCTTCCGATCTTATCCGGCTCCGCCGGAACCTGAAACCCTAATCTCTCACCTAATCTTTCACCTAATCTCTTCCTCCTCCAAGGCGGTAGGAAGTGGGAAGCGGGAAGAGATTAGGTGAAAGACAAAGGTGTTCACGAGTTCGCCGCGTGCTTGAGGATGAACTCGACGATGGGCGTCGAGTCATCCAGACCGTGTGGATGGTGGCCCACGCCGGGCTTGGCGATCAGCGTGATCGAGCCTCCCAGCTGGCGATAACGCTCGGCGACAACGCCCGTGTTTTCGTCCCAAGGCACGACGTCATCCGCGTCGCCGTAGACGTGCAGCAGCGGCACGCCCGCCTTGGCCAGCGGCGCGAGATTGTCGACCGGGTTCTTGTCATAGGCCAGGGCCTCGGCCTCAGACTGGAATCCGTATCGTTCCATGACCAGTTTCCAGTCGCGCGGGCTGCCCTTCCCTTTTCCTTTGCCGCCCGGCCAACTCTTGAAATCGCATACGGCCGCGTCGGCGTAAATGCAGGCCACTTTGTCCGGGTTCGCCGCGGCCCAGTTGTAGACGTACAGTCCGCCGCGACTGAGCCCGACCAGCGCCGCCTTCTTGCCAAAGCCGTACTTGCCAGTCAGCTCCGCGTACAGCGCATTCCAAGCCGCCACCGCGTCCGGGCAGCCGAGCATATCTGGCACGCGCAGATAGACGACATGGAAACCTTTGCCCAGCAAGGCGATGTCCGGAGCCGGTTTATGGCCGAAGAACTCGCCGTGCCAGACCCACGGCTTGCCCGGTGCGCTTTGTCGCGGCACCACGACCGAGGCCGTTTTCCCCTGCACGGGGAACTCGTAACGGTCGAACCCGTGCCAATCGCTCTTGGTGCCTGGAAAAGGCGAAACGCTTTCCGCAGCGGCGGCGGGCGACGGAGCATGGGTGATCGAAACCACCCAACAAACGGCGCAGGCGAGCAGGGCTCGCCGCGTGGCAGGGTGCAGGTCAAGCATAGATACGCCTTTCGTGATCGTTGCCAAGCGAAGTCATGATTGCGCAGTTGCGCTTGTGACCCATATCGTGGCACGTTCCGCATCCCAAAGCAACCTACCGCGGCAGAGTCGCAACCAAAGTAGCATGGCTCTCCGAGCCGTGCAGCGAATCCAGCTCTCCGAGCCGTGCGGCGAATCCAGCTCTCCGAGCCGTGCGGCGAATCCAGCACGGCTCGGAGAGCCATGCTACGAAGATGCGGTCCTTCGTCGGTCGGCACCGAACGCACACCTGGCACCTGCCCTTTGGAGCGCAGAAAGGCTCGCCTCGCCTTGACCGCTGATTTCACTTCAGTAGAATGGCGGTTGTGAATGAGCGATGATCCGGACCGTCGGCTTCGGGCAAAGGTAGCCGGTTCTTTTGGTACGTGTCCGGGTGATTGCGAACGGCATTTGGGGCAACGTGATTTAACCCGCGAGGGATATGTACGTTCGTCGTCGCGGCACGTTGGTCGAGGTTCAGGCCCCGGCCAAGGTGAACCTTTTTCTGGAGGTCTTGTCTCGACGCGCTGACGGCTTTCATGAGATTGAAACGCTCATGGCGCCCGTCGGTCTGTTTGACCGTGTCTCGTTGGCGGCGAACTCGACAGGGACTTTGAGTTTGACGTGTCGCTGGTCGTGCGGCGTGGAGAGTCATCGCTGCCGCCGCGGCTCAGCGGACACCAGCGTCTGGGAGGCGATTCCCGCTGGCGAGGACAACCTTCTAATCAAGAGCGTCCGGCGTCTGCAGGAACTCTCTGGCGTACAGCAGGGGGCCGACATTGCGTTGGTGAAATGTATCCCCGCGGCGGCGGGACTGGGCGGGGCGTCCAGCGACGCCGCGGCGGGGTTGGTGGCCGCCAACCTCGCTTGGCGCCTGGGCTGGAGCCGTCAGCGACTGGCGGAGGTGGCGGCAGAACTCGGCAGCGACGTGCCGTTTTTCCTGCAGGGCGGTCCGTGCCTGTGCCGGGGCCGTGGTGAACAGATTGAATGCGTGAGCGGTTGGAAGCCGCTGCACCTGGTTATCGTGAGGCCGCCAACCGGGCTCTCGACGGCCCAAGTGTACCGGGCTTGCCGGCCGGCGGAGCAGCCTCGACACGCCGACGCGATCGTGGCGGCAGGCCGTTGGGGCGACGCGGCACACGTAGGACGACTGCTGTTCAACCGGCTGGAGGAAGCGGCCGGGCGGCTGTCACCGTGGATTGAACGTTTACGGATCGCCTTCGGGCGGCTCGATTGCCTGGGGCACCAGATGAGCGGCAGCGGAACGAGTTTTGTCGGGATTTGCCGGCACGCGGACCACGCGCGACGTGTCGCGGCGCGGTTGCGGGCGGCAGGCTTGGGGGCAGTGTTCGCAGCGCGGACGCTCGATGGGGCGTGTCGTTGCGAGTGACGGTTCAAGCCATGAGGAGGAGCGGCTATGGAGATCACCGAGGTTCGCGTTAAGCTCATGGAAGACTCAGACGACCGGCTACGGGCGTTTTGTTCGATTACCTTCGACGACAGCTTTGTGGTGCGGGACCTGAAGATCATCGATGGCACCAGCGGTCCGTTTGTGGCGATGCCCAGCCGGAAGCTGACGTCGCATTGCCCGAAATGCCACGCCAAGAACCATTTGCGAGCCCGCTACTGCAATCAGTGCGGCGCGGCGCAACCCCAGGAACGGGCCGTGCGCGACCCCGAGGGGCGAGCCAAGTTGTACGCGGACATCGCCCATCCCATCAACTCGGCGTGCCGCGAAACGATCCAGGCGCGGGTCATCGCCGAGTACCAGGGCGAGTTGGAACGCGCCAAGGAACCCGGCTACACTTCCCGCTACGACGACGACTACGGCGACGACGACTTTGACGCCGAGTTCCTGCCGGAACCGGCCGAGCGAGCCTCGACCAAGCAGATTCAGCCGGCCGAGTCCACGCCCCCGCCCCCGCACCATCCGCCGACGCAACAGACCGCCACGCCGGCGCCCAAGTCCCGCCGCGGCGAATTCGGCGCGGGAGTCTTCGACGACTGAGGACATCCACGTGGATTCGTTTTCTTCAGGAGCAAATCCATGCACGACGGAAAAAAGCGATGCTCGCGACGTAGCGTTTTGAAAGCGGCGGCGGCCGCGGCCTTGGCTCCGGCGATCGTACCGGCCCGTGTCTTTGGGGCCAGTGCGCCCAGCCGGCGCGTGACCCTGGGTTTCATCGGCGTGGGGTTACACGGCACCGGCTGGAACCTGAAGGGCTTTCTCCAGTTCGACGACGCTCAGGTCCTGGCGGTCTGCGACGTGATGAAATCACGCTGCGAGAACGCACAAGCGATGGTACACCAGGCGTACGGGAACCGAGATTGCGTTGCGTATTCCGATTGGCGCGACATCATCGCCAGAAAAGACATCGACGCCGTTATGATATCCACGCCGGATCACTGGCACGTGCCGATGGCCTTGGCCGCGATTCGAGCCGGAAAGGACGTCTGCTGCGAGAAACCCACCTATACGATCGAACAAGGCCGCGTGCTGAGCGACACGGTCAAGAAGTACAAGGCCGTCTTTCAGACGTCGACGGAAGATCGCTCGATTCCCGTCTATCACCGCATGGCCGAACTCGTTCGCAACGGCCGCATTGGCCGCTTGCAGTCGATTCATGTCACGCTGCCCGCCGGGACGGTCAAACCGCAACCGCCTCAATTGGCGCCGATCCCGGACGGCTTCGACTACGACATGTGGCTCGGTCCTGCTCCCGATGCGCCGTACGCCTCGAATCGCTGCGGCAATCAGGAGTGGCGCAACATCTTTGATTACTCCGGCGGCAAATTCACCGATTGGGGCATGCACCAAGTCGATACGGCGCAATGCGCGAACGATACGGAGCACACGGGGCCGATCGAAGTCCTGGGCGAAGGCGTTTTTCCCGACCAGAGCAGTCTGTACAACACGGCGATGACCTACAAGGTGCAGTACAAGTATGCCAACGGCGTCGAACTGTACGTCGAATCGGGTGGCACCAGTCTGCGGTTTGAAGGCACGGACGGCTGGATTGGCAATGACGCCTGGAGAAAACCGTTGAAGGCCAGCTCGCAAGAGATCCTGGATAGCGTCATCGGCCCCGAAGAAACGCATCTGTACACCTGTGCCGGCGGCGAGCATCGGAATTTCCTGGACTGCGTCCGCTCGCGAAAACTGCCTTATTTCCCGGCCGAAGTGGGACACCGCTGCGCGACGGTGTTGCACATCGGCAATATCTCGATGCGGCTGGGGCGAAAGCTGAAGTGGAATCCGGACAAGGAAGAGTTCATCGCCGACGCCCAGGCCAACGCCATGCGCTCGGAACCGATGCGCAAGCCCTGGACACTGTAAGCCGGGCGCACGGCCAACAAGTAGTGTCGTCTTTCGCTCCGCGAAAGAACGCCCTTTCGCCAGTTTTTTCACAGCCTCTCCGGGAAAGAACGCCCTTTCGCGGAGCGAAAGGCGACAATGCGACACTAATCTGTTCGGCGGTCCTAACGATCTTTTGGAGACGATGCGCATGTCCCTTTTGGAAAAGCTCGGCGAATGGTTGCTGCCATTCGGCCCCCTGCTGATCACCGCTGTCTCGGTAGCGATCGTCTTGGCCGGCGCCCACTGGCTGCTGTTGGGCCGTCATGCGGACTTGGGCAGCGAACGCAAATTCCCGCGACAGCTGGCCATGCTGGGGTTGACGATTGCGGCCGTGGTCGCCCTTGCGCTGGCGCTGCCTGTGACCGACAGCACGCGGAACCAAGTGCTCGGACTGGTCGGCCTGGTGATGTCCGGCACGTTCGCCTTTTCCTCCACGACCATCATGGCCAACCTGATGGCCGGCGTCATGTTGCGGATGACGCGGCCGTTTCGCACGGGGGACTTTATCCGCGTCGAAAGCTATTTCGGCCGAGTCGCGGAACGCGGTTTGCTGGATACCGAGATTCAAGACGAAAGCCGAGAACTGATCGCCATCCCGAACACGTACCTGATCAGCCATGCCGTGACGGTGGTCCGCAGTTCCGGAACGATCGTCTCCACCACTCTCTCGCTGGGCTACGATGTACACCACCTGGTCGTCGAGCCCCTGCTGCTGCGAGCGGCGGAGCGGGCACGGTTGGAGGACCCCTTCGTCCACGTCCTGGAACTGGGCAACTACGCGATCACGTATCGCGTCAGCGGCTTGCTGGTGGAAGTCAAGAACCTGCTAACCGTGCGTTCGAATCTCTGTCGCGAGATCCTCGACGTGCTGCACGAAGAGCAAATCGAAATCGCCTCACCTACGATCATGAACCAGCGTCGCTTGCCCGAAGAAGCCAAGCTGATTCCCGCACCGATGTCTCCGAGCGCGCCCGACAGCGGCGCCGCGGTGGAGGACATCGCGTTCGACAAGGCCGAGGAGGCGGAACAGGTCGAGAAGGAGCAATTCGCACTGCGGCAGGAGATCGAACAGCTGGAAAAATCCCTGAAGCAAGCCGAGGCGGCAGACAAGGAGCGGCTGCAATCACAACTCGAAACGTGCCGCCGCCGACTTCAGGCACTGGAAGACACCAAGGAATCGCGAGAGCGTACAGGCTGAGTGGCAACCCTTGCTGATGGATGAGAGAAAGGCAGTGACATGAACGTTTGGTGCAGGCTGCTCGAACGTAGGAGCTTTCTGGTCCTGATCGCCACCATGTGTTTCACGGCTTCGAGCCCGACACACGCCACAGCCGCGGACGTGGTCACGAAGTTCCGGGAGACGGACGAGACGTTCGCCAATCCCGGCCAAGGCTGGATGACCACCCGACGCCTGCCGGACGGTCCGGGACGTTTTCCGTATTCGGTGGCCTACTTCCGATTGAACTGGGAGGACATCGAGCCGGCCGAGGGCCAGTACAACTGGCAGCGGATCGACGAGCCGTTGGCTGCCTGGGCCCAACGCGAGGCCCGGATCGCCTTTCGGATCATGACCACCAATGCCCATACCAAGGGCTACTACTGCTCGCCCAAGTGGCTCTTCGACGCGGGCTGCGGATCTTTCGAGTATGTCGCCGGCGGCGCGGACATCGCGTCGGGCGGAGCCCGGATCCCCCGCATCGAACCCGATTACGGCGATCCGCTGTACCTGGAGAAGCATGGCCAGTTCATCAAGGCCCTGGCCGCGCGGTACGACGGGAATCCGCAGATCGAGTTCATCGACATCGGCTCGTATGGCATCTGGGGCGAATGGCACACCAAGCACGCGCAGCCTTGGCCGGTCCGCAAGCAGATCATCGACATGTACCTGGACGGCTTCCGCAAGACGCAGCTGATTTCGATGTCGGACGACGCCGAGGCCCTGGCCCACAGCTTGGCACACGGCACCGGTTTCCGCCGCGACGGCGTCGGCTCGCCGTGGCACGAAGCCAACTGGATCGGCTCCAAGAAGTACGCCCAGGTCCAGGGCTTTGCCGACCAGTGGAAGCGGGCCCCGGTCGTGTTCGAGTGGTACGGCCCCTACGACTACCTGATCGAACGCGGTTGGTCCTTCGACCGGGCGTTGGAATTCATGGCGGCCAACCACGTCACGTTCATCAACGACAACGTCGGCAAAGTCCCGCCCGAGCAGATGCCCAAGCTGGAGCAACTGGCGAGGCGAGCCGGCTACCGTTTCGTGCTGCGCGAGATCTCGCATCCGGAAAGCCTGGCACGCGGCGAAACGCTGACGGTGACCATGAACTGGTCGAACGTGGGCGTGGGCAAACTGTATCGCCGCTATCCGCTGGTGCTGTATCTGCTGGACTCGAACGGCGTCATCGCCTGCCAGCAGACCCAGGCCGACATCGACGTGACGAGTTGGCTGCCCGGCGATCGTTCGGTTGTCGCGACGCTGCGGTTGCCAGCAAGCCTGCAGGCCGGGCAGTACACGCTGGGCCTGGCCCTGGTGGCCCCAGCCAGCGAAAAGCCGGCGATCCGCTTGGCCATCGACGCGCCGCACAGCGACCGCCTGTACCGATTGAACTCGGTTCGTGTGAAGTGAGCCGGAAGTGCGTGCAGGTCGAGGGGCGTTTTCTGCGGCTGAGAGCTGTGCGACAATGGCCTGTCTGAGCGAATGATGAACCAAGGAGACACCCGGATGAACCCTCGAAAGACATTCACGGTCATGATCGTACTGGCGGGACTGGCGTTTGCGGGCGCGCCGCTGGTCTTGCCCGCCGAAGACCTGCTGACGATCGCCCGCGACGGCAAGACACCGTACACGCTCGTGCATGCGGACCAAGCCAGTGAGTTGGAGCAGAAGGCGCTGCAGGAGTTGAGCGACTTCCTGGGCCGCGTCACCGGCGCAGCCTTCCCGGCGATGGCGGAATCTGGGTGCGCAGACAACGTGCGTGGAATCTACGTCGGTTGGACGAAGTTTGCGGCGCAGCAGGGGATCGAGACGGCAAAGCTCGGCGAGGAGGAATGGGTGATCCGCTGCGCGGGTGAGAATCTGATCCTCACCGGCGGGCGGCCGCGGGGAACGCTGTACGCCGTCTATGAGTTCCTGGAGCAGCAGGTCGGCTGCCATTGGTTAGCCCGCGATACCGAGATCGTCCCCTCCCGGCCCACGCTGGAGTTTCCCAAGCCCAACGTGCAGGCCAAACCGTACATCTGGATGCGCGACATCTACATGACGTACCACACCATGATGCCAACGGCCGACATGGCCAGGCGTCACAGCGAATTCTTGCTGCGGAACAAACACAGCGTCGCCAATCACAAGCTGTACGGCTCGCCCGGCACCTGCCACACCTTCTTCCAGTACGTCAACGCCCGCGACTGGTTCGACACGCACCCGGAGTACTTTTCCCTGGTCGGCGGCAAGCGGCTCCCCGCCACGGGCGGCAACGGGCCGGGACAGCTGTGCCTGACGCACCCGGACGTGCGCCGGATCGTGGTCCAGCGGCTGCGCGAGTTTGTCCAACGGGATCGGGAGAAAGCGGCCAAGGCCGGAATCCCGCCACCGCGGATTTACGACATCAGCCAGAACGATGCGGGGGCGGCCGAATGCCAGTGCGAGAACTGCCAAGCGATTGCGAAACGCGAAGGCTCGGAAAGCGGCCCGATGATCGACTTTATCAACGCCGTCGCCGACAGCATCAAGGACGAGTACCCGGACATCCTGCTGCAGACCTTCGCCTACAACCGGACCGAGCCACCGCCCAAGACGCTGAAGCCGCGCGACAACGTGATTGTCAGGTGGTGCGACGTGTACAGCGTGGTGGACCTGGTGCGGCCCCTGAACCATCCCTGCAACGCCAAGAACTACGAGGAGATCCTCGCGTGGGGCAAGATCGCGCCACACCTGGCCATCTGGGATTACTGGATCAGCTACGGGTTGTACCAGTTCCCCACGCCGTTCTGCATGATCCAGTGCATCGGGCCGGACATGAAGTTGTTCGCGGACATGCACGCCGAAACCATGTTCTGCGAATGCGAAGAGGACCACGAGCCCGGCGAGAACTTCACGGCGCTCAAGTACTGGCTGGGATACAAGATGATGGTCAACCCCTACCAGCCGGTCGAGCCGCTGATCGAGACCTTTATGGCGGGCTACTTCGGCGCCGCCGCGCCCCGCATGGACGAGTACCTGAAGTACCTGCAGGCGCGGATCGACAAGGACGCCGAGTTCCTGCTGGTGCGCAACGCCCCGCACCGGCTCAAGTACCTGGACTTGGACTTCTTCCGCACCGCGGAGCGGCTCTTCGACGCGGCCGAAGCGCTGGTCGAGCCGGGGAGCCTGGAGGTTCTGCACGTGCAACAGGAACGCCTGATTGTGGACGGCGCCCTGCTGTACCTCTGGCCGTGGCTCGATCGCAGCTTGGCGGCGGACCAGACCATGCCGTTCGACCATGAAACCGTGATCCGCCGCTATGAGACGAACTGGCGAGCCCAGTTCAAGGCGTTCTTTTCGGAGAAAGCGCAAGCCGTGCGCGAACCCAAGATCGCCAGATTGGCCGCGCTGTTCCGGGACCCGCAGCTGCCCGAGCCGTTTCAGAAACTGCCGTCCCGCGACGTGGCCGATTTCAACTGGCTCACGTTTTCGCCCTACACCCCTGGGCGTCAGAACTTCGTCGAGGACGCCGAAGCCGCGGGAGGCATGGCCGCAGCCTTCGTCGCCGACAGCGATGACGCGCACAAGCAGCCGCTCACGTTCGGCGTGACGGGCGGGCCGGCGATCACGCTGAAACCGGAGGAAGTTCCCCAGGACGGGAAGTACCACGTCTTCAAGATCGGCCGGATCCGTGTGAAGAAGGGAACGGCGGTCTGGGCCCATGCCAGCCGGCGGATGGGTGTACGCGTCGATCGCCTGTTCGTGCCGGAGGCCGAAGATCCGAGCGTCAACGACTGGGACGCGTACATCTCCCTGAAGGCCAAAGGCCCGGACTACGTCAAAGGCTCGACGGACAGCAACGGCCTCTGGATGGACCGGGTCATCCTGGCAAGGCCGCCGAAGGACGAGAAGGGACGCCCATTCCCGGCCGTTTTTCCGCCACAGTCGGACCATGCCCGCCGTGTAGCAACGGTGGCCGAAATAAGTTCCCAATGTTTGAGGCTCTCCGCCGAGCTTGCTCGGTGGAAGCGGTGATTCTGCACTAAAGCGGTCCCAACGAAGCGTCCCCTCATTTCCCCCGCCGCCGCGAAGCGGCGGCGGGGGAAATGAGCAGCGTGGTTGGGTCGCCGGCGCTAGTGCCAAGAGTCGCAATTGACCGCCCACCAGCGAGAGAGTCCATTCAGCCGACCCAGTGTCTCGACCCCTGCCAGCTTGCCTGGCACGGTGAGCGAGTTTGAGCAGCTACAAAAAGCGTCCAAGATAACTCTCCCAGACCCCTGCCAGCTCGGCTGGCAGGTGAATAAGTCTGTGGGGCTTTGCCTGCGCTGAAAACTCATTCACCTGCCGGGCGAGCCGGCAGGGGTCTTGTGGGCTGCGTCGGGATGGCCGGTCTAGCCCGCCAAACTGCTTCACCTGCCAGACGAGCTGGCAGGGGTCTGGGGAGCATGGGCAAGTCTCTGCCTTGGTGGTCGGTCAATTGCGATTTGCGTCGCTAGTGCAGAGTCAGGGGCTCTACCGCACCCAGAGGGTACCCGGCTCGGCAGGGGCCCGAAATCCGCGACCGAGTCGATCGTACCGAAATCGGGAAGTTATTTCGGCTCCCGTTGCTACAACGGACTGCGGCTTGAAGCCGCAGTCTCGGAATTGGGTGACCGTTGAGTTATCGGGAAGGCCGGCGTGCAGAGACTCGCGTTCTGTCGCCGCTTCGTGGGAAGGATTTTCGACGACGCTGCGAGTCTCTCGCTTGCCTCGGCTATCGGCCCGTTCGCTGGGCGAATTCCGAGGGCTTGAGCAACTCGCTCGTGCCGTCGGGTTGTTCGAGCAGGTAGACCAGTTCCTCTTCGATCACCTTGGGATGGCCGTGGACGATTTCCCCCGTGGCGCTGAAGGTCACCGAACGACCGTCCTTCAAGGATCGGGCCGGGCGAACCATCAGCGTGCCAAAGGCGAATCGTCTCGCCTAGGCGGCGGACCTCCATCTCCCGATCGCCGCCTACTTCCCGTTGGCCTCCACCGTCGACCGAAACTCCCCCGGCGTGAAGAGCTTGTACTCGCCGTCCGGTTGCTCGACGACGTAGACGAGGTGCTTTTCGGCCTCGGGGCTGGTGGTCTCCAGTTTCCCGCCCTGGCTGATGTACGCGGCGCTGCCGTCGGGAAGGACGACGCTGGTCGAGATCTGTTTGCCCGTTAGGGCGTGCCAACGCCGAAGCGTGCCATCGCGACCTGCGGAAACCAGATAGCGGCTGTCGGGACTCCAACACAAACCGGTCATCTGGCCCGGGTGTCCCATGCCGTCCACCACAGGCTGGGCCTGGTGGGGGCTCCAGACGCAAACAGTGCCAAAACCCGCCGTGGCAAACCATTTGGAGTCGGGGCTCCATGCTACACTGCCGACTTCACGGAGATATCCCTGGTCTTTCAATACGCGGCCGAGAGTCCCATCACGCTGCCAAACGTGAATGTCGCTGCCCACGACCGCAAGCCACGCATTGTCGGGGCTCCACGACAGAGATTCCAGGTTCCGATACGCCTCCTTCAACTCCAATACGACTTTGCCGTCGGCCGCGTTCCAGACCCGCACAGGGTCGTTCTCCGCATTGCCGAAGGTAGCGATCTGCGTGCCGTCGGGGCTCCACGCCATGCCCTTGGTTCCGCCTTGATGTCCCTCGATGACTGTCGCCGCCTTTCCGTCAGTAGTCCACACGCGCACGGCAGGGTCCTCGGGATCACTGCTGCGCGACGCCACGTGCTTTCCATCAGGGCTCCAGGCGACCTGATCGACCGGGCCGGCGTGTCCCGCGAGGATATCGAGGATGCTCCCCGCTACCGGGTCCCAGATCCGCACTATCCGGTCTTCCCCGCCGGAGACCAGCCGCTTGCCGTCCCGGCTCCAATCGATGGCCCGAATACGGGCCGTATGCCCGCGCAGCAGCCGCGCAGGTTCGGCTGAAGCGGGTTTCCAAAGCCGGATCGCCGTGTCGTCGCCGAGAATTGCGGCCTCAGAGCCATCGGGGTTCCAGGCCCAAGCCATCCCAGGGTCGAACAGGCAGGTATCCGGAAGCCGTCTCGTTTGGACTGCGATGGGCGCCCCAGGAAGCCCCTCTGCCGTCCACAGCCGACCATCTTTTCCGTCGGAACTCAGCGTGGCAAGCCACTTGCCGTCAGGGCTGGGAACTAAACAAGCAAGCGGCTGACGCTCGCTGCCCACGATTGCCCCGGGCTTTTCGCTGTTGACATCCCAGAGGCACAAAAACGTGCCGAAGTGACCTGTGCTCCCCACGGCGATCTGTGTGCCTTGGCGGTTCCACGCAACGAAAGAATTTTGGAGTTTATGAGGCCCGGCGAAGATGGCCTTGACGGAATTCGCCTCGATGTCCCAGATCCGCGCCGGTTTGCTAGGAGCAGTGAAAACCAGACGCCGGCTGTCGGGGCTCCAGCTCAAATCCAACACATACTCGCCTGGTTCCTCCCACGCATGGGCCGTCTTCCAGGTCGAAGTGTCCCAAAGGCAGATGCGGCTCACGTCCCTCCCGTTGCTGCCAGCGGCTAGCCAGCGCCCATCTGGGCTCCACGCCAATGACATCGCGGACATCGCGGCGAAATCCAGCACGGGCCCGGGCTCTCCATCCGGCGTCCAGAGTCTCACTCGATTCTCCGTCTCCTCTGGGCAGGAGCTGGCCAGCCATTTGCCGTCCGGGCTCCAAGCGATATCCGAGACCATGCCGGGCAGTTTCCAAGCCTTCAGGATCTTTCCATCGATACCGCAAACCCGGATCGACTGGTCGCCCCAGAAGCCGCCGGTGACGAATCGGCTACTGTCGGGGCTCCAGGCAATCCTCGAAAACATACCACCCTGGCCTGGAATGTTAATCGCAAGACGGCCTGTACGCACGTCCCATAGCTGGGCGCACGACCACGAGGCAACACCCAGCCACTTCCCGTCCGGACTGAATTGGCAAGGACCACCGTCTGAGAGCCGGCGCGTCAGATGGCCGGTCTGACTGTCGTAGACGCGCACCGGGTCATATCCGCCCCACGCCACGAGGCGACCATCGGGGCTCCAGCTAACGCTGAAGCAATCTGCCCGTGGCGCCACCGTATCAATCTGCCATCGCTTCACCCCGAACAATTTCGCCGGCTGGGGGACCAACCCGAGTAAGATGTCCTTTGCCGGTCCAGGCGCCCAGAGACCGGCGTCATCCGCTGTGGCTGCGTCTGCCCCGTCTTCGTCCGGCAATCCGGGCTTGTCCTCGATTGCGATCTGCGTTCCGTGCGGCTTCCCGGCGACGGCGCGGGCATCGGCGGGCGCTGGCGGCATGCCTGCCGTCGGGGATTTTTCCAGGGCGATTCTCAGAGCCGGGTTCTCGCCGCGGACCACGCTGAACTCCTGGGTCCGGATGATCTGGTCGCCGCGACGAATCTCGTAGCCATGCTCGCCCGGCTTCAGGCGGATCGTCTCGCCCAGGCCGCGGACCTCCATCTCGCGGCCGTCCAGCCATACGGTGACTGTCGCATCCTTCACCAACTCGGCGTCGATCTCGACTTTGACGGTTTGCCGGCCGTCGCGAAGGTAGAACACGATCCCCAGCACCAGGAGGGCCAGCGCGGCCAGACCGATGGCGGCGGGAAGCTTGGGGATGCGGGACCACGGTCGCGGCAGCGTCGCGGACGCCGCCCCTTTCCGCGGCTGGGCATCCGTGCCGACGAAGGCCGACGAGCGATATTTGTCCGTGCCACCCATCGCATCCTGCAAATCAGCGGGCGTGGTCCCCGTCGCCCGTCGGAGCAATCCCGGCAGATCGCAGCCGGCGGCCAGCGGCGCCAAGGCGGCGGCGACTTCGGCAGGCGTGGCGAAACGCTCGTCGGG
>ERZ795059.4290-NODE-4290-length-13443-cov-10.283239_pt1 | contig 13443 bp, 6 predicted proteins | sample MGYA00375143_ERZ795059 | MGnify/ENA primary metagenome ERZ795059 (study PRJEB30188, sample SAMN05720168) | activated sludge metagenome | isolation source: Anaerobic digester | place: USA | collected 2015-01-07 ... | reverse complement strand
TCCCGTATTGCACACCACCGCTTGGAACAACGCTACTTCCCAACTGTCAGGTATGGAGGAAGCGTCAATGTCCGAAGAGGTCCAGTCGATTTCAACGCTGATAAGCGCCGACAATTGCGCATAGAACGCCGTTCCTTCCGCGTCAAAGTCCGGGCAGGTATCCAATACACATCCTTCGCCTTCCGGCTGGCCTTCGGCTTCACCTTCCACTGCGCCTTCCGGCTGGCCTTCCTCCTGACCTTCTTCTGCGCCCTCACTCCCGCCTTCCACCACGCCCTCGGTTTCCCCTTCTCCTTGCCCTTCAACAGCGCCTTCCAGTACTCCTTCAGCCTGGCCTTCCTCTTCGCCTTCCACCGTGCCGTAAAGATCCACACAGTCGATGACACCGTTATCGTTGATGTCCGCGCCATCAAAGGCGCCCTGTGTAATGCTTCCGGAAAGAGTCTGGATTTCGCTGAGGGTGAGCTGATTGTCGCCATTGCTGTCCAAACTGGGCAGGAGATTAAGCAACCAGTCCCCAGACATGAATTCAGACAGGCTGAGTTCGCCGTTGCCATCGGAATCAATCAGTGCCCATCCAATGTTCACCACGGTTTGATTCCAGCCGGTGAGCGCGACAAGTTCATCTTTGGAGAGCGTGCCATCGCCATCCAAATCACCCAAGGCGATTAGAAGGTGATAGTAACTTTCCGTTGCAGCGATCTCGCATTCAATTTGGCCTTCGCCTTCGGTTTGACCTTCGGCTGCGCCTTCCACTTGGCCTTCGGCATCGCCTTCCACTTGGCCTTCCGTGGCCCCTTCGGCAATGCCTTCGGTCTCACCCTCAGGACAGGCCGGGCAATTGCCGCCGTCCGCCGTCTGCGCGTCATCCAACGCCGCCGCTACAAACGCGTCAAAATCCGCGGCACTGCTCACAATGGCCGTATATTCGCCTAACGTACAAACCCAGTCATAATCCGGGTCGCCGTTGGACGCGAGATATTGGGCCGCGGAGAAGTCAAAACTACTCAGATCAATCGCCGGAAAAAATGGTATCGCATCAAACAACCCTAGAATGGAATCAATCGTACTCTGTTCGCCTTGCGTGGTAATCGCCGCAACCAGGGGTACAAAGGTCCCGTCAGGCAAAAGCGAACCAATAAGGGGAATCGAATCCAGAAGCGCTTGAGCGGCGGCGCGATTGCTCATATAGACATCCCGCACGCAACAGAAAGGATTCAGGTCTGGGTTGCCCAACACGGCGTCAAACAAACGCGCTTGCGCAACATCGATTATCCCATTCCCATCCTTGTCCGTCGTATCCGGATCGCCGCCAATAAGGGGGCCAATAATCGCCATGGTATAAAGATTGCGCAACGCCGTCTCATAGCCCGATTGTATGGCGCTCGCCTGACAGGGAAGATGACAGCCTTCGGCATAGCATGACCCCGCAGGTCCGGGATCGGTCCCATTCAATTCATCACAATCGATATAGCCGTCCTGATTGTAATCCATCGCGGTGAATTGCTCCTGCGTAATGTCGCTGCTCAGACGGTGCAATTCATCCAGCGTGAAAAGATTGTCCTCATTCGGATCAATGTCCGGCATCAGGGAAAGCAGCAGGGAATTCCCGGTAAATTCCGCTTGCGACAGGTAGTTGTCATGGTTCGAATCGATTAAAAACCAGCCAATCGAAATAAATGGTGCAATCGTCTGAAATTCCGCTTTGGATAGCAACAAGTCATGATCCGTATCACCGAAAAGGATCATCACCTTGTAGTAATTCACCGCCGAATCTATGTCGCACGGCGTCTCCCCTTCTGTCTGCCCTTCTGACGAGCCTTCCGACGCGCCCTCTGTTGTGCCTTCCGAAGTGCCTTCACTGCAATCCGGGCAGCCGCCATAATAATCCGTAATGGAGTTGTTCATGGCCGCCGTCACGAAACTGTCATAATCGTCCGGAGCGGTCACCACCCACGCCTGATACTCGCCAACATTGCAGACCCCATCCGTGTCCGCATCGCCATTCTTCGCCAAATACGGCTCCGCTGACCCGTCAAACACCCCATAATCAATATCCGGAAGATTCGGGATGAACGACGCAAGCGTTTGCAACAAGGTGTTTATCAACTCCTCCTGACCTGATGTGGCCAATGCCGCAATCACCCGCGCCATCAGACCCGAATCCGGCGCGTCCGGCATCGGAATGCCATAAATGTCCTCCGGCCAGGCCGCCACAATCGCTACCGCAATAACTTCCGCCGCAATAAGGTTCGTCATATACGGCGTATACACGCAACAATGGTTGGGCGCCAGACGGTTCGACAAAATGCCGTCAAACAGGCGCGCCTGCGCTATATCCGGCATGCCATTGAAATCCAAATCCGCCGTTTCCACCGCAATCAACCCCCCGATTATGGGAATTTCACTCAAGGTGGTGTACAACGACCGCAAATCATCTTCAAAATTGGGATCGTAGCCCAATCCCAGGCACAGCACATTAGGGCATTGCTCAACATTGCAGAACGTGTCGTCCTGGCCCCGCGCCGGCGCCGCAACAAGCACAATGCCCGCCAACATCACACACACGGCCATCAGACATGCAGGGAATATCGTTCGTTTCATTGGGTGTTCTCCATAAAGTAAATCGTACCGTCCACTTAATCAACTAAAACACACTGGTAATTCAAAACTATCCTGCGGCTGCCTCAAAGGAAACAAGGCGGGGCGTGAGGCGTGAGGCTGAATGTGTATCGTTTCAATAAAGGAAAACGATCCGTCCTATGAGCCTCCTGCCAGCAGGAAAGCCGGAGAGGATTTGCTTCTTCATATATACTGGCAACCGGTGAGCGGGTTTCCGCACGAAAGGAAAACCATTCATTGTCCGTGGACACAATAGCACTATGCCGCGGCTCATTGGACGGGCTGGATGGATGAATGGGAACGGGCTGCGTTTCAGAAAGCATGGCTTGCAAATCAAGTATGTCCACCCGTCCGTCCGCATTGACATCCGATGAAACTTTTTCAGAATTTGCACGGCTCGTAAGTATCTGTGAAACAAGATGTTGCAGATCAGATACATTGAACACGCTATCCCCGTTCACATCGCGTGGAAGAGGTCCTGAAATAAAGGGGAGAGCCGGCGAAATAATCAATGCGGCCATGACCACGGACGAACACGCTATCTTCTCTAGTGCCAAACGCATACTGACTCCCATCCTTAAAATACCATAGCTGGGGAGGGGGAGTCAAACCCTTGTCAACTTTTCTTATCTTGCGCATTGATCTTAGCGAATAATACGCACTTCTTCTTCCAATTCAATGCCGAAGTGAGCCTGAACAGACGCCTTGGCAAGTTCTATCAACTGAAGTATATCGTTGAAGGTCGCGTGATTATCATTCATGATGAAATTAGCGTGTTTTTCGCTGATCACGGCTCCGCCCCGCCGTGTGCCTTTCAAACCGCAGGCCTCAATGAGCCGTGCGGCGTGTTCGCCAGGGGGATTCTTGAATACACTGCCGCAGCAAAAACCTTGCGGCTGCGTCTCCTTGCGGCGTTGGAGATAATGTGCATGAATCGCCCGCTGGTCCTGATCTGACACACAAAAACGGAATACGCCTCCTAAAATTAATTCCCCCGCCGCGCAGAAATCCTGATGGCGGTACCCATAGAGTTTAGAAGAAATGGCAACTGTGCGAAACTCCTCGCCGCTCAGGAGATCTACCGACTCCAGCCATTGGCAGATGCTCCCATTGACCGTTCCCGCGTTCATGAAAATCGCCCCCCCCACCGAACCCGGGATTCCCGCCAGTGCATTCACCCCCTCGTAATTATTCGGCAATAACACCTCCCGCACCAGAACCTGCAAGGAAATTCCTGCCCCGGCATAATACCGATGATCTCCCAACGCACGCAGTTCCCGGAGCTTCTGGGTAAACAAAACATTTCCGGAGAAACCGTCATCCGGTATCAGCACATTCGATCCCGCCCCCAGCACAAGATAGGGATCCGTCTGTTGAATAATCCATTCAAAGGCGGCCTGGGCTTCCGCCGCCGTCTCAGGAAAAAACGCCCGCCTGGCGGGGCCGCCCACGTGATAATACGTATGCGGTCCTAAAGGAAAATCGGCCTTCACAAAACCAAACGGCGCTTCTCCCGCCATGGCACTCATGCAAAAACATTCCTTTACCCGGCACCCGTTCTCACGACCACGTAATCAACGTGGTTTCATGTTTTTCCGCAAGATCGGTATGGTAGGGGATGACGCGCATGGTAAATCCCTGTTGGCCGGTTTCCCGGCAGAGGATGGCTCCCTCAAATCGAAACGTGCCGGTGCCCAGTTTCTTGGTGCATGTCATCTCCATGGTGCGCCCTAGCGGAATCTGACCCTGCGGGTCCACCTCGCCATAATAAATTTCCACCGTCACGTCCGAACTGTCCAGAGGGCCTAAAAACACCTCCGTGGTGACCTGCAAACTGGACCCCACCGGCAATCCCTCCGTCGGGCCGCAATCCACGTTCACAAACCGTACCTGAGACCAGTTGGCCTGGATGCGCTCTTTCCAATGCGCGAGTCCCAGTGCCCGCGCGCGTTTGTCGTCAATCAGTTCACGCTTGCGCCGCGAACACGGGATATAGGCGCGATCCGTATATTCCTGAACCATCCGGTATGTATTGAATACCGGGCAAATCGTCCGGATGGCGGTTTTCATCCGGGCTATCCACTCCCGAGGAAGGCCGTCATGCCCCCGTTCATAAAATACCGGCACCACCTCCTTCTCCAGGATCATGTACAACGCTTCGCTCTCCACCACATCCTGCTCCTCCGTGCTGTCGTACAGTTCTCCCTTGCCGATGCTCCATCCGTTTTCCCCCAGGGTTTCCGCCTCGCACCACCACCCGTCGGGAATGCTGATATTCAGCGCGCCATTCGCCGCCGCTTTCATCCCGCTCGTGCCGCTCGCCTCCATCGGACGCCGCGGCGTATTCAGCCAGCAATCCACCCCCTGCACCATGTATCGCGCCACGTTAATTTCATAATCTTCAATAAACACGATATGATTGCGCAACTGCGGATCCCGCGCGAAATGGACAATTTGCCGGATGAGTTCTTTGCCGGCCGTATCCTGCGGATGCGCCTTGCCCGAAAGGATCAACTGCACCCGCCGTTGCGGATTCATCAAAATTTGCTTCAATCGTTCCGGATTCCGCAGCATAAGGTTCACGCGCTTGTACGTGGCGAAACGCCGCGCGAATCCAATGGTCAAAATTTCCGGGTCCAGTACTTCAAACGCCTGTCGCACCTCCGCGCTGGGTGCGCTCCGATTAATGAGCTGGTGATGAAGGCGCCCGCGTGCAAAATTTACCAGCCGCTCCCGCCGCCGCTCGTGCGTCCGCCACAATTCCGTGTCCGGCACCTCATCAATCCGCTGCCAAATGCTCTGGTCGTCCGGACGGTTAATCCATTCCGGACCAAGATACCGATCATACAAATCCGCCAAATCATGCGAAATCCAAAAACGCGTGTGAACCCCGTTCGTGATGGACGTCACCGGCACTTCATTCTCGGGAATGCCCCTCCACGTCTGCGCCCACATGTTTCGCGAAACCTGCCCGTGCAGTTTACTCACCCCATTCGCGCCCGCGCTCAGTTTCAGCGCCAGCACCGTCATGCAGAACGGTTCCCGCGCATCCGTGGGATTTTGACGCCCCAGCGCCAGCAATTGGTTCAGGTTAATCCCCACATCCGCGCAATATTTCTTGAAATACTTTTCCACCAGGCTCGTGTCGAACATGTCATTGCCCGCGGGCACCGGCGTATGCGTCGTAAAGAAACTCCCCGCCTTCACCGTCTCAATCGCTTCCCGGTACGTCAACTTCTCACGCAGCACCACTTCCTTCATCCGTTGCAAGGTCATAAACGCCGCATGCCCCTCATTCATATGATACACGCTCGGCTGAAGATGCAAGGCATGCAAGGCAATGACGCCGCCCATCCCCAGCATGATTTCCTGACGTATGCGCGTTTCACGATCCCCGCCATACAACTGCGCCGTAATCACGCGCGCCTGCGGACTGTTCCCCTCATGATCGCTGTCCAGCAAAAACAGCGGCACCCGCCCCACATTGCACCGCCAGATAAACGCCTTCACCATCTCGTCCGGATACTCCACCTCAATCACCAGCGGCTTGCCGGTCGCATCCCGCTCCAATTGGATCGGCATGTTGTAAAAATCATTCCGCGGATACGTCTCCTGCTGCCACCCGTCCGTGTTCAGATATTGCCGGAAATACCCTTCCCGGTATAGAAGACCTATCCCCACCAGCGGCAATGCCAGATCGCTTGCGGCCTTCAGATGATCCCCCGCCAGCAACCCCAACCCACCGGAATAAATGCTGAGCGATTCATGAATCCCGAATTCCGCCGACATGTACGCCACCTGGAGTTCTTCCGGCGCCTGAGGATTCCGTTCGAACCACGTATGAGACCCAAGATACCGCTGAAGCTTGTCCCATACCCGATCCAGATGCGCCAGAAAACTGTCATTCCGCGACAACTCCTCCAGCCGCACCTGACTCACCTCGCCCAACAAACGCCGGGGATTCTGATGTACTTCCACCCACAGATCCCGGTCGATCCGGAAAAACAACTCCACCGCCTCCGGATCCCAACACCACCAAAGATTATCAGCGATGGCGAGCAAATGCTCCAGGCGTTCCGGCAACTTCGGCACCACCGTATACTTCGTCACATGCGGCATAACGCTTCCTCCCATTCCGGTTAACACGCATAACAATACCAGTTGTGCCATTCCCTGAACAACATGGACCTTCCCCATGAAACGAACGTGTCAGAAGGGTATTCAATGAAAACTTTCCACGGAGCGGATACATTAACCAGGCAGGTTCGTCAGACCTGTCAGACTTGTCAGACCCGTCGGACTTTTTTAATCGTCTTCGTGCGTCTAAAGAGCTATTTGCATTCTTCGAATCGCAGGTTATCCCAAAGCTGTCCACATGCCGGGCACACCCGCGGCGCCGTCGTCATCACGGCGACAAATCCGCATTCACAGAAGATATGACACGTTTTCGGACGTTCCACTATCAATACGTCACACATAGCCGCTACTCCACGGTTAGCGCACCATCATCCTTCCCAAGATGATCTATCGGCTGTTTATTTATACCACTTAACACCCAAAAAATGACGCTCTCCACAAAAAATCCGTAAAAACATTGATATCAAACAGCTCTTTTCCCACCTTTCTTTCCTTGTGCCCCCCATAATCTCACCCTCACCTTATTCTCCGAATCCCCCCATTCCCCCATTCCCCCATTTTCCCAGTCTTCCCAGTCTTCCCAGTCTTCCCAGTCTTCCCACTCCTCCCAGTCCCCCCACCTCCAAACCCCGTCTTCTGGTCCACCTCGGGCTCACCCCTTCCCCCCGTATGCATAAATTTGACACCAGTATAGGGGATTTCTATACTAAATTAACCTGCTTGGGCTGATGCCCAGGCTGGGGGAGCTAAGTATGCTCGAAGGACAGGTACTGGTACTCAATAGATCGTGGGTGGTCGTGCATGTCACCCCAATGCGCCGGGCCCTGACATTACTGTTCCAGGGTCACGCTCGTGTTGTGCACCCCAAAGACTACAGGCTTTACGATTTCGACAACTGGTGCGAACTATCCAGATTCAAGGGAAACTTCGAATCCGGACGCTATATTCACACGCCGTCCTTTCAGATCCGCCTGCCGGAAGTCATTCTCCTCAGCACCTTCAACGGCTTCGTTAAACGCGAAGTGCGTCTGTCCCGCCGCAACATTTTCGAACGCGACGAACAGCGTTGCCAGTACTGCGGACAACGCCTTCCCAAGCAGGAATTAACCATCGACCATGTGTTGCCACGGTCCCGCGGCGGACGTGACACGTGGGAAAACCTTGTGTTGGCGTGCCTCCGCTGCAACCTGAAAAAAGGCAGCAAAACTCCCGAAGAAGCCAGCATGCACCTGCTGCACAAGCCGGTCGCGCCCCATTGGCTGCCCCGCTTCGGAATGCCCATCCCAAAAGACGAACTGATGAGCTGGCAGCGCTTCGTCGATTTGGCCTACTGGCACACCGATATCAGCGAATAATCTCTGTCTATTTCCGTCCGCGCGCCCTCCGTAGCCTCGGCGAAGGAGGGTGTTTGTTCGTGTGCGCTCCGAAGCATCGAGGAAGGAGATTGGTTGCCTCTGTCCGTCCGCCTTGTCCTCCCTGTCCATTCCGTCCATAGTGTCCATGCTGTCCATATCATTTGTTCCGTCCGATCCCCCTCCCCCTTCCCCAGATGAACCGCCCAGGCCTTCCTCGCTATACTTTCAGGCTGTAGACCAAACCTCGGAAAGGTACTCCATGACGCACCCGGCCACCGCAAGCCCAATTCCACTATACGCGGAAATCGCGGTAGCCCTGCCCATGGATAATACCTTCACCTACGCCATCCCTTTAAGCCTGCAAGATCGCGCAGCCGTCGGTATGCGCGCATTCGTGCCCATGGCCCGCCGCATCGAAACCGGGTATATCGTTGCCTTGAAAAACACCACCGATCTCAAAACAGTGCGGGAACTCCTTGATCTCCCCGACGAATCCCCCGTCTTTTCGGATGACATGCTGAAACTATGCCGCTGGCTCGCGGAATACTACTGCTGTTCCTGGGGCGAAGCCCTCCAATGCGCCCTGCCCGCCGGCCTGAAGTCTGGCGCACGCATGCGCTACCAGCTTGTCCCCGAACAGGTCACCGCCGGACGCTTCTCCGAACGGCAGCGGAAAATCATCGCCGCACTCTTCAAGCGCGGCCCTTTGCTTGAACATCAGTTGGCCTCCCTAGTTGGGCGCAAAGCCCTTAGCACCGCTCTTCAGGCCCTCAGCCGCCGTGGCATTGTCCTCGCGGAACCCGCCCTCGACGAAACCCGCGTCTCTATTCACACCGAAACCTGGGTTAAGCTCTGCGAAGGCACCGTGCTCCCCGTCGCAGAACTCCTTCAATTGCAGCGCCGCGCACCCAAGCAGGCCGCCGTCTACCTCGATCTCCTCCACACCGAGCCGGAACGCGCCGCTTCCGATCTCTGTAAAAAACACAAGGTGACCGCCTCCGTTCTTCAGGCGCTCGAAGAGAAAAAACTCATCGAGCGCGTCGAACGCGAATTCTACCGCCGCCCTGAACTCACCCATGAAGCGCGCGATGAAGCCAAGCACGCTCTCAATTCTGAACAGCGCCAGGCTTATGCCGCTATCCAAAACGCCCTGGACGCCGCGCGGTTTCAAACCTTCCTTCTACAAGGAATCACCGGCTCCGGGAAAACCGAAGTCTACCTACAGGCCATCGAACACGCCCTCACCCTCGGCCGCGATGCCATTATCCTCGTCCCCGAAATCTCGCTCACACCGCAGACCGTCGGACGTTTCTATGCCCGCTTCAAACAATCCATCGCCGTGCTCCACAGCGGCCTTAGCCTCGGCGAACGCTACGACGAATGGCGGCGGGCACAGCGAGGCGAGGTCCGCATTGTCGTCGGCGCGCGTTCCGCCATCTTCGCACCCCTCCCAAACCTCGGCATTATCGTTGTCGATGAAGAACACGACAATTCCTACAAGCAGGGCGACACCCCACGGTACCACGCGCGTGATGTCGCCATTATGCGCACAAAGATGAACAGTGCGGTCTGCGTGCTCGGCTCGGCCACCCCCTCCATCGAATCCTTCCACAACTCGGAAACCGGAAAATCCATCCGCCTCGAACTGCGCCGCCGCGCCACCGCAAGCCCCCTCCCCGAAGTAAAACTCATCGACATGCGAATCGAGACCAAAGAAAACGCCGGGCAAATCATCCTCTCGCGCATCCTCGAAGAAGCGGTAAACGCCCGGGTCGACGCCCACGAGCAAGTCATCCTCCTCCTGAACCGGCGCGGCTTCGCCCCCTTCGTCTTGTGCCCTGCCTGCGCTTGGGTCGCCCCCTGTGAGAATTGCCAGGTCAGCCTCACCTACCACAGCAGCGGCGGCGTCCTCCGATGCCACTACTGCGGCGCGCAAAAACCCCGCCCAGAAGTCTGCGGCGAATGCGGTTTCAAACCACTCATCTACCTCGGCGCCGGCACGCAGAAAGTCGAAGACTACCTCATGCGCTCCTTCCCTAAAGCGCGCATCGAACGCATGGATGCCGATACCACCTCCGGGAAAGGCGGTCACGCAAAAATCCTCGGACGCTTCGCCGCCGGGGAAATCGACATCCTCATCGGAACGCAAATGCTCGCCAAGGGTCACGACTATCCCGGCGTCACCCTTGTCGGGGTCATCAACGCCGATACCGGTCTCAACATGCCGGACTTCCGCGCCGCCGAACAGACCTTCCAACTCCTTACTCAGGTCGCCGGACGCGCAGGACGCGGCAACCGTCCCGGCGAGGTCTACATCCAAACCTACCGGCCAAGGCACTACGCCGTACAGGCCGCGGCCCATCACGACTACGCCGCCTTCCACACCGAAGAACTCCGCCACCGGCAAAACGCCGGATACCCCCCTTTCCGCCGCATGGTCAATTTCTCCATCGAAAGCGAAGACCCCGCCCTCGCCGAACGCCATGCCGTCCTCCTCAAACGCCTTGCCAAAGAACAGATCGAACGATTAGACCTCCCCGGCGTCGAAATCCTCGGCCCCGCCCCCGCCCTCATCCGCCGCATCAACAAAAAATACCGATGGAACCTCGCACTCCTCTCCCGAAGCGCACAACGCCTCAACTCCCTCACCCGCGCCACCCGCGATGCCTTTCTCAGCCAAGCCCACACCCAAAAAGTCCACCTCAAAACCGACCTCGACCCCTACGGAACCTTTTAATCCCCCACAATCCTTTTCGTCCTTTATACTACTATCTATCAACTTCCATCATTTTTTCGAAGAAATTCGTTCTGCCGGTACTATTGTTTTTGCTGATAGCTGACCGCTGATAGCTGAAAGCCCCGTTTTTGGTTGCGGCTTCGCCGCTCTGGCTCCTTTGTGTCCTTTCGCCCATTCCTCCCTATTCCGCATTCCCCATTCCATTGGATTCTCCCCCAATTCCTGGTCTATGATGGAACCTCCGCCGGGTGCCTCTCCGAGGTGCAGCAACAGGAGGGCTTTCTCGGCGGATAGGCAAGGGACAACGGCATAACGGAGAAAGGGGATGCTTCATGTCCTCTCGTGATTCGGTATTTATCAGTTACAGCCACAAGGATAAGCAATACCTCGATGCACTGAAGACGATGTTGGCGCCCATCCAACGAAACCACAATGTATCGATCTGGGAAGACACACAGATTTCACCAGGCGCCCTCTGGCGGGATGAAATCAATGATGCCCTCAACTCTGCAAAAGTCGCCGTGTTTCTGGTCAGCGACAACTTCCTCGCCTCTAATTTCATCGTGGAACACGAACTTCACCCGTTACTGCAAGCCGCAACAAACGATGGCGTGGTTATTCTATGGGTACTAATCCGTGAATGTATGTGGGAAACTATTAAAGAACTTGAAGAACGTCAAGCCGTCCATCCTCTAACTACACCTCTTGAAAGACTCTCAGAGCCTGAACAAAGAACCATCTTCAAAGAACTTGGTAGAAAGGTCCTTGAAAACTTAAACGCAACCCCTTCTTTGCATAAAGACGGAACTCTGAAAACAACGGGCCATCTCCCCCTCCACAACCTCCCTCTGGACTCCCTCGGCGATCTGTTCAAAGGCCGCGAGGATGCTCTCGCAACACTCCACGCCTCCCTCACCCAAAACAAAACCACCGCCGTGGTTCAGAAACAGGCCATCCACGGGCTCGGCGGCATCGGGAAGACCCGCCTCGCCGTCGAATACGCCTACCGCTACGCCCGCGAATACACCGCCCTGCTATTCGTCCGCGCGGATGCCCCGGCGGCCGTACATGCCAGCCTCGCCGCACTGGCCGATCTCTTACATCTCCCGGAACGCGACGCCCGCGAAGAGCCCGTCAAAACCGCCGCCGTCCTGCACTGGCTTGAAACGAATACCGGCTGGCTCCTCATTCTCGATAACGTGGACGCCGAAGCCGCCGCGGCCGCCGTGCTGCCACTCCTGCCCCGGCTGAATAACGGCTGTGTCCTCATCACCACCCGCCGCGCACACTGGTCGCCTTCCGTGAATCGCCATGAACTCGACATTCTCGCCATCGAGGATGCCGCCGCCTACCTCCTCGAACGCACCGATCACGACCGCACAAAATCCCCGGAGGATCAACTACGCGCCGAAGAACTCGCCAAAAATCTCGGCGGACTTCCCCTCGCACTCGAATTGGCCGCTGCCTATATCAACAGCCGGCATTGGAGCTTTGAACGCTATCTCGAACTCTGGGAAACTGAACGCAAATCTATCCTTGAATGGCACGATAAGCTCCAAACCGAATATCCCTTTTCCCTGGCTTTCACTTGGCAAGCCAGCTTCGATCAACTCACCCCGCAGGCCCGCGTCTTATTGAATATCTGCGCCTTCCTTGCCCCTAACCCCATCCCCGAATTCCTCTTTGAAGGACAAGAAGACCATCTGCAAGAAGCCTTGGATGGGGTACAAGGAACCGGAAAGAAGAAAAAGAAGTCATCCCCTCAAATCCCATTCAATGTAACCGAAGCCCTGGCTGGTCTCTATACCTACTCCCTTATCACCCCCGAAGAAAACAATGCCTTCTCCATCCACCGCCTGGTCCAGGAAGTCGTCCGATCCCGTCTCCCCAACGATTCCCATCCTAAATGGATACAAATTGCCCTTACTCTCGTAGATACAGCAACCCCTTTTGAAACTTTCGATGTCCGGACATGGCCGGTGATGAATCAGCTTCATCCCCATGCATTAACAATCACCGCCCAAGCCGATACCCTAGGTATATCCGAACCCACCGCTCGATTGATGGGTGGGCTTGGTAATTATCTTTTGGCTAAAGCCCTTTATGTCGAGGCCGAACCCCTCATGCGTCGCGCTCTGAAAATTATGGATACTTCCTTCGGTCAAGAGCATCCCGACGTTGCCGCATACCTCAACAACCTGGCCCAGTTGCTCCAGGCCACAAACCGGCTGGAAGAGGCGGAACCCCTCATGAAACGCGCCTTGGAAATCGACGAAAACTCCTTCGGCCCGGACCATCCCGATGTCGCCAGAGACCTCAACAACCTGGCCGGATTACTCTGGAACACCAACCGGCTGGCCGAGGCCGAACCCCTCATGCGACGCGCCTTGGAAATCTGGGAGAATCCATTAGGTCCAGAACATCCTATAGTTGCCACTTGCCTCAACAACCTGGCCCAGTTGCTCCAGGCCACCAACCGGCTCACCGACGCCGAACCCCTCATGCGCCGCGCCTTGGAAATCGACGAAAACTCCCTTGGCCCGGACCATCCCGATGTCGCCAGAGACCTCAACAACCTGGCCCAGTTGCTCC
>ERZ795059.4283-NODE-4283-length-13457-cov-7.573646_pt1 | contig 13457 bp, 12 predicted proteins | sample MGYA00375143_ERZ795059 | MGnify/ENA primary metagenome ERZ795059 (study PRJEB30188, sample SAMN05720168) | activated sludge metagenome | isolation source: Anaerobic digester | place: USA | collected 2015-01-07 ... | reverse complement strand
AGCCTTGCCCTAATTGTTTCATCGTTACCTGCGACAATCTTGAACACAAAGGAAAAATCTATTGGATATGTTACAGTCTCTGGAAATCAGGAGCCTACCTTCCTTTGCTTTGTGGCTCTGTCATTCCGTTTTTGCACATCAATGATATATCAGCCGAAATTGAAAAAGCTATTCAGAAGGTGAATAGAAAACCGAAAGAATTTGATGAAGGCGTTTCTATACTTCAGCAAATGATGCACACTGAAAAATTGCTGGAATTACAATTAAAGCTCATCTCAGAAATCAAAGGCTCCATATCAAGGAAGCTATGGAAATAGAATCGACTCTTATTTTTATCAGAGATTTTATTGGAGTCCTTTAATCTGATATTTCAATAAATAATAAAATATAGAATCTCTCCAGGAAGAATGGGAAGATCGCCACCTACCCTCTAAAGGGTACTCACTACCAACATCCATCCGCCCCATAAGGGTATTAAAAAATGACACCTGCAAGCGATTGACGCAGGTTGTCCGTCAAGTCTACTTTTACTGCGAACTTAACAAAGGCAAGAGTGAAGACAACATCAATCTACTTTAGTATAATATTTACCATAATGTGCTGTGGAGTGTTGACGGCACAGCAACGCGTGATCACAGCAGGAAGTGCTGTCACAGAAACAGTTTGTGCGCTGGGTGATTGCGATAAAATTATCGCTTCGGATCGTACAAGTTTATTCCCTTCACAAATTCAGCAACTTCCTTCAATCGGCTATCGAACCAGTATCAATGCAGAAGGTATCATCAGTTTGAAACCTACATTGATCATCGCTGAAAAAGACTATGTAGATGATGCGGTGCTTACACAGCTTTCATCCACGGGTATCAAACTGGTAATTGTTGAACGGAAGCTAAATTTTAATGATACCAAAAAGTTCATTGCACAAATTGCTACAGCATTGGGCCGTGAAGCAGAAGGAAACAAAATTATTGCGGAGAATGAAACAGCATTGGCAGAAGCGAATGCATTAATGAAGCGAGTAATATCAACTCCTAAAGTCCTGTGTGTTTACAATCGCGGTACGAGTACTGTAAGCATGGCGGGTAAAGACACGTTTGGTGATATTATAAACTATGTAGGCGGAGTAAATGTATTTGCGGACACACAAGGTTACAAGCCTTTGAACACCGAAGCACTGATTGCCTCCAACCCGGATTATATCGTAATGACTTCAACTGGTTTTGAAAGCATCGGTGGAATGGAGGGTGTATTGAAAGTAGCAGGTGTAGCACAAACTACAGCTGGTAAGAAAAAGCAAATCATCGCCATTGATGCGCTGCGCCTCACCAACTTCGGACCACGCTTTGGCGAAACAGTGAAAGAACTGGTGATGCTTCTACACCCTGAGCTAAAAGCAAAGTAGCTGATGAATGCTCTACTTATTTTTCGGGATAGCAAAAACGCCATGATCATTTTGGGATTGAGTGTATGCCTGGTGGCTACAGTTTTATTCTCATTGTCGGTTGGTGCAGTGTCCACTCCTGTGAAAGATGTAGCTGTTATTCTTCTTCACAAACTTGGATTGTTCTCTTCGGTTGAATCGGACAGCATGCACGAAGTCGTGATGAACAATATTCGCATTCCGCGAATACTAATGACATTATTAATTGGTTCATCATTGGGAATCAGTGGCGCTGCCTTACAAGGATTATTCAGAAATCCATTAGTTGAACCGAGCTTGATCGGAGTTTCGGGGGGATCGGCAGCAGGTGTTGTAATGGTAATTGTATTTGGAGCATCATGGGGATTTGCCACTGATGGCTTATTGTATAATTCATTACTTCCAATCGTTGCCTTTGGAGGAGGATTGATTGCCACTTTCCTGGTACTGAAACTCAGCAATCAAATGGGCAGAACCAATATCGCTGTATTGGTATTAGTTGGTGTTGCTATCAACGCGCTGGCCGGAGCTGTCATTGGCCTGGCAATATTTTATGCGGATGAAAATCAACTCCGCACGTTTACGTTCTGGACACTTGGCGATCTGGGTGGCGCATCATGGGAGAAACTGATTATTGCTGTACCCTTACTTATTTTTTCTTCTGCGGCACTTCTTCTTTTTTCGCCAGCCTTGAATGCACTTGCATTGGGTGAAGCTGAGGCATATCACATGGGTGTAGATGTAGAGCGATCGAAACGCATCATTATTTTTCTAAGTGCACTTGGTGTTGGTGTCAGTGTTTCACTTGCTGGGATGATTGGCTTTGTTGGTCTTGTTATTCCACATTTAGTACGCGTATTATTCAATGCGGACAACCGACTAGTGCTGCCAGCTTCTATCCTCGGAGGATCATGGCTGCTCATCATGGCAGATATTGTGGCGCGAACTGTTGTAAGCCCGGCAGAATTACCGATTGGTGTAGTCACAGCATTGATCGGTGCTCCCTTCTTCATTGGCTTGTTGATGAAGGCGAAACTCAAAAATGAATTGTGATGTATCAGGCTACTAACATTTCATTTCGCATTCGCGACAAAGTCATTCTTGATGATGTGAATCTTACATTACAGCCGGCCATGTTCACGGCCATTGTGGGACCTAATGGTGCAGGCAAGAGTACGTTACTTAAAACACTTGCGTACGAACATCAGCATTTTCAAGGAGATGTAGTTATCAATGGCAAGCCAGTTCAAAAATATAGTCCGAAAGAATTGTCGATGGTTCGTGCTGTTTTACCGCAGAACTCACAAGTGCAGTTTGCTTTTTCGGTTGAACAAATTATTCTTCTAGGTCGTCATGCACACCGGACAACAAAAGCTGAGAATGAAAAAGTAGTTAATGATGTAATGACCTTAACAGGCATTACTTCTTTTCGTGAACGAAGCTATCACACCTTATCAGGTGGAGAGAAACAGCGCGTGCAACTGGCTCGCGTATTAGCCCAAGTCTGGGAAGAGACCCTTTATCCGCGATATATTTTACTCGATGAACCAACCTCAAGCCTTGATATCGCACAACAACAATTGATCTTTAGTCTCGCGCGTCAAGTATGCGAACGCAATATTGGAGTAATGGCTATTGTTCACGACTTGAATCAGGCTGTTCAATTTGCGGATCAGCTTTATTTTATGCGCGATGGGAAAATTATGGCTGCCGGGGAAGCCCAGTCTGTTTTTACGAAAGCCAACATTGAAGAAACGTTTTGTTGCCGGGTGAATGTGTATCACGATCCATGCAATAATTGCCCGTTCATCATTCCCGAAAGAGAAGAGCTGACAGTGACAAAAAATAAAATACGACTTACCATCAACTAATTAAAAAATTCAAATCAACACACAATCAAATTAACGAATGAATATGAGCACAGCAATAGAATCAAAATCAACTACTCTTCATGAAGCGTGGAGAGGAATTCAAAGCGCAAAACCGGGGATCAGAATACGGGAAGCGGCAAAGGAATTGGGTGCGAGTGAAGCCGAATTGCTCGCTACAAAAGTAGGGAAGGATGTAGTGCGCCTTCAAGGCCCGTGGCCTGAGTTATTGAAAAGTTTCAAGTCACTTGGCAAGGTAATGTCGCTCACACGCAATGATGCTTGTATACTGGAGCACAAAGGTCCGTTTCAGGTAATTGATATCATGGGAAGCGGAGCGCATTCCGTGGCCACTGTAATTGGCCCGATCGAGACACGTGTATTCTTCAGCGCATGGCATGTGGCATTTGCTGTAACGGAAGAAAAATCAGACCGCGTTTTGAAGAGCATTCAGATTTTTGATAAAGCAGGTGAGGCCATAACTAAAATATATCTGCAGGAGAAAAGCATTGAAGAAGTGTATGAGAAAATTATAAATAATTTTCGTTCTCCTGATCAAAGCCTGGAGCTTGATGTTCAACCCTATCCAGCAGAAGAGTTTTCTGCATCTGTAAACAAAGAGGCTTTTCTCGCTGACTGGTCTGAATTAAAAGACACACACGATTTCTTCGGAATGTTAAGAAAGCACAAAGTACAACGGTATCACGCATTGGAATTGGGGGAAGGTAAATTTACATACCAAGTAGATCCTCAACGCACACCTAATCATATTCTTGATTCTGCCTCCGCTACAAAACTTCCCATCATGATTTTTGCAGGCAATCGCGGAAACCTTCAAATTCATCAGGGTAAGGTGCGCACCATTCGCGTTTTAGATCGCGGCCATACCGGACCAGAGCGCTGGTTGAATATTCTCGATCCCGATTTCAATATGCACTTAAAGCAAAACGATGTTCACAAAGCATGGGTAGTGAAGAAACCTACGAGTGATGGTGAAGTTACATCAATCGAACTTTTCGATCGTGAGAAAAATCTGATCGCACAATTTTTTGGCCTGCGCAAGCCAGGCATTCATGAATTGGAAGCATGGAGAAAACTGGTATGTGAAATTCAGGTACTGAAATAATGAAAGTGATTTCCTATAAACGATTTCTTGGTGCCTTGCTGTGCATGAGTTTTCTCTTCGGAATTATTCCAAAGAAGATTGCAGCACAAGACTCGCTGGCGCAGAAGCAACTTGATGAAGTAGTGGTGACGGCCACACGAAGCGAACGTGCTTTGTCTGAATTGCCAGTGCCCGTTACAGTAATTCAGAAATCACAAATCAAAAACATGGGTTCGCTCCGGTTGAACGATGTGCTTGGAGAACAAACGGGTTTGGCGATTGTGAGTGATCACCGAACTGGAATTCAGATGCAGGGTTTCAGTCCGGAGTATACCCTTATTCTTGTTGATGGTGAACCCTTGATTGGCAGAACCTCCGGAACACTCGAACTCAATCGCATTGCTGTTGGCAACATTAAGCAAATTGAAATTATGAAAGGTCCAAGTTCCAGCCTCTATGGATCGGAAGCATTGGCGGGTGTGGTCAACATTATCACAGAAAGACCAATCGGAGTAAACGGAACAATTACGTCACGTTATGGAGCGAATAACACATTCGATCTTGGTGCAACTGTAAACTACAAGAAGAACAAACTTGGCTTGTATGCTTTCGCGAATCGCTACAGTACAGATGGTTATGACCTTTCTACGGACACAGAAGGAAATACAGTAAGTCCGTTTGCAAACTATACCTTTCAATCTCGCCTTACTTACGACTTGACAAGCCGAACAAAGTTTTCGTTATCAGGCCGATATTTTAGTGAAGAGCAAGAGAGTGTTACCAACATTGGAACGCAAGATGCTCCGGTTTTACTTGAGGGAACAGGTGATGTTAAAGACTGGAACGTTAATCCAGTGCTGACGCACAATTTTTCAGACAAACTTAAAACCACATTTCGGTTTTATGGATCGAAGTATGCGGCCAATTCTTTGCTAAAGTATCAGCAAGACGGAACCACCTACGATGAAACATACTTTGACCTGACATTTAACCGTCCTGAGATTCAGGTTGAATATTTTATCAATGCAAAAAATTCCTTCACGATTGGTGTGGGAAGAATATGGGAGAGTGTTGAAGCCACGCGCTACGATGACAAAATAAAGTACCAGACCAACTATGCTTACACTCAGTATGAATGGCAACCAATCACAAAACTAAATGTATTAGCGGGAGGACGTTTCGATGATCATAGTGCTTATGGCTCGCAGTTTAGTCCGAAGTTGTCTGTGCAGTATGATGTATTGTCGTGGCTTGCCGTGCGGTGTTCTTTTGGTGTTGGTTTTAAGGCTCCAGATTTCCGTCAGCTCTATTTGAACTTTACCAATTCTACCGTTGGCTATTCTGTGTTTGGTTCAAATGTTCTGGTTGAGGGTATTCAACAGTTGGAAGATCAGGGTCAGATTGATGCTATTTTGGTTGATCCTTCTACATTCGGAGCGATCAACGCGGAAACATCAACCGCTTATAATTTTGGATTGAAACTTCAACCTAATCAGAAGTCATCTATTAATGTAAACTTCTTCCACAACGACATCAAAGATCTTATCGATACAAAAGCTGTAGCACGTAAGTCCAATGGGCAACAGGTTTTTAGTTATTACAATGTTGCATCGGTGTATACACAAGGGGCAGAGGTAGAAGGGAGTTACTCCTTAGGAGAAGGGCTAATTCTTTCAATTGGTTATCAGTTTCTCATCGCCAAAGACAAGGGTATAGTAGAGGAACTTGATGCGGGCAACGTCTATGCCCGTGATCCTGAAACCAATGCAACGAAACGAGTTGATCCAAAGGATTACGGAGGATTATTTAATCGCTCACGTCACATGGCGAATGCAAAATTATTTTATGAAAACCAAAAGGGGTGGAGTGGAAGCGTTCGCGCAATTTACCGTGGTCGTTATGGCTATGCCGATTTAAACAACAATACTATTCTGGATGACGACAGTGAGTATGTTGACGGATATGTAACCTGCAATTTATCTATAGGTAAATCATTTCAACAATGGCTGAAGGTGCAAGCTGGTTGTGATAATCTTTTCAATTATAAGGATGCCCAGTACATCCCATCCTTACCTGGCCGACTTCTTTGGGCAAGTGTTACACTAACGCTCTCGAAAAAAAAAGTAAAAACGAATCAGTGAAAATAAATCTAAACTATAAACAAAATGAAATACGTATCTAAACTTAATGTCGCCCTTTTTCTCTTTTCATCTGTACTATTTTCTGCCTGTGATGACGATGATGAAACTCCAATCGTTCAACTCGAAGCGACAACCGTTACTGATTTAAATTCGGTAAGCGCCAAGAATTATACACTGTTCAGTTTTGCCACGGGTGCAACAGTAGCAAATTCTGATAGCGCTTCCGCAAAATGGGATATTGGTTTCCGCGGAACAACCATCATACTCAATAGTGGTATTAGCGGCCCGGGTAATGCTGCTGGTCAAACAGTAACAGGGATTTTTGAAGAAATTGTAGAAGCTCCTGCTGATGGCTATGCTGTTGATGGTACTACCAAAGCTATTGTTGGAAGTGGTGGTTGGTATACCTACACAGGCGAAGCACCCACTGGCCCAAAACATGCAATACTTCCAAATGCAGGAAAGATATTGATATTGAAAACGGCTGATGGAAAGTTTGTAAAGGTTGAGATGATTAGCTATTACCTCGGCAACCCAAATACGACAACGGCTACGTTTGCTGATTTGGCAACTCGGCCTGCATCTCGCTACTATACTTTCCGCTTTATTTATCAGCCCGATGGTACGGCTAATCTGGAAACTACAAGATAGTTGAACAAGTTTTTCCCTGACAAAATCGAACAGAATCAAACAAAATTTATTTCTTCTTCATGTTTCCATGCAATAAGTGTTAATCATGGTAAAGATAACTTGGTGTTGTTGCTCCGTGCAAAAGACTACGGCATAAACGGTTCCCCCTTACAACTAACGTTTCCAGGAGCCCCAAATTATTCCGTTTCCTTTTGCTGGAGCTAGCACGCAAGCTGTGTGGCGACCATAATTAATACTTACAAGTATGGAAACTACAAATGAAAGGAAACATACGCTTCGATAAGAAGACCTTACTATTCAAAAAGGTTGACGATCGTGTATTTCGCAGATTTATTCAGCTTTGAGGTATCGGCTTTATTAGGTTCCTTGTCAGCAACAGACCATGTATGTTGTCATTTTTGAGGTCTGCTTTCTCTCAGAAATAGATAGAGAGGTAAAGAGGAACTTAAACCTACAGCAAAAGTTAATACCATTAATAATATGTTTCGCAATAAATGTTTACCCTTTGATTCTGAAAATAAAAACACCCAAAAGACCAAACACGTTATGAAAACTTGTGAACTAATATTTGCCGCTGGATTTGAGGCGAATATTGCCTTGCCAAAAGCATTGGGGTCTAAACTGTTTTCGTTGAGAAATTGAATAAAAAAATAGATTGGTACAATTGAACCTATGATGAAAAGTATAAAATAAGTTACTCTTAGATATTTCATTTGCTTTATCTTTTTGTTGTTCATTGACTAATGAAATTCTTACTATGAATTTTGCTGTTCATTCGCTATAAATGTTGTAAGCCTAGACGTTCTAAATATCCTAATTGTTCCAAAAAAGAGTTCCCGAATTTACAAAATCGGTTCAGATTTCGGTCGGAGTAGCCAAAATCCTTTAACTCCTTCACATTCCTTTCAAATCGTTTGAAGTCATTCGCGTTTCTGGAGAATCGTAAGGATTGGATTTGATGAGGGAAGTTGGTAAAATTCAATCAGAAACACGAGCGGGAATGTAGTTGACCGAGCTATTTACGCGGCCGGAGTTTGTCGATTACTTTTGTGCTGACCCAATAAACAGCAACACCTTTCTTTGCTGTTTGCGAGTAGAACAGAAATTTACCATCGGGAGAGATAACGGGTCGATAGGTCTTGAATTTATCTGAGTTTATCTTCTCGCCAAGATTGATCGGAGTTGACCATTCGTTATTCTTGTCCCTGAAACTCACGAAAAGTTCAATACGAATGATGCGGGATGTGGAATCGTTGTATACCATACCAGTTTCGTTCACCATCTGTTCATAAACCATATATGTTCCATCGGGTGAGATAAATGGGGCAGCATCGTCCAATGGTGAATTCAGGGTCTTTAAATTTCTGGTTACATAATTCCCGTTTTCTTTACGGCAGACATACACGTCAAAAAGGCCACCAACAAATTCCCCTCGCTGACCAGTGAAATAGATAGAACCATCCTTGTCAATAAAGTATCCGAAATCCAGTCCGCTTGTATTGATAGGAGTATCCATTCGTTCGGGCACTGATGAATATTCGGAATCGGTTAGTGCAATAGAATAAATGTCTGTGTCTGGCCAGGTAGTGGACTCCATTGTGAAGATTATGTTCTTCGAATCATTCGAAAATGTTGGGTTAAACGGAACTTTATCGCTGCCCTGAAATTTTAGCAGACAGGGTTTTAGCCATTTACCTTTCACCTGCGTGGAATACATTATTCCATACCGGCTCCAAACGGAATCAGCCCACGTATACACCAAATGTTTTCCATCCGGAGAAAACACAAGGCAATGCGATGTTTCATTTTCTATTGAAATAAATCCAGGTGCGAATTTCTGAGGGAGGGAGCCTGGCTGTTTCAACCCTAAGTACTCGCCAGAATAGCTTGACAATTCAAATCTTAGATTCTCCTCTTGTGCGAGAAGAATTGTGGGGATACTAAGCGCCATGAATAGAATGATCTTATTCATGATCTGAGCGGTAAGGCATTGAAGCATTCCTGTCGTTCCTGGAGTATCATAGTGATTGTGTTTTGAGTATATGAAGTTGGGAAAAATTGTAGATACAGTAAAGCCAAATTAGCTTTTCACGAAGAGGCCTATGCCATAATACTACAATCGACTGCAAAATCTTTATTGCCATCATTCCTCAATTAGCCTACAAAAGTCCTCAATTAGCCTACAAGCCGGGAATGTGGTCTGCTGACTTTTGTGCTGTTAAATCATTTAAAAACAAAATCAATGGCACAACAGAATGAGACAAATAAAGTGTGGTTCATCACGGGCGCGTCAAGAGGGTTTGGACGTGTGTGGGCTGAGGCTGCTCTTCAACGTGGCGACAAAGTAGCCGCCACCGCACGGAATCTAACAAGCATTGCTATCCTTAAAGAAAAGTACGGAAATAGTGTGCTTACGATTGAACTGGATGTAACAAAACCAGAACAAGTAAAGAGTGCGGTAACACAAGCACATGCCCACTTCGGAAGATTGGATATCGTTCTTAACAATGCGGGCTATTCACTTGTCGGAACAATAGAGGAAGCAAGCGCAGATGATGTGCGTGCTATGTATAACACCAATATTTTTGGGGCACTGTCTGTTATTCAAGCCGCCTTACCGCTACTGCGCGAGCAGGGCGGTGGACATATTCTCGGAACGTCAAGTAATCTTGGTCATGTAACCTTACCTGTGATTGGCTACTACAGTTCATCGAAGTGGGCATTCGAAGCGATACACGAAAGCCTGGCAGCAGAAGTGAAGGCTTTCAATATTAACGTAACGATAATAGAACCTGGAGCTTACGCCACAGAGTTTGGTAGCCCGGAGTCGTTGAAGTTCGCTGCGGGACTGGATATCTACACCGATTTCAAAAACCAGTTTTTTGATACTTTAAAAAACATGGAACGCGGTGATCCAAACGCAACACCAGAGGCTATCTTCAAAATTGTCGATGCGGAACATCCTCCATTGAGATTCTTCTTAGGCAGTCATTGTCTACCTTGGGTGCGGACTGCTTATGCTGAACGTCTGGCAACCTGGGAAGAATGGGAAACTGTGTCCAATGCTGCGCAGAGTGTATCAAAATGAACGCTATAAATAAAAATGACGTTTGATCAATGAAAAGGATAACCGAAGTCTCAATTTAATTGTTGCCTTGGTTATCCGCTTTTTTAAAAACTGAATATGAAAAAGGAAGAGAATGCACCACTCAAGCTTGAGTCTTTATCACAGGGTCTTGAACTCTTCGGCTTACCCAAGCCTAAACATCCGTTGATCACAATTATCAACGGTGCGAACGATCAGATTGACATGAATGGATTTCGACAAAACCATGTGTTAAGCTTTTACAAAATCTCTTACAAACCAAACCTCAGTGGCAGATTAAAGTACGGCCAAAGCTTCTATGACTTTGATGGAGGAGGTTTGCTGTTTGCTTCTCCTGGACAGATCATAGGTAGCAATGACAATGAGGCCAGTGTCTGTTCTGAATATACGTTGCTCATCCATCCGGATTTCTTTTTAGGCCACCAGCTTGCTAAGACGATTAAACTCTACGGCTTCTTCTCTTATTCAGCAAATGAAACACTACATCTATCCGATGATGAAAGAGCAACGATCATTTCCATATTTAAAATGATCGAAACCGAACTTAACAGTCGTATCGATGATTTTAGTCAGCCGGTTGTTATTGCTCAGCTTGAGTTGTTGTTAAATTACGCCAACCGTTTTTATAAACGCCAGTTCATTACCCGCAAAGGTGTGAACAACGATTTACTTCAAAAGCTTGAAGCACTTCTGGACAATTATTTTAACAACGAGACATCATTTAGCAAAGGCATACCTACCGTTGGCTACCTGGCTGAACATTTAAATCTATCGCCAAGTTATTTGAGTGACATGTTGCGTTCGTTAACTGGGCAAAATGCACAGCAACTCATTCACGACAAACTGATTGAAAAGGCAAAAGAAAAATTATCGACTACTCGCTTATCTGTAAGCGAAGTAGCTTACACTTTAGGCTTTGAACATTCTCAATCATTCAGTAAACTGTTCAAGACAAAAACTAAACTATCACCACTGGAGTTTAGAAGGTCGTTCAATTGAATCTGACTCAGACATTCCTGTTGTTCCTGGAGTATCATAAGGATTTTTCCCGGATCAGACATAATCATACACAATCGAATAGAATCAAACAGATTCGTTCAGAATCATTAACCCGTCCGTGCTCGCAGCCTCATATTGGCACGATGAAAACAATAACAGAAAAAGTAAGCAGATCGGGCAACCAGGTTGCCTTTCTGTGTGGTGCCCTTTTAAACGTCATCATCGCTATTGCGCAAGATGGTGTTTCAGAAAGAGACTGGTATTTATTATTCAGGGCACTCATCGGAGGTATCGTATGGATACTGTGTAACCAACTATATCAATGGATTAAATTCCGCTGGGTTAAAATGTAGCTGTACGAAGGAAGATCGTGCACTTCTATTTCTTCTTCATGTTTCCATGCAGTAAGTATTAATCATGGTAAAGATAGCTTGGTGTTTCGCTCCGGGCAAAAGACTACGGCATAAACGGTTCCCCCTTACAACTAACGTTTCCAGGAACCCCCAATTATTCCGTTTCCTTTTGCAGGAGCTAACACGCAAGCTGTGTGACGACCATAATTAATACTTACAATTATGGAAACTACAAATGAAAAGAAACAATGGGAGGTAGCAGAAATTCAACTCTCGTACAAATCTAATGTGAAGCCGTCACTCAGGCCGAAGATTACGAGTTCACGTGATGCTTATGAAGTTCTGAAACGAGTTTGGAATGATTCAATGATTGAACTTTGCGAACAGTTCAAAGTGATCTTCACCAATCGGGCTAACAAAGTACTCGGTGTGTTTGAAGTATCAACCGGTGGTATAGCCGGAACCGTAGCTGATCCTAAGTTGATATTCGTTGCTGCATTGAAAGCTGGCGCGACCGGCCTCATTTTATCACATAATCATCCGAGTGGAAATCTTACACCAAGTCATGCGGACATTGAGCTGACAAAGAAAATAAAAGAGGGTGGCCGACTGCTGGAAATTCAGTTGCTCGACCACCTGATACTTACCAGTGAAAGCTATTTTTCATTTGCAGATGAGGGGTTAGTATAACCTCTCATTTAAGTTTTTGTAAATATTTTGCAATTCAATTTGCAGTATATGCAATGGTATTTTACGTTTCTTTTGAATCAAAATATTTAATGATACTAATTGGTGAAATTTGATTTTTAGTCCGTTTTGGCTGCCACAACTTACCATTTCTGAATTCGTAAAATAGGTATGGATTTACGGGAGCAATTCGTTCGTGAGATTTTTGAGAGTTATTTCACTCGTTCATTCACCCGCATATTACCAGCTCTCATAAGGAACGCCATTCAGGATTCCAATTTGCACCGCCAGGAATTTGTTCCGATTCATCAGGTCAGTAAACAATTTGACATTTCGCTTCGAACACTGTACAACTACCATAAAAAAGGGTACATAACGTTAAGAACTACGGAGCGCAAAACGTTTGTATCAGTTTTCGAATTGGAAGAACATATCAGAAAGCATCCGGTGCAGCGAAATCCATGGTGAATAAGTACTTGTATCAATCAACATTTTGACAGGAGATTAAACACTCTTGATTAAGACACCTGATCCTGATTTCCTTCCTGCTTGGATGATAGATTTTTCTTCTCAAACATTTCATCCCATTTGGTGTTGGCCAAATCCATTGACTCTTTATTTACATCTACATATCGGCTATATGCTGCAAACGTTTTATGACCGGTTCGATTCATGGACGTTTTAATCGGTATGCCTAAAAAATTGTCTATGGTTGCGGCAGTCTTTCTCATGAACTTTGTAGAGAGAATGTCTAGCAAAGGCACTTCATCAACCGTCATCAATTTTCCGAATTCATTGTATTTGGGTATGAATTTGATATCCGTCCAATTTAATTTTTTTGCTATGTTTTTCAGGTTTGTATTCATTCTTTGGTTCGTAGGTACATAAGGAAACCTGACTGAATATTTATCGAGAATCTCCTGTCCGAACTTATTGACGAGGATTTCCTGGTGGGCATTTCCAGTCTTCCTCTCAAAATAGGTAATGACACCTTGGTTAATATTATAACCGTGTTTACGAAAGGACTCTGACATCCTTTGCAGGTCTCCGTGCCTGGGGCCACCAATCGAGACACCAAAGACAAACAGGTCCCTTGTTCTCTGTAGTTCGGGATGTTCAGACAGATC
>ERZ795059.4279-NODE-4279-length-13461-cov-8.040653_pt1 | contig 13461 bp, 11 predicted proteins | sample MGYA00375143_ERZ795059 | MGnify/ENA primary metagenome ERZ795059 (study PRJEB30188, sample SAMN05720168) | activated sludge metagenome | isolation source: Anaerobic digester | place: USA | collected 2015-01-07 ... | reverse complement strand
TTATGAAAATCTTGTAATGGAATTGTGAATTTGGGAAAGTAATAGTTAAAATTTTTAAAAAAAACAAAGTTTTGGGGAGTAATGACATAACTACATATGTAATTGTTAAAGAAAGTGAGGAATATCAAGTATAGTGATAGCAACGATTTGTGAGATTCTTCGCTTCGCCTCAAAATGACATAAGATAGCAATCTATTTAAGGAATTACAACACTAAACTAACTATTTTTTGCCGTTTAGGGGTAATTTAATAAAAAAAGTAGTGCCTTCTTTATGAGTTGAATGGAAACTAACCTCACCTTTTAAATACTTTTCAGCTAATAATTTGACGCTATAAGTACCAATTCCTCGCCCTTGCCCTTTTGTTGAAAATGAACGTTGAAATATTTGAAGTTGAATCTCTTTGTTCATAAAGCTTGGATTATTGACCCAAAACTGATAATAATTATCAAACCGCTTGCAACCGAGGGTTATCAATTTATCGTTACGGGAAGCTTCAAGAGCATTTTTTAGTAAATTAGAAATTATCCTGCCGAAAATAGCTTTATCAGAAATAAATTCAAAACTATCGGAATTAGTATCTAAATTAATTTCTTTATTTTTTGATATATCGTACTGTAAATATATATCAATAGTTTCCTGTAAAATTGAAATTGAATTCAATTTTTCTTTTAAAATATGAAGTTCATTGTTCTCGGCTGCAAGAAGTTGCCTTTGAGCAGAAATTTCATTAATGAGACGAGATGAGAGCTGTTTTAAATATTTTTTGTATGTATCAAATTCATCGGGTAATTCCATTTCGAGAAGTTCGGCAACATTACTGAAGCCCGCTGCTGTATTGCTTATATCATGAAAGAATATTCTTTCGAGGATTTTCCTACGTTTTTCGTCATTAATTTCATTCAAAGCAAACACTACAAAATTTTCGTTTTCAATTTCAATATTGGAAGTATGAACACGGAAATCAAATGCTTCTTCTATTTTATAGTTATAAATTCTACATTCTTCAACTGCTTCTTTTTTATTTATAGCTGATATAGTTGCTAAAAGAGCGCCACAGGTTTTGCAACTATCAGAATTACCACAGCTATCTATAGATTCCTTAGAGTGAATACAGTGGAAAAGTTCTCCAACTCTGTAGCCAATTATTGATGAATCCCTTTCTTTTTCTATGTATTCATAAATGACTTTATTGGTAAAAACAATTTGCCTAGTACTGTTTAGTAGCAGCACAATATTGGGAATGGAATCTAATATTTTTATTGTTACAGAGCTATTTATTATTTTTTTTGACAACTCTGCTATTTTATCTAATTTTATTCGTTCTTTTAATGAGATTATTCTTTCCATATCACTTCAATTTTTTCCTAATACTAATATAATTAATTTTTTTATTTTTTGCAATATATTATTCCAAATCGACAACAAATAGAACAAAATTAAATTGCATACCGGGCGAAGTTAAGAATCTCAAACTCTCTGGTAACAATAACTTCTGAGATTCTTCGCTGCGATTCAAAATGACAAGACTGCGAAAGAATAAACTACAAGGGAGCTGGATTTCTGATTTTATAATTAACAATTAACAATTATATTTATTTGCTTTTTATTGAAATATTGCTTATGTTTATAAAAAACAAATAATATTTCTGTTTTTTTAATTATTTAAGGATAAATAAATGAAACACTTAATTACGAAATATAAACATACTCTTATTAAAAAGTTTTGTTTATTTCTTTCATTGGCTCTGTCTTTCCTTATTTTTCCATACATTTCTTTTGCTAACAATTTAGCAATAGGAACGCTTGCAAAAGTTGAGCAAAATCAGGAAAATGGCTATTTTATGCTCCAATTCGATATGAGTTGGGACAATAGCTGGCGACTTGACAGCGAACCAAATAATTATGATGGCGTTTGGCTTTTTGCTAAATACAAGAAAAATGATGGGAAATGGTATCATTGCACTTTAAATGAAACCAATTTCAGCACTGGCAGCCAGGGAAATGGTGCAACTATTGAAATTGTCGATAGCAAAGGAGCTTTATATTATCGGAGTGAAAATGGCAGAGGAAAATTTGCTTCTGAAAATATAAAGCTGCGTTGGGATTATTCCGTTGATGGTTTAGATGACCTTGCTGCATACATAAGTGAAATTAAAATTTATGGAATAGAAATGGTTTACATCCCGCAAGCTCCCTTTTATGTCGGTAGCGGTGGTACGGAATACTTTCCTTTCTATACTTTTGGAAATAAAAATCCTTACCAAATAACATCAGAAGAAGCAATAAATGTTGGCGAAACTGATGGTTTCCTTTATTACAAAACCGGAACTTATTCCGGAGATGGTGCTGGTCCCATTCCTGCTAGTTTCCCCAAAGGGTTCAATCATTTCTGGTGTATGAAGTATGAAATAACTCAACAGCAATATGCAGATTTTTTGAATACATTGACTGAAACTCAGGCGAAAGTACGTTTCCCTAATTATTATAACAGTTACAGAAATTTTATAAAAAAAGTTGATACTGTTTATGGTTGCGATGCTAACAATAATAATAAGTTTAATGAACAAGACGATGGAAACAACATTGCGTGCAATTATATTAGCTGGGCAGATGGCATTGCATATGCTGATTGGGCTGCTATGCGTCCAATTACTGAACTTGAATTTGAAAAAGCTTCAAGAGGTCATCTGTTGCCATTTGTTAATGGGTTTGCAAGTGGCGATACTGTGTTAAAATATCCTGGAGATTTAATTAGAAACGCTTATATGGAAAACGAAAAAGCAATTAATAAATCTGCTAATTGCAATTTTAAACAAGTTGGCTCTGTCAGAGGACCTATGCGGGTTGGATGCTTTACAAGCGGAACAAGATTGTCGTCCGGAGCTTCTTTTTACGGAATAATGGAATTAAGTGGAAATGTATTGGAAAGAGTGGTAACAATTGGAAACGAAACTGGTAGAAGTTTTACAAACAACAATGGAAACGGGTCGTTAGATGAAAACGGAAATGCTGATGTCCTTTCCTGGCCTAATGTTGATGCTGTTGGCTCTGGTTTTCGGGGAGGTTACTGGAATAGCCCCAGCGACTATTGCAGAACTTCAGACCGCTTCGAAGCTGCATACACTAATACAGATAGAAATGAAGGTTACGGTTTTCGATGCGTTATTGGATTACCTTAATTTAAAAAAATTATGAGGAAATAAAATGAAAAAAATTTTAATATTTACAGTTTTAATGCTAATTAGCATTAGTGCGTATGCTCAATATAATACCGGGATTGGAGATGGTTATTCCAGCGGAAATGAGTTGGTAAATGTTGGTTTATTAGCTCCAATGCTATTATCACCAATAAACGAAGATACAATTAAATCTTCTCATGTTGAAATGGTATGGAATTCTGTTCCGGATGCTGATTACTATATTTTGAACTATTCTAATGCTGAAAATATTGATGAGATTTATATGGCTGAAAATCGGATTGAAGATACAAGCATTTTACTTGGTCCTTTAGACTCATTTAAATATTATTGGAGAGTTCGGGCTGTAAATGATAAACATGTAAGCGACTGGTCGGAAATTAAAAGTTTTTATATTAAATATAAGTTGTCTGTCCCTGAAATTACAAATGAAAATCATTTTTCTGTTTATCCCAATCCAGCCAGTAATGAGATTAATATTAGTTTCGATTTTCAGTTGACAAACTATATTGAACTGACTGTAACAAATTTTATGGGCATTGTTGTAAAAGAATTATTTATAAATTCTTTATCTAACGATAAAAATACTTTAAATATTAATTTATCGGATTTAGCAACAGGAATGTATATTATAACTATAAAAACAAGCAGTTTTACTGAAAGCAAGAAAATATCAATAGTAAGGTAGATTTACAAGAAATTCTAAAAACAGTAATTTTATGTCAAATATTAACGAAGACATTTAATTTTGGAAAAATGAACTATTAGCCATCGGATAACTGGCAGTTATCCGATGACTCCCCTGTAGTCAGAAATATTTTCTGACTACAGAGAAATCTCAAAACCTTACATCAATTTGAAAGAATAACTGCTGCTTGCTGCTTCCTTGAATTTCATCTAAACCACTACCAATGCTTTCAACAAAATTTTTACTTACGACTGTATATTTTGCACTAAACTCCAAAATATTGAATAGCTTATACTCAAATCCAAGGTATGCTCTTATTCCCTGTCCATAAAGAGCATAGCTAACAGAATAGCCGGTAGGACTTGCTTCATACTGCCAAATTGCTGAATCGTAGCTATCTGTAGAATAATAAGTAAGTCGTCCATAAATATCTAAATTAGAAAAGATTTTCCTTTGCAAATCACAGAAAAAGAGCATTCCAGTTTCGTTAGCTTTTAAATCTTCATAAGTAATTAAGCAATCTTCATTTCTCAATCTTAGACGTGTTAGTTCATCAATTTGATATTTTAACTCAACTCTAAAAGTATATTTCCCTTTTTGAAATGTGCTTTTGAGTTTATCAATAGTAATTGCATCAGTTTTGTTTTCGTATTTTATTCGTGTAAGTAATTCAAAATCAGAATCGAACAGGTAATTAGCTTCAGAGAATAGCTCAATACCCTTTTGCCTAATAGGTAAAGTATAGGTTTTCGTATGAGTTTTCCAAATATCAAAATAGCTTGATAGAATTAATTTTGGATTTACATACCATTTTACTCCGGTATAAAAACCAGTTTCATTGCTGGGTGCGTAAGTCTCGCCGAATATAATGCCGAATGGAGAGCGGAATTCAGACGAAAAATTACGATAATGAAAGGACAGTTCTACATCTTCAATTTTATAGATTGAACCAGCTTTAAATCCCAAATTATGTTTTGCATCTTGGCTTACTTCAAATGCTACAGAAAAATCTTCTGAATTATACATTGAATAAAGCGAGCCGAGTAGCCCTTCTTTTCCTGAAAAAGCAGTTTTTGCTTCGCTTTCAATCGGGTATTCATAATTCAAATTCAAAATCGTTGCGCCAATAGAAAAATTCGTATTTTCAAACTGTAATGAACTGCTAAAACATGTTTCTGGCAATTTTCTTTTTTTAGCAATTTCTGTTTCTGTTCTGTAATAACCGGCAGTATAAATAGAAGTTGCAATTCCAAGTGAAGTGTCAATAGCAGCAGAACGATTAATTTTTGAGTATGAAAGAGAAAACGTAAGACTGGAACTGTCAGTTAAATTTAATTTATAATCAAGAGCGGCACCTCTGAGAAATTTGTAATCAGTTGAAGAATGATATGGCAGAAAACCGCTTCTGTATTGCAATGCAGGTGAAATCACATCGCTGCTTTTTGAATTACGGTAGTTGCTCCAAAGCAAATTTCCCATTCCCTGTCTTAAAGAGTAATCTCCAATAAGCACTTTCAGGTTATCAAAATCCGCAGCGATGTAACCGGAATAAAACTCAGCCAAAGATTTTTCTCCAGCATTTTTCTTAGTTAGAAAACCAATTTTATATTTATCATTTTCTGTATTAAAACGTTGGTATAATGAGAGATGACTTCCTAAATACTTACCGTTTTCAAAGCCCTTAGCTTCATTAAAATCAATTTTATTTCTCGCTCTGTATTTAATATCTATTTTTTGATTTTTAGCTCCAACATCTTCAATAATTGTAAGTAGTTTTAAAATTCTGATTTGTTTGAAAGAAAGTTCAAGAGTGTCGGCGATTTTGTCTATAGAAGTGAAGTTTTGCTTTTTTACTAAACGAAGGATTTTAGATGCAAGATTTACAGAAATTTCTGGTAGTTTGGAAAGTTGTTTTATACTTGTTTTTCTTAAGTTTAAAGGATTTGTCAGATATATTTCCAATTCATCGAAAAATTCAGAACTTTCATTTTCTTCAGCATCTTGCTCAATATATGCTTCAAGTATTTCAGATTGCTTTTCCTGAGCAAAAAGGTAATAATTTATAGAAAGCAAAAATATTAAAATGAACAAATATTTCATTTCTTTAAATAATTTTGTTAAATTTAAATGAATTGTTTCATAGAATAGTAGTTAAAGAAATAAAGTATGAGAAAACTATTTAAAAATCAATAAATTTCTATCAAATAAAAAATTTTTTATTCAGTCATCTTCAAAATTTCTTCGTTATCAATATTTGAATTACTAATAGATTCATTATACATAAATTTTCAACATAAAATCCCAATTTTACATTGAATTTATGGAATTATACTCCACAAATTTAATATAATAATTGGAATTTCAATAAATTTTTAAATCTTAGTAAAAAATATTTACAGATGAAAAATTCTAAAGCTAAAAGTTATGTGAATAACTTATTGCTTTTATATTTCAGAAATCTTTTATTATTAAGGAACACTCAATTTTGAAACTGTGATATCCAATAATTTTTTTGTGAATAAATCAATTGATACTATTTTCCCGTTTTCTGTTGTAATAAAAGCATTCTTATTGGGATAAATATCCAAAGAATAAAAATAGGACTTTTTATCTGCTAATAAGTTTTTGTATTTTATATCTTCTAATTTCTTTTTTGATGCTTTAAGTTTGAAACAGGCAATAATTGTCAAATTTTCATAATAATCAGATTTTATGCTGTTTAAAGTTGGGAATAAATTTGGCTGGCAGGAACCTGAACAATCAATGTCAACAAAAATATAATAATGCTTGGATTGTGGTATTTCAAAGTTGAAAGTTGCTTTAAAATAATTATTTAGAAATGTTGTTTTATCAGGACTTTCACTAATCAAAGCATTAGCACTGCATAGAAAGCAAATTAATATTAATACTATTCTTTTCATTTTACTTTTACCTCAAATAAAGTTAATTGTAATAAATCTGGGTTGAAATCTGGGTTTGATTCAACATTATTGGAAATTAATAATCCATCTTTAGAAACAGCTAATTCTGAAAAACGAAACTTCTTCGGCTCCATATAGATTTCATCAATAATTTCAAAATTAGAATTAAACACAATAATTGACCAGCTTCTGTCCCAGTAATCGTTTAATGTTCCATCTTCATTTTTGTAGTTCTGTGCGTGGATAGCAGAAACATAATATAAATTCCTGTATTTATCGTAATATAATGCTCTAATGAATGGATGTGACATTTGCTGTATTACATTATAATCTAAGCCCACACTATCACTTTTTTTGATATATATAAAACCATCTTTTATATATTTTGATTGAAAATTAATAGTTCTTTCGTATTCAACATTTTTATTATACTCATAAATACAGTTTTCTTTCATATAATTAACAAATAATGCCCCAACAGAGTTTAATTCAAATATACAATCAAAAGCCATATATTCTTTCTGATAAAAACTAATTGGATACTTCGCAAACTTTTTTGAATCAATAACTTTTCCTTCCTTATTGATTTTCAAATACATTATTTTTGGATAAAGATAATACTCTGGCAATCTTAAAGAATGGTTTGTTTCCAAAAAAATATTGAGATTATTGGAATTATCAGTATATGCTTTAATTGTGTAATGCTCGAACACGATAGAATCCTGAAAGATATCATTAGTTTTCCAGGTTTGTAAAGTATTTCCTTTGGAATCTACTAGTTGCAAATTGTTTGTTCTTTCAGGGATAATCAGGATTGAATCTTTACTAATTATATGAATTGCGTCATTTCCTTGTTTTAATGGAATTTCGAAAGAAATGTTGTTATTTTGCAAATCGAAAACCGTTAATGTTTCTGAATTGGATAAATAGTAAAGTAATTCTTTATTATCTTCATTGGTTAGCAATTTAAAATAATTCGTGTTGCATTCAATATCTTCGCCTATTGGAATAACAATTTTCTCTTTTTCGATAAGTTCAACCCGTGCTGGATTGCTTTTAAAAATATTGCAGGAAGTTAAAGCAAGTGTCAATAAACAAAAAACAACTATTTTTCTCATTTTTAAAACCTCTTTATAAGAAATAAAATCCTAAACCTTTATTTTTCAAAAATAAGAAAATATTTGTATAAAAAAAATTTAATTCTCTTAAACAAAATAAGTTTTATTCTAAAATTAAAAGCAACTGATTACATATTGAAAATACAGGAGTTAGGAGATTTGCATCGTAAATAACAATTGGGGAATTATACAGAAAAGGTGCCATTCCGAAACGAAGTGAGGAACCTCAAACTCTTTGCTAACAATGATTTGTGAGATTTCTCACTTCGTTTCGAAATGACACGACTGCGAAAAAGCAAACTACGAGACATCAGGAGTACTTAAACTCCGAGGTGGCTGGAGTTCTGTAATTAGTCATTCTTATACAACAAAAAAAGCCATTCCAGGAAAAAGACCAGGAATGGCTAATATTTATAATAAAAAAGTGTTTACTTGATAATCAAATGTTTCGTTATATTATAACTATTTGTTTTTACATTTATCAGAATCAATCCTTTTTGATTAATTTTTAAATCAATTTTATTATTAACAATTGGATTAATTTGATTTTTATATAGTAATTTGCCATCAATTGAAAAAATTGAAAGATTAGCATTTTCGTTCATTAAATTATTAAATTCCAATGTAAATTTTCCATCAGAAGGGTTGGGATAAATATAGATATTATCATTTTTCAAATTATCGTCAACATATGAGCCGGAAGAAGAATATTTTAGTATAGTACCATTTTCTCCAACAGCCCAGCCGAGTTTATTGCTGACCATATAAACAGATTTAAGATTTTGAGTAGTAGGGGACTGCTCTTCAATCCATTCGACTCCAGCATTAATTGTTTTGTATATAATACCATTATCGCCAATAACCCAGCCAGTATTATTATCAACAAAATCAACATCTTTTAGCCATAAGTTTTGATTAATATATGTTTTCGTCCAGTTTTCACCTAAATCACTGGTAATTAAAACTATTCCGGAATCTCCTACAATCCATCCTTTGTTTTGGTCGCTGAAAGCAACTGAATAATAATTCGCATCACTTTCAAACATATAACCGACATCTAACCAAAAATTACCACCGTCAGTAGTTTTGGCAACTACTCCGCAATCACCTGCAGCCCAACCTTTTTGAAGATTTGGAAAACTAACAGAGTTAAAATTACATATTGAAATACCAGTAAACCTGATATCCCAAGAGTTGCCTCCGTTTGTAGTAGTGGTAAAAGTAGTAGCTTCGCCGGCAACCCAAATATTATTTTGGTCATAGATGAATATATCTAAGAAATTATTATTAACAGTATTTGTATATCTTGCGTCCCAAGTTTGACCACCATTATTTGAGCAATAAATAGTATCCCAACAAGATGCAAAAACATTATTTGCAGAAGTAGCAGCAACAGAAAAGATGGTGATTTCAGTAGGAACATTTAATTGATTCCAAGTGCTTCCACCATCGGTGGTTTTGAACATAGTAGCATTTTCACCTGAAATCCATCCTGTATTTTGGTCAATAAAAAACACAGATTTCAGATTATTTGTTGTTGGGCTTTGAATAGTCTTCCACTCTCCTGTTCCAGTAGAAACCATATTCACTATTGAAAGATTAGAAAACGCAGCCAATTCAACATTTTCGTAAGAACGAATTGTGCCGGGAATATAATTTAAAGAAAGAATCTGTCCTTCTGTTATTGGGGTAGCAACAGTTAAATCAATTACAGAAGAATTATTTTGATTTAATTCAACATTTGTTATACTGTTGTTTTGAGTACCATTAATAAATAAAGCGAACTGGCTTTGATTACCACTGGGGTCAGCCATATTCTGATTAAATTTTAAACTTATTTTTGTTCCTTCTGTGTTAGTGTAAGCATTAGTTACAACTGGATTTGTGGGAGAAGAACCACCATCAAATTCTAAATTATCAATTAAGTAAGAAGTTCCAATAAATCCACCCATAACGTTACCTACATAAAAAGATATGAATCCTTCATCTGGAACACCTTCTAAATAATAAATGATATTGACAGTAAATTTTGTCCATTCTTCATTATTTTGCGAAACAGTTAGAGTGCCGCCTCCAAGAGGTTCACTTTCTTTAAACATACCAACAGCAATTTTCAAACTATCGGTGCCTTCTAAATGACCTTTCATATACCCTGTTAATGTAGTGTATCGTTGATTCACAGGGAAATTGCCATCAGCAAACAGATAGCCGCTCATATTTGATTCCATTATGGCGTCCCAAACGACTGTTAACTCAGCAGCATAAGTGCCACTATAGCTATCTTCACTTTGCAACACAGTGGAAATCTCAGCGGAATTCGGTGTAATCCATCCGACTGGTTTTAAGCCACCATCTTCGTTAATCTCCCAATTCTCAAAGCTTGGATTGGGTATATCTGCGTTTAAATATAAACAAGAAAAAAATAGTATAATAAGTATTTTTGTTTTCATTTGAAAACTCCTATTTATAAAAAAATCGTTTTTTTTCTTTTATAACTTACAATAATTTCAAATAAAATAAAAGAAAAATTTTTTATTTGATATTTTTTTTAATTATCTTAAATCAGATAAAATAAAGAATTTAATTATATTGGGCTATTTTACTGAAACATCTCAATGAAGTAGGACATCTGTTTTAACATAAAGATATTGAAACAATTTATTGCTAATAAAAGAAATCTTATTTGCATATATTTGCAATAAAAATAATTTATTTTTAAAATTTTTTTTAAATATATGGATTTTTTATATATAATTCTGCTTAGCTATCTGCTTGGAACAATTCCATTTGCCCTGATTTTTGTAAAACTAACGGTGAACAAGGATATTCGAAAGGAAGGCACCGGAAATGTGGGTGCTATGAATAGTTATGACATAACAGGCAAAAAATGGATTGGTATTTGCGTTACAATTTGCGATTGTTTTAAAGGAATTATTGCTATTATTCTAGCAATATTCATAGCTGGTGATTATCCGATATCTTACGTTTTAGCATCTTTTTTTGTTGTTTTAGGACATAATTATAATATTTTCCTTAAATTTAAAGGTGGACGTGGTTTAGCAACAGCTCTCGGTTGCCTGATTTGTATAAATCTCTTTTTTCCAATTTGCTGGTTAATTTTATGGCTAATTGGATTTTATTTAATCAAAAAAAATGTCCATATAGCTAATTCTTTCGCAACTTTTTTGCTTCCATTTTTCCCCTTCATTCTTCCCTTTGCTTTTTTTCAATACTTTTCATTCTTTTTATATTTGCCTGAAACACATTTAAAAATTATAATCGTCCTTTTATGCTTCTTAATATTAGCCCGCCACTTAAACGTTATTTCAAGACCTGTTTTAAAAATTGAAAAGAAAAAATGAAAATAGATAATCAGAAATTAAATATACTTTTCCTAACTGCAAGATTTCCCTATCCTTTAGTTGGCGGGGACAGGGTGAAACCACATTACTTGTTGAAATACCTTAGTAAAAACCACAACGTTACTCTTGTTAGTTTTCATCAGGGAGATTATTTAGAAGAAGAAAATATACAAGTAATTGAAAATATGGGGATTGAAGTTCATATTATCAAATTAAATCCATTAAAAGCTGCTGCCAATATTATTTTTAAAAATCTTTTCTCAATGCCTCTTGAAATTGGATATTACTACCAGCCGGAATTTAAAAATATAGTCGAACAACTTTTCAATGCTAAGAAATTTGATTTATGCTTTGCATTCTTTATGCGAACTGCAGAATATATTAAAAACAAACAAATTCCAAAAGTATTAATTGCTGAGGATTGCAGAGTGCTTTATCAAAAACGCTCTTATCAGGAAAGCAAAAAAATCCTTCAAAAAGCCGTTCGTTTCTGGGAATACAAAATGCTTGGCAAATATGAAAAAAACATTGTGAACTACTTCGATTTTAATACATTTGTTACTGAGCAGGATATTTCCTCAATGAAGATACACAATCAAAATGCAAATTATTTTCTACTCACCAACGGGACAAACATTGACCATTTTAAACCGAATAATTCAGATATTTCAAAAAGAACAGGGATTTTATTTTGCGGAAAATTAGATATTTGGGCAAATGAAATAATGCTCCAAAGAATAATTGACAGGATTTTTCCTTTAGTTCAATCAGGATTTGCTGATACTCACCTAAATATTGTTGGAGCAAATCCTAAATCAAACATCAAAGACCTTTCAATACCTAAAATCAATTTGAATTTCAATGTTCCGGATATGCTACCCTTTCTTTGTGAGGCAAGGGTTTTTTTGCATCCTCATACTGGAGCAACTGGTATTCAAAATAAAGTGTTGGAAGCTATGGCATGTGGATGTCCAGTAGTTACTACTCCTACTGGAATTCAGGGGATTGATGCTGTTCATAATGTCCACTGCTTAATTGGCGAAAGCGATGAAGAACTTGCAAAACATACTATTGAGCTATTGAAAAACGATGATTTAGCCGATAAAATAAGTAAAAACGCCAGACAACTGATTGTCGATACTCATTCTTGGGAAGCTGTTTATAAGCAACTTGATGAACTAATAAGTTCAATTTAGATTTATCCACTGAAAACACTGAATAAGACACTGATTATAAATATAGCGAAATAAATTTGCTTTGCAATAAATAAATTATTAATTTGAAATATTGAGAAAACAAAATTTTGAAAGGAAAAACTATTTAAATATAGCGGTTTAAAATGCACAAACTAAGAATATATATTGATACATCGGTTATTGGTGGCTGCTTCGATGAGGAATTTGCTGAGTGGTCGAATATGTTGTTTGATGAGTTTATTGCTGGGAAAAAGATTGCTGTAATTTCTCAGATTGTTACTGAAGAATTGATTAATGCCCCTGATTTCATAAAAACAAAATTAAAACAGATTAAACCGGATTTTCTAATTCAAATCGAAAATGATGATGAAGCAGAATTTCTGGCTACTAAGTATATAGAATCAAAAGCTATTTCTGCTAAATTTTTCAATGATGCATTACATATTGCAATTGCTACAATTAATAATATTGACTTACTTGTAAGCTGGAATTTCAAACATATTGTCAATTATAACAGAATCATTTTATATAATTCAATTAATATTAAATATGGATATAAATATTTAGAAATTAGGAATCCCAAGGAGGTAGTTGAATATGAAAAAGAAATTTGATTGTATAGAGATGAAAAGGAGTATTCAAGAACAACTTTGGATAGAAGCAGGTGAATCACTTGAAGGATTGAAGAAACTTTTGAAAGAAAAATCAAAAAATAACAAATTATGGTTTGAACTTAAAAACAGAAAGTCAAATTTACAAATGAATTAATCAAATATAGTTGTTTAAATTTGATATTTATTCTGTCAGAACTGTGATTTACTTGATTTAAAGATTACATGATTATTTCTTTCTTAATCAAGGAATCCTATAATCTTTACAATCAAGGTTCAAGACAAAAAAGTATAGATGAAAGATATTCCATATTTTGAAAATATGGAATATCAAAAAAAATATATTATTTTGAATTTTAATAAATT
>ERZ795059.4275-NODE-4275-length-13468-cov-8.722210_pt1 | contig 13468 bp, 13 predicted proteins | sample MGYA00375143_ERZ795059 | MGnify/ENA primary metagenome ERZ795059 (study PRJEB30188, sample SAMN05720168) | activated sludge metagenome | isolation source: Anaerobic digester | place: USA | collected 2015-01-07 ... | reverse complement strand
CCGATGGAGCTCGTCACCCGATCCGGCGGCGGGCTCGATCCGCACCTCACGCCGGCCGGTGCGCGCGTGCAGGTGGCGCGGGTGGCGAAGGCGCGTGGCCTCGATGCCGGCATCGTCCAGCAGGCCGTGGATGCCGCCACCGAAGCACCGCAGTTCGGCGTGCTGGGCCAGCCACGCATCAACGTGCTGCTGCTGAACCTGGCGCTGGATGCGCGGCCACGGTGAGCGGGCGCACAATTCGCCCATGAATGCGGATCGCAGCGAGGTCGCCAGGCAGGCGCAGGCCGATGCGCTGCTTGGCGAGCTGCAACGCCAGGGCGGCGGGCGGCTGACCATCTTCCTCGGCGCTGCACCCGGTGTGGGCAAGACCTACGCGATGCTGTCGCGCGGGCGCGAACTGAAGAAGCAAGGCACCGACGTGGTCGTCGGCCTGGTCGAGACGCACGGCCGCGTGGAGACGCAGGCGCTGCTGGACGGACTCGACGTGCTGCCGCGCCGGCGCGTCGAGCATCAGGGCCGCACGCTGGAGGAACTTGATCTCGACGCCCTGCTCGCCCGCAAGCCGCGGGTCGCGCTGGTGGACGAACTGGCGCATCGCAACGTCCCCGGCAGCCGCCACGAGCGCCGTTGGCAGGACGTGGTGGAACTGCTGGATGCCGGCATCGACGTCTACACCACGGTCAACATCCAGCACCTGGAAAGCCTCAACGACATCATCCACCGGATCACCGGCGTGCGCGTCAGCGAGACCGTGCCGGATCTCGTCTTCGACCGCCTGCGCGACATCAAGCTGATCGACCTGCCGCCGCGCGAGCTGATCGAGCGCCTGCAGCAGGGCAAGGTCTACATGCCGGACCAGGCGGCGCATGCGCTGCAGTCGTTCTTCTCGCCGTCCAACCTGGCCGCGCTGCGCGAACTGGCGATGCAGACCGCCGCCGATCGCGTCGACAGCGACCTGCGCGAAGCGCAGACCGCGCGTGGGCTGCCCGGCAGCTCGTTGCGCCGACGCGTGCTGGTGGCGATCGATGGCCGCGGCCAGTCCGATTACCTGGTGAGGGTGGCGCGGCGCGTGGCCGAGCGGCGCGATGCGCCGTGGAGCGTGGTCAGCGTGCAATCCGGCGCCCACCTCGACGACGCTGCGCAACGCGAGCTCGACCGCGCGTTCGCGCTGGCGCGCCGGCTCGGGGGCGACGCCGAACTGCTGCACGGGCCGAGCATCGTCGATGCGCTGATCGACCATGCCGGCCGCAGCGGCGTCTCGACGATCGTGATCGGGCGCACCCGCGAGCGTCCGTTCGCGCGCATGTTCAACCGCACCCTGACCCAGCAACTGCTGCAGCGCGCCGCGCACCTGGAACTGACCATCGTCAGTACGCCGGAGGCGCGGGCGAAGTCGCGGCGCTCGTTGCACGACGTCGGCGCCCTGCTCACGCGCACCGATGCGGGACTGGCGTTCGCCGCCGCCTCGCTGGCCACCTTCACCGCCTGGCTCGCTGAGCGCTTCATCAGCCTCGACGACCTGTCGATGGTGTTCATCGTCGCAGTGGTGCTGGTCGCCTCGCGGACGCGCATGACGGCGGCGGTACTGGCCGCCGGCCTGTGCTTCCTGTCCTACAACTTCTTCTTCATCGAACCACGCCTGACCCTGTTCATCGGCGCGCGACAGGGCGTCGCCACGGTGTTCCTGTTCCTTGCCGCCGCACTGGTCGCGGGCCGGCTGGCCTCGCGCCTGCGCATGCAGGTGGTCGCCCTGCGCGCAGCCAATGCGCATGCCACGGCATTGCAAGGCTTGAGCCGGCAACTGGCCGCGGCCGCCGATGCCGGCGAGGTGGCCGAAGCAGGCCGGCGCGCGTTGAAGCAGGCGTTAGGAGCCGACGCGATCGTGCAGGCCGGCGACGTCGTGGCGGAAACGCCCGGCCAGGCGCTGCTGTCCGACAAGGATCGCGCTGCCGCCGACTGGGCGCTCAAGCATCGCCAACCGGCAGGTCGTTTCACCGACACCCTGGGCAATGCCGAATGGTGGTTCCTGCCGCTTGCCGGCGACAAGGCCGCCACCGGCCTGCTCGGCTTGCGCTTCCCCGCTGGCGCCAGCCGCTTCGGCAGCGAACAACGCAGGTTGGTGGAGGCGATGGCGGACGACATCGCGCAGGCGATGCTGCGCACGCGGCTGGTCTCGGACCTGGAGGATGCGCGCGTCACCGGCGAAACCGAACGCCTGCGCTCTGCCCTGCTGTCGTCGGTCTCGCATGACCTGCGCTCGCCGCTGGCGGCGATCGTCGGCGCCGCGGAAACCCTGGACACCTACGGCCGCGGCATGGGCGAGGACGACCGCCACAGCCTGCTCGACACCGTGCGCCTGGAGGGCGAGCGGCTTGATCGCTACATCCAGAACCTGCTCGACATGACCCGCCTCGGCCACGGCGGTCTCACCCTCAATCGCGACTGGATCGGCGTCGACGAGCTGATCGGCTCGGCGGCGACACGCTTGCAGCGTTATCAGCCCGATGTGCGCTTCGACATCGCCCTGGCCAAGGGACTGGCGCCACTGTGGGTGCATCCCGCGTTGGTCGAGCAGGCGATCTTCAACGTGATCGAGAACGCCGCGAAGTTCTCGCCCGCGGGCGAGGCCATCGCGATCGACGCCCGCGACATCGACGGCGTGCTGCGCATCGACGTCGCCGACCGTGGCCCCGGCATCCCCGAGGATGAACGCAAGCGCATCTTCGACATGTTCTTCAGCGTGGAGCGCGGCGATCGCGGCCGCCAGGGCACCGGACTGGGGCTTGCGATCACCCAGGGCATGATCGGTGCGCATGGCGGCGGCGTGGAAGCACTGCCGGGCCCCGATGGCCGTGGCACCACGATCCGGATTACCCTGCCACGGATGACGCCCGCAGCCGCCAGCGCATGAGCGAGACCGCCGCATCCACGGCCGCGCGCATCCTCGTCGTCGACGACGAGCCGCAGATCCGCAAGTTCCTGGACATCAGCCTGCGCGCGCAGGGCCATCGGGTGGAAACCGCGGCGGACGGCGAGGCCGGCCTGCAGGCCATGGCGACGCATGGCGCCGACCTGGTGATCCTCGACCTTGGCCTGCCCGACCTCGACGGCCATGAGGTGCTGTCGCGCCTGCGCGAGTGGTCGCAGGTGCCGGTGATCGTGCTGACCGTGCGCGCCGACGAACGCGAGAAAGTCGCCGCGCTCGATGCCGGCGCCAACGACTACGTGACCAAGCCGTTCGGCGTGCAGGAACTGATGGCGCGGGTGCGCGCCCTGCTGCGTTCGCATGCCACCGCCGGCGAAGCGCCGCCGGTGTTCGACGATGGACGGCTGCGGGTGGACCTGGCGCGGCGCGAAGTCTTCCTGCTCGGCGAACCCGTGCAACTGGCGCGCAAGGAATACGCGCTGCTCGCGCTGCTGCTGCAGCACGCCGGGCGCGTGGTCACCCAGCCGCAGATGCTGCGCGAGCTATGGGGGCGCCACCACGAACACGACACGCATTACCTGCGCGTGCTGGTCGGCAAGCTGCGGCAGAAGCTGGGCGACGATGCCGCCGCGCCGCGCTGGATCGCCACCGAACCGGGCGTCGGCCTGCGCTTCATCGGCGCGCCGCGCTAGTCGCCAAGCCGGATCAGTCCCGGTCAATCCCGATCCGGCGCGCCCAGCGGGAACAGGTGGCGGAACGGCCGGGCTTCGTCCACCGCACGCGCGACCGAAGGACGCGCAAGCAGTCGCGCGCGATAGGCGCGCAGCACCGGGTACGCGTCGCCGATCGGATGCGTCCAGTCGGCATAGAACAGCGACGGCGCGGCGGCGCAATCGGCCAGGGTGAAGTCGTCGCCGCAGGCCCAGGTGCGGTCGGGCAGCGCGCCCTCCAGCCAGGCATAGGCGCGTTCCAGCTTGTCTTCCGCCAGCGCGCGCCCATCCTTCGCCTTCACCGGATCACGGGTCAGCGCACCGTCCACCGCCAGCTGCATCGCGTTCATCACGTGCAGGTCGAAGCAGCGATCCATGAAGCGCACGTCGAGCGCGGCCACGGGATCCGCGGGAAGTAGCTGCATCGCGCCCGGATGCGCCAACTGCAGGTGCTCGATGATGATGCTGGTCTCGACCACCTGCCGTTCGCCATCCAGCAGCAACGGGAACTTGCGCAGCGGCCAGCGCCGCAACCATTCGCCCGCGTGTTCCGGATGGTCGGGCGAGATGCAGCGGAACTCGAACGGCGTGGCGTTCTCGTACAGTGCGATCAGCACCTTCTGCGTGTACGAGGAAAACGGGTGGCCGTAGAGCGCAAGGGTCATGGCAATGGTCTCGTCGATCGGGTGGTTGCCATCACGACGCACGCGCGGGGTCGGTTTCGACATCGTGCAGGAAGCAGACCGTCCGTCACGCCAGCGGCAGGTCGCTGTCCGCGCGCGACATCGCATCATGCAGGGCACGCACATGCTCGGCCTTGGGGTCGATGCGCGCCGTGTCGCCGAGCGCACAGAGATAGCGGCAGGCGGCGTGGCCAGTCGAGCGCTGCTCGTAGCGTGCGATCCATTGCAAGCGCTCCGGCAGGTTCGCCTGCTCCGCCGACCACGCCGCGACCGGCGGGCGGATGCGCCGGTCGATGCCGATCCGCCATGGCTTCGGCGTGAGCCGCGCGCGGAAGCAGCGTTGCACCTTGCACATCACCGTGTACAGGCGGTCCGCCTGCAGCGCGGAGAACAGCCGCGCGGCATCGGCATCGTCCGGCTGGAAGGTGCGGTGCATCGCCAGCACGCGCAAGCCGGCCGGCGTGCGATAGATTCGCAGGTGCCAGTCCGGATGCGCGGCGCTGAACGACTCCACCAAGGCCAGCGCTCGCGCCTCGGCACCACCATCGCGATCGAACACGGCCTGCTGCCGGCGCAGCCAGAACCGGTTGACCGCCCACACGCCCACCATCGCCAGCGCCACGCCGGCGACCCAATGCCACGCGAGCAAGCCGACCGCGAACCCGACCGCCGCGCTGATCGCCAAGCCGCCGATCGAGACCACGCACCCCGATGGCCGCTCGGCCAGGTCGACATCCGCGAACAGCACATCCGGGGTGTTGAGGCACAGCGCGCCGTAGCTGTTGCGGGTGATCACCACGTCCTCGTGGCGGGCCACGATCTGCTCGCGGATCGGCACGCCGGCGATGCCGTAGTTCGTGCGCGGTTCGCGCCGCGGCAGGCTGGCACCGGAAAGAATCGCGTCCAGCGCCTCGCGGGCGCGCGCATTCGCATGCGCCTGTGCCGCCTCCGTGCTGTCGTCGGACCAGCCGTACCGGCGAACAGTGATGACGCGCCCCTTGTGGCGGGCCTGTTCGCGGGCCTCGGCCCAGTATTCGGGAACGATCATCATCGGTACCGGTCATCGCGCTTGGCGGGATTGTCGCCCAAGTGCGCGCCGGTGGCTCAGCCCGGCGCGTCCTCTCCGCGATCGCGCGCCGGCAGGAACTCGCGGAACACTTCGTAACCCTTCCATGCCGGGACCGGCGGCGTGTAGTCGGGGCGTGGCGCGTGCGCCGAATGTTCGACCAATTGCATTCGGTGCAGGTAGCGCGGGCAATTGGGGAAAATATGTTCGGCTCGGAGGCGGACCACGAACACGCAGCCGGGGAAGGTCTCGCGCAGCGGGTCGTCCAGCGCGATGGACGCGCTGCCGTTGATGCGCAGGCGCCTGGGCTGCTCGAAGTCGAGGAACAGCAGGCCGACGTTCGGGTTGACCCGCACATTGCCCCAGCTGCGATACATGCCGTTGCCGTCGTAGTCGGGGATCGCCAGGGTGCGCTCATCGAGCACCCGCACGAAGCCGGGAAGGCCGCCCTTGTAGGAACAATCGGGATGGCCGGCGGCGTCGGCGGTGGCGATGAAGAACATCGCACTGCGCCCGATGAAGGCGCGATCCTCGTCGGTGAAGGCGCTGCGCACGACCACCTCTTCCAGGCGATCGGCGATGCGCCGGGTGTCGCGCGCGTCCTGCAGGTCGCGCATGCCTTCGTGGTACATCGTGGCACCCGGCATGACCCCCTCCCCGTTCCGGCGACCGGCTCATCAAGGGAAACGCCGGCCGTGCCCGGCGACGGACATCCACGCGACCGTACTGCGCCGGTTTCGGCTACCCTCGCAGGCGCACTCCAACGACAGGCAGCCCCCGATGCTGAGCTGGATCCGCACCTGGTTGTACGCCCTTGCCGTACTTGGCGCCCTCATCGTGGCCGCGTGGTGGTTCGTGCAGCAGACCAGTTCGTACGCGACGCTGGACACCCTGCTGCGCAAGCATCCGGTGGTGTCCGGCGAGGTGGGCAAGGTGTCCTCGATCCGGCTGCCATTCTTCGGCTATGGCGTGGACGTGGGCGATGGCCGGCTGGACCTGAACTTCAATGTCAGGGTGGCCGGCAGCAAGGGCGAGGCGACGGTCCATGCCGACTTCGTGGACGGGGCGACCACCGATGCCTACCTCATCACGGCCGAGGGCAGCACGATCCCGCTGGTGATCCCCCGCTGACCGCGCGGTGGCGCCGTGCCGGCGCACCCCGCCCGCCTAGGGACTGTCGACCGCCACGAACAGCGACGGCTGCGAATGCGACGGCACGCTGTAGGTGCGCCCCTGCACCGGGCGCGACACCACCTCCAGGACCAGCCAATAGTCCGCCAGCGAGACCGCGCCGTTCGCCGGGATGCTGACGACCTGGGACGGCAGCGACACGGTTTCGTCCGCCACCGGCATCCTGCGGATCTTCACGGCATCCGAGCAACCCGCGGTCTCCCACGGCGCCTCGGTCGCCTTGCGCGCCAGGCAGACGCGATAGTGGGTGTAGGGAATCGTGCTGGGGTTGGCCGGCTGGTCCGTGATCTCCACGCCACGCAAGCGCACCACCAGCGCATCGCCCGCGGCCGCCACCACCCCGCCGGCACGCACGATCACCGGCCACCTGGCATCGTCCTGGGTGAAGGTGACCGGAAGCTCGGCGGTCGAACCCGCGGACACCTGCAATGTCGCAGCCATCAGCAATGCCAGCATGCTTCCCTCCCCAGGGATGATCGTCGATGACGGGCGGACCGACGATCCATCCGTGCCTGCACCATGACCCCACCTGTCCGTCAGTCATGACGCGATGGCACGTCCTTGATACCGGGAATGTCCCCCGGTGTCTTGCTGCAGTGCGATGTGCAAAAACGGCATACAGGATGCGCCAATGCGCATACCGCAATGCGTCCCTTCGGCTCCGCGGGATGGAATGCGCGATCAGGCCGGAATGCCTGCTGCGATCTCGCGCAAGGCGCGCTCGAACACCTCGACCGGCTGCCCGCCGGAGACCAGGTGCTTGCGTTCGATGATCACCGCCGGCACGCCGCTGATGCCGTTGCGGGTGAAGAACTGCTCGGCCTCGCGCACCTCGTCCGCGTATTCGCCGGAACCGAGGATCGCCTGCGCGCGCGCCACGTCGAACCCTGCAGCGCCCGCGATGTCGACCAGGGTGGCGCGATCGGAGACATTGCGGCCCTCGCTGAAATAGGCCTGCAGCAAGGCATGCTTGAGTGCGCGCTGGCCGCCCTCGATGCCGGCCCAGTGCAGCAGGCGATGCGCGTCGAAGGTGTTCCAGATCCGGCTGCGCGCATTGAAGTCGAACACGAAGCCGAGTGCCGCGCCACGCGCGCGGATGCGCTCCTGGTTGTCGGCCAGTTGCGCCTGGTCCATGCCGTACTTGCGCTGCAGGTGTTCGCCGATCCCCTCGCCTTCCGCGGGCAGGTGCGGGTTCAACTCGAACGGCTGGAAGTGGATTTCGGCCCCCACCTCACCCTGGGTGCGTTGCAGCGCCTGTTCCAGCGCGGACAGGCCGATCGCGCACCACGGGCAGACCACGTCGGACACGAAATCGATGCGCAGGGTTTTCATGCCGCCACTCCTTGGTCGAGGGATGCGCGCAGCGCGCGGGCAAAGGCGGCGCCTTGCGCCGGGTCGCTGCCCAGGTAGAAATCGGGTTCGATCAATTCGGCCTCCATCAGCAGCCAGCGGCCGTCGGCATCCGGGACCACGTCGATGCGCGCGTACAGCAGTGGCGCATCGATCGCGGCCAATACCTGATCGGCCAGGGCCACCGCCCCGGCAGGCGGTGTGTCGAGCACGCGATACACACCGCCGAATTCTTCCTGCACGCGGAACTCGCCCGGCACCGGGCGCTTGTTGACGACGTGGCTCAGGCGGCCAGCGAAATACAGCAGCGAGGTTTCGCCTTCGGTTTCGATGGTGGGCAAATACGGTTGGACCAGCATGGTAGTCCCATCGACCGGATCCACCGTATCGCCACGCCCCACGCGCACGGTCTTCCACGCGCCACCCGAGATCGCCGGCTTGACGATGAGTTCACCCGCGCCGGTTTCATCGAACATCCGTTCGATCACGTCCTGCCGCAATGCGTCGGTGCAGGTCGTGGCCGGGATCGCCACGCCGCGCGCGGCGAGTTCGCGCAGGTAGCGCTTGTCCGAATTCCATGCGAGCACCTCGGCCGGATTGGCCAGGGCGATGCCTTCGCGTTGCCAGGCCGAACAGGCACGCAACCAGCGGGCATGATCGAAATGGTAGCCCCAGGCCAGCAGCGGCAGTACGCAAGCGAACCCGCGCAGGCCGGCGGCATCGTCCACGTGCGCCGTCCACGGCGTGGGCGCCGCCCGGATGCCGGCCTGGTCGAGCGCGCGTTGCAGCCGCGCCAGCACCTTGGGCCACAACGTGGTGTGCGCGGCATCCGCGGGGTCGGGCGTGAGGATGGCGATCTCGGTCATGGCATCGATGCGGCGTCGGCAGCGGCCATTATCGACCTCGATCGCAACGCCGACGAGTGCACACTTGCGACATGCCGGCCGGGCACGCGATCCTCCAGCGGGGTCGCATGCCGCTGCATGCCGCAAGGGGATCGCCGATGCAGTCGTCGTTGTTGACCAGCCTGCTGTTGCCGCTCGCACTGGGCGTGATCATGCTCGGGCTGGGCCTGGGCCTGACGCTGGGTGATTTCCGCCGGGTCGCCCGCTACCCGCGTGCGGTGCTGACCGGCCTGTTCCTGCAGACCGCGGTCCTGCCGTGGGTCGCGCTGGGCCTGGCGCTGCTGTTCAGGCTGCCGCCGGAACTCGCGGTGGGCCTGATGTTGCTGGCGGCCTCGCCCGGCGGTGCCACCGCCAACATCTACAGCCACCTCGCGCGCGGAGACGTCGCCCTCAACATCACCCTGACCGCGGTCAACAGCGTGCTGTGCCTGCTGACCCTGCCGCTGATCCTCAACCTGTCGCTGGACTTCTTCCTGGGCAGCGGCCAGTACGTGCCGCCGCCCGTGCAGAAGATCGTCGAGGTCGCGGTGATCATCCTGCTGCCGGTCGCGTTCGGCATGCTGATCCGCGCCCGCGCGGCGGCCTTCGCCGCGCGCATGGAAAACCCGATCCGCCTGCTCTCCGTGCTGGTGCTGGTGTTGTTGATCGTCGCCGCGGTGGCGAAGGAATGGAGCACCCTGCTGCAGTTCTTCGCCAGCATCGGCATCGTCTGCCTGTTGTTCAACCTGGCCAGCATGGCCACCGGCTATTTCGCGCCGCGCGCACTGAAGCTGCCACGTAAGCAGGCGATCGCCATCGCCATGGAAATCGGCATCCACAACGGCACCCTGGCGATCTTCATCGCCCTCAACGTGCTGCGGAACGCGACCATGTCGATCCCGGCCGCGGTCTACAGCCTGCTGATGTTCTTCACAGCCGCGGCATTCGCGTGGTCTGCGGCGCGGCGCGCGGACCACGGCGAAGGCAACGACTGAGGCATCACGCATCGCGTTCGCACCGGGCCGCTCACGCCACGTGGGCGACAATGGCGCCTCATCCCCGGCCTTGGACTCCTTGGCACCGTGAAACGCGAACGCCTGCTGCCGCTCATCGTGGCGACCGCATTGTTCATCGAGAACATGGACTCCACCGCGATCGCCACCTCGCTGCCGGCGATCGCGCTGGATTTCGGGGTCGAACCGGTCGCGCTGAAGCTGGCCCTCACCACGTACATGCTGGCGCTGGCGGTGTTCATCCCGGTCAGCGGCTGGGTCGCGGACCGCTTCGGCGCGCGCCCGACCTTCATGGTCGCGATCGGGGTGTTCCTGCTCGGATCGATCGGCTGCGCTAGCGCGGACTCGCTGGGCGCCCTGGTGGCGGCGCGCTTCCTGCAGGGCATGGGCGGCGCGATGATGGTGCCGGTCGGCCGGCTGGTGATCCTGCGCAGCATCGCCAAGGCGCAGCTGGTGCGTGCGCTGAGCTGGCTCACGGTGCCCGCGCTGCTCGGGCCGATGATGGGACCGCCGCTTGGTGGGTTGATCACCACCTACGGCAACTGGCGTTACATCTTCCTGATCAACATCCCGATGGGGCTGCTCGGCATCTTCCTGGCGTGGCGGCATATCCCGCTGCTGCTAAGCGAACCGAAGCCGCTCGACGTGCGCGGCTTCCTCCTGTCCGCGATCGGCCTGGCCCTGACCATGTTCGGCTTCGCCAGCCTGGGCCGGCACCTGGTCAGCACCGAACTGGCCGCCGGCTGCCTGCTCGCCGGCATCGCCGGGCTGGCGCTGTACGTGCTGCATGCGCGTCGCCATCCGCATCCGTTGATCGACCTGGGCCTGCTGCAGGTCCCGACCTTCAGCGTCGGCGTGATCGGCGGCTCGCTGTTCCGCATCGGCGTCGGCGCCACGCCGTTCCTGTTGCCGTTGATGCTGCAGCTCAGCTTCGGCCTGGATCCACTGCAATCCGGACTGATCACCTTCGCCTCCGCGGCCGGTGCGATGTTCATGAAGACCCTGGCGGCGCGCATCCTGCGCCGCTTCGGCTTCCGCCCGGTGCTGGTCGCCAATGCGCTGGCGGCCTCGCTGCTGCTTTGCGGGTTCGGGCTGTTCCGCGCGGACACGCCGTATCCGCTGTTGATCGGCGTGCTGCTGGCCAGTGGCTGTTTCCGCTCGCTGCAGTTCACCAGCCTCAACGCGATCACCTACGCCGACATCGAACCCGAGCGCATGGGCCAGGCCAGCAGCCTGGCCGGCATGGCCCAGCAGGTGGCGCTGGCGATCGGCGTCACCATCGGGGGTTATGCGCTGACCGTCGCCAGCCTGGCCAGCGGACTGCCGATGGACGCGGCGATCAACTTCACCTTTGCCTTCCTCACCGTCGGGCTGGTCTCCGCGAGCTCGGCGTGGATGATGTTGCGGCTGGCCCCGGACGCCGGCGCCGAGATGTCGGGCAAGGCACGGCCGGGCGAGGAAGTCGCCGAGCCCAAGCCACTGCAGCGTCCAGGCACCTGAGCCACGACCGCGCCCGCAAGCATGCCGGTTCGATTCGCCCGGCGGAGGTGCTCGCTCATCACGGCCTGGGCGTTTCCAGGTCGGTCAGGTACAGCCGCAGGTCGAACTCCAGCTGGTGGTAGTCGGGTGCCATGTGCGTGCACAGGCGATAGAACGCCTTGTCGTGCTCGGCTTCCTTCATGTGCGCCAGTTCGTGCACCACGATCATCTTCAGGAACTCGGCGGGCGCATCGCGGAACACGCTGGCGATACGGATCTCCCGACTGGCCTTGAGCCGGTCGCCGTGCACGCGGTATTTGGTGGTGTGTGTGCCCAGCGCATCCTTCATGACCTGCAACTTGCCGTCGTACAGCACCCGGCCCAGCGGCACCGACTTGCGCAGGTGGCGGTCCTTGAGCTCCTGCACGTAGTCGTAGAGCTGGCCATCGTTGCGGATCGCATGCGCCTGGTCGTACTTCGCCGCCAGCATCTCGCCCAGGCGGCCTTCCGCGATCAGCGCATGCACCCGCTCCAGCACGTGCGGCGGGTAACCGGCGAGGTATTTCAGGGGGCTCATGGCTGGCTGAATGGAGGCGCAGGGGTCGGCAGGTATGATGGGCCGGAAACCCACGATAGAACACCGCACCATGGCCAAGGCGAACCCGCTCCAGGAACAACTGCTCAAGGCGGGCCTGGTCAAGAAATCCAAGGTCTCCGAGGTCGCCCGCGAGCAGCTCAAGGCGAAACACGGCAAGGCACCGGCGGCCGCCAGCGAGATCCAGCGTGAGGCAGAACGCGTGCGTGCCGAGAAGGCCGAGCGCGACCGGGCGCTGGAAGTAGAGCGCAAGGCCAAGGCACGCAGTGCCGAACTGGTGGCGCAGGCGCGGCAGATCATCGCCGACAAGAAAGTGCCGCGCACCGGCGAGATCGAATACCGCTTCACCGCCGATGGCGCGATCCGCACCCTGCTGGTCGATGAGGCCCTGCGCAAGCAGCTGGCCTCCGGCGCGCTGGTGATCGCGCGGCAAGGCGACCGCTACGAACTGCTGCCGCGCGCGGCGGGCGACAAGGTGCGCGAACGCGATCCCGGCCTGATCGTGCTCGACCATGGCCAGGCCACCGGTCGCGAAGCCGCGGCGTCGACCTCCGAGGACGATGCCTACTACGCGCAGTTCCAGGTGCCCGACGACCTGGTCTGGTAACCGCGCGATCACGCACCGCACCCTGCCCGTCCGCCGGGCATCGACCGACGCGCGCCTCGCGTCATCCTCATTCCATCGCCCCTGCGGCGCGCAACACGGACCTGTCCTTGAACACCACCGCGACACCGAATTCCGACACCGCAGCGGCCGTCCCCCACGACGACGCGTCGCCGGACAACCGCCTGCAACCCGCGCTGTCCCTGCTCGACGCCATCATCGCCGACCGCGACGTCATGGAGGCATGGCCGGCGGCGGATCGCGAACGCCTGCTGCAGGCGGTGGCGTTGGTGCACCATCCGGAACCGCGCGCGCGCCGCCGCAAGTCGAAGGACCTCGCCCGCGAACGTGCGCAGGAAAAGGCACGCGCGACCGAGGCGCTGCTCGACCAGACCGGCATCCGCACCCTGCGCCGCAAGCCGGTGTTCACCACGCCGAACTATTTCCCGCCGCAGGCACCCGGCCTGCACGATCCGCGCAACAACGCGTCCGATCCGGTTGCCCACAACGAGTCGCCGGAACTGCTGCATTGCTATGTCTGCAAGCAGAAGTACACGCGCATCCACCACTTCTACGACCAACTGTGTCCGACCTGCGCGGACCTGAATTTCTTCAAGCGCACCGAAACCGCCGACCTGCGCGGGCGCGTGGCGCTGCTCACCGGCGGCCGCGTCAAGATCGGCTACCAGGCCGGCCTGAAACTGCTGCGTGCCGGTGCGTCGCTGATCGTCACCACCCGCTTCCCGCGCGACTCCGCGGCGCGTTACGCCGCCGAACCGGACTTCGAGAACTGGGGCGACCGGCTGGAAGTGTTCGGCCTGGACCTGCGCCATACGCCCAGCGTGGAAGCGTTCTGCAGCCAATTGCTGGCCACCCGGTCGCGCCTCGATTTCATCATCAACAATGCCTGCCAGACCGTGCGCCGCCCGCCCGCGTTCTACGCGCACATGATGGAAGGCGAAACCGC
>ERZ795059.4270-NODE-4270-length-13482-cov-8.856185_pt1 | contig 13482 bp, 5 predicted proteins | sample MGYA00375143_ERZ795059 | MGnify/ENA primary metagenome ERZ795059 (study PRJEB30188, sample SAMN05720168) | activated sludge metagenome | isolation source: Anaerobic digester | place: USA | collected 2015-01-07 ... | reverse complement strand
AAGTGTTGTTTTGGCGGTGGGATCGATTGGATGAATATCAGACCTTTTTGGAACGGCGCCGGATTATAGTTCGGAAGTGGAGTTTCGGAGGCATGCCGCCCCTTTCTCTTTATATGCTTTCCGAGGCCACGGATGATATAATTGTAAAGAATGAAGACAAAAAAGGTATCCACTAACGTGAGGTGGAAAAGGCTTTTTGTCATATGAATTTCAGAGCGGGGTTGGTATGCGCGGCAAGTCGTTTTCTGTAGTGTTGAGTATTGGTTTTGGATTGCTGTTGGGGGCGGCGGATATCGCATGGGGGGGCGAAGCGGTCCATTGGTCCAGCAGTGCGATTCAGAACGGGATGTATATTACTTGCTCTTTCGAGGGTGTGGAGCAGTCACGTGTGCAGAAAGAAGGACAGGACTTCTTGAGGTTGAGTATGGCAGGGGTAGGAGTTTCCGGTGCTTTGGGGCAGCCGGAACTGCCCGCTTGGCGGCGTTGGGCGGAAGTGCCCGTAAATGCGGTGGATGTGCGCCTGGAGGTACTCAGTGAATCCCGCGCAGAGGTGAAGTTGGCAAGCGATGTGCAAGGATTGCCGGTATATCCGGTCCAGCCTCCGGTGGAAAAAGTTCCGAATGCCAAACCGCAGACGTTGGTCTGGGATCGCAATTATTACACCTCCTCGAAAGCTGCGGAACCGCCTGTTGCCACATTAGAATACTTTGGAATTCAGCGTGGCCGCCATCTGTATCTTTTGACGGTGTATCCCCTAGTATATGCCCCTTCCGCCAATACGCTTGTCTCCAGGAGCAATCTCTCATTGCAGATTACGTGGGATTGTGACGGACAAGCAGCTCAATACCGCGCGGCGCGGTATGCTGCGCCTTTGAGTGATGCGGCGATAAATTCCTTGTTGCTGAATCCGTCTGATCAAATTGTCAGTGGATTTCATAATCAACCTGCCGGTTACCTCATTATTGCGGCGCCGGCGTATGTGGCCAATACGGATCTTGTGAGCTTCGCGGCCTGGAAGCGGGAGCGGGGATTTTCCGTGACGCTGGTATCCACGGCGGATACCGGCTCCACGAATACTTCCATCCGGAACTATATTTTGAATGCCTACACCGGCTGGGCAATTCCCCCGCAGTTTGTACTTTTGGTGGGAGATACCGACACCATTCCCGGGTTTATAGGCAGTGGAGAAGGCAGCCCGTATACGGATCTTAACTACACGACATTGGAAGGTGCGGAATATTACACCCCGGACATTTGGCTTGGCCGGTTTTCAGTGACTTCGCCAACTGAATTGGGCAATGTGGTCGACAAGGCCCTGAGTTATGAACATGGAGAATGGGCTACTGCCGCCGGTTGGGAAAAGTATGCTTCCTTTATGGCCGGTGAGGATAATTATTATGTCACTGAGGGTACGCATAACGCCGTGATTACGGACCATTTCACTCCCGCGGGTTTCACCTCTCAAAAACTCTATGTGATCACCTACGGCGCCACTACGCAGCAGGTTGCCAACGCCTTGAATGCGGGGCGCTCCATGATGATTTATTCCGGGCATGGAGGAGTGGATTACTGGGCGGACGGCCCTGTTTTCGAACCGGAAAACGTGGATGCCTCCAGCAACGATGCATATCCTTTTGTTTGGGCGTTTGCCTGTGTAACCGGAACGTATACCGACAGTGAATGTTTTGGGGAAACCTGGTTGCGCGATGACCATGGCGGATTGGCCTACATCGGATCTTCCGTGAATTCTTATTGGGATGAAGATGATATACTGGAACGTGCCTTTGCGGACGCGTATTTTGTGGATGGATTGACGTGGATAGGCGGTTTCCTGAACGGTTCCAAAGCTCATTATTACGCTTATTATGGGAATACCAGCACCACCCGCCGCTATTTCGAAATGTACAATTTGCTGGGGGATCCCGGAGTTGATGTTTACTCTAATGTGATTCAAGATCTTGCCCCCGCCCATGCCTCAGTAATTCCTATGGCTGCGTCCTCGTTTGAGGTATCCAACCTTCCGGACAGTGCGGTGTGCGCCATTACCCGGGATGATGTGCTGTATGGCGTGGGGATTAGCAGCGGGGGAGTGGCCAGCATCTCCCTGGATCCCGTGTTGACGGACGGTGAGGGACTGCTGACGGTCACCTGTCACAATTACCGGCCCTACCAAGTTACGTTGCCTGTAGCTGCGGGTTCGGATGGGATGGTCAGTTTTGACCATGACGTTTACGGTTGCACCATGAGCGCTATGATCAATCTTACGGATTCTGATTTGACCGCCTTTAGCAATTACGGCGTCACCGTGACGAGCGCCAGCGGTGATTCGGAAACCGTGATCCTTACTTCGTCAGTGGAAGGAGCATTTTCCGGGACGATGGATTTTGCATGTACAACCGGCGGAGCAGAGCCGGAGGATGGTCTGCTGCAAACTGTTGATGGCGATGTGATTACAGTGTTGTATCATGACGAAGATACGGGTGGAGGGGAGCCAGCGGATAAGACGGACACTGCCACTATGGATGCGCAAGGTCCGGGCATCATAGATGTGGAAGTCTCGGATATCACGATGATAAGCGCCACCATCACTGTCACTACCGATGAGCCGGCCACGGTACAAGTGCTTTGTGGCCTGGCTTGTGGCGGGCCGTACAACTTCCTTGCTGACGATATGGTTCTTGCAACAACGCACGCCTTGTCTCTGAGCGGTCTTTCCCTAGACACGTTGTACTATTTCGAAGTGAATGTTTGGGATGCCGTACATAATGAGAGCAGCGGTTCCTGTTACAGTTTTCGCACCCTTGAACAGCGCGATTATTTTTCCGAAGCCTTTTCCAGCGATAATGATCTCAGTAATCATACGTTGACGTTCACGCCCGATGGTTCAATTAGCTACTATCGTGCGTGTATAGTGCCGGCCGCCGTTTTTCCGGTGGATCCCGCCACGGATGCGACAACGTATAACTTAAGCGATGATGGCAGCGTTCTGATTTCACTTTCCGGCGGAGAACAGGTGTCGTTGTATGGAACTTCCTATTCTTCGTTCTATGTGAATGCAAATGGCAACATTACTTTTGGACACTATGACGGCTCCTATACCGAAAGCTTAGGGATACATTTTTCCAAAGTAAGAATTTCGGGCGTTTTCGATGATATTGATCCTGAAAGCGGGGGAACAATTGGGGTGAAGTATCTGGAGGATCAGGTGGTGGTTACGTGGTTGGACGTGCCACTGATCCATTCGGCCTTGACCAATAGTTTTCAAATTCAAATGCATTATGACGGCGTTATAGAGATTACCTGGTTGGAAATTTCCTCGACAACCGGTGTTGCCGGGTTGTCTCAAGGCGCGGGCACCCCGGATGATTTTATAGAAAGTGATTTAACGGTATATGAGGATTGCAGCGCAATTGAAGGTGAAGAAGGGGAAGGCCAGGCCGAAGGTCAAGCCGAGGGTATGATAGAGGGCGAAGGTCAGGCCGAGGGCATCATAGAGGGCGAAGGCCAGGCCGAAGGCGTGATTGAGGGCGAAGGTCAGATCGAAGGCGAAGGTCAAGTCGAGGGTATGGTAGAAGGGGAAGGCCAAGCCGAAGGCGAGGGTATGATAGAAGGGGAAGGCCAAGTTGAAGGCGAGGGCATGATAGAAGGAGAAGGCCAAACCGAAGGTCAAGCCGAAGGCGTGATAGAGGGTGAAGGTCAGATCGAAGGCGAAGGTCAAGTCGAGGGTATGGTAGAAGGGGAAGGTCAAGCCGAAGGTGTGATTGAGGGCGAAGGTCAAATCGAAGGCGAAGGTCAAGCCGAAGGCGAGGGTATGATAGAAGGGGAAGGCCAAGCCGAAGGCGTGATTGAGGGCGAAGGTCAAATCGAAGGGGAAGGCATCGTCGAAGGCGAAGGCGAGAATGGCATTCACACGGCGGATCAGGATGGCGACCATCAAATCAGCCTGTCGGAATTGCTTCGAATTATTCAGTTCTTTAATTCAGGCGGCCTGTATTGTCAGGCGGGAACCGAGGATGGTTTTGCGCCTGGAGCTATTGGCGACCATAGTTGTGCACCTCATGCAAGCGATTATGTGCCACAAGATTGGGTGATCAGTCTGTCGGAATTGCTTCGAATCATTCAGTTTTTCAATTCCGGCGGGTATCATGCGTGTCCAGGCGAAGTAACGGAAGATGGATATTGCCCTGGTTTGTATTAATCATTTATCGTGATACCACTTAATTGCCGGGCGCTGTCAGGGCATCCGGCGGTTATCTAATGTTTCTAATTTGTTTCTGACAGGGAAGAAGCGCCAGGTGCATGGGATGGGGGCGGTTATATTCGGTGAAACATCCCTATGCGCCCGTGGTAATATGAGGGGAATCAAATAACAGGGCGAGGAGATGAGTCAGCGCTACGAACATTCTTTGGCGGCGTTCGCCATTCGCCGTCCGGTCACGGTTTTCATGGTGGTGATTTCCATGTTGGCCGTGGGCGTTATTTCCTGGCCAATGATTCCGGTTGATTTCACCATCCGGATGGATTTCCCATGGCTGTCTGTTTGGGTCCCTTATCCGAACAGCACCCCGGAACAGGTGGAGAAACAGATTGCGATCCCCGCCGAGGGAGAACTGCGCACCCTGCCGAAGTTGAGGCGAATCACGTCAAACTCTGATGCAAATGGATGTTGGGTGGGCCTCGATTTTGAGACCGACACGAATATGAAGCTGGCGTATCGGGAACTCCAGGATGCGGTGGAGCGGTTGCGGCTGAAACTTCCTCAGGATGTGGAACACATTATCACTCACCGGGGCAGCATGGATCGGTTGAACATCCTTCGGTTCGTATTGTTCCGGTCGGAACGTCAAGATGATCTCGCCGTGTTCGCGCGAACACACATGAGCCGCCGTCTTTTGCGGGTTCCTGGAGTGGCCGAAGTGGAAATAGGCGGCAGTGCGGAAGAATCCATTTATGTGGATTTTAATCAGGATGCCCTGCGCAGCCTCGGCCTGGATCTGTACCAGGTGATACAATCCCTGTATGCCAGCAGTGCCAGCTTGGGCGCGGGGCAGCTTGAAGAAGGCCAGACCCGGTATGTGGTGCGCACCCAGGGTGAGTTTTGTTCCCCGGATGAATTGGCGAATACAGTCATTTCCCCGCTGGGTATACGATTGAAGGAGGTGGCGAAGGTTTCCGTCCGAGGGCCGCAAGGCGCGCAAAATTTCAGCATTGACGGCAAGCGGGGCGTGTTTGTGGGCGTGATCAAGGAACCCGGCGCCAATGTGGTCGCGACCTGCGATGCGGTGAAACTGGAATTGGAAAAGCTAAAGCAACTGCCTGAGTTCCAGGGCGCGGAAATGCTGATTCTCCAGGATCTGGGTGAAATCATCCGGTTTGCACTCGATGGGCTGGTTAATGCGGGCATTACCGGCGCGATTTTGACCACTTTCGTCCTTTGGTTGTTTCTGCGCCGCTTGCGTCCCACGCTTGTGATGGTGTTTTCGATCCCCTCTTCTTTTCTAGTGGGCGTGTTGTATATCTTTTTTTCCGGGGGCGCCTTAAATGTGGTGACGATAGGCGCATTGGTTACTTCCGTGGGCATGTTGGTGGATAATGCGATCGTTGTAATGGAAAACATTCACCGGCTGAACGGTCTTGGAGGAGAAAGGCGGGAGAATGCGATCCGGGGCGCAACCGAGGTGGGGATAGCCGTAACCGCCTCCACCATCACTACATTAGTTGTATTTGTTCCTGTGTTTTATATGGATGCCGGGGAGTTGTCCATCGTCATGCGGCAATTCGCGGGACCCTTGGCCGTCACGCTTACGGCCAGTCTTGTGTTCGCGTTGACGGTTATCCCTATCACGGAAGTATATATCAGGAAGAGAAAGCCCCGGCAATTGGTGCATGTTTTTAAAACGTATATCAGGGAGAAGACAGGGGGCGCTTCCGAACATTGGAGCCGGTTTGGGCATCCGTTTGAACTCTTTCGGAAAACGACCAATCGTCTAATGGGCCCTGCCTTGCGCCATCGTGTCCTGATATTGACTTTTCTTGCGCTGCTGGTGCTCATGACGTACCTGTACCCCTACCAAACTCTGGGATTCCGCGGGGAACCGGATATTGACATTCCCCGCGTGCGGATCCGGTTGAATGTGGCTCCCAATTATGGCTATGAGCGCGCCAAGGAAACCATGAATATGTTGGTGCGCCAGGTGGAGCCTTACCGTGAAGCCTTGGGCATTGATCATCTGTATTTGGATTATGGGGGGTGGGGCGGGGTGATGGATCTCTATCTTGCCGGGGCCAAACAGGGGCTTCGCGCCAATGACTCCCTGCCACAAAACGCCGAAAATGTCCGTGCGTTCATTGCCAAAATTCTGCCTTCGGAAATACCCGGCGGGACCATGGATTTCGGCATCGGTGGAATCCGAAATGAAAACGGACGCCGTGTTGGCGTATTGGTCCGGGGTGATGATACGCAGACGGTGAATCGGTTGGCGGATGATTTCTTGCGCATTATGCAAACCTTGCCGGATATTCGAAATGTGGATTCGGATCGCCCCAAACCTTCCGATGAAATACAATTGCATGTGCATAACCAGCGCGCCGCCGAGGCAGGCATTACCCCTTACATTGTGGCCCGGTCCGTGGATTTTGCCCTGCGCGGCGCCTATTTGCCCTTTATTAAATTTGATGGAAAGGAATACCCGGTTCGCGGGCAATTCGATTGGACCGAAGGCGGAAATGTGGGTGATCTTCAGACCCTTTCCGTCCATGGCCCTAGTGGCCGGCTCGTGCCGCTGAGTGAGCTGGTCGACATGAAACACGGCGAAACTCCTCCAAGGATTTCGCGTGTTGACGCCAAAAGCTCCGTCCGGCTTTTCGGCAATACCACGGAAGAGAATCTCCTGAAGGTTCGTGACGCGCTGCAAAAACGCATCGCCCAATTTGTACTGCCGGAAGGGTATTCCATCGAATTGGACGAGGAACTTCAAAGCATTAACAAATCCATGGTGAATTACAGTAAAGCCCTTGCCATGGCGATGGTTTTAATCTATCTGGTTATGGCGGCGCTTTTCGAGTCTTGGCTGCTCCCCCTGACTGTGATGATGACAATACCCCTTGCCTTTGTCGGAGTCTATTGGACACTCTTCCTTACCAACACGCCCACCGATTTATTGTCGATGGTAGCCTCCCTGTTATTATGCGGGGTTATTGTCAACAACGGCATCGTGATCGTGGATCATATCAACCAGTTGCGGCGGAGCGGGCTTTCCAGAACGGAAGCCGTGCTGCAGGGAAACTATGATCGCATGCGTCCTGTTTTTATGACTGCGCTGACCACTACTGTGGGCGTTTTTCCCATGGCGCTCGGCGGGGGAGAAGCAGGAGATGCCCTTGTGGCACTTGGCCGTGCACTGGTGGGCGGTTTAATTACCGGAACCCTCCTGACCCTCTTTGTCGTGCCACTCGTCTATACGTTGCTCGATGATCTAAGTGCCTGGGCAAGCGATTTTACCGCCAATCTCCGAGAAATGACACTACGAACCACTCCGCGTGCCAGCCTTCCCCGAAACAGGTCCTTTCATGACTAATTTTTTCTCGGAAAAGGTTTGCACTTGAAACTCAAATCGGGTACACTTTGGGTATAACGAACGGTAGGTAGACCAGGAGGACGGATGAATACGGATGACCAGAACCTCAAGACGCTGAACCCGGCCGAGGAAAAGCTGCTCGCCAGCGCCCTGAAGCTCTTTTCGGAAAAAGGCTATGAGGGTACTAGTATCCGGGAGATTATTGAAGGCGCCGGTGTTACGCGGCCTGTGCTCTATTATTATTTTGAAAACAAAGAAGCCCTGTTCTGCCGGGTGGTGGAACAGACATTTCGAGACTTCACCTCTGAGATATCCGATATTCGCGCACGTATTCCAGGATGCAAGGAGCGACTAAAGGCCATTATTGTGACAGGATTTGAATTGACCGAACGGAATCCTGAAGGAGTGCGCTTGATTCTTCAGGTGCTCTTTTCTCCGCCACAGCAAGGTCCGAAAGTCGATCAGTCGTATCTTCAAAAAAAGCGGTTTCGTTTGATCGAGGAAGTGATGACGGAAGGGCTGGCGAACAATGAAATTTGTGGAGGAGACGCCCAGAGCCTGGCATTGGCTTTTCTTGGGCTTATGGATATGTATATAATGGCGAAGAACCAACGGCCCAGCGCCAAACTGAGCAAGGAACTTGGCGAAGGGTTGGTGGATCTTCTTTTTTATGGTGCGGTCTATAGAGAATCCCCACCGACGGCGTTGAACAGCCCATACGCGGTTTGAACGTTCAGTTCTGCCTATGTTTGGGCCTCAATGCCCGGAGGACAACATAGGGTTCATTGAGCAGTGAAACATATTATATCAGTGATGTGTTGCGTTTTGATCATCGCAGCGGGTGCAGTGGTGATCTATGGCGCCTTTCTTCTTTCGCCGGCGGATTCCAAAGCGGATCCAGCCATCCCGGACAATAAAGCGGTTAATGTCCGTGTGCAGGTGCTGCAGCCCACGGTAGTGGAAGATGTCATCCCCCTTACCGGACGGATCGAACCCTGGGAACAGGTCATGCTCAGCGCAGAAACCGGCGGAAAAGTGGAATGGCGGGAAGTGGAAGAAAATCAGGCGGTCAGCCAAGGGGATATGTTGTTCCGGATTGACACCACCACGATCCAGACGCGTTATGATCAGGCGGCGGCGCGGCAGCGTCTTGCGGTGCAAGAAGTAGAACGTCTGCAGCATTTGGAGGAAAAGGGCGCTTCTTCGCCGCAATCGCTGGATCGTGCAGTCACCGAGCGCGATGTGGCGATGGCGGACCTGAATGCGGCAAAGATTCAATTGAATAAAAGCCTTGTCAAGGCGCCCTTTGCGGGGGTGATTGATAAATTGTTCAAGAAACAGGGGGAATTTGTGGACACGGGTATGCCTTTGGTGACGCTTATTCAAGTTCACAGGGTTAAGGCGATCATCGGCATGCCTGAATATGACAGCGCTCATTTCGCGGTGAATGATCCCGTGCAAATCGCACTCGATGCATTTCCCGACAAGAGTTTTAAGGGAATGATTCATAAGATTTCCGCTTCCGCGGATCCAGTCACCCGCACGTTCACCACGGAAGTGACGTTGGATAATGCGGACGGCCTCCTGAAGCCTGGCATGACCGTGCGGGCGCGCTTGGTGCGGCAACGTTTTCAAGACGCCATTGTGGTGCCGATTTTTAGCATCATTTCCATGGAAAACCAGCGTTTCGTGGTAGTGGAGGAAAACAATGTGGCCAGGATGCGGCCCATCGAAGTGGGGGTGCTGGAAGGCAGCAGGGTCCAGGTGACCCAGGGGGTTTCCGCGGGAGAACACCTTATCGTGGCGGGGCATCGGGATGTGAGAGACGGCGACAGTGTTAATGTTATGCCCGGAGCGCCTGAATGAAGCTGAATGATTACGCAGTAGATCACCGGGCGACGGTGTATGTGTTGTTGGTCCTGTTTCTGGTATTCGGCTCCTTCTGCTACTGGGTGCTGCCACGGGAAAGCAATCCGGAAATTGTAGTGCCCATCCTTATCGTTACCACCGTCTATGAAGGTGTGACTCCTGCCGACATGGAATCGTTGGTCACCATCCCCATTGAGCGAAAACTTACCGGACTCTCAGATGTCAAGTCTATAGAATCAGACAGTGCCGAGGGCATCTCGGTGATTGAAATAGAATTTGAGGCGGACACCGATATCGACATGGCGCTCCAGAAAGTCCGCGACAAAGTGGATCAGGCCAAACCGGATATTCCGGAGGCGGCGGATGATCCTTCCATCATGGAAGTAAACATTTCCGATCTGCCCGTGATGTTTCTTTCGCTTACTGGCACGGCCGGTTTGCCCTTGCTCACGAACTTTGCCGAAGACCTGGAAGACGCCATTGAGTCGGTGAAAGGCGTGCTGGATGTCAAAGTGGTCGGTGGCGTGGAACGCGAGATTCAAATTGTCGTGGATCCGGACCGCGCTACTGAATACAGTATCTCCATGGCGGACCTGGTGACGCTGGCACGGGTGGAAAACGTCAACACGCCCGCGGGGGCCGTGGAACTGGGCGAGGCCAAGTTCAGTGTCCGGGTGCCTGGTGAATTTCAAAACGCCGAAGAAATCAACGGGCTTATTGTCAAAGCAGGCCCCGAAGGCATCGTCTACATGCGTGACATCGCTGAGGTCCGGGACGGTTTCAAAGATACCGAAACCTTGTCACGATTGAATGGCCGCGATGCTGTTACCCTCACTATCTCCAAGCGCGCCGGGGAAAATGTCATCGCCGTAGCGGAACAGGTACGCGCGGTAGTCGAGGAGTACAAGACCAGGTTGCTGCCCGGCATGGAACTTCAGTTTACCATGGACGAATCCAACGATATCCGGGATATGGTTTCCGAACTAAACAACAGCATTTTGAGCGGCTTGATCCTGGTGCTCTGCGTCATTTTTTTGTTTATCGGATTGGCCAACGCCGTCATGGTTTCTCTGGCGATCCCCGTATCCATGCTCATTACTTTCGTTGCTCTGTATATGACCGACACCACACTCAACATGGTTGTGCTCTTCAGTCTCATTCTCGCCTTGGGCATGCTGGTGGATAACGGCATTGTGGTGGTGGAGAATATTTACCGGCATGTTACTCAAAACGGCCTTAGCCCCGCCCGGGCCGCCAAACAAGGCGCGGATGAAGTGGCTTGGCCTATTATTGGATCCACTTTAACCACCGTGGTGGCCTTTCTCCCCATGTTTTTCTGGCCCGGCATTTGGGGCAGTTTCATGTTCTTCCTTCCCGAAACGGTGACGTTGGCCTTGATATCGTCCCTTTTTGTTGGGATGGTGGTGAATCCGGCGCTGGCTTCCATCTTCATCCGGCCCACCGCGAAAAAAGTTAATAAGGAAATTCACAAACGGCATCGCGTGATCCGTTTATATGCAGCAGTTTTGCGGTTGGCATTGCGCTGGCGTCTGGTTACCATTGTCTTGGCGGTCACCTGCCTGATTGTGATTAGCACCATTTATCTTCATGGGGCCGAGATCGAGTTTATTCCCAAGACGGAACCGCGCAGCGCGTATATCGACGTGGATTGCCCGGAAGGCACGAAACTGGAAGAAACAGACAAAATTATCCGTCAGATAGAATCGATGGTCACGAAATATGGGCCGGACGTGGAGTTTATCATCTCCAGCGTGGGATCACGCGGGGTAAATATTTTCTCCTCCATCGGTGGCGGCGGAAGCAGTTCGCATATTGGCCGGGTGACCTTGGACTTTCCCCCATTCGGCGAGTGGAAAGTGCCGCCCAGCCAGATTATTCAGGATGTACGAGGGTATCTGAGAGATATTACCGGCGCCAAGGTGCATGTAAAAGAGGAAGAGCATGGACCGTCCACCAAGCCTCCGGTGAATGTGGAAATCAGCGGCGATGATTTTGCTTTGCTGGAAAAACTGGCGCAGCGGGTGAAAGACGTGATTAAGGATACGCCCAACCTGGTGGATGTCGCCGACGATTATGAAAAAGGAAAACCGGAAATCAGAGTGAATGTGGATCGGCAGCAGGCCTTGCTCCTGGGGCTCAACACCGAGTTCATCGGTCAAGCTGTCCGCGCCGCTATTAATGGACGCAAGGCGGGCGATTACCGGGAGGGTGACGAAGAATATGATGTCACTGTCCGTTTCCCGAAATCCTTCCGTGAGAATTTGAACAATCTTGAATCTCTGTGTCTGGTGAACCTGGGCGGGAAGGCAGTGCCTTTCTCTTCCGTCGCGCGGCTTGAGCAAGGTGCGGGCCTTGGCACGGTGAAGCGGATCGAGCGCAAGCGCACCGTGACCGTTTCAGGCGAGGTGCAGGGGCGTTCGGGTGCGGAAGTGCTTCAGGATGTCCGGAAAAAGATGGAGAATTTCCCTTTGCCCGCCGGGTATTCCATCGCATACACCGGCCAGAATGAAGAACAGGAGGAATCCCAGGGATTTCTCATGCGCGCATTCGCCGTCGCCCTGTTCTTGATCGCTTTGGTGCTTGTGGCGCAATTTGATTCCGTTATTCAGCCCCTGATCATCATGTCCTCCGTTATCTTGTCGCAGACCGGGGTGTTTTTAGGGCTGTTTATTCATAGGATGCCATTTGACGTGATCATGAGCGGCATCGGCTGCATTAGTCTTGCGGGGGTTGTGGTAAACAATGCGATTGTACTGCTGGATTTCATCAATGAGCGGCGCAAGCATGGGGCGTCGGTGGTAGAAGCCGCTGTCGATGCCGGTGTCACTCGTTTCCGCCCCGTTATGCTTACGGCTATTACGACCCTCCTAGGATTAGTGCCCATGGCGGCGGGTATCAGTTATGATTTCTTCAATTTTGAATGGGTGGTTGGAAGCGAAAGCAGCCAATGGTGGGGCCCCATGGCCATCGTCGTTATCTATGGCCTCGGTTTCGCCACCATGCTGACCCTGATCGTCGTGCCCGTCCTTTACAGCATCACCGAAAGTATCCACCGCTTCTTCTTCGGCGAACGCCAGCCACAACAATAAGAACGAAAAAAGGGCAGGTTCACGAATATGGAACCTGCCCTTGAGAAATAGTTTTTCCGTGCAGGATTAGTATTTGATGATATAGTTCAACACCAGGTAGGGCTGAAGATTATTGTGGGCTTGGCCGCCGCCGGTGTTTTGATTGGTGGCGGTGGTGTAATCGGCGACAAAGGCAAATTGACTTGCGAACATACGATCCTGGAAAGACCAGTTATTGTCGTCAGATCCCGATTCCGCACTCGCGCCAATGCCATTGGGGCCGCCGTAGCCGTTGTGAATGGCGTGGCCATGCTGATTTTGGGTGTGGGTGTGTGAGGGCATTTCTGCGGCAGTGAGTAGGTGCGTAATCTCACCGCCGGTGTTGCCCAAGGTATCAAAGGGCGAACTGATGCTTTTGCCAACGGCAACTTTGCCTACCAGATTGGGCAGGCTAAAGGTGGATCCGGAACCGCCGTATGTGTACCCAATGACAGCATATAACGCCGCATAGGTGGTGGTGGAGACGGAGGTGCCATTGCAGATGAGCCAGCCTGTAGGCGCGGTAGCGCCGGCATATTGAACGATCGTTCCCGGGGGGGTGTTTGCCGCAATCTGTGATCTCAAATCGTTATGAGCCGTGACTTCGGTGTTATGAGTGGAGATTTTGGTGTCCATCTGGGTTGCCAATTGCGCGGCCGTGTATCCGCCCACGGTGTTTGCATTTCCGGCATTTGTTGCACTCGTGGCGGTTCCAGCTTGGGCAGCGTAGTCTACAGTGATTGAGTTTGGCACTTGATCGTCGGTCACTGCACCGCCTAAATCCTGCAGATCATGCCCATGACCGGACGTGGCAAATGCGGAGGCATGGGAGCCGTCCAGCATGTCGGAATCAATGCCGCCGCCCGAACCCGTGTTCAACCGCATATTGTCCAATTTCCCGCTCGTGA
>ERZ795059.4260-NODE-4260-length-13507-cov-6.286500_pt1 | contig 13507 bp, 10 predicted proteins | sample MGYA00375143_ERZ795059 | MGnify/ENA primary metagenome ERZ795059 (study PRJEB30188, sample SAMN05720168) | activated sludge metagenome | isolation source: Anaerobic digester | place: USA | collected 2015-01-07 ... | reverse complement strand
GAATATGACTTACAATAAAGTAAAAAAAGTATTATATTTAAATCTTGTATTTTTTTTGATTTGTTCTTTTACTGCTTGTTCTTACTCTTTTACAGGCGCTTCTATTCCGGAACATTTAAAAAGCATTGCAATACCGCTTTTTAAGGACAACACCGGAGGAGGAGAACCTGAATTAAAAGAGAAATTCACTAATGTATTAACAAGAAAATTTTTAGACGATAACCAATTGCGCGTTGTTCCTAAAGCTAATAGCGATGCCTTATTAGAGTGCACAATAGTTTCTTTAAGTGACGGACCTGCGGTTGTTTCGGGAGGTGAACAAGTTACATACAGAAGATTAACTTTAAGTGTTAAAGTTTTGTATAGAGACCTTGTAAAAAAGATAACTTTAATTGATAAAAACTTTTCTGATTACGGTGAGTACAGCACCGAAGGTGACATAACGGTAGCGCGTAAAAAAGCGATTGACGATACAATTGAAAAAATATCGGAAGATATTTTAATTAACGTAGTTTCAAATTGGTAAATTAAAACAGTAAGGTGTTAAAATGGCTATAGACCAAATAGTATTAATAGTATATATAGTTACGTTACTAATAATACTTGTTTTTGCAAGTCACGGATTTATTATGATTTATTATCATAACAAATATTTAAAAAACGAACCCAAACCGGGCAACATAGTTGAAGAAGAAAAAACGGTTACTATTCAACTTCCGTTATATAACGAGTTATATGTAGCAGACAGATTAATAAACGCAATTTGCGAATTGGATTATCCTAAAGACAAATTGGAAATTCAGGTTTTAGACGATTCAACAGATGAAACCGTACAAATTGTTGCCGAAACCGTAAGACAAAAACAAGCCGAAGGTTTTGATATTAAACATGTTAGGCGTCCTAACCGCGAAGGTTATAAAGCGGGTGCTTTAAAAGAAGGTCTAAAAACGGCTAAAGGTGAATTTGTTGCCATTTTTGATGCCGATTTTGTACCACATGCGGACTTTTTACGTAAAACCATGAACTATTTTTCTAACGAACATATTGGATTGGTTCAAACTCGTTGGGAACATATGAACGAAGATTATTCCATTATTACCAAAATTCAAGCTTTGGCTTTAAATGGGCATTTTGTAATTGAACAAACCGTTAGAAATAGAAGCGGATTTTTTATTAATTTTAACGGAACCGGCGGTGTTTGGCGTAAAGAGTGTATTTTTGACGCAGGTAACTGGCATAGCGATACTTTAACCGAAGATTTGGATTTAAGCTACAGAGCACAGTTAAAAGGATGGAAATTTATTTACTTACGCGATATTACCACCCCTAGCGAATTACCCGCAGAGATGAACGCATTAAAAGCCCAACAATTTAGATGGACAAAAGGCGCAATTGAAACTTGCAAAAAGATTCTTCCTTTAGTTTGGAAATCGGATATCCCTTTAAGAATTAAGTTTCAATCTACTTTTCATTTAACAAATAATTTTGCTTTCCCGTTTATTTTATTGGCAGGGATATTAAACGTACCTTTAATTTTTATTAAAAATTCCGGTCCTTATGACCCGTTTTTTAATATGATGGCGGTTTTCGTTCTTGGTTTTGTAAGCTCGTTTATCTTTTACTTATATGCTCAAAAAGATATTGACCAAGATTGGAGAAAGAAAATTGCTTTATTTCCATTGTTTATGGCGGGAAGTATGGGCTTGGCGGTTAATAATAGCCGTGCCGTATTTGAAGGTTTAATGGATAGAAAAAGTGAGTTTGTTCGTACTCCCAAAATGAAAGTAATGAATAAAGACGATAAATTTACTAAAAACAAGTATGTAAAAGGAATGAAAATAGATTCATCAACCATAATAGAATCAATTTTGGCTGTTTACTGCCTAATAGGTGTAGGTGCTTCAATTTATTTTATGGAAATTGCGGCAATTCCTTTCCAATTAATGTTCTTCTTCGGTTTTGCTTCTATTGCCGGACTTTCTATTAAACATAATTTGGCAGCACGTAAAAGAGCAAATAATTAATTTGTTTTGATTTTAATAAGATTTTATTTTATATTAAAGTCTGCTAATTTTTTTAGCAGACTTTTTTTTTAATAATTATTTAACAAAAAAAATGACAAAAGAATTAATAGACAAAATTTTATTAATTTACGAATTCGATACAAATTCTCCTTTATTTGCTGCTGTTGCAAATTATTACTTAGAGCAAAAAGAAATTAAAAAAGCCTTAGAAATATTAAAAAGCGGATTGGTGCTTTATCCCGGTTACCCAACCGCCCATATTATAATGGGTAAAGTATTAACCGTTAACGGCGATTATGATAAAGCTAAAGAACATTTTATTGAAGCAAGTAAATTATTAAACGAGCCCGATACTTTAAAATACTATAATACAAAAATAGAAAACGTAATATCGGGTAATCAAAAATTTGCCGATGCCATTAACGAACATTTTGACGATGACGACTTATTTGTTATTGATGACGAGTTTGAAACAATTGGCAACAATAAAGAAAATTCGATAGATGATAATTTAGAGAAAATTGCTTTAGAATTACAAAGTGCAAAAATTCCCCCGGTAACAACTTTAGATGAAGAATTTGAAGATATTAACGTGGAATTTAACAACAAAGGAATAATTAGCGAACCCCTTGCCTCTATTTATTTTGCACAAGGTAATTTTAACGAAGCCATGGAAATGTATAACAAACTTATTTCTATTAATCCCGAAAAAGAAATGATATATAGGGCAAAGATATCGGAAATAAAAAATATATTGGAAAAAAAACCATAATCCGTAATGTCTATTAATTTTAATATTTTGCCGGAAAACTTTTTTACTAAAGATGTTTTTACCGTAGCAAAGGAGTTATTGGGTAAATATTTTATTAAAACCGAAGAAAATAATACTTTAATTGCCAAAATAACCGAAATAGAAATATATACTTTAGATGACCCCGCAAGTCATTCGTTTAATGGCAAAAAGAACAGAAACTCGGTAATGTTTAACGGAGGAGGCAATTTGTACGTGTATTTTACTTACGGAATGTATTTTTGTGCAAACATTGTTACAGGGGAATTAAATGAAGGTTCTGCAATATTATTAAGAAGCATGGAGCCGATTGAAGGAATTGAAACTTTTGCATTAAGACGTTTTAATAAAACCGAAATAACCGAAAAAGAAAAATTAAACCTATTAAATGGTCCGGGTAAAATTGCCATAGGCTTTAACATTACTAAAAGTTTAAACGGACATAAACTTCAAACCGGAAGTATAAAAATAGCAGACCCGTTAGAAGACCCTAATTTTGAAATAGGTTTATCTAAAAGAATAGGAATTACCAAAGCTATAGATTTAGAACGTAGATTATATATAAAAAACAACAAATATCTATCTCGAAATGAAAAACACTAAAATACTGATTATAAGAACCGACCGTATAGGTGATATAACTTTAACTTTACCATTGGCTGCCGAAATAAAAAAATACAATCCTCAATATTCGGTTCACTTTTTAGTTACACGATACACTAAACCATTGGTTGAATTAAACAAACATATAGATAAAATTTACTGTATAGAAGATTTTTCTTTTTTAAAATTACTAACTTTATTTAGTAAAGAAAAATTTAATTATGTATTGAATGTTTATCCAAGGGCAAAATTTGCATGGGTTTCTTTTTTAGCCATGGTAGAACACAGAATTGGGACCGGCTATCGCTGGTATTCATTTCTATTTAATAAAAAAGTATATGAACATCGCAAAAGCGGAGAGAAACATGAATTGGAATATAATTTTGCATTGCTAAAATACTTTGACATAAAACATACACCTGATTATACCGGTGTAGATTTTTCTATACAACCGACAGATAACGATTTATTAAAAGTTGAAGATATTTTTACTGAATTTAACCTAAAAAACAATAATCCTATAATAATTATTCATCCGGGTAGCGGCGGAAGTGCAATTGACCTACCAATAGAACGCATGAAAGAGCTAATAATTTTGTTGGCACAAAGTTTGAAATTTAATATTATACTTACAGGAAGCAATGCAGAAAAAGAGCTTTGTGAAAGTTTAACGGTAAGTAAAAATGTTCTTAACTTTAGTGGAAAATTTAATCTAAATGAACTTGTTGCATTAATTAGCAAAACGGATTTATTAATTGCAAATTCAACCGGTCCCATTCATTTAGCTGCAGCGTTAAATAAATACACAGTCGGGTTTTATCCTAAGTTTAATGAATGTAGTGCAAAAAGATGGGGACCTTACACAAACAAAAAGTTTATTTTTGAACCCGAAATTGATTGTAAAAATTGCAATAGGAAACAGTGTGAAAGTTTAGGTTGTATGAAATCCATTGATGTTAAAAAAGTATATAAAACTATTAATAAAATTTTTTATTCCGGAGAGGAATTATGAAAAAGAACCTTATAATTTTCGTTTTTTTTACTTTAATACTAAATATATTTGCTCAGCAAACAACTTTTCGTAAGCTTGAAAATAAAGCATTTAAAGAAGGTGAAAAACTTACTTTTGATGTTAAATACGGCTTTGTTACAGCAGGAATTGCCGTAATGCAAATTCCCAAAATAAAAAAGATTTCAGGACGCGATGCCTACCACGTAACTTTTTCGGTTAATACAGTACCTACTTTCGATTCTTTTTACAAAGTTAGAGACCGATACGAAACTTATTTGGATAAAGAAGGTTTATTCCCTTGGCGGTTTGAACAACATATAAGAGAAGGCGGATATTCACGAGATTTCTCGGCTTTTTTTGACCATAGAAAAGGAAAAGCAAAAACAAGTGAAGGCGAATATGAAATACCTTTATATGTTAACGATATAGTTTCCGCATTTTATTTGGCACGTACTTTTGATTATTCAAAATTAAAGAAAGGGGATAAATTTCATTTAGAAAACTTCTATAAAAACAAAGTATATCCTTTAGATGTTATTTATCACGGAAAAGAAAGAGTAAGCGTTGCAGCAGGAACTTTCGATTGTGTTATTGTAGAACCTTTGGTAACGGAAGGCGGCTTATTTAAAAGCGAAGGAACTATTTTAGTATGGTTAACCGATGACGATCTTAAAGTACCCGTAAAAGTTAAAACAAAAATTATTATCGGTTCTATTGATGCAGAGTTAACTGCTTTTGAAGGTCTTGCAGGTAAGTTAAAAGCAAAAAAATAAGAGAGTATTAAAATTCCAGCGATATCTAAAACAATTTATTACGCTAAAAACCTTTAATACACTCTCTTTAATCTCCATCGTTAAGTTGTTGCCGATGCGAATATTACTATAAAGTACGCAAAAAACTATTTAAATTATTCAGTTCTATTAAACTACATCACCCCTTCATTTACTTTTATAGTACCGCTACATTTTGAATAGATTATAATATTGAATGACTTAATAGATAACCCCAAAACCTATTTAAATAAAATGTAAAAATACTTTTTAAGTACCAAATTTTTTCGTTTTATAAATTTAACTTTGATTAATAAAAAAAAATCGCTAACTTATATTTATGTTAAGTTAGGTAAATAAAAATTTACTAAAGGGTGCTAATTTTGGGGAATATTAGTTTTAATCCCGTTGTTATTAATAAATATTTTTATTTTTTATTATTGTCAATATATCCGTTTTTTTACTGTTCCGCACAGTCGGATAGTGTCAATTTATATGATTTAGACCTTTATCAATTATCTAAGTTAAAAATTACTTCGGCATCCAAAGTAGTTGAAAACAAAAACGAGATTTCAACTTGGGTTAATATAATTACGGCTGCCGAAATAAAAAGAAACGGATATTTCACTTTGGAAGAAGCTCTTTCAACTCTTCCCGGTTTTCAATTTCGTAATATTCAAGGTATTAACAGTTATATATTTCAAAGAGGGATTCCAAATCAAAATAATTTAACTTTAGTATTAATTGACGGAATTCAAATTAACGAGTTAAACTCCGGCGGGTTTTATGCAGGCGGACAATACAATTTATCTAATGTAGAGAGAATTGAAGTTATGTACGGACCTTCATCCGTTGCTTACGGAACTAATGCCGTATCGGGAATAATAAATATAATAACCAAAAATCCGACTCAAAACAACGCCGAAGTAAATGTTTTATTAGGTTCTTTTAATACTTCAAAAGTTGATTTAAATTATAGCTACACCAATACCGATAAAACATTGGGAATTCTTTTATCCGGCATGTTAAAACGAACAAACAAAGCAAATTTAAAAGAAGCGGAGGGAGATTATAACTGGACTAAAGACTTAGATAATTTTGAAAAAGACTATTCCTTTGATGTAAAAATTAAATACAAGGATTTATTATTTGGAACAAACTTTTTACAAGAACAAACCTCTACTGCAACTTTAGATAAAACAATAAACACAAACCTAAAAGATTACGGTACATCTTGGAATATAAGGTTTGTTAATAATTATCTTAAATATAATTTTAGTTTTTTAGAAAAATTTAACGTTTCGACTGTGTTTTATAACAGAAATACAACCGTTTTGGATAATACAATATATTATGTTACGGATACTTCACAAATTGGCTATTACCGTCCTAACAACTTAACAGGTTTTGAAAGTATTTTAAACTATAATGCCGGTAATATATTTTCTGTTACAGCAGGAATTTCTTTTGAATATGAAAAATTAGCGAAATATGCTTCATTATCGTATAGCAATTCTCAATTTATAAAACCACCCAAGCCTTTAACACCTCCTTCGGCAGATAATACATTGTTTAGCTTGTTTTTAGAACCCAAAATAATATTATTTGATAGCTTGTTTATTTCGGGAGGATTAAGGTTTGATAAAAGCAGTATTTATGACCAAGTATTTACACCCCGTTTCGGATTAAATTATAACATAAACAGAAATATTATACGCCTATCTTACGGTGAATCTTTTAGAGCACCAAAGCCATGGGATTATTCTGACGGACTTGGCAACTCGTCATTAGATCCCGAAAAGATGAAATCGCTTGAAATTGGTGCTTCCTTTTTTATAGCACATAATTATAGGTTCGATTTAATTGGTTATATAAATAAACTAGAAAAAGCAATTACAAAAGAAATTACAAATTTGGGATATAGGTGGATAAACAGCGGTGAAGTTTATACTAAAGGATTTGAAGTTGTTTTTAAATACTTATCAACTAATCTCGAATCGAACATAAATTATACATTTACGGAAAGCACTTTTTCGGATGATCGATTTGTACCCGAAATTAGCAAACATTCAGGAAATTTAAATATTACGTATTTTATTGATAAAAACATTAACATTAATTTGAGAGCGAACTATATTGGCGAACGCGAAAATCTTAAGTTAATAACAGCAACAAATAGCAATAAAATTCCGGCTTATGTTATTTTCCATGGTTCAATCTCATTATTAAACTATATGGGGTTTGATATTCAAATTGCATTAAAAAATATTTTAAATACCGAGTATTATCACACTTCCAACAGAACCGTTGAAAGATACCGTCAATCGCAAAGAACAATTATGCTTTCAATAGGTTATTTGTATAATTATTAAAACCGGTTTATTTTATATGCCTAAAAAAAATAAACATTAAATTTTAATATTAAATTTATTTTAAATACTTTAAACAATTGATAAAAAGCAATAAATTGTTTAAATTTACAGGCTATGAAAAAAATAATTATTGCAATAGACGGACCGGCATCTTCCGGCAAAAGTACTTTGGCAAAAAAACTTGCCGATTACTTAAACTTTCTCTATCTCGATACCGGTGCGATGTATAGGGCTATAACGTATTTAGCTATAAAACATAACATAGAAACGGACGTTGATAAAATTATAGAACTTACAAAGCAGATTGAAATGGATTTACGCTTTGAAGACGGTATTACCAGAGTATGGGTAGATAAAGAAGAAGTAACCGAAGAGATAAGAAAGCCATATGTAAGTTCTAAAGTAAGCGAAGTAAGCACAATACCACAAGTTAGAGAAGAAATGGTTAGCTTACAAAGACGTATTGCAAACGAACATAGCATTATTACTGAAGGAAGAGACACTACAACAGTTGTTTTTCCCGAAGCGGACATTAAAATATATCTAACCGCCTCTGTAGAAGCACGTGCAAAACGTAGATATAAGGAATATACCGAAAACAACTTAAACGTAAGTTTTGAAGAAGTTTACGAAAATATTAAAAAACGAGACTTAATAGATAGCAGCAGAAATGTTAGTCCGCTTAAAAAAGCAGATGATGCTATTGAAATAGATACAACGGAAATTACAGTTGAACAAGAAAAAACGGAAGTTTTGGCTTTAGTAGCAAAATTAGTAGAACAAATAAGAAATTAACAAGGTCACCTAAATTAAATAATGTTAAACTAAATTAATTGCCGCATTTTTATATGTTTGTGACCGATATATAAAAACCGGTGTTGTATTTTTTTGGAGGATAAATGTCCGAATTACAAGACGGCACGTTAGAAGCCGTAAAAGGAACAAAAGTTAAATCGTTTGGAAAAACCAGATATTTTAACGAAGAAGATTATTCAGCTACCGAACAAATGGAATTTGAAGAGTTAATCTCTAAGTCATTCCGAAACATTCGTGAAGGCGAAATAATTAAAGGCACAATAGTAGCCATTGACGGAGATAATGTTGTATTGGAAGTTGGATTTAAATCTGACGGTTTAATTCCCAAATCAGAATTTACTGCTACTGAAGAACTCAAAATAGGTAATTCCGTTGAGATAGTAATAGAAAGTAAAGAAGACGAAGAAGGAAACTTGGTATTAAGCAAAAAGAGAGCCGATTTTCTTAAAATGTGGGAAAAAGTTAAAGACGCTTTCACCAACGAAACAGTTATCCAAGGTAAAATTCTTAAACGCATTAAAGGCGGTATGGTTGTTGACATTATGGGTGGAATTGAAGCTTTCTTACCCGGTTCACAAATTGATATTAGACCCGTTCGCGATTTTGATGCTTTTGTCGGTCAAACAATGGACTTTAGAATTGTTAAGATTAACGAACCTACAGAAAACGTTGTTGTATCGCACAAAATATTAATTGAAGAAACCATTGCAGACCAAAGACAAGAAATTCTTGACAAATTAGAAAAAGGTCAAATTCTTGAAGGTATTGTTAAAGCTATTACCGATTTCGGTGTATTTATCGATTTAGGCGGAGTTGACGGTTTAATTCATATTACTGACTTAAGCTGGGGCAGAATAAATCATCCTAGTGAAGTTGTTAAATTAGACGACAAAATTAAAGTTGTTGTTACCGATTTTGACAAAACCAAAAAACGTATTTCGTTAAGTTTAAAACAATTGTTACCACATCCTTGGGAACAAATTGAACAAAAATATAAAATTGGCGATAAAGTAGCAGGTCGTGTAGTATCATTAACCGAATACGGTGCATTTATTGAAATAGAAAAAGGTATTGAAGGATTAATTCACATAAGCGAAATGAGTTGGACACAACATATTAGCCATCCTTCACAATTTGTTTCTATGGGTCAAATAGTAGAAGCAGTTATTCTTTCGTTAGATAAAAACGAAAAGAAAATTTCTTTGGGTATGAAACAATTAACCCCGGATCCATGGCAAGAATTAATGAAAAAATACCCTGTAGGCAGCAAACATTTAGGAACGGCACGTAACTTAACTAACTTTGGTGTATTTGTTGAATTAGAACCCGGTATTGACGGTTTAGTTCATATTAGTGACTTATCATGGACAAAGAAAATACGTCACCCCGGCGAAGTTGTTAAGAAAAACGAAAAAATTGAAGTTGTTGTTCTTGGTGTAGATACCGAACAAAGAAAAATATCTTTAGGTCATAAACAAGTTAACGATAACCCTTGGGATGATTTTGAAAAACTTTATTCGGTTGGCAGCGATGTAAACGGTAAAGTTGTAAGATTAATTGAAAAAGGATTAATTGCAGAATTACCAAAAGGCGTTGACGGATTTGTACCCGCAACTCAGTTATCACCTTCAAAAATCAAAAACTTATCAATCGGTTTTGCAGTTGATACCGAACTTGAATTAAGAGTTGTTGAATTTGATAAAGAAAACAAAAAAATAGTTTTAAGTGCATTAGCTCCGTTAAAAGAAAAATCGGACGAAGAAATAGTAAGTTATATAACTTCACATAAGTTAGAAAAAGTTACTATTGATGCAATTAAAAATGCAGATGCAGGTAAATTTGATAGCAGCGATTTTAACTTATACGAAGACCCAACAGTTGACGTTAAAAAAGAGGCTAAACCTGAAGAAGAAACAAAAACTGAAGCAGCAGAATAATTAGCAGCTTTTTAATTTATAAAAATTAGGGCTGTATTTTATGGTTTACACCTAAAATATAGCCCTTTTCTTTTATATTTATTTATAGTATAATTACAAAATATTTAAGAATAATTGAACGAACTTTTTTAATTTTGTATTATAAGTTTTATAAAGTTTTTTAAGAAAGGAATTAATTGAGCAATACAGTTGCGTTTTATACATTAGGCTGCAAATTAAACTTTGCCGAAACAAGCACAATAGGAAAACAATTTTTAGAACACGGATATAAAATTGTTGAATTTAACGAACCTGCCGATGTTTATATTATTAATACTTGTACGGTTACCGAAGGAGCCGATAAAGAGTGCAGACAAATTGTAAGAAGAGCCTTGCGAAAAAATCCGGACGGCTTTGTTGCCGTTACCGGTTGTTATGCACAACTAAGACCGGAACAAATTTCATCTATTAAAGGTGTTGATGCCGTTCTTGGAAGTAATGAAAAGTTTAAATTGTTTTCTTTAATTGATAATTTTAACAAAAAAGAACTTTCTTGTATCCATATTACGCCTACAGATAAACTTGATGATTTTATAACCGCTTCATCATCGGATGCAGATAGCAGAACGCGAGCATTTTTTAAAATTCAAGACGGTTGCGATTATAAATGTACTTATTGTACAATTCCGCTTGCACGAGGTAAAAGCCGTAGCATGTTACCGGATTTAACGGTTAACAATTTTATTGAACTGATTAAAAACAATTACAAAGAAATTGTACTTACGGGTGTTAACGTTGGCGATTACGGTAAATTAATAAATACCAATTTTTACTTGTTATTAAATAAATTAGTTGATATTGAAGGCAATTATAGAATTAGAATTAGTAGCATAGAGCCCAATTTATTGACAGATGAGATATTGGAATTGGTTAAGCACAACAATAAGATGTGCAAACATTTTCATATACCGTTGCAAAACGGCAGCCCTAAAATATTAAAACTAATGAAAAGAAGATATACGGCAACCTTTTATAAAAACTTAATAAATAAAATTAATAATACAATTCCTGATATTGGCATTGGTGTTGATGTAATTGTCGGTTTTCCCGGAGAAACGGAAGAGGATTTTTTATTGACTTTTAATTTACTTAAAGATTTACCAATTTCGTATTTACATGTTTTTACTTATTCCGATAGACCTAATACAAAGTCAATCGAAATGGATAATAAAGTACCTATTGAAATTAAGAAAGAACGAAACAACAGACTTAGAATTTTAAGTCAGAAAAAGCATCATGAATTTTTAGAAACCATGATAGGTAAAACTTTGGAAGTACTTTTTGAAGCGGAAAACCACAACGGATTTATTTACGGATTTGCTTCAAATTATGTTAAGGTAGCCGTGCCTTACAATAGTTTGTTAATAAACACATTAACAAAAGTAGTAGTTGAAAGGATTGAAGACAATATTTGTTATGCAAAATTATTAAACAATTAATATAGGTTTACAATGAAGAAATTATCGGTAATAATTGCAGTTTTATTTTTTGTCGGTTCAAATTTTGTAATTGCTCAAAATTCTAAAAGTTTATTTGAACTTAAAAATAACATTAACATTACTGAAATTAATAATTCCGTTACCCCTCAGCAATTAAACGAAAGTACCGGTAAAAAAAGTACCGCTTTGGCAATTTTGTACTCTTTGGTATTACCCGGTATGGGCGAATTATACGCAGGTGATTATTCATTAGGTAAATATCTTACTGCTGCAGATGTTGTTTTTTGGGGTGCAACTATAGGGTTTAATACTTACGGCAAATGGCAAGAAGATAATTATAAGTCTTTTGCAAAATCCAAAGGCGGCGTTACCTATACCGGTGATGACGAAGATTTTTTTGGAAGAGTTGGCAGTTATATGAGTGTTAACAGTTATAACCGCGAGCAGGAATTAAACAGAAACTTCGGTAAAGTTTATAATCCCGATACCTATTATTGGAATTGGAATACCAACGAATTACGTAAAGAATACCGCAATATGTGGACAAGCAGCGAACAGGCTTATAATAACGTTCGTTTTGCAGTTGGGGCTTTAATACTTAACCGAATTGTAAGTGTAATTAACGCCGTAAGACTTGTAAATAAACATAATAAAAACCTAAATACCGAACAAACTTGGAATGTAAATTTTGGCATAGATAATTCTTTTACCAATAATAACGGAATTAAAGTTAACTTTGTTAAAGCACTAAGTTTTTAATTTCTTGATTTATTTTTATAATATTATGCGGTAATCTTTTTTTGCCAAATACAATTATTATTATACCAAATTTCCGATACATTTATTTCTTTACGTACAGAGTTACATACAAATATCGAATCGGCAGCTATTAAATCCGAAATAGCAACATCACATTCTTTAATATCTTTTATTTTTTCAAGTAATTTTTGGCGGTAAATTCCGTTTAATAGCCCGTTAGAAATTTGCGGTGTGGTTAATTTGCCTTCTTTGTTTATAAAAATATTGGTAAAAGATCCTTCGGCAATAAGGTTATTTTCGTTTAGAAATAATACTTCGCTAAAACCCCTTTTTTTATATTTTATCAATTCATTATTATATAAACTTCTTAAAGTAGTTTTAAAATATTGAAATTTGTTATCACTACTAATTTGTTTATTGCTAATTATTATTTTTATATTCTCAATTTTTGTTTCCAACAACTCGTAATCAAACTTTATATTACCCCATTTGTTTAACGTAATTTTTACTTTGTAATTATTATTATCCAATAATTCAATAAGTGAATTAATACCGTTTAATACTTTCTTTTCATTAAAGCAAAATAAAAAATATTTGGCAGTTAGCTTTAAACGTTTTAAATGTTTATCCAACAAAAACACTTTTTTGTTTTCAATTAATATTGTTTCAAATAACTCGAAATAAATAAACGGTTTGGTTAAAAAATATGATTTAAGTTTTACCTCGTCATATTCTTTATCGGCAATTCCGTCCCAAACTATTCCGCTTCCTATTCCCAACTCGCCTCTTTTATTTTCTTTTTTAATTACAAGCGTTCTTATGGCAACATTAACATTATAATTTTTGTTATAAACAAAACCGATAGCTCCGGTATATATTCCCCTGTTCTCTTTTTCAATTAGATCGGAAGAGCACACGTCTGAACTCCAGTCACACCATCCAATCT
>ERZ795059.4257-NODE-4257-length-13513-cov-5.386536_pt1 | contig 13513 bp, 9 predicted proteins | sample MGYA00375143_ERZ795059 | MGnify/ENA primary metagenome ERZ795059 (study PRJEB30188, sample SAMN05720168) | activated sludge metagenome | isolation source: Anaerobic digester | place: USA | collected 2015-01-07 ... | reverse complement strand
CATCGAGAGGGGCGCGGACAAATGCCGCGTATGCCGCGGCTAAGGCAGGAATAACGTCATTGGTGCGTTCAGTAGCCCTTTCGTACGCTGCGGAAGGAATACAATGCAACGGCATTTGTCCGGGGCTTGTGAGAACAGAGTATCTCGATGCTGAACAGATTCGCAGTCTCGGCTCTAAAAACCCGGACGGAAAGCTCGTCGAGGTTTCTGAAATTGCGGATGCAGCCCTTATGCTGATGGAGAATTCCGTGTATAATGGGGTTTTGTTGCCTGTCGATAAAGGTTGGGCTCCCGGTCTTATTTGACAATTTTTTTGTATGTGTTTATAGTAATGATATTGGAGAAAATGCCGATAATCTGGACGGTAGGAGATATATGAACAATAACGCCATCATTCCAGGATTTGATGAAGAAAAAGATGATAGTCTAAAAATCCGTCTGGAGAAAATCTCTGAAATTGAGAATTGTGTAGTTCTCTACTTGAATGGATATATCGATACCTATAATTCCAGTTTCTTTCAAAAGCGCGTTTCTAAAGTAGTGGAGTCAGGTTACACCAGACTCGTGTTCAACTGCGGCGCTCTGAATTATGTATCATCAACCGGCATCGGATCCTTCACCGCGTTCCTGAAGACGGTAAAACCCAAGGGCGGAGACGTAGTTCTTCTTCAGATTCAGCCGAAGGTTTACGAGGTTTTTCAGCTTCTCGGATTCTCTCAATTCTTCAATATTAAGGATTCCTTAGCCGACTCCATCCAGTTCTTTAAAACGAGCGGAACAGAAGTGAAATCGGAAGTGTTTCCGAAGATTTTTGCTTGTCCGATTTGCTCGAAAAAACTGAAAGCCACCAAAGCCGGCCGATTCCGGTGTTCAGAATGCAAGACGATTCTGGCTATTGATAATAACGGCCAGGTTTTTCTTGGGTAATTTTTTATGTTGCCTGTTCGCCGAAAGTCGTAAGACTTTCGGCTTTTTTTTTGTTGACAGAAGATTTCGATTGTGATGTGAATCTCTTCTCATCGCGGGTGTGGATAACTTGTGTACAAACCTGTACTAAATTCATAAAAAAATGTAACAAAAAGAAGGGTTTTTTTTATTATACCTACTTGACTTTTTGTAGTAAAAAAAAAGAACTTGCTAAGTCTTTGTATAATATAGAAATAAGCATTTGTCTTGGTTTCTGTAAAGAAAACCGTACATTTTTTATAAGTTCATGCTTAACAAAGAAATAGTAAAAACCTATGTGTTTTTTCCCGGGACAAGTTGTGGATAACTTGTGCCCTTTTGGTAAGAAATCTTTATCCTGTAAATAAAAGTCCTTGAAATCGCCTAATGCTCATGTTAGGCTTGAGCATATGAAAAACACCCTGATGCTGCCCATTGTATTTTTAGCCTATTTGGGTTTATGGATCGGAGTATTAGCTCTTTTCTCGGTTTTGGGGAATGTCCTGCAGATGCAGCTTCTTTTGGAGGGGCGTTATGCATTTTTTCTCGGAGAAATCATATATCAGGGCTTGCAGCTGTTTCCCGCGGCGTCTCTTGTTGCGACCGCAACCCTTTTCCTGTACATAATGCGTCATAGGGTGCTTGTATCTGTTTCAATCGTTCTTTTTGTTCTGTTCTCAACTGCTCTGGTTTTCTGGGCAATTCCTGCGTCGTTCACCCTTCTATCGGAATATGCACCTGCCAGGGCTGAATTGATAAATTCGGCCCGTATTTATTCCGAGAAATTGCCGTCATCGGGAGTCATTCATCATTCTTTGGGAAATCGGTGGATTTGGTTCTCGGATACTCCAGCCGGAGATCTGAATTCTCTTGCTGTTGTACGGAACGAGAAAACCGCCGGAGACGAGGTCTTCTCGGTGTATCAGACTGCAGCGTATGTTCCTGGAACACGTACAATCCTTCCTGACGGCGAGGCAAATCCGATGCACGCTCTTGTCGTCGATAAGTCCTCATTCGGCGGCCTGCGGCAGCCTCCGTTCATTTCCGCTCTGCTTTCTGATGTCCATTTGATGTCCCAGACTTTTTACAGATTGTGGTACGAGGATGCCTATGCATATTGGCTTCAAACGGGCGTATGCTTTTTCTTCATATTGTCCTTATTCGCCTGTACGCTATGGTCGAGCTGGCGTCTTTTAAACGCGGTCTGCCTATTCGCTGTATTGCGGGCGTTTTTTATTTTATGGAGAGTGGTAGTGTATGAGCGGAAGGTGAATTTTTTCGAGGAAGCGGTCGGGAACTATCTCCCTGAAGCCTATATGTATCCGCTATTTCTCGCTGTTTTCGCTCTTGCGTTGCATGCCGTCGGCATAGTTTTCGCAGTGCGGCGCGGCGTCACGTCCGCTTCGGAGAGGCCGCTGTATGACTGAGACCGCGAAAACGCTCCCGGTATTGCTCGCTCATTTCATCATCGGGTTATGCGCTTCTCTCCTGTGGACGTTTGTGTCCCCGGCTCCTGAGTCGCTGATCGAACCGTTTATTCTGAATCACCGGCTTTACGAGGCCTTCCTTCTATTTATACGTTTTTTTCCCGCTCTTATGATCAGCGGCATTTTGCTTGGGTATGCGCTTTCTTTCGGCAAAGCGGCGGAAGATCCTCATGTGCGCTGGTCGCCCCGCTTTTTAAAGTATCTGAAGGGAGCCTTTCTTCTTTTTCTGGGATGCGTCGCCTTTCAGGTGATCCTCGACGAAGGAGTCGCTCCTTCTCTCGAGTCTTCACTGATTCAATACCGATCAAGATCGGACGATTACCGCGAGTTTATTCATTTGGGTATTTCGGCCGAATCTTCGGGCGATTACGACGAAGGAGAACGCGCCGCGCTCTCGGCTCTTCAAATTTGGAAGAAAAGCTCGGAAGCGGAGAAGCTCCTCGAATCCATACGGTATTCGCGGGCGGATACAGCCGGGCGCATCGCAGAAGTTGCAAGCGTTCCCGTAAAGCCGCTCGATCTGATTCCCCCGGGAGCCGATTCTTTCGGGGTTCTGGAATTGTTGAAGAAGACTGAACAGGCGCTGGAGGAACGGGATTATTTCGCGGCGCATTATTACGCCATGAAGGCGTGGTCCCTGGCCTCGGATACCGATCCGAACAAAATCGCGGCGATGGATTACGCCGCGCATGCCTGGAACGAGATCGGCGAGGGTTCCAGCCGTTTTATCGATTCGGAAGAGATGAGCGTGTATTCCGACAAGCTCGCGGGCTATGCGGCGCTTCAATCCGGCGACGCCCTTCGAGCGTATTATATATTTTCGGAACTGCAGGAGCGGATAAAATCGATAGACGGGCGCATCGATACCGATGTTGATCGTTTCTTGGTCATATCGCTTAACGCTTTGGCAGAGACGCATTTTTTCATAGACGAGACCGAAAACGCGCGGCCTTTCGAATCATCGCGCGATGTTTTTTTCGCGATGCATCATCCGGACGGGTCTGCCGACTATGTATTCGTCAGGGGAATCACGTATTTGCGGTCGTCCGGACGCGATATGGCGTATTTGCGGGGATTCGAGCTTGTTCGTCTTGAAAAGGACGGTTCGATCCGATTTCATTTCGAAACTCCGTATGCAAAAATGTTCGCGGCCAGGGGCATGGACGGCAAGGAGAGGCCGCAGGTTTTGCTTCGCGCAGTGTCCAGGGAGTCTGAAGGAGTTACTTGGAGACCCATCGTTAAAAAGGGCTCTCCTTCGGAAGCGGAATCGGCAATCCAGGTTCTTGATATGCCGTATGACGATTTCGCCCTTGTGGTTTCCGCGAACCGCGGAATCAGGACAATGCAGCTGGCAGACATAATCCGCTTTATAAACCGGAGCGAACTCTATGGCTTCCCGAAACATGAGTTGTCGATCGAATTGATAAGCCGCCTGTCAGAACCCTTTCTTCTTATGATTTTAGCTGTGTTTGCCCTGGTTCTCGCCTGGAGATACCGGCTCGGGCAGAACAGTCTTTTCAAGGCATGGTGGGTTATAGCGGTACCGCTTTTTCCCTTTGCGTGCATCTATGCGGTCGAGACGGTTCGGTATCTTGCGCGGATCGTTATATCCCACATCGTGCAGGTTTTTCCGTCCCAGCCGATTATTTTGATATTGGCTGTGCTTTTTGCCGGTTTGTTCGGAGTTTCCGCCCTCTTTTTCGCTCAGCGCACCGAGTAGTTTTCCCGGAACGCATGAGCCGCATCGTCAGCAGGACGATATTCGTTCTATCTTGGCGCCGAGGGATTTGAGGCGCGTCGTCAGATTTTCGTAGCCCCGCTCGATCTGGTATACGTTGCGGATAACGCTCTCGCCCCGAGCGCATAGAGCTGCGATGACCATAGCCATGCCCGCCCGGACGTCAGGAGATACCAGATCGGATCCGTGAAGAACGCTCGGCCCGGAGACGACGGCCCGATGGGGATCGCACAAGGTAATCCGCGCTCCCATGCCGATCAGCTTATCGACGAAGAACATCCGCGATTCGAACATTTTTTCATGAATGAGAACGGTTCCCTCGACCTGCGTGGCGACGACGGTCATGATGCTTGTGAGATCAGGCGGAAATCCGGGCCAGGGCGCGTCGTCGATTTTCGGGATCATGCCGCCGAGGTCGCTGTTGATCTGAAGGTCCTGCTGCGTGGGAACCGTCAGCGTCGTTCCTTCGATGTTCCAGCGGATGCCAAGTTTTCCGAAAGCGAGCCTGATCGGCCGCATGTCCGCGGGTTCGATATCGGTGATTGTTATGCTGCCGTGGGTAACGGCGGCGAGGCCTATGAACGAGCCGATTTCCATAAAATCGGGCCCGATCTTATAGTCTGTGCCGGAAAGAGCCTGGACTCCGCTAATGGTGAGAATGTTCGAACCGATTCCGGAGATCTTCGCGCCCATGGAATTGAGCATTTTGCATACATCCTGCACATGGGGCTCGCTGGCCGCGTTGGTAATTATCGTGGTTCCCTCGGCGAGCACGGCCGCCATGACGGCGTTCTCCGTCGCGGTGACGGAAGCTTCGTCGAGAAAAATATCCTGGCCGATGAGTTTGTTCGCAGTGAAGGTGAATTGTCCGTCGATATCCACCCGGGCTCCCAGTTCCGTCAGGGCAAGGAAGTGGGTGTCGAGACGCCTTCTGCCGATGACGTCTCCGCCGGGAGGCGGGAGAACCGCTTTTCCCGAACGTGCAAGCAGCGGGCCCGCGAAGAGGATCGAGGCTCTGATTTTCTTTGAAAGGTCCAGCGGAATATCGTTGCGTTCGACTTTCTGTATGCGCAGGGCGTAGTCGTTTGCTCCGATGTTTTCGACTTCTCCTCCGAGCGCGGCGAAGATCTCGAGCATAACGTGCATGTCTTCGATGTCCGGGAGGTTTCTGAGGATTACTCTCTCCTCTGTAAGGAGGGCCGCGGCGATGCAGGGAAGGGCGGCGTTCTTGTTTCCGCTGGCTTTTATCGTCCCTTTCAGCGGAAACCCGCCTTCGATCAGGTATTGGTACATTGTTATTCTCCCCAGAGTTTTGCGAGTTCGATTAATGTGTTGACCATCGCCGTCATTTGTGACAGCGAGGCCCATTCGGTGCGCGAATGATAGTTATGCCCGCCGGTAAAGATGTTCGGCGTCGGGATGCCCATTTCAGTGAGCCTGGAACCGTCGGTTCCTCCCCGGATCGGTTTGTGGACGGGCGTCACTCCGGCTTTCTCGACCGCCGAATTGAGCAGTTCGAGAATTCTCGGATTTTGATCGAGCTTTTCTTTCATGTTTTTATATTGGCACAGCGTTTTGACCGACACCGTAGAACCGGGATAGCGCGCTTCGGCGGCCTTTGCGAACACTTCGATCCGCTTAAGCCTATTTTCCATTCCTTCCGCGGAAAAGTCTCTGAGATATACGGTCAATTCGGCTTTTTCGGCCCCGCCGTGGAGCTCCAGCGGACAGAAATATCCGCCGTATCCGTCTGTCGTTTCCGGCGCTTCCGCCGATGGAAGATCTGAGATGAAATTCGAGGCCATGGTGAGCGCGTTAATCATTTTTCCGCGCGCTGAGCCGAGGTGCGCCGCCTTTCCGGTAAAGACAATATCCGCTCTCCATGCGTTGAAGCACTCCGATTCCACCTCGCCGAGCTGGCCTCCGTCTACCGTGTAGAATGCTTTCGATTTCAGCTTGGAGAGGTCAATGCGGTCCATTCCGTGGCCGGTTTCTTCGTCCGGACTGAATAGGATCTCTATGGTACCGTGTTGAATTTCCTTGTTTGATAGAAGCACTTCCGCCAGAGTCATGATCCCCGCGATGCCTGCCTTGTCATCGGCTCCCAGAAGCGTCGTTCCATCCGAAGTGATAATCGTATCGCCGATGCAGCCTGCCAGATCGCGATCGCTCGCCGGATCAATGGAAAATCCGTTGTGTAAAAGGATCGGCGCGCCGTTCCATCCGCGGTGGACCAGCGGCTTAACGTTGTCTCCCGGGGCGTCGCTTGCCGTATCCATATGCGCGCATAGTCCGAAGGAAGGAAGATGCTCCTTCCCCGCGGAGGCCGGGATCACCGCATGTACATAATAGAAATCGTCGAGATGGACGTTTTCCGCCCCGATATTCTCCAGTTCCTCCGCGAGCGTTCGCGCGAAGGCTTTTTGATTATCAGTCGAGGGAAAAACGCCCGCTTCCGCCGAGGCGCTGCTGCTCTGTGTTCCGATCGCCGCGTATGTTACGAAACGCTCAAGGAGTCGTTCCTGAAATGATGTGCTGTGCATAGTCCGAATCAGAGTACGATATTTGAATCCGCCCGTCAACTTGCCGTTTTGATGCTAAAAGAGTACCTTATATATATGACTTCTTTGCCTTCCTACCCTGATTTCGCCCCTCTTTCCCTCGAAATGGCGCGCGAATTGCTCCCTCATTTAGTAAAGCTCCCCGACGGCGTCTCGGAATACACATTTGCCGGTTTGTATTTATTTCGGCATATGTACGGGTATAAAGCGTCGTTAAAAGACGAAGTGCTGATTATATCCGGTGAACGGGATGGTAAGCGTTTTTTTATCACCCCCTGTTGTAAAACCGGCATCGAAACTGTGAACGAATTGTTTCAGGATCACGATTTGTGGAAGCTCATATCTCCGGCTTTCCTGGAAAAGAACCGCGATATGCTCGCCTCTGCCGGCCTGGTTCCCGAGCAGGATAGGGATAATTTCGATTATCTCTATCTCAGAACGGACCTGGCGACCCTTTCGGGAAAGCGGTTTCACAAGAAGCGGAATCACGTAAACGCTTTCGAAAACACGTATCCCGTGTTTTCGCTGAAACCTCTCGATCTCTCTACAAGAGACGACGCCCGCGCCGTCCTGGAGTCCTGGGTCTCGCACGAAGCCCTTCCCGAGGAGACCGATTATCAAGCGGCGGCGGAAGCGCTGGATCTTATGGAACACTTTTCGATGTCGGGTCTTGTGCTGTACGTCGATTCTGAACCGGTGGCCTGGACCATGGCTGAGCTGGTCGCAGACGGAAAAATAGCGGCCGTCCATTTCGAAAAGGCCCGGATCGAATACCGCGGTTCCTATCAATATATCAATTACGCATTCGCCCGATCGCTTCCCGAAACCGTCGAGTTCATTAATCGCGAACAGGATTTGGGCGACGAGGGAATGCGCCAGGCTAAAATGACGTATCGGCCCTGCGGCTTCGTGGAAAAATATCGGCTGGAGAAGCACGCGCAATGAACACTCTCTGGTCCCTGCTCTGGCTTCTTGTGTATCTGTGCGCGGGTTTTGCCGTCGCGAGGCTGCGCGTTCTTCAGTGGTCTTCCGCTATTTCCCGAATCTTTACTCTATTGCTCTGGCTTCTTCTTTTTTCGATGGGATTGCGCCTCGGGCAAAGCCGCGAAATACTGGATCAGCTTTCCCTGATCGGTCTTCTATCCGTTTCTTCTGCCGTTCTCGCCAGCGCCGGCACCGTCGCCGCCCACCTTTTCGCAAAACCTCTGTACGAAAAATTCGACCCGCGGGGAGAGTCCCCGTCCGTCGATCCGGGCTCAGTCGGCGACTCTTTCGCATTTTCGCGGGCGAACCGGAGAAACAAGCTTCTGCGGCTCTTGCTCAATCTTCGGCAGCCCGGCTGGCTGCTTGCGTTAGTGCTGTGCGGCGTAGCCGCCGGCCTTGCTCTCCCCTCGATTCAAATTCTGCATGACGGAAGCATCGCTTCCTGGCTTTTATACGGACTATTATTCTGCATCGGCATTCAAATGGCCGGGGCCGGCGCTGACCTGAAAAAAAGCTTTTCAAATCCCTCTGTGCTGGTCCTGCCGATAGTGACGATTGCCGGAACTCTTGCCGGCTCGCTCGCTCTTGTGCCGTTGTTCGGCCTGACTCCCGGCAGAGCGTTGGCTCTGGGCGGCGGTTTCGGCTGGTACAGCCTTTCGGGCGTTTTAATCGCGGATCTGGGCGATCCTCTTCTGGGAGCCGCGGCCTTTTTATCGAATCTGGCGCGCGAAACCATCGCTTTCGTCGCCATACCGCTCTTGCGGTTGACTGGAAGAAAGGAAAGCGGCATCGGCGTCGCGGGAGCTACAAGCATGGATGTCACGTTGCCGGTGATTGAAGAAATCTGGGGACCTTCCAGCGTTCCCTCCGCCGTCATCCACGGAGTCGTTTTAAGCTTTCTTGTGCCGTTTTTAGTCCCTTTCTTCATGAGTTTCTAGTATAATCGCAGTAGACTCTTTGTTTTGTAACCGAGTTCCGGGAGGTTGTGATGGAATTGGTCAGTACCCGCAATGCTGAAAAGAAAGTCAGTTTTAGAAATGCGGTTCTTGATTGTATACCCCAGGACGGCGGCTTGTTTGTTCCCGCCCGGGAAGAAGATCTTCGGCCCTGGGTCTTATATATGGATGAAAATACCAAATTCTCGTCGATCGCCGGCACCTTGACGTCTGCTTTGTTGAAGGAAGAGTTCAGCCCGGTCGTATCGGAGCGAATCGCCGCCGCCGCCTTCGATTCGTACAGTCCTGAATTACGTCAATTGGACGAGAGAACCTATTCCCTCGAGCTGTATCACGGACCGACGGGAAGCCATAAAGACTTCGGTCTGCTCTGGTTCGCCTCCGCTCTTGAGCATATTTTAACAATGGAAGATCGCACCTCCGTGGTTATGGCTGCGACATCGGGGTTGGGCGGCAGGAGCATGGCGGCCGCCTTCGCCGGCAAAAAACGGCTGAAGATGATTTTGGTGTTTCCAAAGGGTTCGCTCGTAGGACTCGATCCTTCCGTCCTTGCATGGAACGGCGGAAACATACTTCCCGTCGAAGTGGACGGAGACCTGCTCGATGCCAAGAATCTGGTGCGCGACATGTACAAAGACCGGAGCATCGTGGAAAAATACGGACTCACGCTGGCGAATACGATGAATATCGGCCGGCTGCTCCCCCAGGTGTTCTTCTACATGTTCGCCTTCACCCGGCTGAGGCGAAAGGTTCGCGGCGATATTTTTTATGCCGTTCCTTCCGGAAATTACGGAAACCTCGTCGCGGGTTTATACGCGTGGAAGTTTTCGCTGCCGGTGAACGGCTTTATCACCGACGCGACCGCGGGCTTTTCCTGCGACGCAACCGGCCGCTGTTCCTGTCTCGATTCGATGGTTCCCCTCATGCGGCGCGGACCGGCCGATCCCGCAAGCCCGTCGAATCTCGAACGGCTTGAACAGGTTTTCGAGGTTAATCCGCTCATGCTTAGGGGTTTGGTTTTTCCGGCCGAAGTAAAGCCGGATGCTATCTCCGGCCTGATGTTCGACGCGTGGAAAAAGTACGGCGTAATGCTGGACAGCGCGACTGCCGCGGCCTACGGCGCTTCTTTCGGAATGCAGGATAGAATCAACTCGGACGAGGGAACCGTGGTTCTCGTGTCGAAGGATCACCCTGCGTTCGAGTCGGACAAATTGCGGGTTGCCTGCGGCCAGTCTCCGGAACAGCCGGACTTTCTGAAGCTTGCGAGGGAGCCGATACAAGGCGCGCGTCTTATTGCCAAAGACAAGTCCGTGCTGGAGTCCATCTTGAAGGACTTTGCCTGATTTTTTTCTGCGATCTGGATTTAGATTAACCTTGCGATGGATAGGTAAAAGTTTTATAATGACGCTCGAAACTAATAGGGGGATCCCATGTCTTATAAACTGGACGGAGCGAAATTCGACACCATCGAAGAATTAGTGGAGGCGCTATACCCCCTGTATTCCGACAAGATGTCTGAAGAGGAATTTAAAAAGTACGCAGAAGAAAACTCGGTTCAAACCTGATTTTTCTCGTTCCACACATTGAAGCACCCTGGCCGCTTGCAAAGCCGGCAGGGTGCTTTTTTTTTTTACGTTATTTCTTGGGTTTCTTCGTTTCAGCCCCGACGCTTTTCGAAGCGGGTTCCGTTTTTGATGCTTTTTTATTATCGACGGTTGTTGCGGACTTTTTATCAGTCTTGGCTGTTTTCGGGGCGGCCTTTTCCGCGGTTTTTTCCGATTTGCCCGCCGGCTTTTTCGTCTTCTCGGCTTTTATTTCCGGAAGCGGAAAGAACGACGTTTTATATCCGGATTCTGAGATCATGTCCTGCGCTGAGGCATAGTTTTTCTTGACCTCGGCAGTTTTCAGCGGTTTCGAATCCTGATCGCGAATCGTGCCGATGAGCGCAAGGCTCGCAATGAGATCGATGATCGATTCGGCGCGTTCCTTGTTAAACCACTGTATTCCGTCCCATTCATGAACTCCGGCCAAAGCGCCTGCTTCCGGATGCGCGAAGACAAGAGCCGCGTAATCCTTGCATCCCATTTTCTTGCCCGTTTTACGTTCGTTGAAAATCAGCGCGGTTTTTTTCATGATTCCGAGTACTTCTTCGGTTTTCCCGTCGCCTATTCCCGCATCCGTAAAGATATCGGCGATTTTGCGGTCGAGGCTCCACAGGTCGACTATGTCGGCCAGAGCGGTTCCGTTGCCCGGAGGAATTGTCAAATGCCTGAGCCCCGCGCAAAGGGCGGCGGCGGCAAGATCCAAAGCGCGTATGCCACCGTCGAATATGCGTTTCGGCGGGAAGGCCTCGTTTTTGTTCTCGCTGATTTCGGCGTGAATCGTCGCAAGGGCTTCAATGCTGTCGAGGAATTTTCCGGCAGTTTTCGTAATTTCAATTGAATCCGCGATCTTATTTCCTTCGACGATCGGCGCTGTTTCCGCTCTTGTTTTAAGAAAATCCGCGGCAACCCGGTAGAAATTTTGCGCAGGCTTTTTCCATGTTTCTGCAAGAACCTCTTTCAGTTCTTTCGGGATTCCTTCGGACTTCGCGGTCGAGAAAAGGTTCTTGATCGAGTCGATATTTTCTGTGCTGAATACGCGTTGAAGAGCGTCGTAGAGATCCTTCAGGAAAATATTCTTGATTCCCATCTGAATGTCGCGTACGCCCTTTCCTCCGAGCGAGTCGTAGAGAGCCCGGTAGTGGCCCCATTCGTTGTCGTCTATCTCATGCATGTTGACGAATACCTGCGTCTGGAAGCCCTGCAGCGACGCATAAAGCCCTGCAGACGCGATTTCCTCGGTGGTTCGCAAATACCATAATCCTGAACGCTGTTCCTGCATGATGCAGAATCTATCGCGCTTTACCTGGAGTCCGAGCCCTTCCGCCAGCGTTTTCTGGACCAGGGTTTTCGATCCGTCCGGATTCTTCACCGCGGAAGGAACCGATACGCGGACCCATCCGCTTGTTTGGCCGTACACGTTGTTGAACAGGATGAGGGCCCGTTCATCTCCGCACCTGTTCGACCATGCGAAGACGTTTTCGTTGATCCTGCCGTTCTCGTAAAAATCGTAGAGGCAGAAATGCTCCACGCCCGCGAACAGATATCGTTTTTTCATGAGGGGGAATATTTCATGACGGTGTCTGTTAAGCAGATCTTCGTCCGGCGTTTCGTCCCGATACGCCTTGCGGTACTCCATCCCGTATTTTTCCTCGAAGCCTTCGACCTGTCCGTGTCCGAACATGGGAAGACCCGGCATGGCAGCCATCATGGTGCAGACACCGAAATACTTGTCATCCCTGCCGAATTGTGCGACCGCGGTTTCCTCGTCGGGATTGTTCATGAAGTTTACGTACCGTTTGAGAATTTCCGGGTCAAATTCGATCGTGTTTTTTATCGTGCTCCGGTATTTATCGTTTTCCTCGCGTTTGAGCATGTTCATGAAAGCGGAATTGTACACCCGGTGCATTCCAAGCGTACGGACAAAGTAACCTTCCATCATCCAGAACGCCTCGGCCAGAAGGAGCGTATCGGGAATTTCCTTCGCACAACGGTCAACCACCTCGCGCCAGAATTCTTCCGGGATTCTACGCTCGAAATCGTCCCGGGAGAGCGCAAACCGGGATCGTGAGGCTATGTCGCCGCCCTTTCCGGGTTCGGGATACCAGAGCCGCTGTATATGCTTTTTTGCGAGGACCATGGCGGCGTCAAAACGGATTATAGGGAAATTGGACGCAACATGGAGTATTTTCTGAATTACAGCTTCCCGGGCTTCCGGGTTGAGGAAGTCGATCTGGGCTGTGTCGTTCCAGGGCATACCGGTTCCGTCGTTGCCGTGATAGATGTACCGGGTGTCTCCGGTATGGTGGTCCACCCGCTTGAAAACCACGGCACAGTCGGTTTTTGAGTAGTAATGGTTTTCCAGGTAAATGCCCACACGGTCATCGTGCGAGAGGTTCTCGCCGGAAAAATCGTAGCCGGGAAAGGGGCTTTCCCTGGTCTGGATGAAGAGGTCCGGTTTGTTGACAACCCAGGAAGAATCCATGCCGGTATGATTCGGCACCATGTCCGAAGCCATGCGGATACCCCGACTCCAGGCGCGGGAGCGGAGATTGGCCAGAGCTGCCCATCCGCCCAGTTCTTCGGCGATTTCATAATCGTTCAGGCTGTAGGCGCTTGCAGCCGCTTCAGGATTTCCGCAAATCTGCTTTATGCGTGCACTTGCGGGTGATCGTTCCCACAGCCCGATGAGCCACAATCCGGTAAAACCCGCCTGTTCGAGAAAGTCCAGCTCTTCGTCCGGAATCTGATCGAGACGTGTTATGGGACGGTTGTATTTTCTGGATAACTGATCGAGCCAGACGAGTGTGCTTTTCGCGATCATGACGACATTCGGCATCCAGTCGCGGTCCGGACTGAACCGCTCGTACTCCTTGCTGATGTCGTCAAATTCATAGATTGGCATTTCATATCCGTCTGCACCCGGTCCCGGTCCCCATCCGGGTTTTTCTTCCTCGGCTATGAGGTCAAGACCGGAAAGAAGACGCGCAAGCCATTCGCCCAGAATGTCTGCCCAGCGGGTTCGTACATATTCAAGCTGTCCTTTCAGGTCAAAGGGAGAATAGTCTACCGGCGCCTTGAGCATGGATACGAGATCGCGGTTTTCCGGACCGAAGGGCGGATGCTCCGCCGACCAGGAACGAAAAATGTTCCAGAAACTCTGGTATGCGGGATCTTTCTTGAGTGATTCATCGGAAAAAAGCGGGGAGAACGTTTCAAGGGCGGGATTCTCGTTTGCGAG
>ERZ795059.4256-NODE-4256-length-13514-cov-7.160636_pt1 | contig 13514 bp, 10 predicted proteins | sample MGYA00375143_ERZ795059 | MGnify/ENA primary metagenome ERZ795059 (study PRJEB30188, sample SAMN05720168) | activated sludge metagenome | isolation source: Anaerobic digester | place: USA | collected 2015-01-07 ... | reverse complement strand
TCTTATTAAAGTATTTTTCGGCTCCTGTTTCCCTTTCAATAAACATATAATAAGGAATCAAACCCAGTTTTACCTGTTCTTTCCACATCCTACTCCATACTTGCGAAGAATCATTGATATTATTAAGGATAGGAGATTGTGTTCTAATTTCTGCTCCCGTATTTCTAATATTATTTACCGCTGTAATAAAAGCCTCACTTTCCATTTCAATCCAATGATTAATGTGTGCCATTATTGATAAATGCTTTCCGCTTTTTACGATGTTTTCAAATAACAATAAAAGTTCAGGTGTTTCTTTATCGTTTATATATTTATACGGAAAATTTACAATAGATTTTGTTCCGATTCTAATATTTTGTATATGTGCAAATTCTTTACTTAAAAAAGGTGTTATATTTTCTTTAATTTTAGCAACGCTCATTATCATCGGATCACCTCCGGTAAACAACAAATCGGTTATTTCCTTATGTTGTTTAATATATTCAATATGGTTACCGGAAGAATCCGTATAAAACTTTTGATCATCATCTCCAATAAACTGAGCCCACCTAAAACAAAATGTACAATATGAATGGCATGTTTGACCTGATTTTGGAAAAATTAAACAAGTCTCTTTATATTTATGCTGTAAACCGTTAACTCTTTTATTGTTAAGCAAAGGTACGTTAGCCGTCATCTGTTTTGCAGGGTGAGGATTAAGCTCTGCTCTAATTTGTTTAATTATCTCATTCTTATCTGCAATAGTTTTTGTATTAAAGTATGAATTTTGTAATAAGTCCAATTGTACGCTATGTAACATATGTTTGTTAAAAAAATAAAGATTAAACATCGGATCGGTTTCTTTGTTATTCCAATCAATCAACTCATCAAGAATATAGTTGTTCACTTTGAAAGGAAGGATATGCGAAACTAATTCCAACTCTTTTAATTCTTGTTCACTTAAATTGTTAGCATATTTCGATTTAGCAAACGATAAAAAGTTAAAAGCTTTGTATTGCATAGCTTCTCCTAAGATTGTGATTTTTTTGAGTATAATAAAATCATCACTTAAAAACAATGCAAAAAGCTTTACGCTTTAATTATTTTGAATATTTATCATAATACAAAAACAGATCGTAATGTTTTTGTTTATTTTAATACACAAATAGTTTGGATAGATTATAAAGAAGGGTTTTAAAATGAAAAACACTCCTTGTAAAAACAAAGAGTGTATTTATAAGCAATAATTTTTTGTAATATTACTTTACTAAGTCGTTAACTTTGCTAATATCGTCTAATTTTACAAAAGTTTCGCGGAATTTGTAACTTCCTTCGGCTGTTTTAACGGTTTTAATGTGTTTTAAATTAACAACCGATGATTTTAATTTTGCTTTGTTTTTATCGGCAAAAGTTTGTTGTTTAGCCATTTTTTTACTCCAAAATATTTAAGTTCGTAAATATATAAAAAAATTCTTTAAAAATAAAGAGATTTTATATTAAATCGGCAAATTTTGCATCTATTATATTAGCCAAATCCGTTGGTTTAAGAAAAAGTTGCATCCCTCTAATACCGGCACTTACATAAATCTTATCGAATAATAATGCGGTTTCATCAATAAAGGTTGGAAAAAGTTTTTTCATACCAATGGGCGAGCAGCCCCCTCTAACATAACCTGTAACATTTGTTAATTCTTTTAACGGTAACATTTCTATCTTTTTTACTGAAGATGCCGTTGCCGCCTTTTTTAAGTTCAATTCATAATTACCGGGGATACAAAAGACAAAATATCCGCTATCAGATTTAGATACCAATGTTTTGAAAACTTGTTCGGGTTCGGCGTTTATTTTATTTGCAACAGTAATTGCATCTAATCCTTCTTCATCAAAGGAATATTCAAAAGTTCTAAAATCTATTTTCGAAGATTCAAGAATACGAACTGCATTAGTTTTCATTTTTAGCGTTTTGCAGTTAAATTAATAAAATCATTAAAAATATGACCTGTTTCTTCCAAAAATGGATCTTCAACTTTTAGATCTTTAGTTTTTACTTCTTCTTTTTCTTTTACTTTTATGTTCTTTTTACTTAATCTTTCGTCATCTCTTTCTTTTTTCTTTTTTTCTGTTCGTTCTCGTTCTGCTTTCCTTTCGCTTTCAAGCAATGAATATGCCTCTTTTCTTTTCAATTCTTTATATTCTTTAATATCTTCAAACAAATATTTAAACTCATCGTTGTTTTTTATTCTGTATTCATGGGCTTCAATAAGTTTTGGTAAATATTTGTTAATATCAAAAAATTTTGTGTATTTAGCACTGTTAATTTGATCCCACGGCAAGGCTGATTTTTGAGAACTTTCTCCGTATTCGCTAGGATCGAATGCAGACGGATAAACTATATCGGGAATTACACCTTTGTGCTGAGTGCTGCCCCCACTTATTCTATAAAACTTTGCAATTGTAAATTTTAATTCACCTAAAGGTTGATCGGTTCTTAAAAATTTGTTAATATCGTAAATTGTTTGAACAGTTCCTTTTCCATAAGTTTGCTCACCAACAACCATTCCACGACCGTAATCTTGAATTGCTGCAGAAAAAATTTCACTTGCAGAAGCACTAAATCTATTTACCATAACAAACAAAGGACCATCGTAAACTTGTGTCGGATCGGGATCATCTTCTATTTCTATTTCTCCATAAGAGTTCTTAACCTGAACAACCGGACCTGACGGGATAAATAGACCGGTTAATTCTATTGCTTCTTGCAAACTACCACCTCCATTGTTACGAAGGTCTATTATAACTCCCTCTACTTTTTCTGATTTTAATTCTTGCAATAGTTTTCTTACATCGCGGTTTGTGCTTTTATAGTCCTTCTCGCCTCTGCTTTTTCCTTCAAAATCCGCATAAAAGGTAGGAATTTCTATAACTCCAAATCTGTGGTTTGTTCCGTCTTGCTCAATTTCAATTATTTTCTTTTTTGCAGCTTGGTCTTCCAGTTTAATTTTTTCTCTTACAATTTTAATTTCAACCGGTGGAGCATCAACCCCCGCATCTGCTTTAAGAACCGATAGACGAACCAAAGTACCTTTTGGACCTCTAATCAGTTTTACAACATCATCAAGTCTCCAGCCTACAACGTCAACCTGTTCACCGTCATCACCTTGGGCAACTGCAATAATTCTATCATTTTCTTTAAGTTGCCCCCCTTTTTCTGCAGGACCTCCGGCAATAATTTTAGAAACTTTTGTATAATCGTTATCTAAAGATAGCTGTGCTCCAATACCTTCAAGAGAAAGAGTTAAATCAATCTTAAAATCTTCGCTGCTTTTCGGCGAAAAATATGTTGTATGCGGATCAACCGCTTCGGCAAAAGCATTTATATATACTTGAAAAACATCATCATTTTGTGATTGTAAAATGTATTTATGCATTGTTTGATAACGTTTTTTTAATGTTTCGGCTATTTCTGATTCTTTTTTGCCCGACAGTTTTAAATTTAACCAGTCGTTCTTAATTCTACGTCTCCAGATTTCGTTTAGTTCGTTTTCATCTTTAGCCCAAGCACTTTTCGATCGGTCTATTACAATACTTTCATCAACCGTAAAATTAAATCCCTCGTTAAGTACCCAAAAGATATACTTCATTCTTTGGTTAAATCTGTTTTTATATAAGTTATAAATTTCAAACGGTATTTCAAGTTTACCGTACTTTAAATATTCATCAAAATTTAATCTATATTGTTCGTATTTATCTATATCCGACTTTGTAAAATATAATTTTTGATTATCCAAATTTTCCAAATAGTTATCAAAAATAACCGAAGATAAAGAATCGTTTAGTGTTGCTTTTCTAAAATGTGCACGGGTTAATACTTCTGTAACAATTTGATTAATTCGTGTGTATTTAGCTTCGGGTACCAATACTTTATTTGAATCGATTATTTTGTTGTTATCGTTCCCGTCATAATTTTTTGCAGCACAACTAACAATTACTATTGTAAAAAGGAGAGAAAACAGTAAATTTTTCATTATATACCCAATACTTAATTATAGGCTTTAAAACATATTAATTTTATTAAAGTTTCAAAAATAGTAAAATAATGGCAGTCGCCCAATGTAAAAATTAGTGCTTGCAAAACTTATTACAAATTAAGTATTTCTTTAACTTTATAACTAAGCTGTTCTGCAACTATATAATGCCCTTCAGGAGTTAGATGATCTACATCAATAAAATATTTTTTATAATCTTTTTGCTTAATCGATTCTTTATCGCAAAAAAGTGTAAAAACATCTAAATATTTTACGTTATTGTATTTTGCTAAATTGATAAGTTTTTTTTGAGCCCACAACATAGAATTATCTTCAAACTGAAACGTAAAGGGGAAAATAATTAATATAACCGGTATATTTTTGGCTCTACATAAATCAAATATATTTTGAAGCTCTTTTAGTATTATCCCCCATTGATATATGTAAACCTTATCCATCGGATTATTTAGCATTTTTTTTACATCGTAAATTTCCAAATATTTTTCTTCGGTAGCATCTAAATATTTTATTCTTAATCTTTGAATTAATCGACCATATCCCGTTTCATTAAGCAAATAACTTAAAAACCTATTGGGTGCTTGAGTAACATTGTGATAATCTAAACCGGTTCCTCCCAATCTTTTATCAACTGCAAAAGGTTCTGTAACATCATTTAAACAAAACCCAATAGTAACAACATCAGGATTAAATACAAGATTCCTTTTTAACATTTCAAGCTCTTGAAATGTCGAATATCCTTGAACTCCAGCATTAATTGATTGTATAATATTGTAAACACCATTAAGTTCATTAGATAATATTAATTCCATATAATTAGAATATGTTTCATCTTTGGAAACTTCATGTCCCATTGTAATTGAGTCTCCAATGTTTAAAATTCTTAACTCTTTATTTCGTTTTTTTAACGGAAAAGAGTCGTCATGATGCCCATATTTATTAATTATAATAGGTATATTTTTATTTTCGTTCCAAAATTTACTGGTGTTCGGTCTGTGTTTGTAGTGTAAAACAGGGTCCCACTCCCATAACGGTAAGCCAAATTTAAACAATAATAAGCGATCACCGGTAAAAATTAATAATAAAGTAACCATCAGTAAAATAAAGTTGGCTCTATTTTTTTTAATATAATTTATCATAAAAAATCTAATTGTATCAATAAATTTAATTTAAAACAAAAATAATCTCAATTTCTAAATTGTAAAATAAACCGTGCAACCTTCCCCATGCTTGCTTTCTATCCATATCTTACCGTTGTGATACTCAATAAACTCCTTACACATTAACAATCCTAAGCCGGAATAAAACTCTTCTCCTTCGTTTTTTAATGTTATTTTAGTTTTTAATGTTAATAAAGTATTTAATAATTCATCTGAAATTCCTTGTCCAAAATCTTGAACAAAAAATGTATTTTCCGAATCTCCCAATTTGCTACCAATAATTATTTTTCCGTTTTCTTTACTATATTTAATTGCATTTAGAAGCAAATTTCTAAATACCGATGATAACATATATTTATCAACGGATAAAAAAATACTCGGGTCAATATTATTTAAAACAGATAAGTTTTTTGCAATAGTTGATTGTGATAATGACTTTAATAAATCGTTTGTCAGCTCAAAAATATTAGTTCGTTCGGGGTTAAAAGCAATTTTTTTTGATTGCAAATTAGACCATTCCAATAAGTTTTCTAAAGTATGGTTAATATTTTTTGCACTTTTATTCATATCTTTTAAAATTTCTTTTGTTTCGTCGGGCGGAAATGCATTTAAATCATCGGATAATATTTCGCTCATTCCTAAAAACACTTGAACGGAATTGCGTAAATCATGTGCCAATACCGAAACGAATTTATTTCTTACAGAAATTAATTCTTCCAATTCTTTACGTTGCAAATTAATCTTTATATGTGTGGATACGCGTGCCTTTACTTCTTCTATTTTAAATGGTTTGGTAATATAATCTACTCCTCCAACGTTTAAAGCATTTACAATACTTTCCGATTCGCTTAAAGCACTAATAAAAATTACCGGAATATCAGCTAAAACCGGATTTGCTTTTAATAGTTTACATGTTTCAATTCCATCCATTTCCGGCATCATAATATCTAATAAAACAACATCGGGTAAAACCTTTTCGGCTACTTGTAAAGCTTGAATACCTGAAGTTACAGGGCGTATTTTATATCCTTCATCACGCAATATATCACTTAATACTTTTAAATTTGCAGGCACATCGTCCACAATTAGCACTTTTGGTTTATAAGTTGCGTTATTTATCATTTTTCCCCTCGTATTTTTTTAATAATTCTTCAATTTTATCGTATTCGTAATTATTAGCTAAATTTAGTAAATGTCTGGTTAATTTTGGTTCTATAAATTCAATTCTTTCTACGGTATCAATAAATCCGTCAATATCGGCAATTTTTATTGTAGATTTAAGTTTTCTTATAATTGCTTCCGGTACTTGATTAAGATAACTTAACACAATATTTTCCGACTCCTGTTTAACATCTATATTATTGATGTCTTCGACCGTTTCATAAATATATTCAATTTTTAATAAATCGGATATCATATCAAAAAGTTCGGATTCACGAAATGGTTTTCGGATGTAACCTTGAACACCTACTGCTTTTGCTCTCGTTCTCTCTTCTTCAAAAGCACTGGCAGTTAATGCAATTATAGGCGTGTTTTTTCCGCGTTCACTAAATTTAATCATTCGTGTTGCTTCATAGCCATCTAAAACAGGCATTCGCAAATCCATTAAAATTAAATCGGGCTTCCAGTCTTCAAATTTCTTTACGGCTTCCAATCCGTCTGCCGCAATATTGGTTTCAAACCCTACTGCTTTTAATAAGTTTTCCACAACACGTAAGTTTTCCGGACGGTCATCCACAACTAATATTTTATTATTTTTAGTATCCGGCACAATCATTTTTACTCGTTGTTGTTTAACACTATTTTTAATTTCATCTTCCGATAACTCTGTTTCGTATAGCTCAACATTAAAACAAAAAGTAGAACCTTTACCTAATTCTGTAGTTACTTTAATTTCACCACCCATTAAACTTACCAATTCCTTACTTAAAGCTAAGCCTAAGCCGGTCCCCCCTTTATTAATTCCGGTACTTGTTTGTACAAAATGCTTAAACAACTGGGATAGTTCATTATCGGGAATACCCGAACCGCTATCTTGAATTTCGGCATACAAGTACTTTTTATTGTTTTTTATTAATAATTTAGCTCTTACCGCAATTCCCCCTTCTTCGGTAAATTTTATTGCATTACTTATTAAATTAGCAAAAATTTGACGTAACTTTGCCTCATCTATTAAAACAAACTTTGGCAAATCATTCGATTTTTCAAAAATTAGTTGTAATTTTTTATTTACAGCTCTTTCTTTAAAAATTGTATATATATCTTCCAACAACAAATGTAAATTAATTTTACTGTTGTTTAGTATCATTTTGCCCGCTTCAACTTTTGATAGTTCTAAAATATCATTTATTAAAGTTAATAAATGTTCTCCGGCTTTTATTATTGATGAATTGTATTCTTTTTGGGTAAATGTAAGATTTTTATCTCTATTCATCAACTGTGAAAAACCTATTATCGCATTTAGCGGAGTTCTTATTTCGTGACTCATGTTTGCCAAGAATAAACTTTTCGATTGGTTTGCAATTTCTGCTTCTCTTTTTGCTTCTAATAATAATATTTCAGCTTTCTTTTTAAATAATATACCGCCTAAAATTATTGAATAAAGTCTTAATAGTATTATTACTTGTTCATTCCAGCTTTTTTTTGTTTTTACACTATCAAAACCCATAAAACCTATTATTGCAGGTCCATAAAAAATAGGGACTGTTAATAATGATTGAATTCCTTGAGCAGCCAGCACTTCTTTTTCGTAGTTTCTCTCTTTGGGTAAAGCGTTAACATCTTCAATATAAACAAACTCGTTATTTAAAAACTTCTCTTTCCAATAAGGTATAAAGGAAAAAGGGATTCCTTGTAAGTTATCTATTTCCGGAGTCGTTCCTTCAGAACACCACTCGTAAGTATTATTAATAATATCAATCGGTTCATCAAGCTCAAATATATATGTTCTATCAACATTATTAAATTCACCAAGTAAGGTTAGGCTATTATTTATCTCTTTATCAATATTTTCGTTATCTGCTTGAATAAGTCTGCCTGCTATTGTAGATATAATATTATAAAAACTGTTTTGTAGCAACATTTCTTCTTCAAGTTTTTTTAATTCGGTTATATCAACCATTACGGTTAAAAAGTATTTTTGTCCCTGACTTTCTATTATTTCACCCGATAAATAGCCGGAAATGATTTCGCCGTTCTTGTTTTTACCACTAACCGCCAAATTGTATATTCTTCCGTTCAAATTTACAAGTTGTGAAATATTATTAAATTCTTTTTCATCAAGAAAAAGATTAAAATCGTTTGCCGTTTTACCTATCACTTCTTCCCGTGAATATCCTATTTTATTTATAAATGCTTCATTAACCTGAACAAAACGTCTATCCGGTAAAGTAGTTACCGCCATTAAAGCAGGGTTATTATTAAACATTTTGTTAAACATTTGAAGTGATTCTTGTTCAAACGAAAGATCCTTTGAAATGCCAAAAACCGCATCTTTTCCGTCCCACTTGCCAAACCACACACGGGTTTCAACCGGCAATAAAGTTCCGTCTTTTTTTAATAAAGGAAGCGGACATCGATCTGTTTCACCAATAAACATTTTAGCGAAAATATCTTCTGCTTCTTTCCTTTTATCGGCAGGATGAAGATCTAAAATGTTCATGTTTTTTATATCTTCTGCCGTATATCCTAGTTTTTTATAAACCGAATTGTTTGCATAAAATATTTTACCTTTTTCATTCCCTATAAAAATCATGTCATCTATTGTTTGAAAAAAAGAATTAAAGTTTTCTTCGTGAGCTTTATATCTTTCTTCATTCTGTTTTTCTTTGGTTATATCCCAATTAACACCAATAATTTTTAATGCTTTATCGTTTTTGCACTCCACTTTACCCAATGCTTTAATATATCTAATCTCTCCGTCTTTTCGTTTAATTTTAAACTCGGTATCATAATCCGAATTGCAAGTTAGTGCTTTTTTAAAAGTTTTAACCGCTTCTTGTTTATTTGTTTCTTCAAGTAAATTTTCCCAGGCATTGTTGGTATTTTTGAACTCATCTTTTGTAATACCGTAAAGTTCATACATTTGATCAGTCCAAAACAGTTCGTCTTTTTCTATATCATACTCCCAAACTCCTATTTTACCTACACGCATAGCCAAAGATAAACTAATTGTTGCATCTTTAAGTTGTTCTTCAACACCTTTCAAATTTTCCAACCCTTTTTTATATATTACGGTCTTTTTATTAAACCGCATAATAAATATGCCTAAAATTACAATAACTATAAGCGAAACATATACAAAAAGCAAATTTTCATATACAGTAAACAACCACTCGGAAGAATTAAACAATAAGAACAAATAAGTGCTTGATTCTTTGGTTTTACCTAAAACTTTATAAACATAAACCTGTTCGTCTTCAAATACTTTGCCGGTAAAAATATTTATAGATTTATTTTCTAATAAATTTATATATTGAAATTTTAAATCTTTATTTAAGTTAAAAAAGTTTTTTATATTTTTTTTGGAGTCAATTATTATTATTTCGGCAGCGGTAAGTTCCGGAATAATTGTGTAAACCAAATTTAAATTGTTTTCTATTTCGTTTTTATTTAAACTATCTAATACTGTAAGTTCTTTATTTATTATTTTACTAATTAAAAATGTTTGTTTTTTTATCTGTTCGTTGTAGGCATTTAATCTTATATCCCAAATAAGCTTAGTAAGGTAAAGTACAATAAATACTGAAATTATACCAATAAATATATAATAATAATTCAAACGTTTACTAAACATACCTTCCTCATTAAATATTTTGTAACCAATTAGAATTTATGAATAATTTAACAAAAATAAAAATAGAATTTACTTTTTTTATATTTAATATGGGTTAGATTAATATTAGTTTATAATTAATAGTAATTGCTCCCTCTAAATATTAAATTAAATTTCACATTCCTTTTCTTTTAGCATTTTACTACTCAACATATACTATTAAAAAGAAGTTTCCTTGCTATTTCGGTTTATTATTTCCGTTTTTGCAAAAAAAATAATTTACTTAAACGATTTAGCTTGCATAATCAAAAAAAACTTTTTATTTTTGTGTATAATGTATACAAAATACAGTGTTCGTTTATGATATCAGATGTTTTTAGTATTGAAGTTGAAGAAGTAAAATTACTACGCGATAAAATTGCGGGTAAAATACGCGATGCCATTGTTGAAGGTAAAATTAAACCCGGAGAAAGATTAATGGAGCCGGAAGTTGCAAAACTTTTGGGTGTTAGTCGCACTCCTTTACGCGAAGCTTTTTTACAGTTGGAATCCGAAGGATTTATGGTTGTTACCCCGCGTAAAGGTGCTGTTGTTAGCGAACTTTCTATTAAAGATGCCGAAGATACTTATATCATCAAAAGTCAACTTGAAGCATTGGCTGCTAAATTAAGCGTAGAAAATGCCGATGCCCATTTATTTGTTGAACTGGAAAGACTAAATAAACAAATGGAAGCCGTTACAGAATCTAAAAAGAAGGATTATAAACTATTTTTAACTTTAAATGCTGAGTTTCATAGACTTTTAACCGAAACATGCGGAAACGATAAACTTATTAAATACATCAATTTATTACGTAAACAAACTTTACGATATAATTTTATATACCTATCTATTTTATCGCACTTTAAACAATCGGTAGATGAGCATAAAGAAATTATTGACGCTATTAAAAACCGAGATGTTATTGCCGTTGAAGTTTTGGTAAAAAACCACGGTAATGCTGCAAAAATTGCAATTTGCGATTTTATGAAACACAAGATGTCTAACTAATTTAAATATAAATTGGGATAAAAATGGAAAAAATTAAAGTAGCAATTGTTGGTTTAGGAAATGTCGGTTTTGGAGTTTTGGATGCCGTACTTAGCGAACCCGATATGGAATTGATGGGAATTGTGGATTTATTGTCAAAAGACGAATTAAAACTTAAAATTCCTGCCAACCGCTGTTCTGTTTTAGAACAAATAAGGTTTGTTAATAATATCGATGAATTAGGCAAAATTGATGTTGCCATTGTAAGTTCTCCTAGCAGAATGGTTAAAGATATTGTTAGCGGATTACTTAAAAAAGGGATTAATACGGTTGATAGTTTTGATATCCATACCGAAATTACTGCTTTAAGACGTGAATTAAATATTATTGCCAAAGAAAATAATGCCGTTTCCATTATTTCGGCAGGTTGGGACCCCGGAATTGATTCGGTTGTACGCGGTTTATTTTTGGCAATGGCTCCTAAAGGTATTACTTTTACCAATTTTGGTCCCGGTATGTCTATGGGGCATACTTGTGCCGTAAAAGTAATTAATGGTGTTAAAAATGCTCTTTCGGTTACCGTTCCGGTTGGAATGGGAGTGCATAGAAGAATGGTTTATGTTGAAATTGAGAACGATGTTAAATTTGAAGATATAGAAAAAGCAATTAAAACCGACCCCTATTTTATTAAAGACGAAACTTATGTTTATAAAGTAGATAATGTTAATAATTTAATTGATATGGGACACGGCGTTTTAATGGAACGTAAAGGTGTTAGCGGTGTTACCCAAAACCAAATGATGAAATTTGAACTTAGAATAAATAATCCCGCTTTAACGGCTCAAATTATGGTTAGCAGTGCACGTGCAGCCGTTAAACAAAAACCGGGATGTTATACTTTAATTGAATTGCCGGTTATCGACTTTTTGCACGGGGAGTTAGAAGATTTTGTAACAAAATTAGTTTAATACGAGTGAGTTTATGGCAGATCCTTACGCAAAAAATTTGATTAAAAACGATTTTTATTACAGCAAAATTGAGATGACCGGCAAATTTGTAGTTGTTTTAGACGGTAAACTTGAAAATAGAGGTTTGGAATTAATAAAACCTATTAGCAGAGTTTTTACCAAAGGAACAATTATTGAATTAATTGCCACAGATGACGAAGCTGCAAAACCCGGTAATAAAGTAGATAATATTGCTTATATCGGGTTTTTAGAACTTAACAACGGCGGTGTAGTTATTGCCGGAGACGAATTGGTTTGGAATGGTAAGGTAATTGGTAAAATTGCAGGTTTTGACGATACTCATATGCCTAACCACCAAAATACCATTGTTAAAGTAGATGAACGTATTTCCGGGAAAAACCTCGGAATAAAAATAAATGATGAGTTAATCATCAAAGGATTAAATAATTAATTATAAATAAAATTACGGAGAAATTAATGCCGGCACCAAAATTTAAATTTCAGATGTACAAGAAGTTGTATGCCGAAATGTCGCAAATTTATGCTGAAGCTAAAAAAGCAGCCGAATCTTTAAACATTCCTGCAGAACTAAAAGGAGCTTTTGGTTTAACAGGAGCTATTTCGGGATGCCCTTCACCATTAAGACATGATATTGAAGAAGCAATGGCTAAAGAAGCTGTTAAAGTTGTTCCTTTGGCAGTTTATGTTGAACAAATTAGAGAAGTTGTAAAAAGCGTTTACGGAGACGATTACGATGTTGCCCCCGTTAATACTTGCGAAGCAGGTCTTTGGGTAACTTTTCAAAGTTTGGTTACTCCTCCTATGCAAGGCACAGGTGATAACTACAGAGTTAGATATATTGCCCCATTAGAAAGACACATTCATCACCAAGCTTCTTATGGTCGTCCTTTCCCTCCTAAGTATAAAGATATTTAATCCGATAGAGGCAGCACGGCAGGTGAATTAGGTTTTTACGGAAAACGTCAAAATAACTTAGATACCGTTTTAGTTCCTTTGGCAGGTGCCGAGTATCCAGTTCACGGCTTAAAATATGCTTCGGTTCCTTTATTAAAGAACGTAAAAGCTAAAGAATCTGTTGAAGAATTGGCAATTGCGGCTAAAAGAAACGAGACCATGTTAGGAGCTTTTGCTTCTTTGGGTTACGATACTATTGGCTACGGTTATGGCGAAAAAGATGAAAACGGTGCTCCTTTATTATCTAAAGGTATTGCCGAATTAGCTAAAAAATACAATGTACCTTATATTATTGATAATGCTTGGGGTATTCCTTTTATTGGTACAAGCATTAAAGATGTTGGTGCCGATGTAATGATTTACAGTATGGATAAAGCTACAGGTAGTGCTACCAGTGGTTTAATTATCGGTAAAGAAGAAGTTATGGTTAATATTCGTAGAGCTTTAGGTATGCACGGTCAACGTTATGGTGCTACTACTTCTTACGGAAAAGCTGCTTTGGTTACACAAGACCCCGGTAAAGAAGGCTTAAGCGGGGTCAGATCGGAAGAGCACACGTCTGAACTCCAGTCACACCATCCAATCT
>ERZ795059.4253-NODE-4253-length-13520-cov-41.591311_pt1 | contig 13520 bp, 7 predicted proteins | sample MGYA00375143_ERZ795059 | MGnify/ENA primary metagenome ERZ795059 (study PRJEB30188, sample SAMN05720168) | activated sludge metagenome | isolation source: Anaerobic digester | place: USA | collected 2015-01-07 ... | reverse complement strand
TGTACGTTTTCAGTACTATGTACGTTTTCAGTACTATGTACGTTTTCAGTACTATGTACGCGATTTAATTGTACGTTTTCAGTACTATGTACGTTTTCAGTACCACCTCCATGATCTGCCGGTGCTTTTATTTCTTCAACAGTCTTATTAGGAGCTGAAGAGGAACGATTATCTAATGTTTTCTCTTGAAAAAGGGTCATTGTTTCAGCTTTAAGGCGAGCTGCTTCTTGTTTATCCGCTTCGATGATGTCATCCTTTATTAGAACACCCACTTGCGTTGTTTTCTTTATATCAGAAAGAATATCTTCAAGGTCGTTTTTCCTTTTAGACATGACGTTGCCTATGCGATGACTAAGGGAATGGAAGACTTTTGGTTCATCCGATCAAACATTTCTTGTATAAACGCAATGACAACATCCTTTTGATCCACTGAGATATTTCGTAGTACATTACGCCTGCCGGCAATGTTTTCAACGATGCGAGAAGAAGTGGGGATGATCGTTTTGAATACAAAATCTTTGTACTCTTTTTGTACCACGTCCAAGAGAGATACCTGAAGACGGTACCTCTTATCAAAACCGTTTACTAAGAGCCCCAAGACGTTCAAGTCCCCGTTCTGGCTTTGCTTTGCGGATAGAAGAAACGAAAGCATGTTAGAAACGCCCATCAAAGCGTGTTTAGACAGGGTAAGAGGAATAATCACGTAATCGGAGGCAACTACTGCGTTTTGGGTAAATACACCAAGCGAAGGCGGTGTGTCGATCACAATAAGAGAGTAAGTGTCTTTGATGCTTTCTAAGGCCAATTTCAAACGGTTTCTGCCATCGATCAGCGAGTTGATTTCTCCGCTCAGTTTCTCAAGGCGAATAGAAGACGGGATAACCGAAATGTTTTTGTGTTTTCTGGAGGAAAGAATGACGGAGATACCCTTTGTAGTATTCATAATCCTGGGATCTTGATAGACCTCGAGGATGTTAGCGTTAATCTCTGCAGGGTCGACCCCCAAAGCCTCTGTTGTGTTTGCCTGAGGGTCAGTGTCTACTATGAGAATAGGCTTCTGCCGATACTCTTCAGGTAAAGAATCAGGAGCGTTTTCTTGCAGCCAAGAAAGAGTGTTTGAGATAACGAGAGCGATAGCGGTTTTTCCAACTCCACCTTTATGATTGGCGACAGATATAATTTTCCCCACGGGACCCCCCCCACGATTAGAGATATTCATTGATTTATTTTATCACAAAATGAAAGGGGTATCAATACTCATATTCGTTAGGTACTTTTGGAGATTAAAATATATGTTCGGCCATAATAGGCCAGTTCAATAGACGGTGACCGAGAATAGATTAAAATATCGAGATAGAAGAATCACAAAGCATATAGTATTCTATTTGATCGTATTCTATTAGCAGAAGAATAACTAATAACTATGCTCATCTTTAGGATAGTAAATTGATATATAATACGAGTAAGCGAAAAGGTCAAATATTTTTGGGAGTATGGCGATAGGCTTTGGAAAATGTTTCGACATTCCCAAAATCCATGAGAGTTTAAAGAAGAATTTTTGAAAAGTCAATTCTCACAGAATGAAAGGGGTGACCAACATACCCGAAATAACGCTCAATGACAATATCGGCCACAACACCCTTCCATGGCACCGTATTTTTATTCGCAGTGGTTTCAATGTAAAAAAAGACGACTTAAGTTTTCCCGAAGAAACGGAAGACAATCTTAGTTACTTGAAGTACCTACTTGACCAAGGAAAATTTGGGGTACTTGATGGGAGGAGTTTTATCCCGGATGAACCCGAAATAGACCAAGGACGATGGCTTTCAACAGTGGAAACATATCACCGCGGAGCAGGAGGCGGTCAACCAGATTGTTTGGAAATCATGGACACGTATATGGCGGGAGTAATTCGGTGGATTTCTCACGTAGAACTAAAAACAACCTATAGCTGCCAGGGGCATCATGAGTATAATATTCGCGGAATCGGGGAAAGACAGCAAAGAAGCCTTCCTACAATAGAATTCGTCGATCCAAAACAAGCGAGAATAGGTATTTACATACTCAATTGGTATACACCCGAGTGGCGATGGTCAATCAAAGACAAGAAATGGATATGCATTCTTCAGACATCAAAAACAGAAAATCAGCAAAATAACGAAAAGATAGAGACGTATTTACTTGATTTGGCTGAGTGGCTTTATAATAACCGTCAAAGCCTATCTGAATTGGTGAGAAACTTGAAAGTCATTCCTTATGTTCAATAGGAAGAGACAGCTACTCAAAGACGGGAGAGATTTTAGTCGATTTACTCGAAGCCATTGCCTATTATTAATAAGCAATAGAGAATAGATGTTTTTAAGAGACATTAAGTGAGGATGGGAACCAGTTTTATTCTTAATAGATAAAGGGGGTATATAGGTGAGTGACTCTCTCATTAGAGATAACTATAACAAAGGAAACATGGGGGATTTTCTACGAGAAATCATTGCTCAAAACTCTGAATTATCCATTGTTTCTGCTTACTTCACAATATTCGCATATCACCACCTGAAAAAACCATTATCTACTATCAAGCATCTTCGTTTTCTTTTTGGTGAACCTACCTTTATACGGTCCATCGACCCAGAAAAAGTCAATTCGAGAGATTTCAAAATCGAAGACGAAAGCCTCTCCATACCCTTAGCTAACAAGTTAATTCAAAAAGCCACAGCTCGAGAATGTAGCGAATGGATTAAAGAAAAAGTCGAGATTCGTTCAATGGTTAAGCCTAATTTCCTTCACGGAAAAATGTATCACATCCAACAGGAAAATGGCGTGAACCACGCAGTTGCAGGGAGTTCTAATTTTACCGTAAATGGGTTAGGACTAAGCGAAAATAAGAATATTGAATTGAATATGGTCATTGATAGCAATAGAGATTTGAAAGAAATGCTCGAATGGTTCAATAGCATCTGGAATGACGCTACCGAAGTAGAAGATGTCAAAGAAGAGGTATTAAAGTACCTTGACCAGCTTTATACCGAAAACGAACCAGAGTTCATCTACTTCAAAACCTTATACCATATCTTCGAGGATTACATTAACGAACAAAAAGGAATTGGGCTTCTTGATGAAAAAACGGGGTTCTACGATAGTCAGATTTGGAATATGCTATACCCTTTTCAGAAAGATGGTGTCAAAGGTACAATCAATAAGATTCTCAAGCATAACGGCTGTATCATCGCTGATAGTGTAGGATTAGGAAAAACCTTTGAAGCTTTGGCAGTGATTAAATATTTTGAACTGATGAATGGGCGAGTGTTAGTCATCTGCCCCAAAAAACTGCGAGGAAACTGGACTGTTTATCAATCCAGCCAAAACCATACCCTTAACCCTCTTAAAAAAGACCGATTCAACTACACACTTCTCTACCATACGGATATGGGTAGAGTAACAGGAATTTCTGATGCCAACTCCATTGACCTCGAAAATTTTAACTGGGGAGCGTACAACTTGGTGGTCATCGATGAATCCCATAATTTCCGTGGGAACCCCGTAGAACGGAAAGTCAACGGACAATTGAGGATGAATCGGGCAATGTGGCTGATGGAAAAGGTCATTAAATCCGGATCGAAGACCAATGTCCTGATGTTATCCGCAACACCTGTCAACAACACACTAAAAGACATCCGAAACCAAATAAATTTCATTACAGAAGGAAGAGATGACGCCCTTTTTGAGAGTTGTAAGATCGGGAGTATTTCATCGACGTTGGAAAATGCACAGAGAAACTTCACGCGGTGGGCTGATAAGGAAAATCCCGATAGGAATATGAAAAATCTTCTGGAACGCTTGGACTCATCTTTCTTTAAGTTATTGGATGAACTGACCATAGCTCGTTCTCGAAATCACGTAAAGAAGTTCTATGACTCATCGAAAATGGGATCCTTTCCTAAACGGGAAAAGCCGATCTCCATCTATCCCACAATTGACACGGAAAACTGTTTTCCATCCTATGATAGTTTGAATCAACAGATAGGAGGGTACAAATTATCGGTATTTAATCCTTCCGCTTATGTACGAAAGGAAAAAGAGCGTAAATACGAAGAGATGGCTCAAACAGAAGTGCTTGGATTTAAACAAAAAGATCGGGAAAACTTCTTGATTGGAATGATGAAGGTTAATTTTTTGAAGCGATTGGAAAGTTCGATCGAATCCTTCGAGATCACCTTGCATCGAACCATCGAAAAGATCAACAAAATAGTGGAAAAGATTCAAAAATACCTTTTGATACAGGAGAAAAGTCAGGAAGAATTCTTGGACTCCTTGATCCCAGATGAAGAAGAACTACCCGAAATCGACGAGGATGAAGAAGGGTGGAAGGTTGGAAAAAAACTGAAATTTGATCTGGCCGACCTCCATCTGGATAACTGGTTGAAGGATTTACAATCGGATAAGGATGCCCTGGTCACTCTTTACAACAATGCGAAAACCATCACACCTGAACGAGATGCGAAATTGAAGGAATTGAAGATATTGATCGAAAAGAAATCTCAAAAATCCAACAAGAAAGTCCTGGTGTTTACCGCTTTCGCTGATACAGCTCAATATCTTTTTGATAACTTAGAAAAGTGGTGCCGTGAGCTGGGTCTCCATATTGGTTTGGTGACAGGTAGTTTTTCTAAGGCAACATTAGGGAAAAATGACTATGAGAATATTTTAGTTAACTTCTCTCCTCAATCGAAAAATCGGTCTTCGATGACAAGCTGCGTTCAAGACGAAGAAATAGATATTCTTATCGCCACCGACTGTATTAGCGAAGGGCAAAATCTTCAAGACTGTGATTATCTGGTCAATTATGATATTCACTGGAATCCTGTTCGAATTATACAAAGGTTTGGAAGAATCGATCGCTTGGGAAGCACGAATCCATCTATTCAATTAGTCAATTTTTGGGTAACCGCGGAATTGGACAACTACATCAACCTGAAAGCGAGAGTGGAAGCAAGAATGGCATTGGTAGATGTAACGGCAACAGGAGAAGATAATGTCCTGAACGTAGAACAGATCAAGGACCTGATCACTGAAGATATGAAATATCGGAACAAACAGCTAAAAAGGCTCCAAGAAGAGGTTCTGGACCTGGAAGAAATGGATGAAACCATATCGCTAACCGATTTTACTTTGGATGATTTCCGAGTTGAATTGATAAATTATATCGAAGGAAATAGAAAGAGACTCAAAGAGACCCCTTGGGGTTTATATGCGGTTGTTCCGTCACCCGCAGGAGAATACGGTCAAAAAATACACGGAATGGAGTTTTCCCAGTCAGAGAAAGAAATCATCCGACCGGGAGTTATCTTTTGTCTTTCCCAGAAGAATGCTGTCGATGGAAATGAAGCGGTGAATCCACTGAGTCCCTATTTTTTGGTCTATGTTCGAGAGGATGGTACGGTGAGATTCAACTATACCCATGCAAAACACATTCTGGAAATTTATCGGAAGCTCTGTCAGGGAAGAAAATCTCCCTATACAGAACTCTGTGAACTGTTCAACGAAGAAACTCAGAACGGGGAAAAGATGGAAACGTATACAGACCTTTTAAAAAAAGCAGCTCAGGAAATCACGAAAATTTTTGACAAACGAAGTAATCAACGTCTTCTTTTCGATCGAGAAGCAACTTTAATTCCAAAAGCAGGGCAGTTGAAAGGTTTGAGTGATTTTGAGCTCGTATCTTGGCTTATCGTGAGGTGATGTAAAATGGCAGATGTTGACAGAAAGAAAATGATCGATTCCACCATCAGGGATTTTCATACCCAACCGTTCTCCACCACAGCCTTATCCCTATTTTCCACGCTGGGATATAACACGAGTAGAGAAGGGTCATTCAGGGAGAAAACCTTTCAGGACTTCCAATCAGTTTTTTTGGTGAATGAAAATTTGATCAACGAAGAAAAAGCCTTGGTACAAGAATGGAAGTCAATCAACCTGCTTTTTCAGTTGACACAGGATGAGATTTCCTATCAGCAGAGTATGTTTGGAACGAAAGAAGTACAGTGGAAGGGAGAAGACCAGACAACGGTCATCGAGACCTACCTCTTCTTCGCTCTTGAATTGGAAAAACAGGAATACAGCCGATCAGCTCTTTCTCAAATCACTCGGGAGATCAACAAAGTCTTTCCAATGCCGGCGATGATCTTGTTCAAGTATGGTGATAAGATAACCCTTTCTGTGATTCATCGACGATTGAACAAAAAGGATCGGCAGAAAGATGTGTTGGAGAAGGTGGTCCTCATCAAGGATGTTTCTCTCATCCATCCTCATCGAGCCCATATCGAGATTCTTTTCGATCTTTCGTCGGAGGCTCTTCAAAGGACATATGAGATAGACAATTTTGTGGACCTTCATAAGGCTTGGACGGAGACGCTCGACACCAAAGAATTGAATAAGAGATTCTACAAAGAACTTTCTGAATGGTACTTCTGGGCATTACAGGAGGTCAGTTTTCCCACACAATCGATGGAATCTACTGAAAATAGTCTCTTTCAAGATCAAGATCGAACGAAGGAACACAATGCCAAAAATCTGATTCGTATGTTGACCCGTATCCTTTTTGTGTGGTTTATCAAGGAGAAGGGATTGATACCTGAGGAACTGTTCGAGTCCAATTATATTCGAGAACATCTTCTGAATCAGTTTGAACCACAAAAAATAAAAGAGAAATCCAAGGAACAAAGAGGGAAAATCTATTATTGTGCGATCTTACAGAATCTATTTTTCGCAACCTTGAATCAGGTAATGGGAAAAAGGGAGTTTTGGAAAAAAGGACAACAGAAGAACATTACAAACCTTATGAGATATGAGCAATTTTTCAAAGACCCTAAACATTTCGTGGAATTGGTGGAATCCAAAGTTCCTTTTATGAATGGGGGATTGTTTGAGTGTCTGGACATACAGAAAGAAGATGGGTGCTTTTTCTACGAAGACGGGTTTTCTGACCAATTAGACAATGATATTTATGTACCTGACTATATCTTTTTCGGATCGGAAGATCACGTCGATCTCTCTCCTGAGTTGGAAGGAATAAACGAGAAGGATGTCAGCGTTCGTGGGTTGATACGGATTCTGAATGAATATAAGTTTACGGTAACTGAAAACACCCCGATTGAAGAAGACATCGCCCTCGATCCTGAATTGCTGGGAAGAGTCTTTGAAAACCTTCTGGCAAGCTATAACCCAGAAACGCAAATGACCGCCAGGAAGCAAACGGGGAGCTTCAATACCCCTAAAGAAATTGTAGCCTTTATGGTTGATGAGGTGCTCAAAGCCCATCTGAAACAAGTCTTGGTAGAAAAAGCCAAAATGGATTCCGAAATTGCGATTCAGAAGCTGGAAATTCTCTTAGGATACAACGAGACACCGAATCCATTCAACGATAAAGAGAACCAGATATTGATCCAAGCCATCGACTCTCTCAAAATCTTGGATCCCGCAGTTGGTTCGGGGGCTTTTCCGATGGGTATTCTTCACAAGCTGGTTCATATTCTCCACAAAATTGACCAAAAAAACGAACAGTGGAAAAAAAGACAGATGGAGAAAGTAGATTACCTGATTCAAGAAGCGGAAACTGAGATACAGGATTCGATCGCTGCTCAAAGTTTAGTTGAGGAGTTGAAAAAAAGTAAACAAAGGATAGAAGAAGACTTTCTGAATAACGAATTGGATTATGGAAGAAAATTGTATCTGATTGAAAACTGTATCTTTGGCGTGGACATACAACCCATCGCACTCCAAATCAGTAAACTTCGATTTTTTATATCATTGATTGTTGAACAACGGATTGATAGGAACAAAGAGAATTATGGGATTCTGCCGTTACCCAATCTGGAAACCAAATTTGTGGGGGCAGATTCCTTGATTCATATTGAAAAGCCCAAATCTCAATATACGCTTGCTGATAGTCGAGTTGTAGAAATGGAAAAACAGTTAAAAAAGATTCGGCACCTTATATTCAATGAGAAAAACCCCATAAGTAAAAGGGAATTGAAGGCTCAGGATCAAAGATTGAGAGAGAAAATGTCTGATGTGTTGAAAGAATCAGGGTGGAATATAGAAAGTGCTCAAAAACTTTCTGAATGGAATCCTTATGACCAGAATGCCCGTAGTTCCTTTTTTGATTACAAATTGATGTTTGGGGTAGATCATTTTGATATTGTCATTGGGAATCCTCCTTATATCCAACTCCAAAAGAATAGTGGGAATCTGGGAGATTTATACAGCGAAGAAAGGTACGAGACGTTTGAACGTACAGGAGATATTTACTCCCTTTTCTATGAAAGAGGGATACAATTACTAAGAGAAGGAGGTCATCTTTGCTACATCACATCCAATAAATGGATGAGGACCGCCTATGGAGAATCTCTTCGCAATTATTTCCTCAAGAATAATCCTCTACTTTTTGTAGATTTAGGTCCTGGAATCTTTGAAAGTGCAACTGTTGATACAAACATTATTTTAATCCAGCGAGCAAAAAACATTAGAGAGCTCAAAGGTTTTTCCTATGACAAATCCATGGGAACAGACATTGCGAAAGTGGTTTGCCATTCTTGCATTCCTCTACCATTTTTGACAAAGGATTCTTGGTTTATTGGGAGTAATTCAGAAATGAAACTCAAAGAGAAGATAGAAAAAACGGGTAAACCCTTGAAGGAGTGGGATGTCGGAATATACTATGGGATAAAAACAGGTTTGAATGAAGCATTTATCATAGACACTCCGACAAAAGAAAAAATCTGTGAGGAAGACCCAAACTCATTGGAAATCTTGAAGCCGATTTTGCGTGGGAGAGATATAGACAGATACACCTATAAATGGGCTGGGTTGTGGCTTCTATTTATCCCTTGGCATTTTCCTTTACATAATGATTTATCTGTTGTAGGAGCAAATGAGCAAGCAGAGAAATTGTTTATAAACAAATTTCCTGTAATTTATAATTATTTACTGAATTACAAAGATAAATTATCTAAAAGAAATAAAGCAGAAACAGGTATTAGATATGAATGGTATGCATTACAAAGATGTGCAGCGACATATTATCCAGAATTTGATAAAGAAAAAATCATATGGCAAGAAATGAGCACAAATTCTTGTTTTACTTTTGATAATAAAAATATGTTTTGTAACGATACAGGAAGAATACTAACTGGAAACAACACGAAATATCTAATAGGAATCTTTAATTCTAAAAGTTTTACTTTTATATTCTCCAAATGGTTTGCAGGCGGTTCATTAGGCAGTGAAGGAATCAGGTATAAAAGTGAATTTATGAAAAACACACCTATCCCTTCTATAACCGCTGAAAATAAATCAATCGTAGATGAGATCGAATCTCTCGTAGATACAATTTTAGATATAAAAAATTCGAATCCCGATACGAATACTGGAAAGATTGAATCTGAAATTGACCAACTCGTTTATCAACTCTACGAGCTGACTCCCGAAGAGATTTCGATAGTCGAGAAGAGTACTAAGGCAAAGTAGAGCTTGAAGAATGGTTATACCATTGTCCTAAACAATGATTTGATTAAATCCCCAAAGGTCTGTATTGATTATATTGTTTTGCATGAACTCATTCACTTTATCCGGCGTAATCATGACAAAGAATTTCTATTGCTTATGACAGCCTTTATACCGGACTGGAAAGAGAGAAACCGGATTTTGGATGAAGAAGAGGGTGGGGGGAACTTGTAAGGAGGGATAAAAGTGTTGGAATATTCAGAGTATAAAAAAATATCTCTAAAAAATAATCCGGAATACAACGAGAAGTGGGTGCAGGACATTATCGCTGAAAACCCATCCCTTTTGGAATTGGGGGACATTATCCTGAAAGATAAAGAACGGATACAACCAAGGGCAGGACGGTTGGATTTACTCTTTCAGGATGCAGAATCGACCCAAAGATACGAAGTGGAACTTCAGCTGGGAGCCACTGATGAGAGTCATATCATCAGAACCATAGAATACTGGGATATCGAAAGGAAAAGATACCCTCAATACGAACATTCTGCGGTGATCATTGCAGAAGATATCACCAGTAGGTTTTTGAACATTATCAGCTTGTTCAACGGAATGATACCCATAATCGCCCTCCAAATGAACGCCATTCAGATAGGTAACAAAATCTGTTTAACCTTTATAAAAGTCGTAGACCAAAACACCTGGGGGCTAGTGGATGATGATGAAGAGAGCGAACCAACAGACCGAGCATATTGGGAAGAACGAAGCAATCCAAAAATCCTAAAGATGGTCGATCAATTTATCGAATTGGTCAAGAAAATAGATGAGGGTTATGAGTTAAAATATAACAAGTTCTACATAGGAATCACTAAAAACGGCAAGGCCAGCAACTTTTTCAGTCTGGTACCGAAAAAGAATTTTATCCAATTTAACCCCAGACTTACGGATAGTCCGGAAACAACCAATGAGATTGAAGAGGCCGGTTTAACTATCATCAGTCACAGCAGTCGCAATAGAAGTTACAAAATTAAGATGTTTCCCGGAGATGTTCAAAAACACCAAGAACTACTGTTAAAGTTGATGAATAAAGCACACGAGGAATACGGTGCGATTTGAATCTTTTAAGGGCTCTTTCCATCCGCTCGCCATGATAATTTAAATTTCACAGAATAAAAGGGGTGCTTTCTATGAGCTTCACAACCAGTTTTCTTGTCGGAACAAAGTATTCCAACGATCAAATCGTACAAGAATTCGGATGTTCTCCTCAAGGGGGAATGAGAAAATCTAAAGATAATCAAGTATTAGTCCTTATTTCTGGCCATAAACTGAATGTATATAATGACAGATGGGAAGGAAATATTCTACATTACACGGGGATGGGGTTAGAAGGAGATCAGAATATCGAGTTCTCTCAGAATAAAACACTTGATAAATCGCGAAATACCGGTATCAGCGTTTATTTGTTTGAATCATTTAAACAAAAGGAGTACGTTTTCTTAGGTCAAGTAGAACTATGCAAAGGCAAAGCTCCTTATCAAGAAAAACAAAAAGGGGCTAATGGAGTTGAAAGACAAGTATGGATGTTTCCAATCCAACTCAAAACGGAAAAATTAATAAACATACAAAAAATACTCGACGAATATGAAGATTTAAGCAGATCAGAAGTAAAGAAAATGTCCCTTGATAAGCTTAAAAAACTAGCTAGCGATTGTGATGGGAAACAAGTGAGTTATAGAAGTGTAGAGGCGAATTACTATGCTCGAAATAGTGTTGTTGCCGAATTAGCAAAACGCTTGGCAGAAGGTAAATGCCAACTATGCGATAAAGAAGCTCCTTTTAAGGATGAGCTGGGGAACGATTATTTGGAAGCACACCACATTCAATGGCTTTCTAAAGGAGGTCCTGATGTAATCGGCAACACTGTCGCTCTCTGCCCGAACTGCCATAGGAAAATGCATATTCGTAATATGGACGACGATGTAAGAAAACTTATAGAAAAGGTAGAAAATAGATAGAAAATAGTGATGAAAGCATCGATTAATGGGGATTGTAGGACATGTAAATTTTTTTCAATTTCATCAGTTTTAGAATACTAACTTCTTGTAATATTCCGTATCGATTTTACCCTCCTTTTCAAAATCAAACAATTTTGATTGAGTATGAAAATGTATAGGAGTATACGGGGACGTATTTGGAGCAACAACAATCCAATAAAATTTTATCCTTATAAAATATTTTCGCTGTGATTAGCCTTTTAAGCGCTTTTATACCCCGGCTTCTTTATTGCCTCTATAACGGGGAGTTTTAGTGATAGGGGTAATTATTATCGTGAAAGGGCTCAACTTTTTCCCACAGAGGCGTATACGCGGTCTATCGTGAAATAATTACTATGTAATGTGATGGAAAAACGAAAATTAGTATATTGGAAAAAATAGTAAGTGAGGGTGTGGGTATGGCAGAAGGAAACAACACCCCCACGATATACTATACTATACTTTAGTTGTTAGCCAAAATCCCTATCCAACAAACTACAATTATGTTTAAAAATAAAATTGACATAATTCTCACCATTCTCAGGACAATCACGGTATATATCTCGAGCCGCTTCCAACTGTTTGACTATTCCTGGGTCGAATAATAAAAAACCCCCTATATCAGTCATTACATACTCATCAAATACCCGGTCATGCGTAAAGCTAACCCATTGCCTTATGGTTACTGCAGGAATACCGGTTACCTTGCTAAGCTCCGAAATACTTAACGAATTACTTAAATCGTTTTCTTCTGTAACAAAGGTATACCATTCATCAATCAAACTTTCTTTCATCCCGGCATCATACAATTCTTGGACCTTTTTCAACCATTCAACTATGTTTGGTTCATAGTAGATGAACTCTCCTATTGGTTTTATAAACCGCCCGAATATATCTTTATAAGTAGTAACCCATCGCCTTATGGTTGCTGTAGGAAGTTCCGTTTTCTTGCTGAGCTCCGAAATACTTAAATAGTCTTTTTCTGCCCCATTCCCACTTTCCATAACCATTACTCCTCTTCCGACGAGCGTATTTATATCATTCATATTCTGAAATCCGTGGATGAGGAGGTTGACAAGATTCCGCAAAGGAGTCAGGTCGCTTATTTGGTTACCATCTAACCAAAGCTGCTGAAGATTGACAAGATTCCGCAAGGGAGTCAGGTCACTTACTTGGTTACCATTGAAACTTAACCTCTGGAGGTTGATGAGATTCCGCAAGGGAGTCAGGTCACTTACTTGATTAACATTGAACCCCAGCTGCTGAAGATTGACAAGATTCTGCAAAGGAGTCAGATCACTTACTTGATTAACATTAAAATATAGTATCTGGAGGTTGACAAGATTCTGCAAAGGAGTCAGGTCGCTTACTTGGTTGTTATCGAAATATAGCTCCCGGAGGTTGACAAGATTCTGCAAAGGAGTCAGGTCGCTTACTTGGTTGCCTTCGAACCACAGGCGCTGAAGGTTGACAAGATTCTGCAAAGGAGTCAGGTCGCTTGCTTGGTTACCATTGAAAATTAACTCCCTGAGGTTGACAAGATTCTGCAAAGGAGTCAGGTCGCTTACTTGGTTGCCTTCGAACCACAGTTCCTCAAGGTTGACAAGATTCTGCAAGGGAGTCAGGTCGCTTACCTCGTTACCATTGAAAGCTAGCACCGCAAGGTTGACAAGATTCTTCAAAGGAGCCAGGTCGCTTACTTGGTTGCCTTCGAACCCCAGACGCTGAAGATTGACAAGATTCTGCAAAGGAGCCAGGTCGCTTACTTGGTTGCCTTCAAACCACAGTACCTCAAGGTTGACAAGATTCTTCAAAGGAGCCAGGTCGCTTACTTGGTTGCCTTCGAAATTTAGCACCCTGAGGTTGACAAAATTCTGCAAGGGAGTCAAGTCACTTACTTGGTTACCTTTGAACCACAGATACTGAGGGTTGACGAGATTCCGCAAAGGAGCCAGGTCGCTTACTCGGTTGCCTTCGAAATTTAGCACC